>Ga0081534_100016_pt1 | contig 81845 bp, 82 predicted proteins | sample MonGeyMetagenome_FD_71019 | JGI IMG/M metagenome (GOLD analysis project Ga0081534, IMG submission 71019) | Hypoxic/sulfidic aquatic microbial communities from Monarch Geyser, Yellowstone National Park, USA - MG (SPAdes) v1 (version 2) | ecosystem: Environmental > Aquatic > Thermal springs > Hot...
TACCTTCTAGACGTATATTACAAACTCGCAACAGAATTAACCCTCACCATAATCACAGGCTTTATACCACTCATGCAAGAAGTTAAAATTCTCCTTCTAATCATAGGCACAATCCGCAAGCAACCTTCTCACATTCGCGCTCTTCATCGCACCTCTAACAAGCCTTCTCAACACCTTAGATCTTACATAGATAAGATCTGCTTTTTGGCATTTACGGCGAGTGCATTCTTAGTCATTCTTCGCTTTCACACATTAATCCCTATTATTGTGAAGTTACATACATGATGAATTTCTGGTAGACTTAGAATGTTTGTGAATTTGAGCAAAATTTTTTGTGGTTTACTTTTGCTCTTTTTCATATTTTGTAGCCCAGTGCTTGTAGTCTTTCTACGTATTTTATGAACGCTCTGATGAGGCATAGTAGCATTATATGTTTGAGCAGTACAGTTCGTCTACTTTTTGTTTAGTTATTCTTATTTCCAGTTGTTTATGGTTAAGAGGTCGAGTGGATTTCACCCCTCCTAACAAGCGCATCATTGTACTTGTCCAAGTCTATATTTATCAGAGGTCAATTCTACGCCTAACTGTATAAATGTGAAGAGACTTTACACTGTAAGCTTAAGTAGTGTAACACAGCAGGTTCTTAACACTGCAACTTAAAGAAACATCAGCAACGTTATTAAGCCCAAGAATGAGATAAAAAACAATGAGAATAAGAGAAGGAGACGAGCCCCGGTTTCTCCCTTTACCTTCTACTTACGGTCGCCTCGAAAGGGAAAGGTACTATGGCAAATGGGCAATCCTGTTCTTCTACCACAGGGACTTTGCGGCTGGGTGTGAAATGGACATAAGCACTTTCATAAACAACATGGACAAGCTTAAGGAGTTTGGGGTAGAGCTCATAGGTGTAAGCCCTGACCCTCTTGAAACGCACTTTAATTTTTCAGTCCAGAAAGGCATAAAGTTTGAGCTTGTATCTGATACAAAAGGGGAGATGGCGGCGCTTTACGGCGCTCTGAAGGCTAAAAACCCACTTACGTTCAAAAGGAAGGCGTTCCTCATATCCCCAAATTTCATGGTGCTGAAAGAATACAACGGAAAGAAAACTGTCCTTTATCCCCTTGAGATAATTTATGACGTTGAGTTCGTTCAAAAGCTTTTGAACAACTTCAGCGAAAAAAGGATAAACATGATTTTGAACGACTGACTTCCTCCTTTCACTCAACAGTAGATCAAAACTTTTGTTGATATGAAGCTTTTGCTATTATACCAGATTTTAAACGCGATCATTGCCCAAAAATCTTAATCAATCAAATTGCGCTGATTAACCTAAATCATCATTACATGTTAAGTGTTTGTTATAAATGTTAGATCGCAGGATTGTTTATGGTCATAACGTAAACAGCAATCTTCTAATAAAATTTTTGATCTACTGGTAAGTACGTTGAAGAGGTCACAGCAGTTTTTCGTCGTTTCCAGCATAAGGGGAAAGATGCGCTGCAAGAGTTTACGATCAGCAAAGGGAGCTTAAACAAAAGAGATAATCTCCGTAATTTATCGTTCCGCTAAAGTTTCACAAAGTTCCTTATAACTGGCAATACATTAATAGTTTTGATGATGCACAAAACAGAACTGCTTATGATGATACCCCTTATAATGGGTATGATGCTTTACACGGCAATACCAGCTGGAGCATCTAGCGTGACTACTTTTGCATATCCTAGTAAGAACGTTGCAGAGATATTTGTAAACGATACCGTTTACGCCGTTTTTCATTATCCTGCAGATAGCTTCTTTTCAAGGGTGCTGAACGGCACGTCTTATAGCTACAGCGCAAGCGTCAGCAACGTTCCTCAAAACAGCGAATTTTTCCAGAACTTGCAGGAAGCTTTAGCCCACAGCGAAAACGAAAATCAAGATAACGTGGGTCCCGCTAACCAGAGCATTCAGCTCCTTAACGTTAGCGTTATAATTTCGAAAAAGTTCTTTGCTAACCAAACGACAGCAGTATACGTAAAGAGTTCAGAGATTATAATGTGGGTTAGCGGGTTATTCACAAAGAACGGAACCAGGATTGTTGGGAACTTTGCCTGGAAATCCTTCAAGGTAGACAAACACCTGTACCTGATGGAAAACGGAAACATGGAAGACCTGAACTTTTTCGGTGACGATCTAATGGAAAGGCTTGGAATGGAGGGAATTATGGAATTGCCAGAAGTTTCAACGCTCAACTTTTCTCAATTTAACCAGCCTTTAAGCGAGTGGAACAGGGTTTACAATCCAAGCACAAACATGACTTTGTTTACCAAATCAGTATCAACTCAAACCATTTATTCTGAAAACCTTACAATAAACGGAAAGAGCTATTCTCTTAACGTAGTTTCTGATCCGGCTTATACGATAGGCATTCAGGGGTACGCAACGGCTGTAGGCAATGAAGTATACGTCAGCCCTGCGCCCTCACAGTTTACTGCCTACGGTACTGTGTACGTTGTTGCTGTATTCATAGTAGTTATAGTCGCGGCTGGAGTATTTATAGCTCGCAGAAAAAAGTAAATTTCCATAATTTCAATCGTTATTTTTTATACTTAAAACAAATTTTTTGATCTGCACATGATTTTAAGATGATAAAATAAGCGACAAAGCTCCCCCATTCTAGAGACGAGGAGAAGGTCAGTTAGATAAAAAAATATAATTTTACTTAAAAAAGGATCGTCTTCACAATTTTTCCATTTTTAAACGCAAATGCTTTCTTGATTTTTATGTTGATTTTTTTTGCCAGGTTCAAAAAATCTGACCTGCCTATCCCTTATTCTTATTGTATTATCTCCCACTGCAATATACACTATGGTTTCCTCACCTTGATATTCTACATAATTTACGGTTCCTTAAATGTTTCCATCATCTTCAACTATTTCTGCGTTTTCTGGTCTGAACCCAACTGCATCATAACCATCATCGATTTTAAACGTTGATGCGGGAATCAAATTGAGCATTCCAATGAAAGTTGCTACAAACATGGTTTTTGGGTTCTCATATATGTCCTTGGGACTTCCAACTTGCTCAACTGCACCTTCATTGAGGATAACTAGATTGTCTGCTATTGCCATAGCCTCGAGCTAATCAAAATTTTAATTAAAGATGGATTTAGAATGTGCTTTAAAAATTCTATGAAAAATATTTCTCTAAAGTTTTTCCTCCATTTTCTCTTATTAAACAATTATTTCACCCTTATAAGCTAGCAGTACGTTTGAGCAAATTTTGGATAAATATGTTAAAGAAGTATAAGCATAGCGTGCTTACAGATGACCAGATAAAGTGGATAGTTAAGCAAAAGATTGAAGGCAAGTTAAAGAATGAAGAAATAACTGCTGTTCAGGGAATTTCTGTAAGGAGAGTACAGCAGATATATTCTTTATACAAGAAGAATGGAAGTTTGCCAGTCTTGAAGAAAGCTGGAAGGCATAAAGCAAGCGTTACCGAAGAAGAAAGGAAAGTTATTATCGAAGCCTATGGACAATTTAAATCATGCGCCAGCTATTTGGAGAACATAATAAAACAAAAGTATGGATTGAAGATAAACCGTATGAAAATAAATTCTGTGTTAAAGCAGGAAGGACTTGCAATGAGCGAGCCTAAAAAGTGGCACAGAAAGAAGTGTATGAAAGAGAATGCTAAACTCATTGTGGCACGTTGATTGGCACGAAATAAAGGATCCAAGGGTTTATAGTTAATAGGGTATGAATATTCTTGATTTATAGTTAAATATGGAGTTTATCCAAAACTTGCATCAAATCTCTTCAATTTTGTTAATGGATGCATGCGCTCGTACAGCTTCATAAGGCCTCACGGAGCGCTGATATTAAAAGGCATGAAAAGCCAACAGTAATTTACTATAGGATGCTTCCTAAAAAGGAGATCATTCAATGGTTATTCGATATTCTGGCGAGAATTTAATAATTTGTAAATAAAACAAAATTAACAGTTTGTCATTAAAGCAAGTAAGTTTCACCTGTGCTCTTCCAGTAAAACCTTGGAGGGTCAAATAAAGCCTCGTTCGGGTCCTTAACTCCGAGCTCTTTTCCATTAAGCTTTATGTACTTGGTTGTTGGCCTGCTGTCTCTTCCTCTTAACGCTACAATTTTTCCGTCTACCATTACCATTGCTGTGCCTACCATATCTCCATTTTCTATAGCTCCAAGAGCATCAGTTCCAACGCTTCCTGGAGGCTTATCAATTATAAGACAGTCGGCTTCAAGACCTTCCTGTATTTTGCCTGTTTTTATCCACTTTTTGTAGTAGTCATAAGTATTTCCTGTAGCCATAGCTATAGCCTTTTCTGCTGGTATGTTAGCAAGGCTACTGTAGAATTTTACTGCCTGTTGCACGCCAACTGGAAAGTAACCTTGCCCAGTTGGTGTATCGCTTCCAAAAATAACCCTGTGAAGCTGATTCTTATTTTTAAGGTATTCAATCACCCTTAAACCCATCTTTAAATTACCGTAAGGAACCAACTCCACAGCGGCATTTGGAGCAACTTCCATGACTTCTCTAGTTAGATCCCATGAAGCAGCTGTGCTACCGCCGTTAGTATGAGCAAGTTTGTCAGGCTGGAGCTTCTTTACAAATTCTGCATCTAAGTAAAGAGAATCCTTTAGAACTCCTGGACCAAAGTTAGTAGGTATGAACATACCATACTTTCTGGCATACGCTGCCTGCTGTAGTATTTCCTCTTGTTTAAGGTCTGTACTTCCTCCAATTTGGGCAACCCTCCAGATTCCTATTTCTGCAAGTTCTTTAAAATCGGCTTCTTTTAAGCCCTTAACCAAAGTTATGCTCCCTGCATGAACCTTAAGGGCTCCGCCTGGCCTGTAGTTTTTCCAAGATTTATAAGCAGTTATTGCAGTCGATTTAACACCTATCGGATCAGGTGGATAAAATAGAGGTAGTCCTTCAAACTGATTAAATTCATCAATAACAGTTGTTATGCCGTTAAACAAGGCTTCCTCAAGCACTCCAACCATCCTTTGCATTGGTGCATAATCTCCTATCGATATGTGGGTGTGAGGATCAATAAATCCAGGCATTAAAACCATGCCGTTTGCGTCGATCCTTACGTCTGCATCCACATTGCCGATATCATCCTTGTAACCAATTTTGGTAAATATCCCATCTTTTATCAGAACCGTGTCAGCTTTTAGTATGCCTTTGTTCCAGTCGCCGCTTACGATCTTTCCAATATTTTCTATTATCGTTATCATATAGTTAAATTATTCTATACGCCTAATATAAAAAGTATTGCAAAGCTTAGAGTGTGAGGCACAAATACACCAATAAACATATCTAAACATCAACGCATGGAGGTAACATTAATAATTTAATAATAACAATTATGCAAAAAGATTTTAATGAGGCATACTATTATTAACCATTAACAAATAGAGTCGAAGAGAGTTTAAAATATAAGTAATTTGTGCAAGCACCAGATCTGTTAAGAATTGTTAGAAATGAAACTGCCGAGATTATTATTCTAGTCATGAGACGGTTACCTAGGATACGTGAAGATATTTAGAATAGAATAGTTAAAGTGATAAATGTAATGAATTCATTGATAACGACAGTGCACTAATTTAAAATGTTTAAAATGCTTGAATTGGGATCATTGCTTCCCAATACAATCCGCCAAAAGAATAGCATAAGTGTCTTGGTGTTATTATCCAACATAACAGTTAATAACCAATAGTTTAAATATTTGTTTACATAAAAATTTACGAAATGAGGAAATCCGTAAGTTCAACTATTATTGCGGCTATAATAATCATAATTATAATTATAGCTGGTATAGGAGGATACTTTTATTATACAAGTATTACAAAACCAACAACACGAGTTTCTCATGTAGTAAAAATTGCTGTTTTATTACCATACGTTACAAATGATTTTGGATGGAATCAAGATATGTATCAAGCAATAACACAGATTGGACAAGTTTATCATATTAACTATACAGTAGACGCCGATTTAGGATATTCTACTTCTGCGGTTGAAAGTGCATTAGAATATTATGCGTCTAAAGGATATAATATCATATTTGCGTGGACCGTAGGTTGGCAACAAGAAGTCCTTACAGTAGCCCCAAACTATCCTAATACTTGGTTTATCGGTGCAGATTTAACTAACTTTACAAACCCTAGTACTGGTCAACCTGAAAAAAACGTGCTTAGTATTGATATTGACCTTACTAGAGGAGCTTATGTAGCAGGGGTATTAGCGGCATTCCTTACAAAAACCGGCATCATTGGATACCAGGCAGGATATTCATACCCAGTAGAAAATGCTATAGGAAACGCATTTCTAGCAGGAGCTAGAAGTGTAAATCCGAACATTAAGCTTGTATACGATTTTCCAGGAACTTGGGCAGATGTTGAAAAAGGATACATAGGAGCACAATCGTTAATAGCAGCCGGCGCTGATGTAATACTTTTCAGAGGAGACGGTCAGACACTAGGAGGAGAGCAGGCTTGTGCTGCTGCAAAAGTATATGCAATAGGTGATATGATGGATCAATCGCCACTTAACCCGAACATAATAATAGCCAGCAATGTGTTTAATGACACTCTTGTAGTACAGTCAATACTTCAAAGATATAATAACAATACATTATCAGAGTGGGCTGATCAGAATGTATATATACCTGGGGTTAACTTTCTGCAATTAGGCCCAATGGCATCTCAATTGCTAACTCCTCAGCAATTACATTATGTAGAACAAATCGATCAGGGAGTAATAAATGGTAGTATACAGGTACCATACAATCCAGTTCTTCCGCCATCAGGAGCTGTATAATAATTTTTAGTCGACTAATTTTTTGATTTTTTTAACACCTTTAAAATTTATGTTCTAAACTACTAGGCAATTATCAACAAAGCTAATGGCTAAAATTTAAATATAAATTATAATTATGAAGAGTTATAGTTATGAGTAAGGTTACAGTTGGGTTATATAATATTAGTAAAAGTTTTCCAGGCGTTAAAGCTTTAGATGATGTTACAGTTGAAGCATATTCTGGTGAAGTTCACGCTATATTGGGTGAAAATGGAGCTGGAAAAACCACACTTATGAATATACTTTATGGATTAATTCAACCAGATTCAGGGCATGTCGAAATTAATGGCAAAAAGGTATCTATTAAAAGTCCTAATGATGCTTTAAGGTTGGGTATAGGAATGGTTCATCAGCATTTTAGCCTGATTCCCACGCTAAACGTTCTCGAAAATTTTAAACTTATTTCATTAGCAAAAAACATAGATAAAGAAAAAATTTTAGAGCTCTCAAAAAATTTAAATCTTAATTTAGATCTTAACGCAAAGGTCAGCTCACTTTCAGCTGGCGAAAGGCAGAGGCTTGAAGTGTTAAGATTACTTTACTTTAACTTTAATATTCTTATATTTGATGAACCCACTAGCGTCTTAACACCTATTGAAACTGATAATTTGTTAAAAGCTATACGAAAAATTGCTGCTGAAGGAAAAACAATATTTTTTATTTCACATAAACTAAATGAAGTGAAAGCTGTAAGCGATAGGATAACGGTTCTGCGTAGAGGTAAAGTTACATTTAATGGTGTAACAAAAGAAATTTCTACAGATGAATTAATAAAATATATGATAGAGAAGCTTCCCAAAGTTGAGATTAAACGTGAGATTAAAAGCACGGAAGAAGTACTGAATGTATCAGGTTTAAAGGTAAAGGGCAGTCGGGGTAATTTAGCTGTTAATCTTAATTCAAAAATAAATGTTTATAAAAACGAGATAGTAGGTATAGCTGGGATAGCAGGAAACGGTCAGCGAGAATTATTTGACGCTATAATGGGGCTCAGAAAAATTGAAGAAGGAAAAATAATATTTAAAGGTAAAGACATTACTCACAGCCCAACGCATAAAAGGATAGAATTGGGTATAGGTTACATACCAGAAGATAGGATTTTAACTGGCTTAGCCCCTGATTTAAGCATAAAGGAAAACTTAATACTCAAATTATATGATAATCAACAATTTCGCAAATGGTACTTTATTGACAATAACAAAATCGATGCAATGGCGAATGCTTTACTAAAAGAATACGATATAAGAGCAGCTAATGTTGAAGTACCTGTTAAAAATTTATCTGGCGGAAATCTGCAGAAAGTGATTTTGGCTAGGGAAATCTCGATGAACCCTGATTTATTGCTTGCGTATGAGCCAACCAAGGGACTTGATATTGGTGCAACATACTTTATTAGAAACAAGCTGATTGACTTTGCAAACAAAGGCGGTAGCGTATTGCTATTTTCTGAGGACTTAGAGGAGTTATTGTTTTTAAGCGACAGATTGTATGTGATATACAATGGAAATATTGTTGCAGAATTTTCCAGAGAACAATTTGATGAATATAAAATAGGCAAAGCAATGAGCGGTATCAACTATGTAGAGGTGAAAAACTAAATTGAAAATTACAAAAGAGAATTTAATATTAAATTTTATCGTATACACTACAGCATTTCTATTAGCTATTGGCTTTGGCGCTGTTCTTATTTGGACAATAATGAGAATAAACCCATTTAGCGCGCTATCTTTAATTGTTTCAACTGCGCTTTTTACACCATTTGGGAGAACTGCTACATTTTATTACTTAGTAGAGCTTACGTTAATATCACTCGGTCTTGCTATTTCTTATAGAGCAAAATATTGGAACATAGGAGGGGATGGACAGTTAATATTTGGAGCCATATTTAGCATGCAGACAATATTTTCACTTGAGCATTTGTTTTCTCCATGGTTGGTTATTGTGGCTACGCTTTTAATGGGAACGCTTGGTGGGGCTATATATGGTGTAATACCCGCAATAATTAAAGTAAAATTGAATGTTAATGAAGTTTTATCTACACTGATGTTAAACTTTATAGCTATATATTTTATGACTTGGCTTGTTGATGTCACTGGACCATGGAAGGATCCACATGCAGCAGAGCTAGAATCGTATCCTATTCCATATAGCCTTTATCTGGAAAATCCAATTATTTTAACATTAATAATGGTTTTTGCAATAGCAATTATATATATATTAGCAGAAAAGACGTTCTTTGGATTTAAGATTAAAGTCATAGGGTCAAGTCATTATGCTGCAGACTATGCTGGCATTGATAGAGGCAAAGTATACATCTACCTAGGTTTGATATCGGGCGCGCTTGCAGGATTAGCAGGCTCAATAGAAATATTATCAGTATCACATATCTTATCTTCAACATTTGATAGCTTAGATATGGGATATGTGGCAATATTTACCAGTTGGCTAGCATCCCTTAATCCACTTTTTGTAATTCTATCATCGCTTTTGATGTCTACACTTCTCAGCGGAGGTTATTTTATGGAGGCTATAACAAGCGTATCAGTTTTATTTATTTATTATTTTGAGGGAATAACGTTCATCAGCATTATAATATTTGAGGCAACAAAAAGTAAAATTAAAAGGGTGATGAAACTTGGCTAGCATACCCTTAATTCCATTTTTTATAGCTGTAATAAGCATAGGCATATCATATACCACGATTTATCTGATAGCTAGTTTAGGTGAAATATTTTCAGAAAAGGCCGGTGTATTGAACCTTTCACTAGAAGGCGTCATGGCTATGGGAGCATTCCTAGGATACGTTTTTTCATTTATATCAGGTAATCCATATTTTGGTCTTGTAGGTGGATTGGTAGCAGGACTTATATTAGGATTGCTTTTTGCATTTATTTCGATTACTATAGGAGTAAATCAAGTGTTGGCTGGTTTAAGCGTGTGGCTAGTTGGTATGGGATTATCAGATTTTATATACACAATATCATTTGGTAGAACATCATATTTAATTACTGTACCAAAATTACCTACTGTACCAGTACCATATCTCTCAGGCATACCAATTATAGGGCAGATGCTTTTTGATCACACTTTGGTTGATTATGCCGCATACTTAAGTGTTCCACTTTTATGGTACATAATGTTCAGAACAAATTTTGGGCTTAAAATTATAAGTGTAGGCGAAAATCCGCGTGCGGCAGATTCGCTGGGAATTAACGTGAACAGAATAAGATATATTATGGTGCTGTTTGACAGTTCTATGGCAGGATTATCTGGTAGCATGATTTCTCTTACTGCTGGACTTTATCAGGTAGGTATGATAGCAGGGAGAGGGTGGATTGCTATAGGAATAGCGGCGTTTAGCGGCCTAAATCCTGCTTATGGACTTTTGGCTTCATTAATATTTGGCGTGGTTAGCGCGTTTGGCCCATCATTAATGATAGTTGGTTACAGAATACCCTATGAATTTCTCGATATGACTCCTTTTATAGCTTTACTAGTAGTAGTAATGATGATCTCTAAAAGAATGTTAATGCCTTCAGCTCTTGGTAAACCATATAAAAGAGAGGAAAAGTGAAAAACAAAAAGATATTAGCAATTTTATTAATAGTTCTTATAACATCGTCATGCTATATTTATTTTAGTGAAAGTGAATATACACGCAAAAGCCCCTATGGTCATACTTATACTTACTTAATAAAACGGGATTTTGGGTTTAATGGAAAATTTGTAAACTATTCAGAATATATGGAATATAATTTTGGTTATCCTGTCAAAGGCTTACTAAACATAACGGTAACGGAGCCTGAGCAACAATATATAGTTACAATATTCTTAAATAATTACTCTGTAAAATCAGTAGTTTACATATATAATACTTCTATTGCATTAAATGCTAATGAAGGAGAACGTGAAAATATATATCTGCCATTTATTAGCAACTTAAATGTAACCACAATAAATTTATTATCATACAATTTTACTAATTACGGAATTAGTGTAATAACTATACCTGCTTTTGGAAAAATAAAAACAATTCATCTTGGTTATAGAGGTACTGGTAAAATAGGGCCTTCAAACTATAATCTATCAATTAATTACTTTTATTCGTTAAATGGTTTACTAGTAATGTCGCAATACATCTGGTCAAGTTCAGGCCCGACAGGAGAATATTATAGAAATATAACCTCTATTTTAATAAAAGGTTAGACGTTCAGTTCATTTAAAATTTTACTGACAAGGTGTTGCGGTGCCCGAGCTACTGGCGGGAACTTAGAAATAGGTTTAGTAGCATCTATTATTATTTTGTTATCAAGAGTTCGTGGACTGCCTTCGATCGAATAATTTGCTGGATTTAAAATATTTCCGATCACTTCTGGTATTATGGTAAAACTAGTTTCCCTGGATGCCCTAGTTAAAACAGCCCACATAACTTCTTCATCGTTATAAATATCTACGTCTTCGTCTACAACTATTACAACCCTTATAGCAATTTCGCTTGATAAAGCTGCTAAAGCAGCCCTTTTAGCATCGCCTTCATTTACTTTTTTAATTTGAATGTAAAGCAACGGCGCAAAGTCATACCCAAACCTTATATTCTTAACATAGGGTGAAACGCTTTTTACATAATTATAAACCGCAGCAAGGTGAGGTAAATTCACTCCAAGGTTAAGATGATCTCTATATGCAGCGGCAATATCAAGATAAACTGAATCATGCCTTGATCTAACTCTCTTTACAGTTATTACTGGTGTCATCTGCGTTCCAGAATAATATTTTGGCCATTCACCAAAAGGCCCTTCTTTAACTAGATAGGAAGGATCTTCTATCAATCCCTCAATAACGATTTCGCTACGCGTTAAATATGGAAGATCTAAATCATTGCTATATGTAATTTCTAATGGTTCCTGCAAAAATCCACCGGCCATATTAAGTTCGCCGCCGATACCTTTTGGTCTGGAAACAGCAGCAAAGTAAACTGCTGGATGATGACCTATGGATATGGTAATGGGAACAGGCTTTCCCATTTGCTTATATTTTTCAATTATGTATTGAGCGTCATGACCTGGGTCAGTTAATATGCCTAAATGTTTATCGTCAAATATTTGATGCCTATAAATTCCCATATTAAGAGCGCCAGTGTCAGGATCTTTCAATATAGCTAAACCACTATCTATGTATGGCCCTCCATCTAGCTCATTATGAACTATATGCGGCAATCCAGAAAGGTCTTCGGTATTTATGTCAAAATTGCTGTCTGGCACCTCTTTGGGGTTTAATTCCTTTTGTGAAAGTTCAAAAAATTTGTTAGCAATGGACGGAATATCACATTTATCACAATCAAGGGCTTTGCCCATTCTAAAAATTGATGCAAACAAATTTGTCACAACAACTTTCCCGTTAACGTTGTTAAAATAAAGTACAGGATATTTTTTTAGCTTTTCATATGCATCAACGTAGGCATTTAGTTCGTATCTTTGATCTACAGGATGTTTTACATAAACTATCTCATTTTCAACGGCTTTTAGAAAGGATTTTAGATCCTTACTCATTAAAATGAACTCGCATAATTTATAATTTATACCTTTTCTTTGTACTTGTGATGCTACTAGTAGTACACCAATAACCATAATGTCACCCTCTGAAGTATGGAGATGACATCGATGATAAAGACAATAATGGGATGGGTTTCGATGTTGCATAACCCTATTCACAAATTAACAAGTTAAAGAGGAAAAGCATGCGAAGGAAAGGTATTTTACGGCAACAAGCGCCAACTCTTTTAAGGATTACAAGAAATGAAGCTGCAGAAATGAATACTCTAAGCAAGAGACAGTTGGAGAGGATAATGAATAAGTTAAGAAGAAGATGGTTGAAATGATAAATGCAATGGATTCATTGATAAACAATGACATACTAAGTTAAAAAGCTCGAGTCATTGCTTTTCATTACCATGTGCTAGAAGGTGTACATAAGTGTCTTGGCACAACAATTCAATAACAGTAATTAATAACCAATAGTTTAAAAAAAATAAAAAACATAAGAATAAATGCAATGAAGGTAGCAATTTTTAACGCAGGAAAAATTGTCAGTGGAGATTGGAACAAAGGAATATTAAAAGCTGATTCAGTTTTGATAGAGGACGGAAAATTTAAGCAAATAGGTTACGAAAACGAAATACATCCTGAAAAGGCAGACATAAGGATCGACGCAAACGGTATGGTTTTAATACCAGGGTTGATAGACCCTCATACACACTTAGGTTTTGGAGAATGGGGTCCTGAAAACGGAATGATTGGAGTAGCACTTGAAGCACTGTATCAGGGCACAACTACAGCAATAGATGAATTCGCTAGGTATGAAGGTGAGCCAGATTTTTATCCACCAAATCCCAGTGGCGTTAAAGCTTCTTCAATAGTACATTATTTTGCTTGGAAAAACTATAGACCAGGGGGGTTGATGAAGGTTCACGGCGGCAGCATTGTTCTCGTTAAGGGGCTTAAAGAAAGTGACTTTAAGGAACTTGCAGAAATTGGGATATGGAAAGTGGCACAGATAGGCGGAAGCAGTGACCTAAGTCCTGATGAATTGCTTGAGATGGCTTCTTGGGCAAGAAAATATGGCATGTTTATACCAACCAATTTTGGGGCTGGGGTGTTAAAGACTGCAGTTTACTTGGATGCAGATTTTGTTAAAAAGCTTCAACCAGACAAGCTTGCGCATGCAAACGGCGGAAGCACAGCAGCACCTTGGGACATGACGAGGGAAGTTATTGATGCTGCGCCGAAGGCGGCTGTTGAACTTGTGACCTACGGCAACCAGAAAATGTCATTAAGAATACTAGATTATTTAAAAAATAAGAATCAATTAAACAGGGTTATTTTGGGCAGTGATACGCCAACCGGGCAAGGTTACTTTCCAATAGCGATGATGCAAGGTATAAAGTTCATCTCAAGTATAGGAAATGTCCCAGCAGAAAAGGCTATAGCTATGGCTACAGGAAATACTTATGACTACTACAAAAAGTGGATAAACACAGGCAAAATACAGGAAGGTCTTGAAGCCGACTGTGTTATAATTGATAAGCCGCCAGGAAGCGTTGGAACTGATGCGCTCGGAGCTATAGAAAATGGAGACTTAGTGGGTCCTGCAATGGTTATGGTAGATGGAAAAATAGCCGCTCTTAGGGGTCGTGATAGCAGGCCAACTACAAAATACATAAGGCTCAATGGAAAAGAACTCGGAGTAACCGATCCAAATGAGAGACAGTTTGATCCTCCAAGGTTTTACTGGAAGAGCACTGGAGAAACTTACTTGTTACTTTCAAATAATAAGTAACATCTTTAGACGACTAAAATTTTTGTCTTATCTTCTATTGTTTTTATGTTTCTTCTTTTCAACTAAGCTTAAATTAAAACATGGTGAAAAGCTCATTTTCTTATTTGTAAAAGTATAGAATAGCTTGCACGTTCTGAACTAGTTCTTTGCATTTAAAAACTGAAGCTTCTGCAGGAGAATTAAACGCTTCTGTACTTTATGTATCATTTTTTTATTTTTTATGGAGGTTTTTCAGGCTCCGAACGTAGGCTTAAGCTAAATAATTAAATTAAAGTCTGTGCTATACTTCAAAAATTTGCTATATAAAAAATTAAAAAATATATGATCTATCTATAATATCAATAGTAAATTATCTTCGTTTAGACCAGCTCCTATATAAAATAGCAACCAGATAGTTCTGATGCCAGCTAACGTTAAACAATAGTGCTGACTTATGATTTATTTTTTGTATAAAATACAATTTAACAAAATATACATCAATGTAAGTTAAGTATAAATGAATAATTCTCTTCGATTTTTGCATTGCGTAATTATTTGCTCAATGATATTATAGGCAAATACTAGGGAAATATTACATAAGTTCTTTTGGTATCTTTTTCTATTTTGTATAATTATTTATTAGAAATACGGCATTGTTAAAAATTAGCGAGAAGTAAATTCTTATACAAAATTTTTAATAAACTAAACGCTCTATTAAGTTACGTAGAGGTGTTGAGTTATTGTATACCAATCTTGAGGTGAGAAATAAGCTACTTACATCGATAGATAAGGTAGAGAAAGTTACTGGTGAATATAAATATGTAGACGATATTCGCTTGAATGAAGCGTATTACGGTGGCGTACTTAGGGCGGGGGTACCACATGGAATTATTAAGAAAATTGACATTAGCAACGCATTAAGGTCGCCTGGTGTAAAGGCCATAATAACTGCTAAAGATGTTCCTGGGTTAAACGCATTCGGATACTTTATTCCTGAACAACCAGTTTTATGTTATGATAAAGTAAGATATGAAGGCGATGCTGTTGCGGCCGTTGCTGCAGATACGCGTGAGCATCTTTTACAAGCGCTTGAAGAGATAAAGGTGGAAATAGATCCATTACCAGTCGTTGATTCAATAGATGAAGCATTATCAGAAGAAGCTCCCAAAATTCACGAAAAGGGAAATATAGCATATTCAGTAAACTACGAAAAGGGTAACTTTGATGTTACAAAATTTGACAAATACGTTGAAGGCGTTTATGAAACTCCGATGGTAAAACCAATGTACATAGAGTTGGAATCTACAATAGCTATGTATTCTAATAACAGGCTTGAATTAATAACAACAACACAAAGCCCCGAACATGATATCAAGCAGCTTGCCAGAAGTCTAAACCTGGACGAACGCAACATTCACATAAAGATGAAGGATCCCGGTGGGGCATTTGGTGGAAAGGAGGAAATTCACACTCAAATTCTTGCATCACTGCTTTCAATAAAAAGCGGGGCACCTGTTAAAATGACATTTACGAGGGAAGAATCAAACGTTGCAACCACTAGGAGGCAGGCTTTCAGATTTTACATTAAAACTGGTCTTTCATCTGATAATTATATTTTGGGAAATTATGTTAAGGCAATTGCTGATACTGGGGCATACCTGAGCCACGGACCAGTAGTTCTTGAAGTAAGCGCTTCGCATGCTTCAGAACCTTACTTTATTCCAAACGTTAAGTTTGAGGGAATTCTTGTTTATACTAATCATCCGCCAGCCGGTGGGATGAGAGGTTATGGGGCTTCCGAAATAAACTTTGCACTTGAAAGGCACATAGATCACATATGTAGAGAACTGAACCTTGACCCAGTAGAATTTAGAGAAAAAAACATGATAAAAGAAGGTCAACAGAACGGCACTGGAATAGTTCCGATCTCAACAGTAAGAGCTAAAGAAACTCTGCAAAAAGCAATGCGCGGCAATTTATGGACAAATAGAAATAAAAGCCACCCAGACCCATATATAAGGGTAGGTTATGGTATAGCTTCTGGAGCAAAGAGCACAAGCTACGGGCAGAGCGGTGACTCAGCAAAGGTGAAAATGACAATTGAGGATGGCTTCATAAACATTTACTTTACCACTCCAGACATGGGTACTGGGGCAAGGTCTACTATCAGATTAATAGCAGCAAGAGCCCTAAATACTGATGTTGAAAATATAAGGGTATTTAACGATGATAGCGATTTTCCATCATCAGGAACATCGAATGCCTCAAGGACTACATTTATGATAGGAAATGCTGTTCTAAAATGCAGCAAAAAACTAGTTGAATACATAAGTAGCAAGCTTGGAACAGATTTTAATCTTAACAGTAGGGAATCGCTAGAGGAAATAAATCGTAAGATCGGAAAGGTAGAAGTTACAGAAGAATATAACTTACCTAAAGTTGAAGGCGGAAATTTTGCAAAGGGCGATTTTATATTTTCATATGCAACTGCTGTTGCAAGGGTTGAGGTTAACTTGCTTACAGGTAGATACCGTGTCACTGATATAGAGTTCTATCCAGAAGCAGGTAAAATACTTAATCCGGTTGCATTCATGAGCCAGATGGAGGGCGGTATAATAATGTCACTGGGTTATGCTACAATGGAAGAACTGAAGACTGCTAATGGACATATTTTGTCAAAGAACTTTACCACTTATGTGGTTCCAACAGCAAAGGATATTCCAAGAATAAAAGTGGACCCAATAGATGACTATGATCCTCTGGGGCCCTTTGGGGCAAAGGGTGCAGGCGAATTGCCACTTGTTGCTGTAGTCCCTGCGATAGTCAACGCGCTTGTTGACGCAACTGGGAAGGAGCTGAACAGGATACCCGTTAGGCTAGAAGACCTTATATTGTTAGAACAAACCATTAAATAAAAAAAGTTCATCATTTAAACCATGTCTCTTAGAAGAGCGTTAAGCGACCTGATGAAAGTTTTGCCTAATGAAGTTCTAGAAATAGATCGTGAGGTTAGCACAGAATATGAGATTACAGCCTTTGCAGAAGCGCTTTCCATTCAGAGCCCTGTTCTTGTTTTCAAGAGAATAAAGAACTACCCTCAATTCACCGTTATTAGCAACATGTTCAGCTCCAGGGAAAAGATAGCCGTTTACCTTGGGGTTAAAAAGGAAGAACTCAATAAAAAGTGGGTTTCTATCATAAACCGTGATTATAATTACACTATAAGCGATGGTGATGGACCAGTAAGGGAGATTCAGTATATAGGAGAAAAAGTAGACATAACTGCACTTCCCGTGCTAACACATTATCCACAGGATGGCGGAAGGTACATAACCTCAGGAATAATAGTAGCTAGAAGCATAGATGGCACAGTCAACTTGAGCTTTGCAAGGATCCAGATCGTAGACAAAAACAAAATTGCCCTGAGCATGCATTCGCGAGGCCACCTATGGAGCTATTACCTTAAATTCAGGGAAATGAAACGTGACATGCCGATCTCCATAGTAATAGGCGCTCATCCAATTTACTATTTAATGGCGGCCGCAAGAATAGATGAAGAATACAGGAAGGTTTACGGGCTGATCGATGACAAACTAATAGCAGGGATTACAAACGATTTGCCAGTTCCCGCAAATTCGGAAATTGTACTTGAAGGGAAGATATTGTGGGATAAATCATTTGACGAAGGTCCATTTACGGAATACACAGGATACCTTTCAAACAGGTCAACAAAGAATCTGGCGCAGATAGACGCTATTTATATGAGAAGAAATCCAATATATTTGGAAATAAATCCTTCAAATTCCAAGGAGCACATACTGCTTTCTGGCATTGCAAAGGAACCTATAGTTGAATCAACCATAAGGAGCTTCCTTCCATCAGCCTACAGGTTCAGCGTGGATTGGCCATTAAAAGGTGTCCATTACGTTGCAATGGCTTATATAGAAAACCCCGAGATGGGGATATCAAAGCAGCTTGGATTAATGCTGCTTGGGCTTGACCATTACCTTAAGATCGTTTTTGTTTCGGAAAACAAGGTGCAATTGAGCCTTTATGCTATGCTTTCTCAGATGCTTTGTTCATGGGACATTGAAATAATAAAGAACGTTTTCTGCAACAAGCTAGATCCCTCGGCTTCTCCTGACGGTACAAGCAGTAAAGTGATTTTTACTTGCAAAGGCTCTGAGGAGCAACCTGTAACTGAAGTTAAAGAAAATGAAATAAACATTATCAAGTGCGGAAAGAAACTACACATTGGGCATGAAGCGGATAAAAGTGCACAGATAAACCTGGTAGTTGATAGTGACATTGATCCTAAAAATGAGGACGATGTTCTATGGGCAATGGCAACCAGGCTTCAGCCAGCGAACGGTATAAAAATTTCAGATAAGAGCATAATAATAGACACACGGAGGCCAGGGCTAAGCAGGCCAAGGCTTCCTGAGGACGTAATTAAAAATGTTATTCAATATCTCCAAAAAGTTTCAGCTCTTTCTTAACCCTTGCCCTTTCGTTTATTAGCTGGTCCAAAAGCTGATGTAAATTGTACCTGAACCCAACAGCCTTAGCATAAAATTCATCATTGCCCTCGAGCTTTCCAATAGAAATATCATAGTTTATAAGACAGTTCCTTGTTGAAACTATCATTTCATCAATGACCTTTAAATAGGCCACGCGCGGTGACATTGTATGCTCCCTTTCTTCCTTAATCATGAGCCTGAGCTGCCTCATTGAAGGCCTTTTCTCCTTAATTTTTTCTACAAGCTTCTTCATCTGTTCTTCGTTCTTCACTTTGGTCAGTTCAGCCGCAACAAATGGCTTTATTTCTCCCCGCGCAACCATCTCCTTTATTTCAGAAGGCAATTCAAGCAACTTCATCATCATGTATATGTACGCTGGACTCTTTCCAATGTTCCTGGCCAGTTCGCTAAGACCTCCCCAACCCTTCTTGTGAACATAGTTTGCATAGGCCATGGCCTCTTCCAAAGGATTAAGGCTCTTTCTTTGGACGTTCTCAGATATTGCTATAAGGTAAGCATCCTTGTCAGTTACGTTAACTATTATTGATTTGGCAGTTTTCATACCAAGCAGCATGCATGCCCTGAACCTCCTGTGCCCAGCGAGCAGCTGGTATCTCTTCTGACCATTTGGCCTTTCCCTTACTATCAGTGGTTCAAGGAGCCCAAGAGACCTTATCGATTCAGCAAGCTCTTGAAGGTTCCCGAAGTCGCTTCTTATTACAAATGATTCTGCATCTATTTCACTAAGTGGCAGCTCAACAGGTTCGCGGAGAACGCTTAACTGTTTAAGCATATTAAAGAGTAGTAAGCAAGGAAGCTTATAATGGTATGATGTGGAAGGTATGTCTACAGTACCTCTTTAAGGTAGATCCCTGCATCCTGAGAGCTTTCCAGTATAACGTCAAAGAGCTTTATGAAACCTTTGGCAAGGTTTCGGTCGTATATCAGGATATAGCTGTCATCACTCCTGTTTAAGCTGAAATCTTCGTCATGCTGTATTGCCCCTAGCAGCACTCTATCCTGGTCAAATATGTTGAGCCTAATCTGCAGCCCTCCCTGATGCTTAAAGGGTATGTACTGGTAAAGCATTGCAGCTTCTCTTTTATTCTGTTCATTAACCTCACTGATAATCATGACCTTCACGCCACGCCTGAGCATCTCTATATAGTCCTCAAGTAACCCATGCCTTATGCTCCTGAGAAGACCATTTCCTGACATTATCAGTCTGTATTCTGAATGCGTTTCCTTGAACAGCTTCCTGAGCTCTTGGTATAGTCTCTTCCTTCCAAATATCATTGTATATTCACTCTTATAGTGTGTACCATAGGTGCCATTTATGCGCTCAAGCTCTTTGATTATGTTGTTTAAAGCTGTTCTTTCCTTAATGTACTGCTCCTCAAGTGATGCCTGCGCAATTTCCCTTAGCTTTTCAACTGGCCTTGCTATGTAAACGTTTACATTTCCAAGACCCTTATCAACAAGCCCGAGCTTTGTTATTCTTTCTAGATGCTTGTATACAGCGGCCCTATCTTTTCTTAAAATACTACTTATTTCACTTACAGTCTTTGGACCTTCCTTCAAGAGCAAAACATAAATTTTAAGCTGTTCTCTAGTAATGCCTACCTTGTTGAGCACAGCAACTGTTTCCTCAGAAACTGGTATATCCATTAAGTAATTAATTTTTATTTAAAGTGAAATATAAATTTAGTGTACAAGCTTTAACCATAGAGATTGTCATATGAAAAAAGTTATAATGCTGATCTTTTATCTCTTGCTCTTAACATTTTTTCTTGTTAAGATCAGTTCTCTATTAATATATTGCTCATGTGCGCTTTCTGCCTATTTCCGGAACTTTGCTATTATCCTAATTACGTAATATGTGGTTGTTGTCTCATCTGTTTTTGCTAAAGACCACGTCCGTAAGGTCAGGGTAGTTTGCCAATCAGAACATTAATTACACATAAAAATCCGAAAAATAAGCGTAAAACAATATTTTATTTTTTATCTGATCTTGATTAGTTTGTTAAGGGTTTGTAGCTTTATTAGCCTCGGGCGGGATTTGAACCCGCGACCTTCGCCTTACCAAGGCGACGCTCTGACCAGCTGAGCTACCGAGGCTACAAAAAATGTTATCCAAATATGTTTTTAAGCTTTTAGATCTTTCCCAGAACTTTTGATGTTGTGCATAGCTACAAGATCCTTTTCAAAAAGCTTAAGTTCTTCAGGAACTTTAACATCAATAGGGTCTTTAAGGCTCAGGCCCATGCTCTTCTTTGTGTTCCATACGTAATGGTTAAATTCAATGATCCTTTCAGTGTAGGCTGAAAGGTCTTCCTTTACCGGAACCTCTGATTCTTCAGGGTAAGAAGACAGGTGAACGTTCCTCCCGTAGATGTTCTTGTAAATATAGTAAGTTACAAATGGTATGTATGGGGACATTAGCCTGATCAATACGTCAAGAACTTTACGCATTGTAAAATATGCTGATTGTTTTTCTTCTTCAGAATATTCAGGGTTGTAGATTCTGGGCTTGACCATTTCAAGGTAATGGTCAGCAAAAAGGAACCACGTAAAGTCCCTTATCTTTGTGAAGCTTTTGTTAAAATAATAGGAATCGTTTAGAGATCTGACGCTCTTTATGAGGGACCTTAACTCCCAAAGTATCCAGCGATCTGAGAAAGATATGTTTTCAGGCATGGGGGTTTCCTTTGTGTTCAGCTTTATGAACCTTGATATGTTCAGAAGCTTTGTGAGGAACTTTGACGCGCTCTCTATCCTGCTATATGAACACTTTACATCGTCCTTTGTTATATCGCCTTCGAGAAACACCCATGTCCTAAACGCTTCTGCGCCGTACTTCTTTATCACGTCCATAGGATCTATTACGTTACCAAGGCTCTTGCTCATCTTGTATCCTTTTTCGTCCACTACGTGCATATGTATCCACACGTCTTTAAAAGGCGGTTTGCCAGTAACAAGATAGGACTTTAAAAGTGTAAAGTAAAGCCAGCTCCTGACTATTTCTTTGCCCTGAGGCCTCAGGCTTACTGGGTAATTTTGACTAAAAAATTCTTTATCATGAGAATAACCTGCAATGTAAAGAGGCGTGTTGCTCGAATCAAACCATGTATCGAAGATTCTCGTTTCGCCCACAAATTCTGTTCCCCCGCACCTTGGACACTTATCTATAGGTGGTTTTTCTTTCCACGGCACATAGTACTTACCTTTGGGAGGCACGTAGACGTAACCGCAGTTCTTGCAGTACCACAGAGGTATCTCTGTCCCATAATACCTTCTTCTTGAGATAACCCAGTCGTCTGTAAGCGAATCTATCCAGCGAAAGAGAAGCTCAGCGCTTTCGGGAGCGTAAAACTTCATCTGTGCAGCGAGCTTCTTTAGCTCGTCCTTGAACTCAACTTGCTTGAGGTAGAGCTCCTTTCTAGGTATGAACTCAATTGGAGTTTTGCTTCTCCAGCATATGGGAGTTTCGTGCTTTATCTTTTCTTCTTTAACCAGGTAGCCCGCGTTTCTTAGGTCCTCTACTATCTTTTTCCTCGCTTCTCTTACTTTGAGGCCGCTATACTTTCCCGCGTTCTCGTTCATGAGTCCGTTTTCGTCTATAAGAAAAGTCGGGGTGAGCCCTAGGTCTTTAAAGACCATAATGTCACCTCTGTCGCCGTAGCTGCATATCATGACCAAGCCTGTGCCGAAGTCCTGTTTTGCGTATGGATGTGGCAGTATGGGTATCTCGTGACCGAACAAGGGGACCTTTGCTTTCTTCCCTTTAAGATTTCTATACCTTTCGTCTTCAGGGTTATAGATTATGGCCTTGCAGGCTTTGAGGAGCTCTGGCCTTGTTGTCGCAACTACTATATCAGAGCCGTCCTCTAGCATGAATTTTATGTAGTAAAGGCTAGTAATCTCTTCTTCATACTCAACTTCGGCATCTGAAAGGGAGATCCTGCACTCCGGGCAGTAGTTTGAAACCTTCTCGCTTTCGTACACAAGGCCCCTGTTGTAAAGGTCTATAAAGATATCTTGGGTGAGCCTTCTGAAATCAGGGTCATCGGTTTCGTACATGTCGCCCAGCCCGTATCCCTTTTCATAAGAGCTGAAGCTTATGCCAAGAAGCTTGAAAGAGCTGGTGGAAGCTTTAGAGTATTCGTCAAGCTTCTCCCTGCATTTTTGGATAAAAATTTCCCTTGGTGTGTCCCTGATGCTCAGCTTTAGCTCTTTTTCTACTTGTACCTCTATTGGCAGGCCGTTTCTGTCGAGGCCCAGCGGAAAAAGAACGTTATAGCCGTTCATTCTTTTGTACCTTGCTATCGAGTCCATGTATACGTAGGTGTAGGCGTGACCTATGTGAACCGGTGAGTTAACGTAAGGAGGTGGAGTGTCTATGATATAAACTGGCCTGTTGTCCTTGACGAACCTGTAAAGCTTCTGTTCTTCCCATTCTCTAGCTATCTCTTTTTCAATATCTGGGTTCCATCTTGTTGGTATGCTCATTTTTTCTGATACCTTAATATCACAGCAATGCCGCCGAAGTTCTTAAACATCACGCCTGCCTCTGAACGCGAAGAAACTACCTCGACCTTTGCGCCAACTTGGTTTGCAAGGTCTGAAACGTAGTCTACAACGTCCTGAACATTGATGCTCCAGAGGCTCTTGCCGCAAACTGGACATACCTGCTGAGATATGGTTGCCTTTTCTTTGTAAAGATCTGTGCTGTTCACAAATCTTTCATCAGTATAGCCGCAGTTCTTGCAAACAGCTTCCAGCCTTAAAGTGTTGATGTCTTCTGATATTATTACTGTGTCAGCGTTGCCTTCTTTCAAAGCCTGTAAAGATGGCTGAAGCCCATAAACAGCAAGCCCATCCTTCTTTGAAACTTCAGAAAGAAACTTATCTATTATCTTCTTTTCCTCTATAAGCCTGACACCCTCTATCAGCTCTTCACCTCTTTCGAGCGTTTCCCTTATGCCCTCTTCTCCTGCATAGCCTGTATCGACGAGACCTATGGTAGCCTGCTTTAACCTGTAATCTAGGTAGTCTCCCTTGTAGAAGTCTTCCTTGGACATGCCCGGACCGCTGATTATCAGCTTCTTTACCCTGTAGGTATCTATGAAGATCTCCTTTGCGTGCTGAGCAACCCTGTGAAAGAACTCGTTTATTTCGTTCTCCCTGATCCTTTCGAACCTCCTTGCAGATTGCCCTCCCTGCCTGTGTTTGCTTCCAACTCCGCTGGTTATAACTTCAATTACCTCAACCCTGTCGCCTGAGATTATCCCGAAACCAGCCTCAGAGAGGTCTATCGATATTACGCCTATAAGGTCTTCTTCTTTTAAAAGCGATTTTAAGATGTCTAAATGAAAGTGATCATCGCACCTGTAAAGGTAAGTTGGAACTGGTTTGGGAGGCACTATCTCATAGTACTTTAACTCTTCGTCTGCCGGATTTTCAGGTGATGGAACGTATCCACAGAAAACTATAAGGCCGTTTTCTGGGAACTGTTTGTAAAGCTTTAACTTCTGCATTATGTGAGTAAGGGCGTCCTGAACGTGTGTCCTAGTCTGATCGCTCTTTATGTTTGAAGCGGTGCCGTATTCGTCCCTGAGCTGGTTTATTACATCATAAGGAGGTCGCTTTGGCGGTATGTAGAGTGAGATAAGCTCCGTCCCTCGACCTGTGATGTTAGACAGCTCGTTAAGTAGCCTTTTAACTCTATAAATTTCAACTGAATCATACTGTTGTTGCATCAGTTATCCTGATAAAATACAGAAACGTTAATTTTAAAACGTTTTTATACATTCTACTATTGCAGATGAAGACAGTAGTTAAAATTTCAGGAAGCATTTTTGACGAGGTAGGAGCTGAAGAAAGGATTAAAGAGCTTGCCTCTGTTTTCGAAAAGTACGTGCAAGATGGGAACAGCTTAGCAATAGTCGTTGGAGGGGGCAAAAGGTCAAGGGAGCTCATAGAGCTCGGCAGGAAGCTGGGGGCAACAGAAGATGTGCTTGACGAAATAGGGATAGACATTACAAGGATCAACGCAAAGTTGCTGATATCTTGTATAAAGGATTCTTACCCGCAGGTTATAACAGATCTCAGAGAAGCCGACATAGCGTGGTCAGTAAAAAAGATACCAGTTGCTGGAGGTCTATCGCCTGGGCATAGCACAAACGCGGTTGCCGCCCTTTTAGCTGAACACCTCAAGGCTGACCTTTTTATAAATTCAACAAAAGCTGGAGGAGTCTATGATAGGGACCCAAAGAAGTATCCTGATGCCAGGCTTATGGAAAGGGTTAGCATCGAAGAACTGAAAAAAATAATAAAGGGGTCCTCTGAAGCCGGGACATACGAGCTTCTTGACGAAGTTTCTATAGGGATAATCCAAAGGTCTAAGATCAGAACGCTGGTAACTGGAACAGGAACGGCAGAAATCAAGAAAGCCTTATATGGCGAGAATGTCGGAACTATGATCGTATTTGAGCGAATCTGAGGAAAAAAGAAAAAGGGCAAAGGATTTTTACATTCCGCCGCATTCTCACTGCAAGGTTTGCGGAAAGGCTATACCTGAAGGGCAGATATACTGTAGCAAGGAATGTAGGGACAAGGATCTGAAGGCACAAAGCAGAGAAAGGAAGATGCTGTGGGCGTTTTACGGAGTGTTCATGGCGCTCCTTGTGATTCTTCTTGTGGTAAGCTACATTTTAAAGTGAAAAACTTTTAATTTTTACTTTGCTATAAAGCTATTAGATTGAAAGGCGTTTTAGGAATAACAGGAGCTAGCGGGATAATTTATGGTGTAAGGCTTGCCGAAGAGCTTAACAGAAGCGGAGTTGAGGTTCACACCATATTCACGGAAGCGGCAAAGAAGACATCAGAGTACGAGCTTAAAGATGCATACGAGAGGGTTAAAAAAGTTTCAAAAAAGGTCTACGAAGAAGATGATATTGATGAAGCCCCAGCAAGCGGCTCGAGTGGTTTCAACTTTATGGTAATTGCTCCATGTAGCATAAGGACTCTGGGTTCAGTTGCAAACGGTATAGCTGACAACCTGTTGACGAGGGCTGCAATGGTAAATCTGAAGGAGAGAAAAAAGCTGTTGCTAATTATTAGGGAAACACCGTTATCTACGATAGATATAATGAACATGCTGAAGGTTTCGATCGCGGGGGCCATTGTCATGCCAGCATCACCAGCGTTCTATTCGAAACCTAAAAGCGTTGAAGACATGGTTAACTTTATAGTGGGAAAAGCTCTTGACATTCTTGAGATAAAGCACAACCTTTACAAAAGGTGGAAGGCTGACGAGCTGCCTTAGCATGGGAGTGGACCTTGCGGGGTCTGTAAAGAGAAAAACGGGTTTGGCTCTTTTAGACGGGCTTCTTAACTGCAGGTACTTTACTGTTTATACTGATGAAGACATAATAAAGATAGCACTGGAAGAAAAGCCTGAAGTAATAGTTATCGATGCGCCATTAAGCATACCCCGGGGTAGGAAGGATATAAACGACAGGAACGGGCCACACTTTAGAGCGTGTGATGTTGAGCTCAGGAAGATGGGGATAAAGTTCTTTCCTATTACCATCGGGCCGATGAGGATGCTCACTGAAAGGGGCATAAAGCTGTCGAAGAAACTCAGCTCTATCGGCTTCAGAGTTATTGAATCATACCCTGGAGGCGTTCAGGATGTTCTTAAGATACCAAGGAAGAAGAACATAAAAGGACTGATTGATGGGCTCAAAAGACTTGGAATAAAAGGATGCATGGATGATATGAATGACCATGAAGCAGATGCCGCAACAATAGCATACCTAGGGTTTCTCTTCGTAAAGGGTTTAGCTGTTCCTCTTGGAGATCCAGATGAAGGGCTCCTTTATCTTCCTAAAAAATTAATACAATCCTAGCTGGGAAAAAGTATAAACTTTTATTCCTTCAGGTACGTTGATTCCTTCTGCCTGTTTAAAGGCGACTATTGTAACGAAACCAAGGTTTTTTGCGCTGTCGACGAGCCTCTGTGTAGCTATACCATCAAGGATAATGTGCTTTCCATCAGTCAGCTTTTCAAGAGCTGGCATGAGCTCGTTTATTGGAAGCCTTGCTATTTCGTTAAGGTCTTTATCCAAAACTACAGCCTCTAACGTTTCCTTTATTGTAGGGTATATTGACTTTATTTTTTCAAGGAGAGAAGCATCTATCTCCGGCAGAACAACTTCTTTAGCTGGCTTCCCTTCAAGTATGCTCTTTATTTCAGCAGGCGTAAGTTCTTCAACCTCCCTGCCTGGCGGAGCCCTATAAATTGGTATGTTGCCCAGCATCTGTTCCAGCTCTTTCTGAATGAGGTCCCCTCCCCTGTCGCCATCAAGAAAAGCTATTAAGTTCTTCTTGCCCCTAAGCTGAACGACGCTTTCAGGAACCTTAACCCCGTTGAGCGCCAGCGTGTTATAGTAACCCGCCCTCTGGAGGTTTATGACGTCGGCCCTTCCCTCAACCAGAATTATTGTGTCGCTGTTGTTCACATCAGGACCGGCTGGAAGCTTTTCAGGCCCCCATTCCAGGACTTTGTATGGCTTAAGGACTTCATATATTTCGTTCTGAATCTTTTCTCCCTCGCTTGTGGACTTTATGTACCATTCCTTGAGTATTTCTTTGGCCCTTTCGGCTACCTGCTTTCTTTTTGTTTCCCTTACATCCTGTATTTCTTGTAGCTGAATCTTTGCATCGCACGGGCCAACCTTTTCTACGCTTTCAACCATAGCAGCTATGAGCGCGGTAGTTACTATATCGGTAGAAGAGGGAATTATGATCTCGCCAAAAACCTTGTCATTTTTCGTTTGCATATTAATCTCAATTCTTCCTATCTTCCAGTTTTTCTGAAGCTCATTGAGGTTAAGCTCTGCGCCAAAAAGACCCTCAGTCTGTCCAAATATGGCTCCTATAATGTCAGCCTTTTCAACTATGCCATCTATTGTAAACTTTAGCTTTATCAGGTACTTGACAGTTCCGTCGGGCAACTTTTCTCACGTATTGAAAGAATAGTTACTTACTTAAAAGCCTTTATGAATTTTATAGATAATCAGAGACCCAAGACCTCTACCTTTTCAGATGCATTTTCAAGCCTTCTCCAGTAGTCCGCAACCATTTTTTCCGCTTTTTTGTTTATCTCTTCTATGTTTATCTTTACGAACTTCCCGCCTTTAAGAAGGACTTCGCCGTTCACTATTACTGTGTCTACGTCTTTGCCGTTAACTGAGTTTACGAGGTAACCGTAAGCAGAACCAGAGTTAAGAGGCGTCGGCCTTACTGCAGGCCTAATTATGACTACATCAGCAAGTTTTCCAGCTTCTATCGAACCAAGCCTATCAGCTATGCCAAGCGCTTTTGCAGCATTAATTGTGCTCATTTCAAGAACCTGCTGAAAGCTCATGACCCTGGGATCAAGCTTGTTAACCTTGTGTATCAGGTATGTTGCCCTAATGTTTTCAAACGTATCAAATACATAACCGTCGTTGCCTATGCTTACGTTAATCCCCATGCTGAGCATCTCAGGCACCGGCGCTATTCCAACGGCATTAAGCATGTTACTTAGCGCGTTATGAGCTACAGAAGTTCTTGTACTAGCTATTAACCTGAGCTCATCTTCGTTTACCTGGACGGCGTGAGCTACGAGCGTTCTTTCGCCAAGTATTCCTAGATCGTAAAGCCTTTCAAAAGTCCTCTTGCCGTACCTTTCAAGGTTATGATAAAGGTCCCATTTTCCCTCTGAAGTATGTATTGTTATTGGAACAGAGTATTTATCAGAAAGCTCTTTTCCGGCTTTCAGAAGATCGTCGTGAACTGTAAAAGAGGCATGGATGCTTACCATACCGTTCATCCTCTCATCTTTGCTTTTCTTTATGTACCTCTCGTTCTCTTTCAGACCTTCAAACCCTTCTTCATTGCTTCTTCTCTGTGTGGCTTCAAAAGATATGAAACCCCTTATGCCGGCTTCAAGCACGCCTTTCTCAATCATGTCGAGCACTCCTTTTATTGCGTTAGGCCCAGAGAACGTGTCAGCAAACGTAGTAGTTCCGCTTCTCAGAAGCTCGAGCGAAGCTGTAAGCGCGCTGATGTAAGCGTCGTCTTCGTTCATGGTTTCGTCCATTGGCCACCATATTCTCTGAAGGTTCTGGGTAAAATCGCTCGGGGGTTTAAGCTTTAACGGAGCACCTCTCAGAAGTATTCCATAAAGGTGAGTGTGAGAACAAACAAAACCAGGGGTAACTATGCTGCCCGAAGCATCTATCTCCTCATCTGCCTTTAACCTAGAAACACCCTTTTCAACCTGGACTATTCTGTTATTTTCTATGAGGATTGAACCGTTGAAAACCTCCCTTTTATTGTTCATCGTAACAATTATACCGTTGTTAACAGAAACTGTCCTGTTCATCTTACCAAATACTTACAAATCTTGGCAAAATAAACTTTTAATTTTTATTTTTTAAAAAGTTACATTTAATTGAGAAAAGTATAATCAGTATAGCTACACCATCCTTAGACATGGATTAGTTTACAGCGGACTTCACGACGCACTTTCATCCCCCTTTAGGGTTGTTTACCTACCTTAAGCACTTACCTATCATTAAGAAGCAGATCAAAACTTTTGTTAATTTTATGATGCTTTTGCTGTTATACCAAATTTTAAGATTTTTGTTCAAAAAATTTAGGTAAGCAAGCTATTAAATTGTGTTGATTAATCTAAAATTATCAAATTATAAATATAAAAAATTACTTGTTACCAATGCTTGATCGTAGGATCATTTATGGTTTGCATAAACGTTAAAACGTCATCTTTGCTCTAAAAGTTTTGAACTACTGTCATATACAGGGCTTTCCCATTAAACTCCTAAAGGTTAAATCTTCATATTTCAATAATTTGGTATGCTTGAAGATACGCTTAAAATAAAGTTTGATAAAGGAATTGCCGAAACTGAGTGTGACGATAGCGTCACAAACGTCCTGGGAATAGTCCACGGGGGTTTTATAGCTGCGCTTCTTGACACCGCCATGGGCTCGCTGCTCGGGAAGAAAGCTGTAACTGTTAACCTTAACGTGGAATTTATTGAACCAGCATTTAAGGGCAAGCTCAGGGCCGAAGGCAAGGTAGTAAGGTACGGTAACGACCTTGTATTTACTGAAGGTAAAGTCTATCAGCAAAACAGGCTTGTCGCAAGGGGCTCGGCCATATATTTTTTACTAAAAGAAGGTCAGCTCATACAAGAATAAATAAATGAGGAAAAGCTCCGATATTTTGTATAATGATGGAATGTCATTCTGCTTCAAAAAGTTTTTTTAAAAGCTTTCTCAATGATTAATCATGCAGGATATAATCAGCCTGTTGAACCAGGCTGTTACAAACGAGCTAAAGAATGAAGAAAAGCTAGGGCAGCTTCCTGCTGCCTTTTACGGCATAATATCTTTAAGGCTTAAGCAGCTCAAAGTTATGGAGCTTACAGCTTCAACCGAGGAAGCAAAGCTTGCCGCAAAGGAGCTGAGGAAAAACATAACAGAGCTCGTAAACGCGCTCATGCAGATAAGGGTCAGAAAGATGTTCAACACGCTGCTTAAAGGTGGTACAATAGAAGTCGATGAATACGAAAAACCGGTAGTTCCTCTCCTCGTTAAGTTCGTCTCTCAATTCAATGAGTTAAGATTTTATATCGTTGAAGGTAAGACAAAAGAGCTTGAACATTTTTACAAGGATGCCCCAACTGTATACTACCTTGTGCAGTTCCTCAGCCCAACAGATAAGTTCATGGGATCTGATCTAATTGAATACGGTCCGTTTGAAGCTGGTGACATAGCAACGTTGCCTCAAGAAAATGCAAAAATATTAATAGAGAAGAATATAGTGAAGAAGGTGGGAGAGATATGAAGATACCAAACATAATAGTAACTTACTGTCCCAGATGCAAAAAACACACTGAGCATGAAGTATCTATCTACAAGAAAGGTAAGGAAAGGTCAATGAGCTACGGTGCAAGGTATCACGAAGAAGTTAAGCACGGCTACGGCGGTCAGAAATACCCCGAGCTCAAAAGGACTGCAAAGACGACAAAAAAGGTAAGCCTCAAGCTCAAGTGCAAAAAATGCGGGTACATTATAGTAAAGGAAGGAATACGCTTGAGAAAAGCCGAAATAGTTGAGGTAGTAAAGAAAGGGTGATAGAAAATGCCGCAGATTAAACAGCTTATACTGACTCCTAGGAGTGCTTTCCTGAAGATTAAGTGTCCAAAGTGCGGTATGGAAAGAATAGTTTTTTCGCATTCAACACATAAGGTTTACTGTGAAGGCTGTGGAGAACTTCTCGTGATCCCTACTGGGGGTAAAGCAATAATAAACAGCAAAGAGATCAAAAGAGTAGACTTATGAGCGTACAGGATTTCCCAGAGGTTGGGGAGATAGTTTTAGTAACAGTCGAAAGTATCTCCCCGTCGGGCGCCTGGGTAACGCTTGATGAATACAACAACTTAAGGGCGTTCCTTCCTGAGAGTGAAATAACAAGAGGTACCATTAAGAACCTTGAAAAGGCTATAAAGCCAAAACAGAAACTTATTGCAAAGGTCATAAAGGCTGATAAGCAGAAGCTCGACGTTGACGTATCTATAAAGCAGGTAACTCAGGAGGAGCAGAAGCTCAAGAGAATAGAAATAAAAAAGTCAAGGTGGGCTGAAAGCGTTTTTAACATAGTAGCTAAAAAGCTGAACAGGCCAAATGCCGAAAAGGAAACAAAACTTATATCACAGAAGTACGAAAGCCTGTATGCCGGACTTGAAGAGCTCGTAAAGGAAGGCCCTGAAACTTTTGTAAAGCTCGGTATAGACGAAAATTTTGCAAAGGAGCTTTACAAGCTTGCGTCAGAAAAGGTTAAACCTCCAGTTGTATCTATAACAAAAACGCTTGAAATTTATAGCCCCGAGCCCAATGGAATAGAAGTTATAAAGAATGCATTAACTGACGCTATAAGCGAATTAAAAAATGGAAAAATGGAAATAAAGTACATAGGTGCGCCAAGGTACATGATAACCTATTATGCTGAAAATTATAAAGAAGCAGAAAAAGGGCTGAAAAAGTTCTCTTCGGTTCTATCAAAAAAGCTTGAGGGTAAAGGTTCTTTCAGGCTGGTAGAGTGATGAAAAAGTACATAAAAAAATGCCAGGTATGCGGCACCTATACTCTTAAAGAAATATGTCCCAAATGCGGTAATCAGACAAAGACCGCCCATCCACCTCCTTTTTCTCTAGAGGATAAGTACATGGAGCTAAAAATAAAAGGTATTCATAGCTGACCAAATTTTAACTTGAATTGCTTAAGGGGCGAAAGTCCCCTTTTGTGCAGAATGAATAACTCTTATAGAAAAATTATTGTTTTATGTAAAAAATCTCATATTGTTAGTGCCCAAGATCAAGAAGAAGCAAACCTTGCTTAGAAGGAAGGCGAACACTCATGTTAAGGTTTGATTTTTTATTATTAAAGGTTTTTTATTTTCATTCCTGATTTCTGTGCCAGCAAAATTGCTGCTGCAAAAGCTCCTCTTTCTGCGTTAAGCTTACTTTCGCTCCATGCGGCTATTATGACGTCTCCCTCTTCCAGCTTTTTTATGCTTTTTCTGAAAGCACTATCTATCTCTGGGTACTTATCAGTTATGCACTCTATTGAGGGGAACCAGAGCTTTCCATTCTCATATGTCAGTACCATTGCACCCTTGGCCCCTAATCTTATGGCTTCATCCCTTTCTTCAAGCCCTTTGTAAACCATTCTTGAAGCATTCTTTACTATAACCCCATACAGGTTTTCGTAACTCTTAAGGTCTATGTTTCCTGCAGCGTACAGTACTTTTTTTATTTCGTTTAAAACCCTCTTACCCTTTTCAGTAAGCTCTGTTCCTTTTCTGCTCCTCTTAATCAAACGTTTCTGCTCAAGCCTAGTTAGCAACTTTCTCACATACCCTTCACCCAGCGATAGGTTTTTCGAAATGCTCTTCCTTCCAAACGTTCCCTTTTCCAGCATGAACAGTACCCTTAACGTGTCAACATTCTCGACAATTTTTGATAAAGATTCTATCCCTTTCTGCAACTCCTGTATTTTATTTTAAACAAGGAAATATATAGTTTTTTAATTATAAAAAGGCTTTTTCAGTAATCAAACTCTCCGATCATCTCAGAAGATCCGCTTGCTAACTCGATCCTCTTTTTACCCTTACCTATTTCATAAACTCTGACCACTCCAAGTATTTCTAGCTTCATCAGCTCCTGGTAAAGCTTTTCCTTTGTAAGTTCGTTGTACCTTTTCTGAAGATCAGCAAGCAGTTCATCATCTGTCAACACTGTGTTCTTTCTCATCGCTTCCACGATGGCGTTCCTGAGCGGAATCATATTATACGTTTAAGAAAATAATATAAAAGCTTATTTTATAAAGTTTCAAAAAAATAGGAAACGCTTTTAAATATCGAAATCGATAACGCTTTCGATGTGGAACTTTATGTTTTATAAATATAAGATTAAAAAATTAGGAGGGTCAAAATGGATAATTCTGATGCTCCTTGCCAATGGAGAAAAAACTGGGGCTGAACTCATGAAGGAGATAGAAAAGCTTTCTTTCGGGTTTTGGCGTCCTTCCCCAGGTACCATTTACCCTACTCTTTACAAACTTATAAAAGAAGGTTACATTGTAAGGCTTGAAAACGGAAAATATGCTCTGAGCGAAAAGGGTAAGAATGAGGTAAAGGGCTTTGAACCTATAACTGCAGAAAGCTTTACAATAGATCATACGTTGGAAATTCTTGAAAGTTACGTTTACTACCTGAAGGATCTAGATAAACAGGAGATAGCGAAAAGAAGGGATAAAATTAAGGAGATAGCAAAGAGCCTGGAGGCTATAGCAGAATGAACGAACCTGTGATAAAGGTAAGCGGGCTTACAAAAATTTACCCGGGCGGCGTGCTTGCGGTAGATCATATAAGCTTTGAAGTTCATGAAGGAGAAATATTTGCGCTGCTTGGACCAAACGGGGCAGGAAAGAGCACCACTATAGGAATGCTGACAACATCCCTAAGGCCAACTGAAGGCGAAGCCATCATAGCTGGTTATAGCATAAATAGAGAGCCATCTAGGGTTAGGTCAGTTATAGGCGTTGTACCTCAGGAATTTTCTGCTGACGAAGACCTCACAGGCTGGGAGAACATAATGCTGATAGGCTACCTTTACGGGCTTCCAAAAGATACAGTTAAAAAGAGAGCTGCAGAACTTCTTCAGACGGTTGGGCTTTATAACGTAAAGGACAAAAAAGTAGAAACTTATTCTGGAGGAATGAGGAGAAGGCTAGAAATAGCGATAGGGCTTATAAACAGGCCGCGTGTCCTCTTCCTGGACGAACCCACGCTAGGCCTTGACGTTCAGACAAGAGCAGCTATATGGGAGTATATCCTGAAGCTAAAAAAAGATTATAACATGACCATCTTCCTGACAACTCACTACCTTGAAGAGGCCGACGCATACGGAGACAGGGTCGCAATCATAGATCGCGGCAAGATACTCGTGATAGGTAAACCTGATGAGCTCAAAAGAAACGTCACCTGGGATACGCTTTTCATAGAGGTTAGCGGATCATACGATTCAGCAAAACAGGCCCTCTCAATATTACCTCAGGTAAAGGAGGTGAGCTTTGTTAATGGTCAGATTGTTATAAAGGTTGCAGATGGACCTTCAGCAATACCCCTTGTCGTCAGTGCAATAAACTCGACAGGACAGGAGGTAAAAAGGCTCTCCCTTAACAGGCCATCTCTTGATGAAGTTTACATGTATTATACTGGAAAGAGCATGAGGGAAGAGTCTATGTCAAAGGAAGAGGCTTTTGCTCTTAGAAGGACTCTCAGGAGGGCAAGATCATGAGCGAAGGCAGGTTGTCCCCATTTCATGGGCTTTGGGCTCTTACAAACAGAGAGCTCAAAAAGTGGTACAAGGAACCGGTCATACTTTTGCTAAGCCTTGTGCAGCCAATTCTTTGGATAGGAATTTTTGGGAAGGCCATGAACTTTGCAAGCATGTTCAAGAGCGCGTCCATCGAGATCCCTGGGTTAACAGTGCCAAAGCAAATAATAGACGAGATAGGTTCCCTTGTTCTTAAGCAGACCTTTGGAACGACAGACTACTTTTCCTTCCTTGCAGTAGGCATGCTCAGCTTTATAGTCCTTTTTACTTCGATGAGCAGCGGAATGACCATAGTATGGGACAGGAGGCTCGGCTTTCTTGGAAAGCTCCTTACTACTCCTGTTCCCCGCGGGTCGATAATAGTATCGAAGGTAATTGCTTCAATAATTAAATCATTAGTTCAGGCAACTATAATACTTCTAATTGGTGTCTTGCTCGGCCTTAGGTTTTCTTTTGGACTGTTTGCGCCCATGGCGTTCGTCATAACTTATCTTTCGCTTTTTCTTCTGTCGTTTGGTTTTTCTTCTCTGTTTCTTATGCTGGCTTTAAGGTCAACCAGGTGGGAGACGCAAATGGCCATAATGAACCTGCTCAACATGCCGTTGCTTTTCTCCAGCAACTCTTTCTATCCAATATCATCAATGCCATGGTGGCTCAAACCAATAGCTCTTGTCAACCCCCTTACCTACGCTAACGCTATATCTAGGTGGGCCCTGCTCGGAATAACTCCTCAGGTCAGTGTGATTCTCTCCATGCTTTACCTCGTTGCTTTCGCAGCAATATTCACAACCCTTGGTATAACGCTTTCCTGGCGTTATCTTTCGCTCTGACCTGCTTTTTTGGATAAAATTTTCCCTGCAGATAATTCTTTATTGCGGCAAAGTATATATCCTCTTCATAACTCACAGATAGTTCAGCTTCAACGTCTCCGTCAACTACATATTCTGAGAGCCCTCTAATCAGAACTATCGGCCTGCTTTCGTTTGATTCCCCCATTATCGGCTGAACCATAGTGGCTAGCTGGTCAGCTATCGCTCTTTTTGTAACCTTCAGCTTTTTACCGAAAAGGTCTTTAGAGCCCCTTTCGTCAACGATAGGCAAGATTCCACTATAACCTATTGCTATGCCAGTTGTCCCCTTTCTCGTTGGATATATCCTGCTGTCGGTAACAACTACACCAACCTTTACCCCGTATCTCTCCAAGACAAAAAGTCTGATCTTTCTTGCAGAAGCGTTAGGGTCCTGTGGATAAAGCACAACGTAGCCTTCCTTTATGTTAGACTTGTCTATGCCTGCGTTTGGCTGCAGCATTCCTTTTACGCTTGCCATAAATATTCCTGCGAAGCTTGGCATCACAGCTTCGCTTTCCCTTAGCACAAGCTCAGCTATTCTAGGGTCGCCATCGTTGGCTTTTGCCAGTTCATAAGCTTCGTCGGTAGGAACAACATCTTCTAGCTTGTAGAACCTGCCTTCTGAGATCGCCAGATACTTGCCCGATAATGCTAGCACGTCTCCGTTCTCAGGGTTCAAACCAACTTTTTTAAAAAAAGTTTCAATTCTGCTATAAATGTTGAACTTTTTGATTTCTTTTTTCATACTGCAGGAAATCAGCTCTACCTTTATCACATTCTATCCGAATCTACGTTGTTTAAAAGCGTATTCGTTCATTTTTCTTTTGCAACTATAAACATAAAATTGTTTCGCAAAGGCTAAAACGCAATTAGTAAGTTAACAGCTGTAAATGTTAAGCATAAAAAATGGAAATATTTGTTTGATTTTTTTAAATTATTTTTAAAAAATATTTGAGCAATCTTTAAAAAAATAAACATATGTTCAATACTTATGACTTCGGTTGACGAAGAAGAACTGATAAAGCAGAAGTTATTAAGGCAATTGCTCTCTCAAAAATCTGCAGCGCAGAAATCTCAAGCTTATGAAGGTCCTGTTGTTTTAACTGATGAAACTTTTAAAGATTTTATTTTAAAGAATGAAAACGTTGTCGTTGATTGCTGGGCAGAATGGTGCTACCCTTGCAGAGTAGTCTCGCCAATAGTTGACGAACTGGCTAAAAAGTACAGAGGAAAGATAGCCTTCGGAAAGCTAAACGTTGACGAAAACCAGATTACTGCAATGGAATACGGCATAATGAGCATCCCGACTCTCTTGATATTCAAGAACGGTCAGCTCGTGGATCAGATAGTTGGAGCGCTTCCAAAAAAGTTGATAGAAGTTAATATATTACGAGCTCTAGGTGTATGAGTATGAGCTTAATATCAGAAGAAGATCAGGCAGTACTGAAAGAAGTTTTCTCTAAGAGGCTCCAGAACCACGTAACTCTGGCGGTTTTTACAAAAAAAGACAACTGCGAATACTGCAATGAGCTCGTTGAGCTTGCAAAAGAAGTTACATCCCTAGATCAAAGGCTCAGTTACGAGGTTTATGACTTTTATGAAAACCCTGAAAAAGCGAAAGAATACAACGTTGAAATGGCCCCAGCCTTGGGTTTTTCTGATGGAACAAAATATAACTTTCACTTTTACGGCATACCGGCAGGGTATGAGTTTAACGCTTTCATAGATGACATAATAGACGTAAGCAGGAATTCAACTAGGCTTGCTCCAAGCACGATAAACAAGCTAAAGACTATAGAACAGGATGTAAAGATCCAAGTTTTTGTTACTCCTTCATGTCCTTATTGCCCAAGGGCAGTAAGGATAGCCCATCAGTTCTCTATGGTAAACCCTCGGATAAGGAGCGATATGATTGAAGCCCTTGAATTTGAAGAGCTTGCAAACGAATATGGGGTTATGTCAGTTCCTCACATCGTGATAAACGGCTCCTACGTTTTTATTGGAGCTGTTCCAGAGGCCCAGTTCTTGAACTATCTGTTTGAAGCGCTTGAAGGGAAAGAAACCCAGGGACCTATTGAAGGCGGAGAGGTCTCAGGGCTCTAAATTTTTAAGATCATCAAGAGAATCTACATCGAGAAGAGAATTTTTATCAACCTGTTCTACAGGCACTAAATAAACGCTCTTAATGTAGAGTAGAACCCTTTTTACTTCATAATCTCCAGCTTTAATCATTCTTTTGCATGCATCTAACAGCGGTTCTTTTTTGTACCCCGCATGTATTACTTCAACTCTTCCATCAGGCCAAAGCGGAACTGCCGCGTTTGTCCATATTTTTTCAAGATAAGAGTTCATCGTTCTGAAAAACTCAGGAGAAACCAGAGGCGAATCTCCTGATATTACTATCACATTAGGGCTTTTTGCAGCTTCGGCACCCCTGCATAAACCTGCAAGAGGAGTAAATTCCTTTAAACTATCCATTACAACTTTGATTCCTAACTTTTTAGCAATCTTCTCATAATCATCTTTTAGCTCCTTAACCGTCATTATTACTTCTTCTGCACCGCTTTTTACTGCAGCTTCAGCGACCCTTTCTAACATGCTTTTTCCCTTATATTCGTAAAGGAGCTTATCGCTCCCGAACCTGCTGGCCCTTCCCCCAGCAAGTATTATTACAGAAAACTGCATAAGATTAATACAAGGCTTTTCTGCTAAAACCTTTTCTATTACGTCATCTGGTTAACTATAATGTGTTTACTCATAAACAAATTCATCAAAAACCTTTTGTTACATTTGCTCCTGTTCGTCATAGTACAACATGCTTAAATAAGTACGAAGCCAAAACTATGATTCAAAGCAATATTATACAATAAAGTACAATTATGAAAAAATGCTTTTAAAGGATTTCAGCGCAAAATCTTTTAGCTCTCATCAGGTCAATAAAAAATGCAAGAACAAAAACTCCTAGCATGATAAACTTTTAGAAAACCATAAAATTATCTAAAAGTTTGCACAATCAAGACTTCAAAGAGCAGGCCTGTGTAAAAGTTGGTGCATAGTTGACCGGTAAACTCATAATAAAAGGAAAGATTGGACAGTATCCGGATTTAAAGGATAAATCTTAGGTCGTTTAAATTATAAACATGGGAGTAGACCTATCCCCTCTGATAGAAGAGGGTTTAAAACAAGATATACAGCTGGATAACCTTAACGGTAAGAAACTTTCGATAGATGCCTACAACGCAATCTACCAGTTTCTCACGACGATTAGGGGCGAAGATGGGTCCCCGCTCATGGATTCTCATGGGAGGATAACTAGTCATTTGAGCGGTCTTTTTTACAGGACGGTCAACTTTATTGAAAAGGGGCTCAAGGTTGTTTACGTTTTTGACGGAAAGCCTCCAGAACTTAAAGCAAAGGAGATAGAGGAAAGGAGAAAAATAAGGGAGGAGGCCTTGAAGATGTACGAAGAAGCAAAAGCACAAGGAAACGAAGAACTGATGAAAAAATTTGCTACAAGAGCCGCTTTCCTTAAAAACTACATGGTAGAGGATTCAAAGATGTTGCTAGATCTAATGGGGGTGCCATGGGTTGAAGCCCCTTCCGAAGGCGAGGCTCAGGCAGCTTACATGGCAGCTCGCGGAATAACGTGGGGATCTGTGTCGCAGGACTATGATTCTTTGCTATTTGGATCCCCAAGGCTTGTACGAAACCTTACTGTATCAGGAAAGAGAAAGCTGCCGAACAAGGATGTATACGTTGATATATCACCTGAGATGATAGAAACAGAAAAGCTTCTAAAATTTTATGGCATAACGAGGGAACAGCTCGTTGACATCGGAATACTTGTTGGTACTGACTTTAACATAGGAATAAAGGGAATAGGTCCAAAGACCGCGCTCAAACTGATAAAGAAATATGGAAAGATAGAGAACATAAAGGAGGTTCCCAACCTCCAAGAACTTCTTCCTCAGGAAATTCTGTCTGAGGTAAGAAGGATATTCTTGGAACCCCAGGTAAAGGATATTCAGGGACTTGAATGGAGGCAGCCTGACGAAGAAGGCATTGTAAAATTTCTCTGTGATGAAAGGAACTTTTCTGTTGAAAGGGTTAAGAATGCGCTTGCAAGAATAAAGAAGAGGCCGGCCGCGAGCTCTCTTGATCAATGGTTTTAGTTCTAATACTGAGCTGGTTCAATATCTGATAAAAGATGGATACATAAAAAGCCAAGCAGTAGCCAGAGCCTTCCTTGAAGTGGACAGGGCTGACTTTGTATGGCCTGGAAGTGAAAAGCTAGCGTATGTTGATGAACCTCTGGTTTTGGGTGATACAGGGCAGACGATTTCGGCCCCCAGCATGATCGCAATAATGCTCGAAGCGCTTGAGCTAAAGAGGTACGAGCATGTTCTTGAAATAGGAACAGGAAGCGGCTACAGCGCTGCGCTAATATCTAGGATAGTAAACCCAGGTTCAGTTGTAACCGTTGAACTTAACTATAAGCTTTACCTGTTCGCACGCAAAAACTTGGAAAGGTACAACAACATAATCCCGGTACTCAGTGATGGAAGCAAGGGCTTTCCGCCTTACTCAAAAGAAGAGCTTTACGATAAAGCTGTCATCATGGCAGCAGCGCAGAAAATACCGGATGAACTGCTTGCGCAGGTAAAGAAGGACGGCTTTGTTCTTGCGCCTGTAGGAGGAAGAGGTTATCAGAACCTGGTAAAAAAGTGGAAAAATGGAAAGGAGGAGAATTACGGGGGCTGTATATTTGTGCCTTTAAGGTCTTTGTAAACACTATGCTCTTATAGAGGACTTGGAGTTTTAATTTAACTTATGCAGCTTCATTCCCTTTAAGGTATTTACCTTTTACTTAGCGGTACTTCTAGTTTATGCATGGCTTTTTGCATTATTAATTTTATTTCTGCTTTAAAGGAAGATCTACTAGATTTTTTATATTTTTAACTTAACTCTTCTTTAAAGCGTCTCAAGTGATAAAGATGAGAGCAAAAAGGCTAATCTTTATATTTTTAGCATTATTTATTTTACTTAAATGCGCGTTGCAGAAATACGGATCTTTTATTTTAAAGGTGATGAGAAGAGTGCCTAGGCTGTCTATCGTTCATAATGGGAAAGAGATAATTTCTGCAACGCTCGACATTGCAAACCATCCAAAAACGATCAATGAGCTTCTTAGAGCAAACAAGGTTAAGGCTTTAACCATAAACAGGGGTGACTACTACATGTTCAAAGTGCCTGTAAGGGTGGGGGCTGAAAAGCCTGAAGCTTCGTTTAAAGAAGGGGACTTAGCTTTTGATTATATGGGAGGGTGGCTTGTTGTTTTTCTAAAAAACGCAACTTATCCAGTAAAAGCCAACTTTATCGGCAAGGTTGAAAGTAAGGTAGCTGAATTAAAACCCGGTACAGAAACAATTATCCTGTTTTTACCTTAGACTATTGTTTCTGCACCTTCCCAGAGGTAGTTAAAATAGCTGTCAGCAAGCATAGCAAGATAAGGATGGTTTGAAGCTATAGCTGTGTAGTCACCTTCGGGCATTGAAAGCATAAGGACAACTGTCCTGGAATCTGATATGACGCCTCCACCAAACATCGAATCCCTGGCCCTTACCTCTGCTTTAGGTATCTCTTTTTTTATATAACTTAAAGATTTTGACGAAACGAGTACCTTAACTTTCAGGTCTTTTTTATCTGAAAGAGAATCTTTCAAACCTTTAAAAAAGGTCTGCGTAGGCTCAAAAGGTAATGCTATTTTTGCTTCTTCTTTTGCAAGCTTAACCGCTTCGATTACTGTTTCCATAACAGCCATGTAGCCGTTAACAAGCCAGACATCTGACTTCTCAGTTATCCCCCTTGAATTGTAAACCGGTCTAACCGAGCTTTCTATAAAAGATTCAAACTCTTCTAAGTCGCTTTTAATCTTCTCTTTGAACCTCATAAGTATCTCATCAGGAGAAGCGAGGTAGTATCTTGAAGGCCAAGATTTTTCTTCTTTTATCCACTTCATTTCTGCTAGCTTTTTTAAAGAAATGTAAATCTTTGGATAAGGGACATGAGAGTACCTAGAGATCTCCTTGGCAGTCATTAAACCTCCGTTCAAAAGAGCCTGAAATACCTTGACATCATATGAAGTAAGCCCAAGCTTCAAAAGAACTCGAAAACGGTCCTCCACCATTTATCTTAATTTTTCGATCACGCTTAAAGCTTTTACCGAATCTTTTCTGGGCATTATAAAGTAAACGTTCCTATCAAACCTGAATGCGTGAAGAAGGTTGACATTAAGTGCGTTGAACACCATTATCAGAGGATGATATGGCACTTCGTGCTTTGCTCCAACGAACTTGACCTTGAGAAGTACAAGCTCGCTCGTTGAGTTGCCCCCTTTGACTATTGCTTTGATCTTTCCTTCATCCATGACGGCCATTATCAGCCTTGTAAAATCCACACTGCTGAACTCATCCGGAGTGTATGTGACCTCGCTTATGCCGGTTTCAAGCTCAACTTCCGTACCTGACGTCGATACTGTGTAAGATTCTGTTTTTCTTGCGCTAAGCTTGGTCAGAGCTTTTTCGATCGTGTTAAGCTTTACATCTTTTCCGGTCATCGAATCCACTGCGCTCTTTATTTCTCTGGCCATGGCGTTGAGGTTGGCGAGGCCGCTCGAAAGGAGTATTTGGTAAAGGACGTTTTCATCCACTATCTTTTTTACAGCTTCTGTTACTTTCACAAAAATGATATGAGTAAGGAATTATATATAATTTTTGAAATTTTTTCTAAAAATTTATTTATTTTCAAAGTAATCCATATTATGAAAGGTAATCGAGAAGACTTCCTTCTTTCTTTTCAAAACGGGAAACCTTAACAGCGACCCTCCTGATCTTTTTCCCTCCAGAGACAGCTTCTATAGATCTGAGGAGCTCTAAAGCTGAAGAAAGCAGCTCTTCAAATGAGCTAACGTGATACTTAAAAGTTTTTGACCTTGTCCTCGCAGTAAGGTCATCAAAGACTACTATTACGCCAACTTCTCTGAAAGATTTACCTCCAAGCCTTTCGTAAAGCTTTCTCGCAGCTTCAGCAAGGGCTTCTTCTGGAGTCTTTCCCTTAAGGGAAACGAACTTTTCGAACTCTTTCCTTTTCCTTTCAAGCTCGAGCTTTCTTTCATCTATGCCTCTCAGAAAGTTGTATATCATGATGCCTTTCTTTTCTCCGAAGAGCTTTATCAGGTCTTCTACCCTAAGCCTCCTTGCCTCGATTATAGTTTTTATGCCAAGGGAGCCAAGCTTTTCTGCAGTCTTGCGACCGATGTACGGAATCTCTTCCAGCTTTGAAGACTCAAGAAAGGAATCAACCTCTTCAGGAGCAACTACCATAAGACCATCTGGTTTGGCTTTATCGGAAGCCATCTTGGCAATTAGTTTGTTGGGGCCTATTCCCACAGTGCACTTTATTCCTCCCGCCTCCTTTACTATCTGTTTAATTCTGATCCCTGCCGTTTCAGCTTCTGCTTTACCCAGCTCGCCTAAATCAATATAAGCTTCGTCTATGCTTGCCTGCTCAACAGCTCTGAACTCTTCCCTTAGCTTGTTCATTATTGAACTGCTTACCTGTTGATAATGAGATATATCGACAGGAAGGATGACGATATCAGGCGCTAAAGATTTTGCCTTTGAAACTGACATGCCAGATTTTATGCCGAACTTCCTGGCAACATAGTTTGCAGAAGCAACAGCGCCTGAATCCTCGCCTGTAAGCATGCAGACCGCTATCGGCCTGCCTCTATATTCAGGATGCCTTAGCTCTTCACACTGAGCGTAAAAGTAATCAAAATCGACAAGAGCTATAGCCCTGAACCTTTCAGCCAATCTATATTTATTTGTGTACGCATGTATAAAAACAAAACCAGGAAAGTTAACAAGTTAATTTGTCATAGTCAGCAGTTTCAAAATAAGTAGGTTTATACATATTTCTGGGTGTGAACGTTTTGGTTTGCACAAGCAGTAAGGTGACAACAAAGATCCAAAGTCTCCTTCCATAACAGTAGATTAAAACTTTTGTTTATGTTTATGATTAGCTATTACAACAGATTTTAAACGCTATGTTTGCCCAAAAACTTTAGGCAAGCTATCAAATTGTTCTGATTAACTTAAATTATCCTTAATATGTAATAAGTATTTTTTACCAATGTTAGATCGCAGGATTGTTTAATGGTTTTTTTATAAAATTAAAGGCAATTCTTGCAATAAAAAGTTTTGATCTACAAGTGCAGGCAAGACTTGTCGCTCTCTTTATCAAACCTGAGAGGCACTTTTGAGCTTTCTTTTTACTTTACCACCACATACTGGACACACTTCAAGCCTTATTTTATAGACCCGACCGCAGGAAGCGCACCTGTAAACCCAAGTGTACTTTTTCTTTATACTCTTAACTTTAACACCCTCAAAATTTATTCCAATGTTGCTGAGCACGTTTTGAAGCTCATAGTCATCAGTGTAAACTATAGAATCATTGCCAAGCTTTTTCACGAGTGCAATAATAGAGATATCAGCTTCTGAGAGCTTTTCAGAATTGTTGATTTCTTTTCTTTCTTTTTTTATTTCTTCCTCACTTATTTCTATTACTTTAAGCTTCCCAGATCTGATAAAGCTGTTAACTATCTCCCTCTCTACAGGAGATTTTACCTCATCGAGAACGTTATATGTTGTGTAAAAAGTCTCGCCATTTATTATTGTTATCCTGAAAAGGCCTGCTGCGTCTAAAACCCTTTTTACCATTGATAAAAATTCTATTCATGATGTTCAAAAATGCTGCGCTTTTTTTAAACGATAATAAAGGTAAACTATGCTCTTATAGAGGACTTTGAAGTTTTCAGTTGACTTAAGATGTAGCTTCAGCAATCGTAATTTCCCTATGGAACCTAGGGGAGACGCCCGGGGATGAAAACGCCTCTGCGATTGTGGAATACTTGAAAAGTATTCCACACGTAAGCGTATCGATGAACCGGGAAAACCCAACCGCGAGGGCGTGGTAGTTTACCGCTCTTGACATCTGATTTTTGGGAGTTCAAATCCTCGTGGCGGCACCTTAACTACATTTGCTAATAATTTCGGACAGTTTTTTGGATAAGAATAACTACCAAAAGAGTAAGGATTTGCTAACAATAATTAATACAAATCGTGTATGTTTAAGCTTTTATATTTCTCCGAAACGATACTTATGTGTCTCTATCTTACTCCTTAAATTATCAACCAACATTTTAGTCTCAAAGCTTATACTTTCCTCCTTCATAGCCTCCTCAGCCCTTGCCAGATACTCCTTAGCCCTCAAGTAGAGGTCTTTGTTATCGTAAGCTACAGCATTCTGTAAATACATCATGCCTAGCATGGCCAACTGCTTAATATATTCCTCACCCTTAACAAACTTGAGATTAGCCTCAAAGCTCCTTATGAATTTTTCATCAATAGGTTGCCCACTATCTGTTAAGATTGTAATTGTGATTGATCTCCTTCTCATAAAGGGAGTGATAAGATTGCGACTCTGAAGATATTTCCTAAAGTATATTCCTGAGATTATAAATACTACTATTGGAATTATCGTAATCGTACTAAGGGTATTAGCTAAAGTTACATTGTGTAATAAATAGTAAGGGATCGAAAAAAACACTACAACAGCTATGGCTGTAGGGAAACCTATAAACAGCAATGTTAAACCAAGCCATTTCAAAAAAGATAACTTCTTTCCCTCCATAACTTTTCTATTTGTTAAATTCATTTATATTTATTTATAAAGTATAAAATTTTTTATTATATTAGCAACAAAAACCAGATTTGTGGCATAAATATTCACTACCTAGTCCGCAAGCACTTGCTACTCTTAATGGTATAATTCATCGTAGTTAAAGTTAATTCATCACAAGAAGGTATGCATATCATTATACAAACACAGTAGATAATAGATCCTCAATAAATATTAAACAAACACCACTATAAGCCTTATCCCATGCCACGCCTTCAGCTAGCAATCCACATAGTACCAAAAAATTATTGCTTTATATATTTCGCATTCTATCGGATTTGGTCATTTCCTTCTTCACTCTTTTGTTGCAAAGGGTAAGGTTAGTATAGCTTATCTGGTAAAGTTTTAATAATGCTCTTCTATGTTAGAATACAGAAAGATTTATGTTAAATGTGAAACTTGTTATTTTCAAAATATTAAATAAGTTAAAGTTAATAAATTGACTGCATTTGTTTGACAAAATGCGAAGTCTTTATTAATTGTTTTATTTAAATGATTAACATATGGAAAGGGTTAGCTTCGATGAATTTCAAAAGATCTCAATCAAAGTTGGAAAGGTAAAGGAAGCTTTCCGGATAGAAAATTCGAAAAAGCTGCTGAGGGTCCTGATAGATCTTGGAGAAGAGGGAACAAAACAAGCTGTTGCTGGCATAAGCAAATACTATACGCCTGAAAGCCTTGTAGGCAAAACTGTAATTGTTGTAACAAACCTCGAACCAAAAACTATAGCGGGATATACCTCAGAAGTAATGCTGCTGGCCGCTTTTAACGATATAGACCTTTCTCTTTTGACGACTGACAAAGAGATGCCCCCTGGAACAAAGGTTTCGTAGGAAACAGGAAAAATTTAATAAACAGCTCTATATTTTTATTTCAAGATGGTAAAAACTGGCAAGAACTTTCTGAACAAAGGAGTGATAAAGCTGCTGATTCTTGACTCTTTATACGATAAAGAAGCTCATGGTTATGAAATAATAAAGAAGATAGGGCAAAAGTTTCACGGTATTTATGAACCGAGCCCTGGCATTATCTATCCTACACTTGAACTTCTTGTAGATCAGGAGCTCGTTAAAGAAAAAGTGGTTAACGGTAAAAAAATATACTCTATTACTGAAAAAGGAAAGAAGATGAGGGATGATGGCCTTCAGGCGCTCAACTCCTTTTTGAATAAGAAAATTACTCCAAACGAAAGAGTTAAGGTTATCGAGATGATTTTAAAGTTAAGGCACGCGATTTACGAAAAGCTTTATACGATTGACGATAAAAAGCTGAAAGAGCTTTATGCAGCTCTCCAAGAACTTTACGATAAGATAAAAGAGTTGTAAAAAGCGCGTTAATTTATAAAAACCAGATTTGGCCTAACCTGCTTAGGTTAAGAGGATTTTTCAAGCATTCTTGAAAAAGTCCAGATAACGGCATGTATTATTTCGTTAAGCCTTGTTTGTGTCCTGTAATTTTTTATGATAATCTGTTGTATTATCCCGTCTTTGATCTCAATAGTATAATCAAGTGATTTGCCCTGTTCAAGAGAACCGCTACTCTCTTCAGCTTTGTCTTTCTGCTTTATCTGTTCAAGGATTTTATTTATAAAAAAGGACCTAAAAGGTGGGACATCAACTCTTAAGTTAAGCTCAGGGTTTGGTTTTATGATTGCCGTATCTTTCGTTATCATTACTTGTCCAAGGAGTTGCCCATCTTTTGGCCGCCTGAGCTCCCTTATTTCTGCCTCCTGTTCCTTTTTGCCCTCAATGGGCATCTGCACAGCTTTAACAAAAGATTCTTTCTTGAGTATGCTGTCTATTACGTTAAGAATATCTGTGTAAAAAGTTTCTTCTTCTTTAAGCTCTTCTAGCTTTTCCTCTACCCTTGACCTTAAATTAGCAATTTTTTCTAAATCTTCAGAGCTCACGTTTTTTGAGTTTATAGCTTCTAACTAATAACTCTTTTTATTTTTAACGTATCGGAGTTAAGGAGCAAAATCCCCTTCCGTGAGCTTTAGATAGCCCCTTAAAATAGGTTTTTATATGAAGAAAAACATTAAATTGTTAGTGCCCAACTTAGAGAAGAATTCAAAGATCATGGAGAAGAGGAAACAAACCTTAATTAGAAGAAGGACTCAATAGGCAAAAACTTTCGAGCTGAAATTTGATAAGAACAAGATCTCCAAAACCAAGCTTGCCATCCTTAACCAACTCTTTCTTGAAGCTAAATGGTTCACTAATTACATCATAGCAAACGGAATACTTAACTTCAAATCACATGCGGACTACAAGGTAAAAACGGTTCATGTCAAGGTATGCAATACGTTTGAGGAAAAGGAAATTCAAGTGCTTTCATCTCAAATGAAACAAGCCCTGATAAAAAGGCTTCAAGACAACGTAAGAGGACTGGCAGAACTCAAGAAGAAGGGCGTGAAGGTTGGGAAGATAAAATTTGTCAAGGCTGTGCATTCGATTCCTTTGATGCAGTACGGAGTGACTTATTGGGTAAAAAATGACAATAAAATGGTTCACATACAAGGCATTGGGAACTTTAAGGTATCTGGGTTAGATCAGATACCTGAGAACGCAGAGCTTTCTTCAGCAAACTTAGTAGAAAGGAACGGAGATTACTAATACGTTACATGCTTTCTGACTAAAGAAGAAAAATGTAAAAAAAGATAAGCTATAGGCATAGACCTAGGCGTGAAGAACCAAATAACCTTCTCAAATTGGGTCAAAATTCAGTGCCTATGAGCAAAAGACTAAGGAGGCTTTATCACTTCTTTTCTAGAGCAAAACCTGGATCTAGAAACAGGGAAAAGCTACTTTTGAAGATTAAAAAGAAATTTGAAAAACAAAATAAAAAGAAACGTGACATAATAAACAAAGTAACCCACTTTATAACGACAAACTACTCAAAAGTTGTATTTCAAAAAGACGACATACGCTCATGGCAAAAGCTCTTCGGTAGGAGGATCTATCAGACCTCCATAGGGGGAATCCGCAATGCCTTAATGAGGAAGGCTAGCACCCCTGTGGAGGTAGGAAGGTTTGTTAAGACGACAGGAGTTTGTCCTGTTTGCAGAACATACGTTAAGCTTAACATGCATCAAAGGGAGTTCACGCGCCCCTCCTGTAACTCAACGTTCGACAGGGATGTGGCTTCAGCAATCGTAATATTGAAGGAGGGGCTTTGCCTGTGGGACGCAGGCGAGACGCCCAAGGATGAAAACGCCTCTGCGATGGTGGAATACTTTGCAAGTATTCCGCACGTAAGCGTATCGATGAACCGGGAAGCCACGTCCGTAAGGGTGTGGTAGTTCACCTTTATAGTTATTAGATTTTAGACGGATATCTTGTTTCCTTTCCCGGAAGCCGTTTGGGTGCGATCTTGCAACGGTTGCCCTTTGTCCACTTGGTTTACTTTATGGATGATTTTGGGTATCATTTTGCCAGTTCAGTAATTTTAGTAGAGATTTTTAATTAATCCTTTCTTCTTAAAAGTTGTATCCAAACAAGCAGGAGCATGAAGGGGATTTCTAGAAGCGGCCCGATAGTAGTAGCGACCGCAACATAAGGATAAGCTGAAAAAGCTGTAACTGCGATCGCAATGCTCACCTCAAAATCCCTCGCCGAAACCGTAAATCCAATGGCCGTAGAATCAGCGTAGTTATATCCAATAAACCTCGCCACAAAGTACCCCATATGAAATAGTACAAAGTAGAACACGAGCATGATCGCCCCTACCATCCATATCAGGAAAGGATAGCTTATTACCCCGTACCCTTCTCCCCAGAATATCATAACTATGGTAAAAAGAAGGGCCGCTGTCTGGACGTTGTCGAGCGCTTTAAGTATTTTTGAAAAAATATTTTTTCTCTGTAGGGTTCTCCTAGTTATTATGCCGGCAATTAGGGGAATAAGTAGATAGAGCAAAACGCTTTCAAGGATCAGCAACGGATTTATTATTACCGAGGTTCTAGCCAGGATATATACTAAGATTGGGGTTGTAATAATCTGTATTACTGAATTCCATGCGACGAATGAAACTCCTAAGGCTAAATTTCCACCGGCTAAGTCGGTCCAGACAATTACCATAGCTATGCAAGGGGCGACGCCGAGTAGAATCACTCCAACAAGAGCTTGAGATGTAATTGAAGGAGTGAGGAGCCCAAGGCGATCGTATATCTCATAAAAGAATAGATAGGCAAGCCCAGCAACAAGAAATGGATCAACAGCATAATTTAATAATACTACTAGCCCCAGCGTTTTAAAGTCTCTTATGCTTTTCCCAAGCTCTTCTAACCTTACCTTCGTCATGGCAGGATAAATCATGAAGAAGAGCCCCACGGGGATTCCGTAAGTTGCCACGCTTGAACTATAGACACGAACATTTAATCCTAATAGTAGACCTAACGACATGGAGACAGCCACGAATATTGGGAAAAAAATCGTCCTTAGGCTTAGTTTCATAGGCTGCATCGGGATATTTGACTAATAGATTAATAAAGGTTTTGACTCCTGCGCTGTGTTGCATGATTTTTTGATGTGCACTTCCATTAGGTATTTTTATGGCACTAGCTTGAGGTCAATGCCCCAAAAATATTGTACAAATATGCCTTCATAAGCACCTCCTCGCTATATTAACAAACTTCCTAGCAAACATTCACCAAAAACACGCTTCACAACAGAGGAAAATGCCCTAAACAACCCACCTAAAACCAAAACGATGCGCCTTGCTCCAAGCCCTACTCCCAAGCGCCCTCTGCTCCAACACAGTATCCCTTCTAGACGGACACCTCATACTCCTTGTAACAGAATTAACTCTCACCCTAATCACAGACTTTATACCACTCTGAGACAAGAAATTAAAATTCTCCCTAAAATCATACCATCCGCAAGCACCCTTCTCACCTTCACGCTCTTCGTCGCACCTCTAACAAGCCTTCTCAACACCTTACCATCATGAACTTTCACGGAGGGGGTACCCATGTGAGCTGCTTATTAATTTATCGGCAATGCTTTTCTGTATGTTAGCGTTTCAATAGTAACTATTATGCTGTTTAGAGCGATGCCATTAGCATTTTTAGTCATGGCTTATAGAGCTAGCTAGTGTATCTCTGTCATTTTATGAGGGATATATCACTTACCCATTCGGGGCAATCCCCAGTGTCAAAGCATCACACCTTGTTAACGGGTCAGCCCGCAATTAGTTCATCGAGGCCTTACCTCAATTAAGCTATTTAGTCATGACCCATTAACTTTGATATGACCTGTGCTCTTTTAGCACACAGTAAATTATCCTAAGCATCTTTGCAGATGTAGCTACTATTGCTTTAACGCTTCCCTTTGTTCCTTTTGGCTCTTTCCTTATGTTTGCCCACGTAACTTGAGTTAGTATCCACCTTCTTAATAATAAGTCTATAGTACACTATATTTTTACTTCATTTAGCACAGTGCCGTATTCATTCATCGAAGCTGCATTTATAGTTGCCTTATACAAATCCAATCATACGTGCATGTGTTTTATGTAAAGTGATTTCCTAATATTCTTAATCCTGCTCACATATTACTAGTTCACCTAGCTTAACTGCATAAGATAGCGGTTCAAAATGTTTTAAAATTCAACAACAATTTTATGAAAAACGTTTTTCAAATCCTTTTTTGTTAAAAATTTTCAAACAACGCTTAATTATAAGTTTTAATAAAATATTACTTAATGAGTCCTTCAATAGGTTTTAAAAAGTACGAGCTTCCTCCTCTTCCCTATAAAATCGATGCTCTTGAGCCATACATAAGTTCATCGATAATAGACGTGCATTATAACGGTCATCATAAAGGTTATGTAAACGGCTTTAACAACACTTTGGACAAACTCGAAAAAGTATTGAAAGGAGAAGTAACTGGATACGACATACAGGGCATAATAAGAAATCTGACGTTCAACGCCAACGGTCACAAGCTCCATACGATATACTGGTACAACATGGCCCCTCCTGGTAAGGGTGGCGGCAAGCCAGGCGGAAAGCTTGCAGACCTTATAGATAACCAGTTTGGAGGTTTCGACAAGTTCAAGGCAGTTTTCTCAGAAGCCCAGAAGTCTTTACCGGGAACAGGATGGACGGCTCTTTACTATGATACTGAAGCGAAAAACCTCCTTTTCGTAACGATAGAGAACCACTTTATGAACCATTACGCAGAGCTCCCCATAGTCCTTATAGTTGATGAGTTTGAGCACGCTTACTATTTGCAGTACAAGAACAACAGGAACGCATACCTTGATGCCTGGTGGAACCTGGTAAACTGGGACGACGCTGAAAAGAGGCTCCAGAAGTTCCTTTAAAATAAAAATATCATAAAAAATATTTTTATTTTTAGATTTAATAAGATTAAGATTCCTATTCGTAGTATTCGTAGAAATGTTCAAACAGTTAATTATCATCGATAAGTTTATATGAAGATATTTAATTGTATGTACTGTCATGCCTACAGTTTACGATGTTCCAGCTGATGATCTGATTCTTGAATTGAAAGATTACCTTAAAAAATCTGGCATTATAGAGCCTAGGCCATATTTTTATTATGCTAAAACAGGTTCACATGCTGAAAGGCCGCCTTCTGATGCAGACTGGTTTTATTATAGGGCAGCAAGCATTCTCAGGAAGCTTTACCTTTATGGTCCTCTGAGCATAAGTGACCTTACAAAAATTTACGGAGGTAGAAAAGCTGTCGGTTACAGCCTGGCGCACTCAAGGAGAAGCGGCTCTAGTCATATAAGGCACATTATAAAGGATCTTGAAAAAGCAGGGCTGGTCACAAAGACCAGCAGGGGAAGAACGCTTACTGAAAAAGGTAAATCAACCCTTGACAAAATAGCCACTAAGCTTTTTGAGAATTTTAAAAAGGAGAACCCTGTAGTAGAAAAACTGGGTCTGGGGTGAAGCAACTTGTCATTGCCTTATCAGGGAACTTCAGATAATGAAAAGAAGAAAGAAATCGAAGCGCTAAAAGAAAGATACCTCAGGATTTACCTTACCCCTGAAGCTCGGTACAGGCTTAACAACCTCAAGCTCGTTGGAAATCAAACGGCAATCCTACTTGAAGATCAGATATTTCAGCTAGCTCTTCAGGGAAAGCTTGATCACCAGATATCAGACGAAGAGTTAAAGGAATTACTTATAAAGCTCCAAAACAGTAAAAAAGAAATCAGGATAAGGTGGTAAAAGTTTGGGAAGTAGAAAAGACGCATCAGAAAAAAGGTTTTACATGGCAAAGCTAAGAGAGAACTCTCCCGTTCCAGCATGGGTCATATTAAAGACAAACAGAAAAGTAAGGTTTAATTTTAAGAGAAGGGACTGGAGACATAGGAAGCTTAGGTGATGTTAATGGCTGAAGATGTTGTCTTGACAGTTCCTTTAAAAAAGATCTTCTACCTACCGCGGTACAAACGAAGCAAAAAAGCAGTTAGGATGTTAAAGTCAGAGCTAAAAAGAAAGTTAAAAGTTGATCAGATCAAAATCTCAAAAGAGTTGAACGAGCTTCTATGGAGCCACGGTGACAGTTTAAAAATAAGGAGAATAAAGGTCCTGGCTAAAATAGATAAAGAAAACTCAGTAGCTGTTCTCGAAATTCCGGGTAAAAAAGAAGAAACAGAAGAAGCTAAACAACAATAACTTTTTAATACTCTGTTTTTATTAACTTTCTATTGAGTTGCTAGAAGATCTTTTTTATCCTAGAACGATTGCTGTGGTTGGAGCTTCAAGAAACAAAGAGAAAATAGGAAACATAATTTTCAGGAACATACAATCCACTTTTAAAGGTAAAGTTTACCCAGTGAACAACAAAGCTGAAAACGTTGAAGGCGTTCAAGCTTACAAAGCAGTTTCCGAAATCCCTGACAAGGTGGACATGGCAGTGATAAGCGTCCCAAGAGAGGTTGTTCTTGAAGTTATGGAAGACCTTGGAAAAGCTGGAACAAAAGCCGCAATAGTAATAACTTCAGGTTTCAAAGAAACAGGGGAAGAAGGAGCAAAGCTTGAAGAACAGCTCAAGAGCGTAGCTGCAAAGCACGGAATAAGGTTTCTTGGGCCAAACACCATGGGTATAGTTACTCCGAATTTTAATGCAACTTTCACATACGTTGACGTCAAGCCTGGAAACCTTGCGCTCGTAGCTCAGTCCGGCGGTATGGGAGCGTACATGCTTAACTGGGCGCAGCTCACAAAGACGGGACTCAGCTATTTTATAGGTCTCGGTAACCAGGCAGACATAAAGGATGTGGATGTCTTTGAGTTCCTTGCTGAAGACCCAGAGACCAGGGCAATATTTTCATACATAGAAGGGATTTCAGACGGGAACAGGTTTCTCGAAATAATGCCTGAGATAACCAAGAAAAAATTGGTCGTTTTTCTGAAAGGTGGAGCAAGTTCTGCAGGAGCTCAGGCCGTAAGAACGCACACTGGAAGCCTTGCGGGCTCTTACGAGCTTTTTAAAGCTGCCGTTGAAACTGTAGGCGGAATATTCGTAGAAAACCTAACTGATATGCTTAACCTGGCGAAGCTCATTTCATCAAACGAACCCATAAAAGAAAACATACTTATAGTAACAAACTCAGGGGGTCACGGCGTTTTGACAGTAGATGAGGTTGATAGACAGAATTTAAGCCTCATAAAGCTTACCCCAAACGTTATTCAGAACCTTTCAATAGTTTTACCTTCTTTCGTTTCTCCAAAGAACCCTCTTGACCTGGGCGGTGATGCCACGGTAGAGAGGTACATAACCGCGCTCAAGATGGTTCAAGGCCTTGACTGCACAAAACTCGTAATAGTGCAATCCCTTGCTACTGTAAGCTGCCTTGAAGTCGCTAAAGCGCTTCAGAACTTTAAGGGAAGGGGTGTGGTTGGTGTCGTAATGGGCATGGCAGAAGATGCAGCTCGCAGGATACTCGACTCCGCGAACATCCCTGCATTCAACTTTCCAGAAGATGCTATAAGGGCTATAAGGTACTACGTCAAGAGGAGGGAGCCAACGAGGAAGATAAGGGTTGCAGCTCCAATAGAGGAAGCAGTAAACCTGATAAACGGAAAGAAGGTTCTCAGTGATTATGAAGCGTTTAAAGTACTCGAAATTTACGGTATAAAAGTTCCTTCATGGGCAGTCGTCAGCACCATTGAGGAGGCAAAGAAAGAAGCTGAAAGGATAGGCTTCCCGCTTGTAGTTAAGGTGTCATCTGACCAGCCAATACACAAAACTGAAATGGGCGGAGTTTTCCTCAACGTTGAAAGGGAAGACCTTGAAAACGTATTTAACAACGTAAAGAAGCTTTCCGACAGAGTCCTTCTTCAGAAACAGCTTCCTGGCGTTGAAGTTTTTGTTGGGGCCATTAAGGATCCAACTTTTGGTCCAGCTGTAATGGTTGGGCTAGGCGGCATATATGTAGAAGTTATAAGAAGCGTGAGTTACGGCCTTTCCCCTATATCTGAGGATGAAGCCATGAGAATGCTTCAAGAAAGCAAAGTTTACGCTACCCTGACTGCAAGAAAGAGAAACTACAACGTGAACTCTGTTATAAGGACGATAACAAGGGTTTCAAGGATGATAGTTGACCTTGACGTCAAGGAAATGGACATAAACCCGCTGATAGTAAACAATAATGGGGCCTTTGCAGTGGACGTAAGGATACTTATAGAGTAAAAAGTTTAATAGGCCGTTTTTATCAATTTTTTATATGATGAAAGTTTATTCTGAGGCTTTTGAAAACGGGAAAAGAATAGACAAAAAGTACACTTGCGATGGCCAGGACATTTCTCCACCAATAGCCTGGGACCCTGTAAGTGGAGCTTCAGCTTACGCACTCATAGTTGAAGATCCTGATGCCCCGATGGGAACTTTTGTCCACTGGGTGATCTATAACATAAAAGGAAACGGGCTTCCCGAAGGAGTTGATCCAGCCTCAAAGTTAGGAATTCAAGGCGTTAACGATTTTGGAAGAACCGGTTACGGCGGCCCATGTCCTCCAAAGGGACACGGCGTTCATAGGTACTTTTTCAGGGTTTACGCTTTAAAAAGTGAGCTCCCCGTTCAGAAAAAAGTAACTGCACAGGTACTGAGAAATATGATGCAGGGACAGATCATCGACCAGGGAGAAATTTACTGCGTTTACTCAAGGTAGCTGGAATCTCATTTCCGATAAAACAAACACAGAGCCAAAAACAACGCTGTTTGTAGAATACCTATAAGGGTTTGAAACTTTTTTCGGTAAGTCTTAACCACTAATTTCCAAATTTAATCATTACATAAGCTAACGCAAGGCTTTCTGATGCTTGTTTGTACTAATTAGTTTGCTGCAATGTTACGCTCGTATTTGCCTTTTTGTAAACTATGGCATTAGCTATTAGCTATCTTTGTTTTTAATTCATATACACATGGTAGCTAACTATATTGCGTTCCAACTTTTGCCCTGCACACAGCTTCTAAAAATTTATTATAAGGCATCGTGGCCCTGTATTAAATATCAAAAAACCATAGTCATCAATAATAATTATATTTAAGGATATTAAGCAAAAGCATAACAACCTTCTAAATTCATCTTACTTCTTCCAGTTCCTTTGCACGACCTGTTTCTATGGTATTTGTTCAACACTATAGCCTCTACTTGCTCTAGCTAGCCACAATCTAAAAGAGAGCATAAGTCAACTCCAATGTTGTTATGTTACAGCTTTTTATGTAAAAATTTATAGTCAAAACCATAATCGCCAAAAACATTATATATTAATAAATTATCACCAATAAGGGAAGGATAAAATGTCCCAGAAACCTCATTTGAACTTAGTTGTTGTAGGACATGTAGATAACGGAAAGTCTACTACCATGGGCCATTTTCTGTTTAACCTGGGAGTGATCGACCCTAGGGAAATAGAAGAATATGCTAAAGAATCAGAAAAGCTTGGTGTCGGAGAAACGTTCAAGTACGCGTGGGTTCTCGACAGGCTTAAGGAAGAAAGGGAAAGGGGTGTAACTATTGACCTGGCTTTCCAGAAGTTTGAGACCAAAAAATACTTCTTCACCCTGATCGATGCTCCAGGCCATAGGGACTTCGTCAAGAATATGATCACTGGTGCGAGCCAGGCTGACGCTGCAGTGCTAGTAGTTTCAGCGAAAGAAGGAGAAGCAGAGACAGCGCTTGCAGAAGGAGGTCAGGCGAGGGAACACGCTTTCCTTCTAAAGACTTTGGGCGTTAACCAGCTAATAGTTCTTATAAACAAGATGGATATAACTCAGCCACCTTATAGCAAAGAAAGGTATGAACAGGTTAAGAAACAAGTTCTAGATCTTCTGAAACTTGTCGGCTACAAGGTGGATACTATACAAGTAATACCTGTATCAGGCTGGAACGGCGACAACCTTACAGAGAAGTCTGACAAGATGCCATGGTATAATGGACCAACATTACTAGAAGCGCTTGACATGCTTCAGGTACCTCCAAAGCCGATTAACAAACCGCTTAGAATTCCTATTCAGGACGTTTACAGCATAACAGGAGTAGGAACAGTTCCGGTAGGCAGAGTTGTAACTGGTGTGCTTAAGGTTGGCGACCAAATAATAATAATGCCTCCAGGGCTAAAAGGTGAAGTTAAATCGATCGAAACGCATCACACCCCGATCGAGAAGGCCGAGCCCGGTGATAACATAGGGTTTAACGTAAGAGGCATTGCAAAGCAGGACTTAAGGAGAGGAATGGTGGTTGGACATCCAGACAGTCCTCCAACAGTAGCAAAGGAGTTCATAGCTCAGATATTCGTGGTTTATCACCCGACTGCAATAGCAGCAGGGTACACTCCAGTGCTTCACGCTCACACTGTTCAGCAAGCAACAACCATCGTTGAGATAATTCAGAAGATTGACCCGAGAACAGGCCAAGTTGTTGAAGATCATCCAAAGAGCATAAAGACTGGTGACGCTGCTCTGGTAAGGCTCAAGCCTCTACAGCCAATATGCATAGAAGTTTACAAGGACTTCCCTGAATTGGGTAGGTTCGCTCTTAGGGACTCAGGAAGGACTATTGCTGCTGGAATAGTAAAGGAAATCACGCAAAAAGGCTAATTTATCAATTTCTTTTTCGTTTTCTTCATTAAAACTTTGTTCTATTTCTTCATACACATATTGAAAATTTGTTATTATTGAGCTTATAAGCTTTTTAGCTCTTTCGAGGTTCTCCTTTTTTGGATTTTCAAGAAGCTTTATGGCTTGAGTGCACTGGTTCATCAGGCTTCCTATATGTTCTTCAACAACTTCGTTTGCAAAGGGCAGAGTTGTCCTCAGAGCTTCTTTATACTCCTGTATAAGGAGGACCAATCCTTTTATTTCTTCTTCAGACATCTTTTATCATTAACCATCTCAATGTTTAAAAAGCTTATTTTAATATTTTAGCCCGCCTTCTCTATATATCCTTATTCCCGGAGGCGTAATTACTATCCTGTCCTCTCCAAGCCTGGCTATGTCACCCCCAATGCTCATTACAAATTTGTAAAGCTCTTCAACGCTTTTCGAAAGTTCATCGAGCGACTTTTTAACTAACGGCGTGAAGCGTATTATAACTATGTTGCCAGCCTGCACATCGTCCTTGACCCTCTTTACTTCTTCATAGCTTTTGATAGGATAAGCCTTTAAATATATTGTCTTTTCGCTTTCCTTTTGCATTATCAAACATACATTACTAGGATAATAATAAACGCTTTTCGGTTTTATTATAAAAATACCCTTTTTCCTTGCTCTTTAAAACATTTCTAAAATATTTTTGACAAAATGATTTATGCTTAACTTAAAGACACTTTTTTTACAAAGCGTTTAAGGTATAGCAAAATATAAATATTACGAGAAAAAACAAAACTCATGGGAGATGAAATTGTTGACAGGGCTGTCGAGCAATTAAGAGGCCTTATGGATAATCCCGCGACCCTCAGCAAAAAAGAGGATTCTTCGCTCGTCGGCATGATATCATCTTTTGAAAAGATGATTAATAACCCTGTTATCAGAAGGATACTAAAATATTCCACCGCATACTGTGAGAAAGACGGTGGAAACAGGCTTGAGGTAGCTCTTGAGTTACTTATAGGAAAGAGAAAAAATGCCTGCTATAAGTGCAGGATCACGGAAAAAGCCCTTTCTTACGTTTTCAAAAAGGCTTCAGAATCTTTCGGGTTTACTCAGGAACAGTTAAACAGTGTCCTGAGCAATGCTTACTGGAGAAAAGGCGTCGCCAGCACAGTAAAAGGGATAGCACTTTTCGGCGTCAGAAGGCCTTTTGTGCCTGGAGCTCCCTATCAAGTTGTCTGGAACATAACCAAAGCATGTAACTTTAACTGTCTTCACTGTTACGAGAACGCTGGAAGGAAGGCTGATGATGAAGCAACTCCCGAAATGGTCATACAGGGGATAGAAAAGCTTGCTAAGGCAGGGGTTGCATCAATAGCGTTCTCGGGGGGCGAGCCAACACTTTTACCTCACATGATAGATTACGTTAGAAAGGCAAACGAGTTGGGCATGTACGTTGCAATCGCAACCAACGGCTGGGTATTCGCAAACAGGAACGTCGTCAAAAAATATAGGGAAGCAGGGCTTCAGTTTGTCCAAATAAGCCTTGATGGCGTAGACCCTGAAGTACACGATTCGTTCAGAAGAGTAAAGGGCTCATGGCAGAGGGCTGTACAGGCTATAAAGAACTGTAAGGAAGAAGGCATGTTTGTGGAAATTTCCATGACAGTTACAAAGTACAACATAAATGATGTAAAGAAGATGATGGAGTTTGCGAGGCAGCTTAACGCAAACTGGCTTATGATTTACAACTTTGTGCCTACAGGGAGAGGGAGAGAAATAGTTGCAGAAGATCTTGAACCGCATCAGAGGTACGAGCTTTTAAAGATGCTTTACGAAAGCACCGGTAAAGGAGGCACAGAATACCTTTCTACTGCTCCACAATATGCAATGGTAGCCCAGGTTGTTGAAGCCCAGAAACACCTTGGCAAGAACATAGTTCCTACCCACTTTTACAACCCACAATATTCAAACCCAAAGCTGAAGAACCTTGCAGATTTCATAGGAGGCTGCGGTGCTGGGAGGTTTTACATAAGCATTGAACCCAACGGGGATATCTATCCTTGTGTCTTCTTTCCTCACGAGGATGAAGTTAAAATAGGAAACCTGTTCAGGGATGATTTTGAAGAGCTCTGGGTCAAGTCTCCGTTGCTTGAAAAGCTCAGGAACAAGGACATCCTTGAGGGGTATTGTGGTTCCTGTCCTTATAGGTACACGTGCGGCGGGTGCAGGGCAAGAGCCTACAATTACTATCATGATGTTCTGGCTCCTGACCCAGGGTGCATACTTAACCAGAAAGAATGGGAGAAGCTCAAGATGGAGCTTACCCTAAAAGAAGGCGCAGAAGAACTGCCTTCAGGGGGGTTGGCCATCAGGCTTCAGTGAGCTTCCAAAAATCTTATATATACAACATTTACACGTTGTCAAGACTGTTTTTTTATTTTTATCATTTTTGTGTGGTACTTTATTAAATTTTTGAGCTTTATGACTTCATTAAATAAAACATTTAAGCAATAATGCGCTTAAAAAAATATTGTTAGAAAAAGCTTAAAAGTTATACTGTATTGCTAATTAAAGATGAGTTTAAACCAACAGACGCAAGTTTCCACGCGCGCTAAAAAATCATTTGAGGTTTTGGTGATAAGGGACAGATGCAAAGAATGCAACCTTTGCATAGAGCTCTGTCCCCCTAAGATACTCGAAAGGGATTCTTCATACAACAGGTTCGGTTATAGGCCCACACGGGTCACTGATAATTCTAAGTGTATTGGTTGCAGGATCTGTGAGTATGCCTGCCCCGATTTTGCCATATTTGTAAAGGAAGTGAAACAATGATGGGAATAGGCAAAGTGTTGTACGTTACCGGAAACGAAGCTGTTGTTGAGGGAGCTATAGCGGCCGGATGCAGGTTCTACGCTGGTTATCCCATAACGCCTTCTTCAGAGATAGCAGAAGAGATGTCAAAGAGGCTTCCGGCTATTGGCGGAATCTACGTGCAGGGCGAAGATGAGCTGGCATCGATAAACATGATAATTGGCGCGTCGATGGCAGGCGCAAAGGCGATGACGGCCACTTCTGGTCCAGGTTACAGCCTTATGCAGGAAGGGCTCGGTCTTGCCATCGCAACAGAAACGCCAATAGTCATAGTTAATGTGATGAGGGCAGGTCCAAGCACAGGTATAGCTTCAAAGGCCTGGCAAGGGGACATAATGCAGGCCAGGTTTGGTTCCCACTCAGATTATGAGATCATATCACTTTACCCATCAAGCGTTCAGGAAGCTTTTGACCTTACTGTTGAAGCTTTTAACCTTTCTGAAACCTACATGACCCCAGTAATTTTGCTGAGCGATGGGGTGCTTGCCAGGATGAGAGAAAGGCTTTATGTAAAGGATCAGAACGAGCTCAACATAGTAAACAGGAAAAAGCCCACTGAGAGCCCCGAAAGCTATATGCCTTACAAAAGGGGCGAGGATTACATACCGATAATAGCAAACTTTGGCGAAGGGTACTTTGTGCTCAAGGACAGCCTCACTCACGACGAAAGGGGTTATTACTACGAAAGGCCTGACGTTCAGGCGAAGTTTGTATTGGGGCTCACAGAAAAGATAAGGAGGAACGCCAACAAGATCTACAGGTGGGAAGAAGCTTACACTGATGACGCAGAAGTTCTCTTTGTTGCTTCTGGCGTTATAGGAAGGATAGCATCCGTTATGGTAAGGGAAGCGCGTGCAGAAGGTAAGAAATGGGGCATATTCAGGCCAATAAGCATATGGCCTTTCCCCGAAGATCCCCTAAGGAGGGCCGCCAGAAACGCTTCAAAGGTTATAACAATAGAGATGAGCGTTGGCAAGCTGATCTACCCTGTAAAGTGGTCACTTAGGGATGGCCAGGATGTCTCCGTGCTCCCGTGGCTCAGCTACGAGCCCCCATCTCCCGATGACCTTTTAAACCTTCTTGAGGTGAAGGCATGATGGAGTTAAAGCTTCAGCACCCTCTTGAGAAGTACATAAGAAGCGAAAAGATGCCCACGACCTGGTGTCCGGGGTGCGGCATAGGTACCATAGTCCAGTCTTTTCTCAAAGCAGTTGATGAACTTGGCCTTGACCCTAAAGATCTTGTGATGGTAAGCGGTATTGGGTGCACGGGAAGGGTTCCGCACTACCTGAGGTTTGACGGGGCTCATGTGCTCCACGGAAGGGCAATACCTGTTGCTCTCGGCATAAAGCTTGCAAACCCAAAGCTTAAGGTCGTCGTATGGGGAGGAGACGGCGATATAGCTTCAATAGGCGGAAACCATCTGATACACGCAGCTAGGAGAAATGCCGACCTTACAGTTATAATGGTAAACAACTTTATTTACGGGCTCACAGGAGGTCAGGTTGCTCCGACAACTCCGAAGGAAACAGTAACGTACACTTCCCCTTACAACCCAGACAGCAAGCCTTTTGACATTGTAAAGCTGGTTGCGGCGGCAGGGGCAACGTACGTTGCCAGGTGGTCAACAGCTTACCCTGTCCTTTTAAAAGAGAGCATAAAGAAAGCTCTTAACCATAAGGGCTTTTCCTTTATAGAGGTAATATCCCAGTGTCCAGAAATATTTGGCAGGATAAACGGCTTCAGAGAGCCCTACGATCTTTACCTAAAGATCAAGAAAATAGGACAGATAAGGAGGGGCATTAGCCCCTTCGACGCAAAGTACGACTGGAACGAAGAGATAAGCCTGGGCGAGTTCGTCAACAGAGAAGAACCTACCTACCTAGAACAGCTTGAAGAAATAAAGAAGAAGGCAATGGGTGAAAAGGTATGAAGCACGAAATAATAATCGGAGGAAGAGGAGGACAGGGCATACAGCTCATGGGATATATCCTTGGTTATTCTCTTGTAAAGTACAAGAACATGTACGTCGTTCAGACTGAAGAATACGGCGCTTCTACCAGGGGCGGAGAATCTTACACTGAGCTGATTACGTCTGACAGCGAAAGCGACGTTGCTGCTGTAAAGGTAAGGGCTGCTGACATTGGTATCTTCATGTTCCAGGGGGCATGGGATGCCCTATCGACCAAGGTTAGCGACAACGCAATCATAATATACGATGGATCTCTTGTAAACCCTGACAAAGGAAAGAAGTTCGACATAAGGGCTGGAGATCTTTCCAGGGACGTTTTTAAAACCCACATAGTTGCAAACATGATAATGCTCGGTTCCCTGTCTGCCATAACAGGAATAGTTTCTCTGGATGAGCTTAAGAGCGCTGTAAAAGATATCGTTAACCCACGCTTTGTCGAACTTAACATAAAAGCCCTAGAGTTTGGTCATCAGGAAGGGCTCAAGCTTCACGCAAGCTCCCTAAAGGCTGAACGTTCTGAAAGCGATAAGCTATAATAAAGTAATATTTTTATTTATTCATGTTCTAATTGATGCTGCAGCCCGGTCGTCTAGGGGCCAAGGATACCGGGCTCTGGATCGCCCCTGGACGGGTCGAGGGGATACCCGGTGACGGCGGTTCGAATCCGCCCCGGGCTAATATTTTTATAAAAATTCCAGCTTTTTATTACAAGTTCTATAAATTTTTTTAGTAATATTATTAAGGTATGGCGTAACTATAAATCAGAAACATGCTTGAGGTAAACAGTTTAAAAGTTTCAACCGGTGGCAAGCTCATACTTAACGGGGTAAGCTTGTCATTTGAAAATGGCAAAGTTTACGCTGTTATGGGACCCAACGGTTCAGGGAAAACAACACTCGCTTACTCAATAATGGGACATCCAGATTACAAGGTTGAAGAAGGGCGCATAATACTTGATGGCGAAGATATAACTTCACTTCAGCCTCACGAAAGGGCAAAGAAAGGAATATTCCTCGGTTTTCAGAACCCTGTTGAAATTCAAGGGCTTCCTGTGCTTTCATTTCTAAAGGCAGCTTACACTTCTATAAAGGGCCAGAACATAACAACCTATGTTTTTAACAAGCTGCTAAAGAGCAAGATAGATGAAATAGGCTTCGGCAGCGAGCTTCTGAATAGGAACGTAAACGAGGGGCTTTCCGGCGGTGAAAGAAAGAAGCTTGAGGTCATCCAGATGTACATACTAGAACCCAGGTACGCAATACTTGATGAAATAGATTCTGGGCTTGACGTTGACTCTCTAGAAAGCGTTGCAAGGGCAATAAAGAACTACTACAACAAGTACAGCTCTTCACTTGTGCTAGTTACCCATTACGCAAGGATCCTCAAGTACATAACCCCTGACAGGGTAATAGTTATAAGCGGTGGCAGGGCTGTCGCAGAAGGAGGACCTGAGCTTGCTGAGAAAATAGACAAGGAAGGTTACGGATGGCTGCAGGTTGAAGGAAGCTAAAAAAGCAGTAGAAAACTTGCTGAAAGAAGTTTACAGGGACCCACTTTCCCCTCTTGCAGAGAAACAGGCTCTTCTTGCAAGAAGGATAACAATGAAGTTTAACATAAAACAGCCTTACGAGCTTAAGCTTCTTTTCTGCAAAAAGTGTAAGTCTTACTCTCCTCCTGTATTTAAAAAGACAATAAGGGTCAGAAAAGGAAAGCTGGTTTTTACCTGCATGGTCTGCGGTTCAAAGTACAGGCTTATCTTTAAACCAAAAGGTAAAGCAAACGTTTAATTTATCGAAAACAAAGGTATCAGGTGGTGGCATTTGTGGATAGATTCTCACAACCATCATTATTTAAGCTCGCTCAACATTCTTGATTCCCTTCACCGTTCAGGCCTTGAAGCAGTTGTTGAAGCCAGCTGGATTCCAGTACGTCCGAGTTCTTGGGAAACTCTTGAAGACGTTTATAGATGGATCGTTGAAGCTGAAGCCCAGAGGCTATCAAGGATAGGCTTAAAGCTCATTCCTGCTTTAGGGGTGCACCCAAGGTGCATACCCCCGCGCATAAACATGGGAAGGCTTGAATCGTGGCTTCAGGACGAAAGGGTTAAAGCTCTTGGAGAAGTTGGGCTTGAGAGCGGTTCAGAAGAAGAGAAAGAAGCTTTTGTTTCCCAGTTAAAGGTTGCAAAAAAGCTGGACAAACCAGCCATAGTTCACACTCCCAGAACAAATAAGCTTCAGGTTGCCTCGCTTGAGCTGAAGCTGATAAGGGAATCGGGTTTCCCTGAAGAGATGGTCGTCATAGACCACTTTAACGCTGAGCTTCTTTCGGGACTGGAAAAAGGTTCTTACATGATAGGGCTTTCGTTACAACCAGGAAAGCTTTCTGTAAACGAAGCGCTTAAAATTGTTGCAACGCTTGACAGCAAAAGGGTCCTGATAAACTCAGATTCCAGTACAGAACCGAGCGAGCCCTTATGGGGATTAGAATTTTTAAAGGAGCTGGAAACGAAAGATAAGCAGCTTGCGAGAACGCTTGGAACTGAAAATGCTGCAAGATTTTACAAGGCTTAACCCGATACCAAGATCCTTTTACATGAGAGAAACTGTGGACGTAGCGAGGGACCTGCTTGGATCTTTTCTTGTAAGGACTTTTGGTCAGAGAAAAGCAGTCCTGAGGATAACAGAGGTTGAAGCTTATAGGGGCACAGACGATCCAGCAAGCCACGCATACAGGGGTAACAGGGGTAGGGCATCTATAATGTTCGGAGAAACAGGAATCGCATACGTCTACCTTTCATACGGCATAAACTATTGCCTTAACGTTACAGCAAGGTCAGCAAGCCAGGATGCTGGAGCAGTTCTTATAAGGGCCGCAGAGCCAATTTTCGGCCTTGACCTGCTCGGGAGGGAAGGTTCTCAGTGCAAGGTTGCAAGCGGCCCCGGTAACCTTACAAGAGCCCTTAAGGTTGACATGAGCTTTAACGGACTTGACCTTACGCTAAATGGCCCGCTTTACATATCGCGTGGCTACCTTAAGCAATACGAAAACATATCTTCAGGCCCAAGGATAGGCATAAGCAGGGGAAGAGAAAAACAGTGGAGGTTCTTCATAAGCGGAAACTGTTCTGTGTCGAAAAGATAAAAAATTTATGTTTTTATATATTTTTATATATAGCGTTTTCAGATAAACCTTAATGAAACAATTAAGCCTAATAATGATCGCAAAGGGGCTTAGGACGTTTGTATTCGGTATGGTCAGCGTCATGACCCCTATATACCTTGCAATTCTTGGCTATTCTCCAGTGCTTATTGGCTCAGCACTCTTCGTAATAGTTTCAGGTAATGTCTTTTCTAACGTGCTCCTAACTTGGTACGGTAACGTCTTTAAGAGGAAGAACTTTTTGCTTGTATTCAGCGCGCTCATGTCCATTTCTGGGTTTCTTCTTTTCTTTTCATCAAACCTTTTGTTGATCTTTCCTGCACTCTTTATAGGGAACATAAGCACAACTGGCACGGAAGCGGGACCATTTCAGTCAATAGAAACGGGTGTTCTGCCGTCGCTTGCAGGACAGGCAAAGAGCAACAGGTCTTTTGGGACATACAACCTTATAGGGTACGCGATGTCATCTATAGGCGCACTTGCATCTTCTTTTCCTTCTTACTTCAAGCTTTCGCCTTTTGCTTTCAGGTCAGTCTACTTGCTTTATGCCCTTGTTGGCCTGGTTTTATTTCTTATATACTTCAATTTAAAGAACATAGAGGCCTCAATCAGGAAGAAGGGACTTCAACATTTGAGGGAAACGGCAAAAAAGGACGTAACGAAGCTGTCGTTCCTTTTCTCCCTTGACGCTTTTGGCGGGGGCTTTGTAATTCAGTCTATACTTTCTTACTGGTTCTTTTACACTTATCACGTCTCGCTGAAAAACCTTGGCTTTATCTTTATGTTCGTCAACATAATAACTGCAATTTCAATATATGGGGCTTCTTTAATAGCTGAAAGAATAGGCAACCTTCACACGATGGTAATAACTCACCTTCTTTCGAACGTTTTTCTGATAATTATACCATTTGCGGGAAACGTGGCAGGAAGCCTTGCCTTCCTCTTCCTCAGGCAGAGCGTATCACAAATGGACGTCCCGACGAGGCAGGCTTTCATGGCTAAGATATTTGATGAGAACGAAAGGGTAACAGCTAACGCTATAACCAACACTTTCAGGAGCCTGAGCTCTTTGCCCGGTTCGCCTCTCGTAGGGCTTGCCCTTGCTGAAGGATTGCTGTATGTTCCCTTCGCTGTAGGCGGAGGCAGCAAACTTATCTATGACGTTTCAGTATACTTTTCTTACAGAAAAAGAGTAAAGTAAAAGTTTTATTTTTCAGAAGCATCAATTATCAAAGTAAAGTTAATAAGTTAGGATTTAGCAAATAATGGTCGCGCAATCCCGGGCGTCATCGCTAAGGTGGGCGTTCCGCCCGAACGATGAAGCGGTGATCTCCAAATGCGCGAACATTGATGAGGATCCAACTGATAAGTTGGAGCTGATGCTGGCCACAAGAAGCAAATGATTCCATACCGGTACTTGAATCCGGTTGATCCTGCCGGACCCGACCGGTATCGGGGTGGGGCTAAGCCATGCAAGTCGTACGTCCCCCAGCCACGCGGGGGGCGTGGCGCACGGCTCAGTAGTACGCAGCTAACCTACCCTAAGGAGGGGGATAATCCCGGGAAACTGGGGCTAATCCCCCATAGACCTAGGGTACTGGAAGGTCCCTAGGTCGAAAGGGGTGGACTGGCATGCCAGTCCACCTGCCTTAGGATGGGGCTGCGTCCGATCAGGTAGTTGGTGGGGTAAAGGCCCACCAAGCCTATGACCGGTGCGGGCTCTGAGAGGAGGAGCCCGGAGATGGACCCTGAGACAAGGGTCCAGGCCCTACGGGGCGCAGCAGGCGCGAAACCTTCGCAATGCCCGAAAGGGTGACGAGGCTACCCCGAGTGTCGTCCGCTGAGGACGACTTTTGTCGGGTCTAAAAAGCCCGACGAATAAGGGGAGGGCAAGTCTGGTGTCAGCCGCCGCGGTAATACCAGCTCCCCGACTGGTCGGGACGATTATTGGGTCTAAAGCGTCCGTAGCCGGCCCTGTGTGTGGTCCGTTAAATCCAGCGGCTCAACCGCTGGGCTGCGGATCATACTACAGGGCTAGGGGGCGGGAGAGGCCGGAGGTACTCCGCGGGTAGGGGCAAAATCCGCTGATCCGCGGAAGACCAACAGTGGCGAAGGCGTCCGGCCAGAACGCGCCCGACGGTGAGGGACGAAAGCCAGGGGAGCGAACCGGATTAGATACCCGGGTAGTCCTGGCCGTAAACGATGCCCGCTAGGTCTTGGCGAAGCTTAGGGCTTCGCCAGGGCCGCAGGGAAGCCGTTAAGCGGGCCACCTGGGGAGTACGGCCGCAAGGCTGAAACTTAAAGGAATTGGCGGGGGAGCACCACAAGGGGTGAAGCCTGCGGTTTAATTGGAGTCAACGCCCGGAACCTTACCAGGGGTGACGGCAGGATGAAGGTCAGGCTAAAGACCTTACCTGACAAGCCGAGAGGAGGTGCATGGCCGTCGCCAGCTCGTGCTGTGAAGTGTCCTGTTAAGTCAGGCAACGAGCGAGACCCTCGCCGCCAGTTGCTTCTTTGTGCCGAAAGGTACAAAGAGGAAACTGGCGGGACCGCCGCCGATAAGGCGGAGGAAGGAGGGGGCTACGGCAGGTCAGTATGCCCCGAAACCCCTGGGCCACACGCGGGCTGCAATGGTGGGGACAATGGGATCCGATCCCGAAAGGGGGAGGTAATCCCGAAACCCCACCTCAGTTGGGATCGAGGGCTGCAACCCGCCCTCGTGAACCTGGAATCCCTAGTAATCGCGGGTCACCATCCCGCGGTGAATACGTCCCCGCTCCTTGCACACACCGCCCGTCGCTCCACCCGAGTGGGTCCCCGGCGAGGTGGCATCCATAGTGGTGTCATCGAACCGGGGGTCCGCGAGGGGGGAGAAGTCGTAACAAGGTGGCCGTACCGGAAGGTGCGGCCGGATCACCTCCATGTAAGTAACCGGTATGGAATCAGCTTAATCTTGTGGCCAGCATCAGCTCTTTATGCAATCTGCGGGTAATTCCGCAGATGAAGGGTGAAGCGGGTTATTCTCGCGATGATACCGTGCACAGGCTTTGACGAAAGTCAGCTGTATCCAGGGACGGAAGACGCCACCTGGGGGATGGCTCGGCTCGAGGGGCGAAGAAGGGCGTGGCAAGCTGCGATAAGCCCCGGGGAGGCGCACGCAGCCGTCGATCCGGGGATGCCCGAATGGGGTAACCCGCCAGACCTTTAAGGTCTGGCAGACACGTCGTCAGACGTGTCGGCGAACCCTCTGAAAGGAAACATCTGAGTAAGAGGAGGAAAAGAAATCAATACGAGATGCCCTGAGTAGCGGAGAGCGAAAAGGGCACAGCCCAAACCGAACCTTCACAGCGATGAGCTGTGAAGGGATGTGGGGTTTTGTCCTAGCGGTGGGCGGAGCCCGGTCCAGCCGACGTGCCTAGTCGAAGTGGCCTGGAAAGGCCCGCCATAGAGGGTGATAGCCCCGTAGACGAAAGGCACGGGCGGACTGAGCTAGGACAGAGTACCCGGCCTTGGCAGTGGTTGGGGAAGATGGGGGAAAGCGGCCTCCAAGGCTAAATACCCCTCGAGACCGATAGCGGACAAGTACCGTGAGGGAAAGCTGAAAAGCACCCCGGAAGGGGGGTGAAAAGAGCCTGAAACCAGGTGGCTATAAGCGTGCAGTGCCTGAAAGGAACCTTCCCGACGCACTGTGGCCGCAAGGCTGCGGTGCGTTGGCAGGGTTCCAGGGTACTGCGATCCGTCTAGAAACACGGGCCAGGGAGTTCATCCCAATGGCGAGTTTAAGGGTTTTTAAGCCCGAAGGCGAAGGGAAACCGAAACTCCGCAGCCCCAAAAGGGGCGAGGGAGGGGGTGTTATAAGCGCCCTATAGCCATTGGGATGAGACTAGAAACCGAGCGATCTTGCCCTGGGCAGGGCGAAGCCGGGGGAAACCCCGGTGGAGGCCCGCAAGGGTCCTGACGTGCAGTTCGGTCCCCTGACCTGGGGCAAGGGGCCAAAAACCAATCTAGCTCGGTGATAGCTAGTTCCCGCCGAAGCTGATCCCAGTCAGGCCCCGGCAGATGCTGCCAGCGCGGTAGAGCACCGATGGGGTGACAAGGGACCGAAAGGTCCCATCACCCTTTCGAACTCCGAACGTGCTGGCGCAGGAGAAGCCGGGAGACGGGTTTGTGGGGGTAAGCCCCACAACCGAGAGGGGGACAACCCAGACCGGCGTTAAGGCCCCTAAGTACAGGCTAAGTGCCAAACCAAAGGGCGTCTCCCTGCGTAGACAGCAGGGGGGTAGGCTCAGAAGCAGCCATCCCCTAAGGAGTGCGTAACAGCTCACCTGCCGAGCGGGGAGGCCCCGAAAATGGACGGGGCTAAGCCTGTCGCCGATACGCCGGATCACCTCTGTTAAAGAGGTGTATGGTAGGCGGGCGTAGAGGCCGCGCAGAAGCAGGGCCGTGAGGTCCTGTGGAGCGGCCTCTAGTGCAGATCCTGGCGGTAGTAACAGCAAAGCCGGGTGAGAATCCCGGCCGCCGGAAGGCCAAGGTTTTCTTGGCAACGCGTCGTCGGCCAAGAGTTAGCCGGTCCTAAGGACCATCCCGCAAGGGATAGGTCCGAATGGGAAACCGGTTAATATTCCGGTGCCTCCAGCCCTACCCGTAAGGGGATGCTCAATCCTCTTGCCTCTAGATAGGGGAAGCAGAGCTGTCGCTCTGTCTAACTCTCCGAGCACGGGGGAGTGTCGTAATGACGAGAACCCGTGCGAGGGAGGAATGGCCCGCCGTATGGCGGGTTTCCCCGACTCTAGGGGACAGTGAAAGGAGGATTGAGCTAAAGGCTGGAGACCGTACCAAGAACCGACACTGGTGGCCTGGGTGAGAAGCCTAAGGCGTGTCGGGGATACAGCAGGCGAGGGAACTCGGCAAATTGGCCCCGTAACTTCGGGAGAAGGGGTGCCTGCGATCCTGGCGAAGAGCTGGGATCGCAGGTCGCAGTGACAAGGGGGTCCCGACTGTTTACTAAAAACATAGGTGGCCGCTAGTCCGTAAGGATTTGTACGGCCGCTGAATCCTGGCCAGTGGCGGTACCTAAAACCCGGGTACAACCGGGCTAAGGGCCGCTAAACGCCGGGGGTAACTCTGACCCTCTTAAGGTAGCCAAATGCCTTGTCGGGTAAGTTCCGACGTGCATGAATGGATCAACGAGGGCCCCACTGTCCCCGCCTGCTACCCGGTGAACCCACGTAAGGTGGACGAACAGTCCACCTACCCCCATCGGGGAGAGAAGTCCCTGTGGAGCTTTACTGCAGCCTGCAGCTGCGATGTGGGCGCGGCTACAGAGAGTAGCTGGGAGCCAATGAAGCCTGGCCTTTGGGTCAGGTCGAGGCGCAAGTGTAACACCAGCTAGTCGTGCCTACGTCGCTAACCAGGATAGAACCTGGGACACCTGCAGGTGGGCAGTTCGGCTGGGGCGGCACCCCCTCGAAAAGGTATCGAGGGGGCCCTAAGGTCGGCTCAGGTGGGTCAGGAACCCACCGTAGAGGGCAAGGCCAAAAGCCGGCCTGACTGGACCCCTAAAAGCGTCGGGTCCAGAGGGGAAACCCGGGCCTAGCGAACCATCGTGTCCCCACCGTTGGGGGCCGGTGACGACAGAAAAGTTACCCCAGGGGTAACAGGCTCGTCGCGGGCGAGAGTTCCCATCGACCCCGCGGTTTGGTACCTCGATGTCGGCTCTTCCCATCCTGGCCCTGCAGCAGGGGCCAAGGGCGGGGCTGCTCGCCCATTAAAGGGGAACGTGAGCTGGGTTTAGACCGTCGCGAGACAGGTCGGACTCTACCTGATGGGGGTGCGCGCTGACTGAGGGGAACTTGCCCTTAGTACGAGAGGAACGGGGCAAGGCGGCCTCTGGTGTACCGGTCCTCCGACAGGGGGAGCCGGGTAGCTAAGCCGCTGAGGATAACCCCTGAAAGCATCTAAGGGGGAAGCCTCTCCCGAAAATAGTCAGCGTTCCCGATCCTCTTCTACCCGTAAGGGTGGAGGAGGAAAGGGTGAAGGGCTGCCGTAAAAGACGGCGTTGATAGGACGGGGGTGTACGCGGGAAGACCCTTCGGGGTCGACCCGTTCAGCCCACCGTTACTAAAAGCCCGAAACGTCTCTGGATGCAGCTGGCCGTCAAAAAAAGCCTGTGCACGGTTTTTGCGTTTTAGCAAAATTTATATTCAGAGTTATTTAAAATGATAAAAAGGGCCGGTGGTGTAGCCCGGTTAGCATGTCGCCCTTACACGGCGAAGGTCCCAGGTTCAAATCCTGGCCGGCCCACTGATCTTTTTTATGCAAAAATTTTTTAAAATAAAAATAAACTCAAAAAATTACTTTAGCACGTAGCCCCCTTTTACGAGCTTCTTGAGGTCTAGTATTTCATCTATCTCTTTGTCGCTGTAACCGAGCTCTTTTAGCGCTTCTCTTATGGACATCCCCTTTGCGAGCTGTTTTCCTATCTTTGAAGCTTTATCATAACCTATCTTTGGTGATATTACTGTTATGAGCGATGGGCTGCTTTCAGCGTACCTTTTCATCTTTTCTTCGTTTGGAACTATGTTTTCGATGACAACCTTCGCCATCTTCGTGAGCGCTTCGCTCAGTAAGCCTATTTCTGTAACAACGTCGTAGCCTGTTAACGGGATCCCCATGCTGAGCTCAAACTCCCCAAGCATCCCTGCAAGCTGCACCGCATGATCGAGCCCCATGACCTGAACAGAAGCCTGAAGGCAAGATTCTACAGTTATCGGGTTCGTCTTCCCCGGCATTATGCTACTCCCAGCAACTTCTTCCTGGCTTGGTATGTCTATCTCGTTGAGCCCAGTAAAAGGTCCTGAGAACATAAGCCTGAGATCCTGTGAAAGCCTGTAAAGGTCAAGGGCAGTGCCCCTGAGCACGCCGCTCAGGTTGACCATGTCTGTGAGCAGCCTCATCCTCATAAAGTTGCTATCTGCCGGTTTAAACTCAAGCCCTGTTACTTCGTTTATCTTTCTTATGACAGTCTGCTGGAAACCTTGCGGAGAGTTTATGCCGGTTCCCACAGCTGTTCCCCCAAGAGGCAGGAACCTCACGTCTTCAATAGCCTGTGTAACCATCTTCATATCCCTTTCAAAAGCCTTTGCATATGCCTCCATTTCCTGTCCAAGGGTTACAGGAAGCGCGTCCCTAAGGTGCGTCCTACCTGACTTCACTATATCGTAAGTTTTTGATGAAATCGCTTGCAGAGAGTTTATTATTGTCTGAAGAGAAGGAAGAAGCCTCATAACGGTTTCTTTAACTGCAGCTATCCTTATGGCTGTCGGCACGACGTCGTTAGAAGACTGTGACATGTTAACGTGGTCGTTTGGATGAACCTTTCTGTTCAGAATCTCGCTTGCCCTCCTTGCCAGCACTTCGTTCACGTTCATGTTTATTCCAGTTCCAGAACCTGTCTGAAAGACATCGACCACAATGTCTTCAGCGTGTATGCCTTCCATGAGCTCAGTAGCGGCCCTCTGTATGGCTTCTGCAGTTTCCTTATCGAGAACCCCGAGCTCTTGGTTTGCCCTTGCAGCCGCAAGCTTAACGACAGCTATAGCCCAGACAATCGGTTGGGGGAACTTTGTTCCTGTGTTCAGGAAAACCTTTTTTGAATTTTCAGTATAGCTCATCATAAATGTATTTTCTTTTTTGATATAAACGCTTATCGGAAAGCTGAAAAGAAAACTATTAAAGCTTATATAAATACCAATTAATAGCTTCTTAGATTAGAAATGAGCGAAAAACCAGAAGTTTATCTTTTTGATGAAGCCGCAAAGCTGAACTTGACAAAGTTTGAGCTTGGCGGAAAAGGTTACGGACTTGTTGAAATGACAAAGATAGGGCTCCCTGTCCCGCCTGGCATAGTCATAACGACAAGGATGTGTAATGAATACTTTAAGAAGGGCAGGCAGCTCTGGCCAGAGCTGAAAGAAGCAATCGTGGAAAAAGTTCACAAGCTCGAAGAAAAAACAGGTAAGAAGTTCAACGACGACCAGAACCCGTTGTTAGTTTCCGTAAGGTCAGGCGCACCTTACTCTATGCCTGGCATGATGGACACAGTGCTCAACCTAGGTATAAACGACAAGGTTGTTAAGGTACTCGCGAGGAAGACACAGGACGAAAGGTTCGCTTACGATACCTACAGGAGGTTCATACAGATGTTCGGAAAGATAGTCATGAAGGTACCCGGAGAGCTGTTTGACAAAGAGCTCGAAAAGCTTAAGGAAGAGCTGGGCGTGAAGCAGGATATTGATGTTACAGCACAAGGCTGGAAAGAACTCGTTGAAAGGTTCAAGAAGATAGTAAAGCAAAACACAGGCAAAGACCTTCCTCAGGACCCTTGGGAACAGCTCTTTATGGCTGTGAGCGCAGTTTTTGACTCATGGTGGAACCAGAGGGCTATAGAGTACAGAAAGATATACAAGATCCCTGATGATCTCGGGACAGCTGTAAACATAGTCATGATGGTCTTTGGCAACCTAGATGATAGGTCGGGAACAGGGGTTGCGTTTACAAGGGACCCGAGCACTGGTGAGAAGAAGCTTTACGGCGAAGTTCTATTAAAAGCTCAGGGGGAAGACGTAGTTGCTGGTATAAGGACGCCGCTTCCGGTTGAAAAGTTAAAGGAGATAATGCCTGAAGTTTATCAACAGCTTCTTGACGTTGCAAATAAGCTTGAAGCTTACTTTAAAGACGTTCAGGACATCGAGTTCACAATAGAAAGCGGGAAGCTTTACATGCTTCAGACAAGGAACGCGAAGAGGACAGCAATCGCTGCAGTAAGGATAGCAATAGACATGGTAAACGAGGGGCTCATAACTAAAGAAGAGGCTGTTCTCAGGATAGAGCCAGGACAGTTCCTGACTCTGTTCTACAAGCAGATAGACCCGAACAACAAGGTTAAGCCTGTTGCCAAAGGTCTGCCAGCTTCCCCAGGAGCCGCAGTAGGCAAAGTTGTTTTTACAAAAGAAGATGCCCAAGAGTGGAAGAAGAGGGGAGAGAGGGTAATACTCGTAAGACCAGAAACAACGCCTGAAGACATAGCCGGAATAGCTGCAGCTGACGGAGTGCTCACAAGCAGGGGAGGCATGACAAGCCACGCTGCTGTAGTTACCAGAGGGTTGGGCAAACCGTGCATAGTTGGCGCAGAATCCATAAAGATAGACCTTGAAAAGAAAACCTTCTACGTTGACAGCACAGCTGTAAAGGAAGGGGACATCATAACGATAGATGGGACTACAGGAAACGTTTACGTTGGCGAGCTCAGGCTGGTAGAGCCTCAAATAAGTAAAGAAGTTGCAACGATACTTCAGTGGGCTGACAGCTTCAGAAGGCTAAGGGTCAGGGCAAACGCTGACACTCCTGAAATGGCAGCCAAGGCCAGGGAGAACATGGCAGAAGGCATTGGGCTTGCGAGGACAGAAAGGATGTTCAATGCCCCTGACAGGCTTGAGCTAGTTCAGAAGATGATACTTGCTGAGACGCCAGAAGAAAGAAAGAAGTACCTAGACATGATAAAGCCATTGCAGAAGAAAGACTTTAAGGAGTTATTTAAGATAATGAAGGGCTTGCCAGTTACTATAAGGTTGCTTGACCTGCCTCTGCACGAATTCCTTCCAAAGCTTGAAGAGATACTGCCCGAGGTAGTTGAGCTCAGGGTTACAGGGAAGAACCCACAGCTGCTCAAGGAAAAGGAAAAAGTGCTCAAGAGGGTCATGGAGCTCAAAGAGTACAACCCGATGATGGGACAGAGAGGCGTGAGGCTTGCGCTTCAGTACCCAGAAATATACGAGATGCAGGTATCAGCAATATTCGAAGCTGCAGTTGAAGTTTATAAGGAGGAAGGCGAAGCTCCGATAGTTGAAATTATGGTTTCTCAGGTAGCAGAAGCTGAAGAGCTCAGGAGGGCTCGCGAAATCATAAACAGGGTTGCTGAAGAAGTTATGTCAAAGGCCGGGGTAAAGTTAAAGTACAAAGTAGGAACTATGATCGAGACCCCAAGAGCAGCTCTGACAGCTTCAAAGATAGCAAAGTACGCTGACTTCTTCTCTTTCGGAACAAACGACCTAACTCAGGCTACTTTCGCTTTCAGCAGGGACGACGTAGAAGCCAAGTTCATACCGTTCTACTTAGAGAACAAGATACTTCCGTCAGACCCGTTCGCAACGCTTGACGGAGACGGCGTTGCAAGGCTTGTTTCAATAGGCTCAAAAGAAGGAAAAGAATCAAACCCTGAGCTTGAAGTTGGAATCTGCGGTGAGCACGGAGGAGACCCAGACTCGATAGAAAAGTTCAACGAGATGGACGTTGACTACGTCAGCGCATCTCCTTACAGGATACCGATCGCAAGGCTTGCTGCAGCTCAGGCTGAGCTGAAAAAGAAATTCAAAGCTTCTACCACAGCCTAAACCTTTTACCGCTTTTTTCTCTTTCACACGCTTTTTTTAACATTTCAGCTCTACTTTTATCCTTTTCATAAAGAATTTGGTAGTACTTTTCGAAATCCTGGTCGTCCTTCATGCAAAGAGCTGAAACCAGGTTATAAAGAGCTTCGTAAAAGTCCGAATCAAGCTCGTAAGCCTTTCGGAAACAATCCACAGCTTTCTCATAGTTTTTGTCCGTAAAGTAAGTAACGCCCAGGTCATACCAGGCCTTCTTATCATCAGGCTTTACCTGTGTAGCTTTCTCAAAGTAACCCCTGGCATTCTCTCTATCGCCCTTTAAAGCGTAAACAACCCCAATGTTGACAAGCACGTTGCTGTCTTCTGGGTCTATCTTAAGCGCTTCGTTAAGCTTTTCAATAGCCTTATCGTACTTTCCCATGAGCGCGTAATCCTTTCCCATAAAATAGTATATTTCTTTTTTATCTCCACCCATATCAAAGCTTTTTTCCAGGTACTTTAGAGAATCCTTTGGCTTGTTTTTATAATAGTATGATTTTCCTGCAAGAAGGTAAGCATCAGCATCCACTTGAGCCTTTTTCTCCATCTGCTTTACAGCTTTTATAACCTCATCGTGCTTGTTTTCTTCGTAAAGCTTCCTTACATCTTCCATGCAATTCTATTAAACCAAGCTGTAAATAAACCTGTTCATAATAAAATGGTGGGGCTGGCCGGATTTGAACCGGCGATCACCAGCGCCCAAGGCTGGCAGCCTAGACCAGGCTAGCCGACAGCCCCTTTTAACGTTTACAACATGACTTTCGGTTCATGTTTGTGCACACTTTTGAGCACATCACCGAGCCTTGCCAGCTTTACCGTTAAACCTTAATCGGCAAAAAAATCTTTACTTAATTTTGCTTATAAACGTTTCGTTAGGCACTCAATAAAAGTTCGTTCAAGCTAATATCTCAAGAATTCCCTTTGATAAAGCTTCTGCAGAACTTACCCTCGTAGTCTGGTTTGGAACAGTGTCAGAGCTGTAAACTTCTGTTATGCCTTCTTTATAAAGCCTGTAAAGGGCGTCGTTTACAAAAAGCCCGTGCGCGCACGCTACTCCTGTAAGCTTTCCTCCCATTTCTTTTATCGTCTTTGAAGCTTCAATGATCGTGCTCCCAGTGCTTATTATGTCATCCACTATGAAGACTTTTTTGCCCTCAAGGTTAAGCTCCCCAGAAACTGTAACTTCTGTGTCGCCAAACCTCTTCTTCTTCAGAGCACCGTAGTTACTTAGACCTGCGCTTTCTGCAGCTATCTTTGCCCACTGCAATGCTTCAGAGTCAGGCCCCACTATGAATGTATCCTTTTCTATAAGCCCAGCTTTAAGTCCATAGTCAACAAGGTAAGGCATTACAGAAACGTCTACCCACTTTCCTTTAAATATAGATGCAAAGTCAAGAACCCTGTGCCTGTGAACGTCTACAGTTACAAGGTTATCAACCCCGGCAGTAGTAAGGAGCTGAGCAACAACAGCAACGCTTATGGGTTCTCCGGGCTTGAACCTTTCATCCTGCCTTGCGTAAGGGAAGTAAGCTGCTGCCAGAGTCACGCTTTTAGCCCCAGCGTCTTTTGCAGCTGAAGCAAGAAGAAGCGACTCCATAAGGTATTCGTCAGGCTTGAAAGCCATAGACTGAACTATTACGACGTTTTTACCATTAACGTCGCCGTCTATCCTCACATATTTTTCGTTATCGGGAAACTTTCTGATCTCTACCTGAGTTAGATCAACTTTAAGCTTCTTTGCTAGGATGTATGATAATGGCATGTTTGAAGAGCCTGAAATAACAGCTATGTCGCTCACGATTTAGTTTTTTAACGTATATTTATTAACGTTATGCTCATGTCTTTATAAAAGCTAAAAGCTTTGCCGTTTACGGCGAAGATAAAAAGTCTTAACAAATAATAAACCTTTTATAAGCTATTCGATCTTTTTTATGCACGAGTTCGTTAACTTATAGCTGAAATACCTGAGCCAGCTCATAAGGGGAACTGGCTTGTTGTTTCAAAGCTGCTATCATATCTTGTGTTTCGTAACGAGTAACACAAATAAAGTAAGGTAACCATTAAGACCTCGGGACAACGCCCCTAGGACTGTGGAGAGCTCAGCGTATTTTCGTTTGAAAGCGCTTCCCGAACTACTTCTCTGTATGACTTAAGCAGACCCCATATACCTATTACTCCAACAACTAAGAGCACGAGTATCAGCCCTATGTCAAGCGCGCTCAGGTTAGGCACGGGAACGCCAGTGGATATAGCAAAGCTGTCGAGCGGCGGTATTAAAATTACGAGCATGCCTATGAGCATAAAAGCTATACCCCCGTAGTAGAGCGTCCTTCCAGCGCTTCTTCTTGCTATTACCTTTATCTTATCTTCAGTGAGCTTCTTAAGCCTGAGTATTGTAGCAAATGCAGCTCCGAAAAGCACCTGCATCGTCATCGTTCCGAGCCCGAACATTAGCCCGGGAAGCGGGGCGTATATCAACGAAGGAACCTGGGGGGCAAGTATGAATGTTATGACTGTTGCGTAAGCACCAAACCCGAAACCTGCTATGAGGCCATGTACGATGGTCATCTTGAGAGGAATCTCCTTTTCGTGAACTTCGTGCAGAGGTATCCTTTTTGCTTCATCCGTATGGTGTAATTTGCTTCCGAGAGCCACGTCGATCGGTATATGAATGTACCTTCCCTTAAGTATGTACGACCCAGCTATGGCCATTACGAAGCCAACTATAATGTAGACGGGACCGTCAAGGTTGTACTTCATGTAAAAGTAAGCGAGCCCAAGGTAACCCAGCGTGGTCAGCAGTGCCCTCTGGAGAGTGAAGCCAAGCGAAAAAAGAAAGCCGGCTTTCATACCTCTTTTGGTGCTGTACGATCCTATTGCGTAGCTAAAAGTTATCGGCCAGGTGTGCTCGTCTGGCGTTGCCCCGTGCAAAAGTCCGAGAACGTAAGAAACAATCAGTATCACGGAAAGGCTGAGCCCGCTGGGTGGACTGAGAAGGAAGCTTATAATGTTCATCGCTCGCTCACCACTATGGGCCTCCCGTGCGGGCAGCGTTCAGGCTTCCCAAGCTTTGTATAAAGCTTTTCAACGGTTTTTTTGTCTAAAAGGTAGTCTATCTTGCTGCACTCTGCGCATGACTCTTCAGCATCGACCCCATTTTTATAGAAGAGCGTCTCGAGCACCCTGTGAGCCTTTATTATTTCTGCAACGACCTCTGAGCCTTTTTGCGTAAGCTTTAACATCCCTTTTTTCATGGCTACGAGACCCTTCTGAGAAAGCCTTACACAATACTCATATGCCGTGGGTTCAGAAACGTTCGTAGCTTCTGCTAGGTCCCTTACCCTTACAGGGAATTCTTTTGTCATTTCAAATATCAGCACAAGGTAATCCCTTTCTTTCTTTGATATCTTTGTATAGCTCATATTAAATTAGGATAATACTAATATTATTAAACTTTACCTAAAATTTACTGAGCGCGTAATTTTTAAAGTTGTTATGAAAACGTTATATTTAGGTAAACCAGAAGGAATTTATGGAAAGCATAGCTATAAAAAACGGAAAGGTCTATTATGATGGTTCACTGGTTGAAGCTAACGTTCTTGTAGAAGAGGGAAAGATAAAGACGATAACGAAGGCAGATGTGAAAGCTGATGTAAACGTTGACGCGGAGGGGTTTCTTGTTCTCCCGGGAGCGATAGACGTTCACGCGCACATAAGCGATCCGGGATACCTTTACAGGGAAGACTTTGAGAGCGCAAGCAAGGCTGCGCTCATAGGTGGGATGACGACTTTTGTTGAAATGCCCCTTGTCAAGGACATAGACGATGAAGAAAGCTTCAGGGAAAGGAAAGAAATGGGCGAAAGGTCTTCATACATAGATTTCGGCATACACGCAGGCTTTATGAGAGAAAAGAACTATACCAGGATTGAGGAGCTTACAAAGATTGGGCTGAAGACTTTTAAAGTGTTCACGTGCAGGCCTTTCAGAGCTCTTGATGAACACATAATCAGGATGTTAGAAGCTTCAAGAAATACAGGTTCGATGCTTCTCTTTCATGCGGAAGATGAAGCGATACTCGATTACTTGTTTGAAAAGTACGCTGACAGAAGGGACCAACTCTGCGTTCACGAAGCTAGGCCGCCTGAAGCTGAGGCTCTTGCCGTTGAAAAGGTAGCAATGTACACAAAGATCACTGGGGGCAGGGCGCACATAGTGCACTTAAGCAGCAGGCTAGGGGTTGAAGCGATAATCAGGGGAAAGAGGGCTGGAGCTGACATAACGAGCGAAACTTGTCCACACTACCTTGTGTTTACAAAGAAGGATGCAGAAAAGCTAGGCCCTTATCTCAAGATGGCGCCTTCTCTTAAGGAAGAAAGGGACAGGCTTGCTCTCTGGGAAGCGCTGGAGAAAGGATATATTGAAATGGTAACCACAGACCATGCGCCAGGTACAAAGGAAGAAAAGAACGTAGGGTATTCAGACCCTTGGAAGGCATGGGGAGGGATACCGGGGGTTGCGACAATGTTTCCCGTTCTATTTACCTACGGATATTCAAGGGGGCTAATCTCGCTCAGCACGCTCGTTAGGGTTTCAGCTGCGAACCCAGCAAAGAGGTTCGGGATAAAGGGCAAAGGATCAATAGCTGTAGGTAATGATGCAGATATCATCGTTGTTGATCCAAAGAAAGAGATAAAGTTTGATGGTTCAAAGGTCTACAAGGTTGGCTGGTCACCTTATGACGGGATGGTGATGAAAGGGTTCCCAGCGCACGTAATAGCAGGGGGAGAAATTGCTGTTCAGGATTATCAGTTCGTTAAGAAAAGTAAAGGCAGGTTTGTGTATCAGCAGCCATCATAGCTTTCATAAAAAACTTTTTAAAATAAAACTTATATAAGCTGGGGAGAAGTATATATTGAAAGCCGCGGTAGCTCAGCCTGACGTAAGGGCTAAGGAGAGCATCCGGCTGAAGACCGGAGGGTCGCCGGTTCAAATCCGGCCCGCGGCAAACTTTTATCATTTTATATAAATTTTAAATTCAGATTTGTTTTAAAAAAATATTTTTTAAAATTTTCAAATATTTTTATGAAACATAAACGGTTGGAGACTGGATTGTGTAGCCTGATGTTGTTGTGAACTTAACGTAGTAATTGCCTGGGTTTAATGCAGTTTGGTTATACATGGCCGTAAATGTTGATTCACTATTTGGTGCAATCGTTACAAAACGAACGAAAGCTTCGCCTCTTCTAGAGAGTGTTTTATCTGCAAATCATTTTCCCCTCCAATGTTCTCCAGTAATGATGGGTCCATTATAACTTCCTTTTTAGGTAGCCTTTGATAAAATATAACTGCTGGCGTTTCAAGCCTTTTAATCTCAAAGGCTCCGTGTGGCCTTATGAAGTTGTAGCAATTCATGAATTCATTAAAGGAATTGAAGAATTTTATCTTCTTCTATTAAAAAATATGTCGAAGAACTTCTCAACCTTTCCGTTTGTCTTAAGGTGATCAACCCTGCCAACTATCAAAGTTATCTTCTCCTTTATCAATAACTTTTCAAATCCCTTCTCCCTTTCATCTGCTTCAACTCCATAGAAAGTTGTTCCTTGATCTGATAAAATCTCCTCAGGCTTGCCGTACTTTTCTATCGCCTTCTTCAATAAATCAACTAAGTACTTAGATGTCGGAGTTGGATAAACGCCATAGCCAACTATAAACCTAAAAGGATATTCATACAATCAATATTAACTATAAACCCTTTATTTCGTGCCAATCAACGTGCCACAATGAGTTTGAGCATTCTCTCATACCTTATCCACTTCTTTCTGTGCCACTTTTTAGGCTCGCTCATTGCAAGTCCCTCCTGCTTTAACACAGAATTTATTTTCATATGGTTTATCTTCAATCCATACTTTTGTTTTATTATGTTCTCCAAATAG
>Ga0081534_100017_pt1 | contig 80874 bp, 66 predicted proteins | sample MonGeyMetagenome_FD_71019 | JGI IMG/M metagenome (GOLD analysis project Ga0081534, IMG submission 71019) | Hypoxic/sulfidic aquatic microbial communities from Monarch Geyser, Yellowstone National Park, USA - MG (SPAdes) v1 (version 2) | ecosystem: Environmental > Aquatic > Thermal springs > Hot...
CACGGGCACGCTCCCGTCGTTCCTCACCGTCACCGATATTATCGTCTCGTTCCCGACCACCTGTATCGTGGCGGAGGTCACCGTGACGTTGGCCGCGAAGCGCCCGAGCTCATCGCGCAGCTCCTCGGGTACGTGGAGCACAGTGCCCGGCGGGGCCGTGTAGTTAAGGGGCACCGCCACCGCGGCGGGCGCCATGATGAACACCGGCTGGTCGCCGACGTATGCAACTGTCACGTGGGGCTGGAGGTCCACCAGCGCGCCCTGGGCGGCGCGGGACGCGTTCGCTATCGGTATCGTGAGGACGCCGCTCGGGAGCATCAGGGGGTACTCCGTGCCGTTGACCACTATTGACGCGTTAGTTATGTAGAGGCGGACCTCGTTCACGGTCGCGTTGGCCGGCACGCTCACCTGCGCGAGCACCACGCTCAGGTTCTGGAGCGCCAGGAGGTCCACGGTCCCCCTGGCGCTCGCGTTGGATATCCAGCCGTAGCCCTCGGCGTGGGCCGCCACGCCGCTGTAGCTGACCAGCACCGCGCTCGTGCCGCTGGGCACGACCGGCGGATCCGTCAGCGCGACCGCGTACTCCAGGGTCGGGGCCGTCGGCGAGCTCGTGGTCGGAGCGGAAGTTGTCGGGGTCGGAGGGGTCGGGGCCGTCGAGCCCGTGGTCGTCGGGGCCGGGGGCGCGGCCGCGTGCCAGTACGCGAGCGCGCCGCCGACCGCCGCGATCGCCGCCGCGACCGCCAGCACCGCCATCAGGGTCCTCGCGTTCATCGCGGGAGAGGTCGGCCGCGGCCGCTTATGAGGAACCCGGTGGAACGCTCGTGAAACGGCGCAGGAACGAGGGCACGCGCACCTCCACCTCCCCAGCCAGGTCCCCCGGGCCCCCAAGCACGTACCCGTCGGCCCGGGAGGGCGAGATCCCGTAGTAGTCGGGCTGGACGGGCTCCGCTATCCCTCCCCTCAGGCGCACCCAGACCATCCCCCTCCTGGGCAGGTGGAGGGGCCTGGCCAGGCGGGCCCTCACCAGGGAGTGGGGATCCCCCCTGAGCCCCGCGGCCCTCGCCACCAGGGGGGCCAGGAGGAGCGTCGCACCGTTCAGCGCGGGGACGCGGGGGCCCGGGAGCACCACCACCGGCCTCCCCCCGACCACGGCGCCGCCGCTCCTGGCGGCGTCCGCCACGTCGAGGCCGCGGAAGATTGCCGATGGCCCCAGGGACTCGACAGCCACGTAGGTCACGTCGCGGGAGCTCGGCCCCGTCCCGCCCACCGTGACCACTATGTCCGAGCGCCCGAGCTCCTCCCTCAGGGCCGACGCTATCGCCGAGGGCGAGTCCTCCACGACCCCCGCGTTGAGCACCTCGGCGCCGAGGGCGGCCGCGACAGCCCCGACCGTCAGATACCTGGTGGTCCTCCCGGGCCCCTCGAGCGAAATCTCGCTCCCCACGGAGATCACGGAGACCCTCGGCCTCGCGTGCACGCGCGCGAAGCCCCTGCCGAGGATCCCGAGGACCTCCAGCTCCACCGGGGTTATCTGGGTGCCCTCCCCCAGCACGACCTCCCCGGCCCTCGCGCTCGACCCCCTGGGCACGAGGTTCTCGAGGGGCCTCGGGCGCCTCCCCACCTCGACGCGGCCGCCGCGGGCGACGGCCTCCTCGGCCGGCAGGAGGGCCGCGCGGTCGTCCGCGACAGCGCAGCCCGAGTATGCCTCTATCGCCTCCCCCGGGGCGATGGACCCGACCCTCTCCCCGGGGCCGCAGGCCCCCGCCACGCGGGCGGCCCCCGGCCACTCCCCGTCCGAGCTCACCAGGTACCCGTCCCTGGCGCACACGTGGTCAGGCGGGAGGTCCGAGGGCGCCCTGACGTCCTCCGCGAGCACCCTGCCCAGGAGCCCCCACCCGACCTCCGCGTGCTCCCCCCTCCCCGGGGACACGGCCCCCAGGAGGACGCGCAGCGCCTCCTCGAGCCCCGCGGCCATCCTCCCACCTCACAGGTCCAGGAGGAACCTGACGCAGCGCAGCCCCCCGCACTCGCCCACGTACATCATGTGGTAGGTCACCGCCTTGACCTCCCTCCCCATCCCGTGCCTCGAGGGATCGTAGGGCTCCCCCCTCATGGAGGCGCGCAGCCGCCAGCGGCCCTCGTCCAGGTCCACGGAGAACCTCGCGTAGGCCACCCTCTCGACCTGGAACCTGTCCAGGACGCACTCCAGCCAGCCGTACAGCAGCCCCTCCGCGTCCTCCCCCTCCAGCTCGCAGCTCCCCTCGACAGAGCCCCTGACCCTCCTCACGTCGAGCATCACGGACATCATAGCGCGGGCGGCGTTCGCGAACGCCTCGGCGAGGGTCCTCCCGTAGGCCTCCATCAGGGCGTCCGACGAGTGGGGCAGCTCCCTGTACCACCTCATCCCCGGCCCCTCCCGCCGATCCTCTCCTCCAGGAAGGAGAAGAGCTCGTCCTCGTCGCGGAATATCCTGGTCGAGTAGTACCTGAAGAACGGGCTCTCCGGCCCCCTGAAGACGACGTAGACGTCCTTCGCGCCCGAGAAGGCGTGGGCCATCTCCGAGAGGACGCCCGGCGACATCACGGGCGAGTGGTAGTACACTATGACGAAGTCGCTCTGGTCTATCAGCTGGTAGTCCCTCGCCACCGTCTGGTCGTAGATGTCCTCCCTCACGGACTCCGCCTCGGGGCCCCCCTCCTCCAGTATCTCCATGTCCTCCACCTCCCCGGGGTCGAACACTATGAGCCCCCTCCTCCTGAGCTCCGAGGCGAACCCCCTGACGCGGTCGGCGAGGTCCGCGCCCTCCCCCACGTGCGTCATCGGGTAGCTCAGGTAGGCCTTCGGGGCCGAGGGGTCCTCCAGGAGCCTCCCCAGCGTCTCCGGGGGGTGGCCGGCGGGTATCACGAAGAACGGCTTCCTCTGGAAGTCCGCTATCGACTTCGTCAGGAGCGTCTCCTCGTCCCTCCAGACGAGCATGTCCTTCAGGCCCAGCCTCCCCCTCCACTGCGGGGACCCCTCGAGCCTCCTCCTCATGCCCGCTATCGAGTCCACGACGGTCGCGTAGACGTCGGGGGAGAGCAGGTTCAGGTAGTAGAAGTCGAACGCCTGGAGGAGGTGCCTCCTCCACCTGAAGCAGGCGTGCGTGCTCACGATCGCGTGGGACCCCCCCTCCCCCGCGCCCGAGCGCACCTCGCCCAGGATCCTCTCGAAGACGGTCGTCCTCAGGAAGTTCAGGGTGGAGGGCGCCAGGTTCAGTATCTTCCCCTCCGGGATCTCGATCCCCAGGTTCCCGGCCGCCTCGAACATCATGGGGCCGACGTCGAACACCCTGACCTCCCTCCCCGATGCCCTGATGGCCTCCGCGGCCCTCGCTATGTACTCCCCCCTGCCGCTCCCGCTCGTGCCCGTGACGACGGCCCTCGCCACGCCTGCGCCGTGGGCCGGGGCCCGATATAAGAGCGACGAGCCCCGGGGCGGCGCCGGAACCTATTTCCCGGGGCCCCGGGATGCCCGGGGCCGTGGGGATATTCCGCGCCTACGACATAAGGGGGATCTACCCGGGGGAGCTGGGGCCGGAGCTCGCCCTGAGGATAGGCCTCGCGTACGGCTCCATAGCGTCGGGGAGGGGGGTCCGCGGGATCTACCTCGGAAGGGACGCCAGGCTGAGCGGGCCGGCCCTCGCCGCGGCCTTCTCCGCCGGCGCGATGGCCTCGGGGCTCGAGGTGGTCGACGTCGGGCTGGTCCACACGCCCCTGATCTACTGGCTCACAGCGAGGGAGGGGGGGAGGGGCATGGAGGGGGTCATGGTGACCGCCTCCCACAACCCGCCCGAGTACAACGGCCTCAAGGTCTCGCACGGGGGCATGGCCTACAGCTACGGTGACCTGTACGGCGAGGTAGAGAGGGCCCTGGCGGGAGGGGGCCCCGCGCCCCTCCCCTGGGACCGCGCGGGCAGCCGCTCCCAGGAGGACCGCCTGGGCGAGTACCTGGAGGACCTCCTGGGGAGGGCCCCGCGCCCCGAGCGCGGGCTCAGGGCGGTCGTGGACTCGAGCAACGGCTCCTGCTGGTTCGCGCGCGACGCGATGCTCCGCGCCGGGATATCGGCCATAGCCCTGAACTCGGAGCCGGACGGCAGGTTCCCCCGCCATCCCCCGGACCCGCTCAGGGAGGAGGCCTACTCGGACGCCTCCGAGGCCGTCCGCAGGGAGGGGGCGGACTTCGGCGTGGTCTTCGACGGGGACTGCGACCGCGTGGGCTTCGTGGACGAGTCCGGGAGGCCCATAGGCGGGGACGCGGCCGCCATGATACTCGCGCGCGACGTCCTCTCCAGGCGCCCCGGCTCCAAGGTCGTCCTCAACGTGATGATGTCCGGGGCGGTCGTGGACTACGTGCGCTCGCTCGGGGGGACCCCGATCATGGTCAGGGTGGGGCACTCCTTCATCCAGGAGGCAATGGCGGCGGAGGGTGCCGCATTCGCGGCCGAGATAAGCGGCCACCTATACTTCTCGGACCACTACGGGTTCGACGACGCCCTCTACGCCGCCCTCAGGTTCGCGGCGGCGATATCCAGGGAGGGGGAGCCCCTCTCCCGCATAGTCGCCTCGCTCCCCAGGTACCACTCCTCGCCCGAGCAGAGGGTGCCCTGCCCCGACGACCTGAAGTTCAGGGTGGTGGAGGAGCTCAGGCGCAGGTACGAGGCCGAGGGGCTGAGGGTGATCCCGATAGACGGGGTCAGGGTGGAGGTCGAGGACGGGTGGTGGATAATCAGGGCGTCGAACACGGAGCCCGCGATAGTCATGAGGGCGGAGGCGAGGGACGAGGGGGCCCTGGCCAGGATCTCCTCGAGGATGAGGTCCGACCTGGAGGAAGCCCTCCGCTCCCTCGGCACAGCCGGGCGCTGAGGTGGACCTCGCCGTCCGGGGCCCTGACGACGAGGGAGCGGCCCTCGAGCGCCTCCATCGCGACCACCGCCGCGACCACCGCGTCCAGGGCGTCCCGGGACGCGGGGAGGGGGCCGTGGGCGACGCCCGCGGCGCCCAGGAGCTCGCCCACCCCGCGGCACCCGCTCGAGGCCAGGGCGCTCCTGGGGTGGGTCTCTATCGCCCTCGCCCCCAGGCGGCCCACTATCGAGATGGACCTGGCGGCCAGCTCCCTCATCCCGCGCCAGGCCGGCGGGAGGACCCTGTGGCCCATGCGGATGAGCTCGCGGTCCACCTCCCTGAGGGCACCGGAGGAGGGGAGGGAGAGGGGCGAGTCCACCGCCACGGCGTCCGCCCCGCGGAGGGCTGATACTATCTCGTCGTCGCCGGACAGGAGGGCCGCCCACTCGAGCCTGGGCCCGCCCCTCCCCAGGTCTATCATCGCGGCCCCGCTCGGCCTCCTGGGGGAGGCCGAGGGATCGAGTCCCCCCGCCCTCACCGGGGATCGCCCCCGCGAGGACCAGGGGCCTCCCCTCTATCACCATTCCTACCAGCTTCCTCCTGCCGCTCTCCACGAGCCTCCAGACGGTCCCCCTGGAGACGCCCATCATGGCGGCGGCCTCCTCCTGGAGCATCCCCTCGTAGTCGACGAGCCTGAGGGCCTCCAGCTCGTCCATGGTCATCACGATCGCGCCCGGGCCCCCCGCGTGGGAGGGCGCCGGGACGAAGGCCGCGTACCTGGGCGCGAACCTGATTATCCTGGGCTTGGGCGGCCTGCCCCTCCTCCATCCCCAGCCCGGCCCCGGCATGGCGCGGGTGCGGCCCGGGCCGATTTAAGGGGCTCGCCCGCCCTCAGGGGGATGGGACCTGCTCGGCCGTCATGACCGGCGACAGGATCACCCGGCCGCCCCCGGTCGTCACCAGGTGGGGCCCCACCAGTATCTCCAGGTCGGCCGTGGAGCCGCCCCGGACGCGCAGGCCTCCCCCGATTATGGGGACCTTGAGGACGCCGCTGGGCACCTCTGCCGTCACGTTGATCGGCCCGATGATGAAAAATGAACGGCAAGCCTCGCCCCTTCCAGGGGCGGGGTGAAAGCTTTTAAATTCAAGCCACTATTTTCCCTCCGGATGCTCGCCTCCGGTCAACTTCTCGAGGATGAGGAGCGGGAGCCGATTTCTCCCGCAATACCGGAGGCGAGCATCCAAGAGGTTAAGTACACGAGCAGGAGGGCGAACGTGGTCCGCCTCCTGCCGAACGGCTCCCAGGAGAGGAAGCTCAGGAGGTTAGCGAGCATCTCGGCGAAGCTCTTCAACGAGGTCAACTACGAGAGGAGGCAGCAGTTCTTCCGCGGGGAGAGGGTGGACTTAGAGGGCACATACCGCAAATATTACGAGAAATATAGAAGCGCGCTCGGCGTCAACGCGCAGCAGGTGCTCAATAAGAACAACGAGGCATGGAGCTCGTTCTTCTCACTATTGAAGCGGAGGAGGGAGGGGAAGCTGCCGCCCCGCGTGAGGCGCGTCGGCCCGCCAAAATATTGGAAGGACAGGGAGGGTAAGGAGAGGAGGCTCATACTGGTCGTCAGGCAGGACAGATACATCGTGGACGAGCAAAATCACAGATTAATCTTGAGGGACTTTGACATGGAAATCGACTTCGCGGGCAGGCTGAGGTGGCACGGAAAGCAGGGCAGGCTGGAGATACGCTATGATGGGGCGAGGGGGGCCTGGTACGCCTCCATACCAGTCGAAGTCGGGGTTGAGACCACGAGGAACGGCAATGGGTCGAAGCATATCGTCCGCGGCGAGAGGAGATCGATCCGGATCGCGGGGCCGAGGGGCAATGAAGCCGCGGCCGTGGACCTCGGGATCAACATACTCGCGAGCGCTGTGACAAATAGTGGTGTCTGGCTCCTCTACAGGGGATCGAGGGCGAAGGAGGACTTCTTCTACCTCACTAGGAAAATAGCTGAGGTACAGTCAGAGGCGGACAGCGCAAGGAACGCGGGCGACGAGGCTAAGTCCCTGAGGCTCAACCGGAGGAAGCGGAGGCTGTTCCGGAAGCTGGTGAGGCGCATGGCGCACCTGTACTGGAACCTGGCCAACCATTTGGTTAGGGGCCTCTGGGAGCTCGGGGTGTCTAAGATATACCTCGGATATCCCCACGATATAGCGCGGGAGAGGGGGAACAAGCTCACGGTGAATCTCTGGACCTACCGCAAGTTGCTGGACGCGATAGAGCTCAAGGCCCAGGAGTACGGCATACGCGTGTACGAGGTCTTGGAGTACAACACCTCGAATCACTGCGCGATACATGGGATGAAGGTGACTAGGGGCCCGAGGGGAGTGGTGAGGTGCCCGCTCGGGCATAAGTTGCACAGCGATCTCAACGGGGCCCTGAATATATTGAGGCGCGGCGCCGGCTCGATACCGGCAACGCTCAGGAGGCCGCTCTCCTTCCTCGTGGACCACGGTGGAGTAGCGCCCGTCAAGGGGGCGTTAACTGCCGAGACCCCCGCCCCGGGATCCCCCGGGGAACCCTCGCCCTTCTAGGGCGGGGAGGGGGTCAGCTCCGTGTAGTTGCCGGCGGGGACGCTCGAGGAGGCGAGGAGCTGCGGGGAGGGGGTCAGCTCCACGGTCCTCGTCGAGTTGCTCACGGTCACCCACCCGCCGGACTCCGAGTGCAGCATCACGGAGGACACCGTCACGTAGACGGCGGCGTCCGGGTCGCCCTCCACGTAGACGTTCAGGGTCCCGCGGGAGTAGTGGTACCAGGCGGCCGCCCCCGCGGCCGCCACCACGATCGCGACCACTGCCGCTATGAGCGCGCGGTTCACGGAAGAGGAGGGGGAGGGCGGGGGATAAGCTTTGCCTCCCCGCTCCGCCATCATTAAGATGAACTATTAAGGATATAACGCTCCTCGGCGCGCCGGCCGCGCGTGCGGGGCGACCTCCACAGGCTCGCTGCGCTGAGCGTCTTCCTCTCGATGTTCCTCTGGGGGTTCGCCGACGCGATAGCGCCGCTCGCCACCCAGTGGCCCATGGTCCCGGAGGGCGCCTACGTCTACATGCTGCTCGCGGTGCCCGTCGGGCTGGTGTCGGGCAACCTCGCGATGGGCCACCTGGCGGACAGGGTGGGCAGGAAGCCCGTGATGGTGGCGGCCCTCGCCATCTACGCGGCCGGCGCGGCCCTCGTAGCGCTCGCCGGCTCCTGGGCGCCGCTGGCCCTCGGGATCGCCCTCCTGGAGTTCTCGGTGGCCGGCGGGGACGAGCCCGCGATGCTCTCCTACCTGGCTGAGTCATCGCCGGCGCGCTCGCGCGGCTCCCTGATAATGCTGGCCTCCAACGGCGCGAACGTCGGGGCCGCCGCCGCGGCGGCAATCTCCATGCTCGCGGGCGGCGGCTTCGAGGAGCAGAGGCTGGCGCTCGCCGCGACGCTCGCGCTGGCCCTCCCGCTCGCGCTGGCGGTGAGGGCGGGGCTCCCCGAGTCGGCCGCCTGGCTGCGCGCGAGGGAGTCCGGGGCCGGGGCCTCGCTGAGGCGCGCCCTGGGCGGCGCGGCCAAGGCCTACTTCCTGGTCACGATAGCGCTGACCACCATCCTGACCTACGGCCTCGTGTCCTGGGCACTCGCCCCCTACTTCTACCCGGGGATGGTCCCGCAGATAATCCTGGAGTTCAACGCCGGGGCGGTGGCGGGCGGCCTGCTGGGCTACGCGATCGTGGACCGCCAGGACAGGCGCTCAGCCTCCCTCCAATACTACGCGGGCGGGTTCCTCTCGGGGCTCGCGATAGTCGCCCAGCTGGCGCTCCTCCCCTCGGCGCTCTGGGCCTTCGTCCCGCTCCTGATGATCAACGGCGCATTCACCCAGCTGACCTGGGGGCTCAGGCTCGTGATGGAGCCCGAGCTCTTCCCGACCGGCCTCAGGGCCACGTCCATAGCGATAATCAGGACCTCGGGGTGGATCGCATACGTCGCGTCCCTCTTCCTCACCGGCGGCTTCACGGTGGTCTCGTTCATGGCCTACGACCTGGCCCTCTGGGCCCTGGGGGTGAGCGGCGCGGCCGTGTGGGCCGCGGCCGGCTACGAGACGAGGGGGAGGGCGATAGAGGAGCTGGACTTCCGCGCTAGTCCTCGGCGATCGCCACGACCCTGGCGGGCGAGCCGTCCAGGCCCCTCAGCCTCAGGGGCATCACGATGAAGAAGGCGCGGGCCGACCTGCGCCCGCGGAGGACCTCCCCCAGGTTCGCGACCTCCTCCACTATCAGGACGCCGTTCGAGAGCAGGATCCTGTGGACCTCCGCCCCCGTGTCGGTTATCGGGCCCATCGAGGCGACCCTCTCCCCCCATCCCCCTATGCTGAGCCCCTCGGTGCCCACGAGCGACACCCCCTTCCCCACCAGGTACCTGGCGCCGTCCACCGAGAGGTAGGGCCAAAGGAACAGGTACCTCCTGTTGATCCCCCTGAGGGAGTCCCACCCGGTGTGCAGGAAGACCATGTCGCCCCTCCGCAGCTCCCCGTCGAAGGCGCGCAGGTCCTCCGCGGTTATCGGCTCCCCGTCTCCCTTGCCGGTGAGGTCCAGCACGACCCCCTCGCCCATCAGCCTCTCGAGCGGTATCGCGTCCACGGGGGCCCCGTCCTCGAGCATGTGGGACGGGGCGTCCACGTGGGTCCCGTGGTGGGTGTTCATGCGCAGCTCCCTGAGCCTGTAGCCGTCCACCTCCATCAGCTTGGAGTCCTCCACCGAGAAGCGGCTGTTCGTCGGCCACGAAGGCATGCCGTGGTACATCTCGTGCGTCAGGTCTATCGCCCTGCGCCCCCTCAGGTCCATCATTGCCAGTCTATCACCGTCTTTATCTCCCCGGCCGGCCTCCTGGCGAGCACGTCCAGGGATTCCTCGGGCTTGACCACGCTCGTTATCATCGACTTGAGGACGCCGGGGTAGGAGTCCTTCCAGCTCGACAGGTAGTTGAGGGCCCTGATGTAGTGCTCCTTCGCGCCGTCCACGGTCCCTATTATCGTTATGTTCCTCTCCACTATGTCTATCACGTCCTGCCCGGTCAGGGGCTCGGAGCCCCCGGGCGCAGTGCCGAAGAGTATCGCGACGCCGTTCGGCCTCAGGGCCCTTATCCCGTCCATCGCCACCTCGGGGCTGCCCGTGGTCTCCACGAAGACGTCGGACTGGGGCAGCTGCTTCGACCTGTCCTCGCGCAGGAAGTACTCCGCGCCCATCCTGGACGCGAGCTCCGCCAGCCTCCCCTCGGGGTCGTGCCTGCTGAACATCTTCACGTCCATCCCCATGGAGGAGAAGAGCATGGCGAAGAGAATCCCTATGGGGCCCGCGCCCGCTATGGTCACCGTGAGGCACGAGCGGGACCCGTCCCTGCAGTTGGGTATCGACCTCCTGGAGACGAGGTCGTAGACGTCGTAGGCCTTCACCACGTTCTTGAGCGGCTCCGCGAGGACCGCGAGCATCCCCAGGGACTCGTCGTCCACGCGCACCAGGTAAGTCGGGTCGTCCGTGAAGTAGTCCCTCATGAAGCCGTCGAGCCCCCTTATCCCCGCCTCCACGAAGTCCCCGTCGCTGCAGTTGTCCTGGCGGCCCACGAGGCAGTTGAGGCACTTCCCCGGCCTCCTGACCATGGGGACGACCAGCGACCCCTTCCTGAGCCTGGTGCCGGGGTCGGCGTCCTCCACCCTGGCCAGGGCCTCGTGCCCTATTATGAGGTCCCCCGAGCCGGGCGGGGGCCTGGCGAAGGGGAGCTGGTTGTTCACGAGCCCCCTGTCGGTCCCGCATATGCCGGTGTAGAGGGTCCTGAGGAGGACCTCGCCCCTCCTCCTCTGCGGCTCAGGGACGTCCCTGAGCGCGGCCCCCGGCCTCCCCACCGTTATCGATATGGCCCTCACGCCCCGGCCCCCCGCGCCGCCTGTGATATCCCTTGCGGGACCCCGGAGATCCTCTCGTCCATCTCCAGGAGCGCCAGTATGAGCTCCGCGTGGGACCAGGCGAGCGGGGACGCGGAGAGCGGCGACCCGTCGTAGGGGTTCACCTGCTCCGGGAGGACCCCGGACGCCTGGGCGTGGGAGGCCACCCAGCCCAGGGCCTCCATCGCGCGCGGCAGGTCGCCCACCCTGATGTAGTACCTCGCGAGCCAGAGCGTCGTTATTATCCAGGGGTTGCCGGGTATCGAGGGGTCGTCCCTCACCCTCATGTACCCGTCCCCCTGGTACCTGGCGAGGCCGCCGACGCCCCTCACCCAGAGCCCCGACCTGAGCTGGCCGACCGTGGACTCGACGCGCGGGTCCCCCGGCTCCACGAGCCCCAGGAGCGGCACGGCCAGGAGGGCGCTGTCCAGCGTGAAGTCGGGCCGCCCGCCGATGATCGAGCGGGCGAACCTGCCCAGCTCCCTGGAGTAGAACTTGGAGAGGAAGGCCTCCCTCATCCTGGATGCGGCGGCGGTGTACCTGGACGCCCTGTCCTCCTCGCCGAAGAATCCCGCCATCCAGGCCGCGGCGTTGAGCGCGGCGTACACCGAGGCCACAGTGAACGCGTGGACCCCGTAGCGCTCCTCCCAGAGGTCGTAGCTCTCCCTCGGGAGCCCGTCGTCCCCCACGAACCCCGCCATGAAGTCGGCCGCCCTCACGATCAGGCGCTCGTAGTACGGCGCCAGGAGCGCGACGTCGCCGCGCCTCCTGACGTACTCGCCGAGCGACCAGACGACCAGCGCTGTCTCGTCCTCCTGTATGTTCGCTATGGCGCGCCCGTCCCTCACCATCGGCAGCCAGGTGCTCGCGAGCTTCCCGTCCACGTAGTACTTGTGGTGGAAGTACCCCTCCTCGGATATCGAGGAGGCCATGAGGTCGAAGAACCTCGCCGCCATCTGGCTGTGGCCGGCCATGCTGAGCGCGTACGCCGCTATGGCGGCGTCCCTGGGCCACACGTAGTAATAGCCGTCCCTGTTCACCTTGAGCTGGTCGCTGTCGAGCGAGGCCGCTATCCCGCCCACGGAGTTCACGTGCGTGGCGAGTATGAACAGGGAGCGCCTGAAGAGGTAGGGGTAATCCCCGCCCAGCCTGAGCGAGCGCCTGGACGACCAGTACGACCAGTAGTTGGACGTCCTCCTCAGCATGGAGGCCAGCCTGCCCCAGTCCAGGGATCCGCCCAGCGACGCCACGGACTTCATGTCCTGGCCGCACGCTATGAAGTAGAAGAAGGACCTGGAGCCGCGCGGCGCGAGGGCCGACGAGTACCTTATGACCGAGTCGACTGAGCCGTTCGCGACCGGGTTCATGGATAGCTCCCCGTCCTCCGCGTCCTTCCACGTCCCGGCGAACCCCCTGTGGCCCTTCACGCCCACCGCGTACTGGTCTATGGTGCCCCCGTCCTCGCCGACCGCCGACGCCAGGAAGTAGCGCGCCCCCTTGTAGTGCAGGACCCCCCTGAGCGCCGGGTGGTAGATCCCCGTGTCGCCGATGTCGTTGCCGTAGATGTAGAAGTTCTGGTGCATGAACGCGGAGAACCTCCTCCCAGAGTCCGACAGGTTCCTCACGGTCACGAGCCTCGCGTACACGTCCTCCAGGACGTCCACGAAGTCCCTGGTCACGACCTCGACGCCCAGCCCCGGGGGCGCGTAGACCGCCCGGGAGATCATCGTGTCCCCCTCGTAGTCCGTCTCCCTGAGCGCCGACCTGTCCAGCCAGCGGAAGGTCCCGTCCACCGATATCCCGAACATGAAGGGCTGCCCCACCGCGTGGTTGTCGCGGGCGGCCCTGGAGTAGTAGAAGTCCACTATCCAGTGGTTGGCGTCGAAGGCCACCAGGACCCGGCCGTTCCCCAGCGGGGTGTACCGAACCACGTGGTCGCTCCGGGCCCGCCTCTATTAGGCGTTTGCTGGCCCCCTTAAATAGGGGGCGGCGCGGGAGGGGACCGTGCCGGTGCGCAGGGAGGAGGTCCTGGAGGTCCTCATGCGGGGGCTCGCGGCGGCGGACCCGGAGGGCGCGGTCAGGAGGAGGGCCTCCCGCCTGGGCGCCGCCAGCCTCAGGGTGCTCGCGTTCGGGAAGGCCGCCTGCAGGATGGCGTCCGGGGCCGCGGCGGCCCTCGGCGACCGCGTGGAGGAGGGCCTGGTGATAGTCCCCAGGGGCTACCCGTGCGGGGACCTGGGGGGCATGAGGATCCTCGAGGGCACCCACCCGCTGCCGTCCCCCGAGAACGTGCGCGCGTCGGAGGAGGCGCGCGGGCTGGTGGGGCGCGTGCGCGAGGACGAGGTGCTCCTGGTGCTTATCTCGGGAGGGGGGTCCGCGCTGCTCGAGGTCCCCAAGGAGGGCGTCGGCGTGGAGGAGGAGGCGGCGCTCGTGGGGGAGCTGATGAGGAGGGGGGCAGACGTGAGGGAGATCAACGCGGTGAGGAAGCACCTGTCGGAGGTCAAGGGCGGCCAGCTCCTCCGCGGGTTCAGGGGGCGCGCGTGCGTCTCCCTCATAGTCTCGGACGTCGTGGGCAACCCGATAGACGCGATAGCGTCGGGCCCGACCGCCCCGGACCCCACCACCTACTCGGACGCGCTGGGCGTCCTGAGGAGGTACGGCCTGCTGGAGAGGTTCCCCGGGGCCGCGCGCCTGCTCGAGAGGGGGGCCAGGGGGGAGCTCGGGGAGACGCTGAAGCCCGGGGACCCCGTCTTCTCGCGCGTGGTGAACGAGGTCGTGCTGGACAACCGCCCGGCCCTCGCGGCGGCCGCCGCCGCGGCCAGGGGGCTCGGCTACCGCGCGCAGGTCCTCACCGACTCCATGGAGGGGGAGGCCAGGGAGGTGGGGAGGTTCCTGGGGTCCCTGGCCGCCAGGGGGGCCAGGAGGGCGCAGCTGGCGGGGGGCGAGACCACGGTCACCGTGTTGGGCGGGGGGAGGGGCGGCAGGAACCAGGAGCTCGCCCTGGGCGCGGCGCTCCAGGTGAGGAGGCTGGGTATGGCGGCCCGCGCCGGGGTCGGGGCGCTCGCCACCGACGGGGTGGACGGCAACTCCCCGGCGGCGGGCGCCGCCCTGGGGTCGGAGGACATCGCCTCGATGGACGAGGACGGCGCCAGGGCGGCCCTCCGCGAGAGCGACTCGTACGGGTTCCTGGGGCGCGCCGGGCTGGCCGTGGTGACGGGCCCCACGGGGACGAACGTGAACGACCTGGCGGTGGTCCTGGTCAGGGGGTAGCGCTGGCGCTTAAATATCCGGGGCGCCCACGGGGGCAGGTTGCCCACGGAGCTCCTCTACCTGAACGACTCCTACCTGAGGAGGTTCGACGCGACGGTCGTCAGGGCGGACCCACGGGGGGTCGTGCTAGACAGGACAGCCTTCTACCCGGGGGGAGGCGGCCAGCCGCCCGACTCCGGTTACCTGATCGCGGGCGGGGAGCGCCTGCCCGTGGAGGGGGCCTCGATGGACGGCGACGAGGTCCTCCACGCGGTGCGGGGCCCCGCCCCTCCGGCGGGGGCCCGCGTGGTCGGGGAGCTGGACTGGGGGAGGAGGTACGCCCACATGAGGCTCCACACGGCCATACACCTGCTCGACGCGCTCCTCGTGAGGTCGGGCGCCGAAGGCCAGATCACGGGGAGCCAGATATACGACGACCGCGCCAGGGTCGACTTCGACTGGCCGGGCTTCTCGAGGGAGGCCCTCCAGCGCCTGGTGGATGAGGCGAACTCGGAGATAGGGAGGGGGAGGAGGGTGCTCGTGAGGTACCTGACGGGGGAGGAGGCCCGGGCGATCCCGAACATAGCCAGGACGGCCCCGGGGAGGGAGCTCCTGGGCAGGCTGGAGGTCGTCAGGGTCGTCGAGATAGAGGGGCTGGACGCCCAGATGGACGGGGGGACCCACGTCTCCGACATAAGGGAGATAGGCCGCATAGCGGTGACACGGGTGGAGAACAAGGGCAGGAGGAACAAGAGGGTCGAGTTCACCCTGGGCCGATGGACCTTCCGCGCTCGGCCTCGGCCAAGGCATCGGCCATCCTGGCCACCTGCTCCGGGGCAGGCCTCTCCCTGAACGACTCCACGCCGAGGACGCGCAGGCCGGCCTCCCTGAGCGCGTTCTCCACGCGCCTGGCGGCGTTGGATCCCCACGCGTACGACACCATGGCCGCCGCCGGCTTGCCGGTGCCCTTCATCTTGGACCTGATGAGATGGAGGATGTACTCCATGCGGGGATGCACCTCCGAGTCGTACGTCGGGGTGGCCAGCACCATGGCGGACGCGGAGTTCGCCCGCGCGATGAATTCCTCGGGGCTCCCGCTGTCCACGTCGTTCGCCGCGAAGGAGCTGACGGATATCCCCCTCTTGATCAGCTCACCGTTGAGCATCGAGACCGCGCCCTCCACGGACCCGTACATCGTGACGTAGGCGAGGGCAACTCCTCCCAGCCTCGGCGTCCCCCTCGCGAAGTCCTCGAAGAGCTTCATCGGGACCTCCGGATCCCCCTCCCACACTCCGCCGTGCGACGGCGCCACCCTGGAGATGCTCACCCCCAGCGACCTGACCTTCTCCACCGCCCTGAGCACGTGCTCGCGGTAGTGCCCCATGACGGTCACCAAGTACTTCTCGGCGCTCCTCAGGTAGGAGGGATCGGAGGGATCCGCCAGGTATCCGCCGGGGATGGAGTACGAGCCGAAGACGTCGCAGGTGTAGAGGGTCCTCCTGCTCGGCTGATAGGTGAACACCGTCTCCGGCCAGTGGACCCAGGGGACGTGCGCCACCAGGAATTCCTCCCCCGATATCGTGATCCGCTTCGTCCCCTCGACATTCACCACCTCCCCGAGCTCGCCGTACTTGGCCCTCAGCACCCTCTCCCCGGATGGATGAACCACGATCTTTGGGCCCCCGGCCTCCCTGATGACCGCGGGAATGCTCCCCGTGTGGTCCGGCTCCGCGTGGTTCACCACCACGTGGGTTATCCTGCGCGGATTGACCACCTCCCGGAGGGCGTCGATGAACTGCTCCGAATACGCCCCCTTCCACGTGTCGATCAGCACGAAGCCGTCGGGCGCCCTCAGCAGGTAGGAGTTGTAGGTGATGCCCTCGGGGATCCTCCAGGCGGCCTCGAAGAACTCGGTCCTGTCGTCGTCGAGCCTCAGGAGCCAGACGCCGTCGTCGATCTCGCGCACCTGATATTTTACCATTTTACCATAAGGGGAAAACTCCGCGGAATAATTTAAACATTGGGTAATTATTGTTAACCTGAGGAGCCCCGATCGTCCCCGATTATCCCGCGGACTGAAGAGAGCAGGGCCTCCGCCTCGCGCTCCCCGAGGGGCCTCAGGGGCCTTGGCAGGTACCCGCTCGGGCTCCTCCTCCCCATGACGAGGGCCTGGAACAGGTAGTAGTAGGCGGAGGGGAACTCGAACGCGGAGAGCTCCGCCATGAGGCGCGAGAGCCTGGACTGCAGCTCGGGGGAGCCGGAGCGCCAGACCCTCTCCGGGAGGTCCGTGAAGTTGGAGGTGCCGCAGACCCCGCCGTGCGCCCCCAGGACCTTGGCGGGCAGCAGGAGGTCGTCCTGCCCCTCGTAGACGGGGATCCCCGGGAGCTCCCGGAGGTACCCCTGGAGGGACGCCAGGTCCCTGGAGCTGTCCTTCACGCCGGCGACGAGCCCCGTGGCGCGGGCCACCTCGGCCGCGGTCCCGGGCTCCACGCGGTTCCTGGCCATCTGGGGTATGTTGTAGATCACTATGGGGACGTCGGCCGAGCGCGCCAGGGCCGAGTAGTAGTCGGCTATCTCGCCCTGGCTGAGCTCCGAGTAGAAGGGCGGCACGGAGATCACTGCCGCGGCGCCCGCGTCGCGGGCCAGCCTGGCCAGCTCCACGGCCTCCTCCAGGTTCCCCCTGTGGACGCCGGGGAGCAACGAGAGCCCGGAGGGGAGGCGGGCCGCGAACTCCGATATTAGGCGCGAGTGCTCTGAGAGGCTCAGGAGGTGGAAGGAGCCGACGGAGCTGGCCGGGAACACCGCCGCCGCGCCCGAGGACCTGAGGAACTCCAGCAGCTCGGATATCCCCTCGCGGTCCAGCTCGCCGTCCTTCAGCGGCGTGACCGCCGGCGTCACTATGCCGCCCGGGAGGCGGGCCATCGGCGTCGCCCTCGGGAATAGGGGGGTATGACCTCCCCCTCCAGCGGGTTGGGGCCGTAGTCGACGTAGACGTTCTTTATCCTCGTGTACTCCAGCACGCCGTATATCGAGTTCTCGCCCGCCTGCCCGGACATCCTGAATCCCGTGTGATATCCCTGGGTGGCCTCCGGCCCCGGCATGTTCACGTAGAGCTCCCCGAACTTGATCTCCCTGGCCGCCCTCATAGCGAGCGAGACGTCCCTCGTGAAGAGGTAGGACGCGAGCCCGTAGATCGAGTCGTTGGCGAGCTCTATCATCTCGCCGAAGTCGTCGCCCACCCTCATCGCGGGGAGCACGGGCCCGAAGATCTCCTCCCTGAACACGGCGGAGCTCTGGTCCCTGCCCTCCAGGATCGTGGGCAGGTAGTGGAACCCGCCCGAGAGCGGCTCCGGGAGCGAGGGGCGGCCCCCTCCGTGCAGGACCTTCAGCCCGTCCGCCTTCGCGCGCTCGACGAGCCCCGACACCTTCCTCAGCGCGCCCTCGTTTATGAGCGGGCCCATCTCGTTCCTCCTCGGGTCCCCGACCCTGAGGGAGGCGGTGAGCTCGAGGAACCTGCGCATGAACGTGTCGTACACGTCGCGGTGGACGAAGAGCCTCTCGGCGGCTATGCAGGACTGGCCGGCGTTCCAGTACTTGGCCCACATGAGCACGCGGGCCGCGAGCTCCAGGTCCGCGTCCTTCCACACCATGAACGGGGCCTTCCCGCCCAGCTCCAGTATCACCTTCGCCATGGAGCTGGCGGCGGACGCCATCACCTCCTTCCCCGTGCCCGTCTCGCCCGTCAGCGTTATCAGCGCCACCTTGCGGTTGGAGGTCAGCGCCGGCCCTATCGCGCTCCCCCTCCCCGTCACGAAATTCAGCACCCCCCTCGGGAGGCCGGCCTCCTGGAACGCCCTGACGAGCCACTCGCCGGTGAACGGGGTGTCCGAGCTGGGCTTCAGCACCACGGTGTTCCCCGTGACGAGCGCCGGCCCCACCTTCCTCGCTATCATGCCGGCCGGGAAGTTCCAGGGGGTTATCGCCGCGACGACCCCGTAGGGCACGCGGTACTGGAATATCACCCTCTCGGGCTTCGTCCCCTCCACCACGTCGCCCGTTATCTTCCTCGCCATCTCCGCGTAGTAGGTCAGCTGGTCCAGCACCCCGTCGACCTCCTGGGCGGCCTCCCTGGCGGGCTTGCCGACCTCGTCTATCAGGAGGTCCTCCAGCTCGGACCTCCTGGACCTTATGACCTCTATCGCCCTCCAGATGTACTTGGCGCGCTCGACCGAGGTGAGCCTCTCCCATGCCCCCTGGGCCTCGTACGCCGCGTCGATCGCCCTGGCCACGTCGTCGGGGGTGGCGGAGGCGAACTGGCCTATGGGCCTCCCCGTCGAGGGGTTCAGCTTCTCGAGGAACTCCCCGCCCGAGGGGTTCACCCACTCCCCGTTTATGAAGAGGAGGGAGCGCCTCATCGATCTCCGTGGGCCGCCCTCCGATATAAGTGTGGCTCAGGGGATCCTGGACGAGTCCCCCTCGATCCACGTGCCCCTCACGACCCACACCGGCTCCCCGGGCACCCTCTCCTCGAGGCCCTCCGCCCTGTGGGACTCCAGCACGTCCTCCCTGACCTCCACGCCCAGCCCGGGGCCCCGGGGCACCGCGTGGTGCCCGTCGACCACCCTCATGGAGTCGCCGACCAGGTCCCTCTTCCACCGCGGGAAGAAGTCGTAGAACGTCTCCTGTATCATGAAGTTGGGTATGGTGGCGTCGAGCTGCAGCGTCGCGGCGTTCTGGATGGGGCCGAACGCGTTGTGGTAGGCCATCCTGACGCCGAAGGAGTCCGCGATGGCCGCTATCTTCCAGGCCTCCGTTATCCCCCCGACGTTCGTCACGTCCACCTGGAGGAAGTCGACCAGCCCCTCCCTCAGGTACTGGAGGGCCTCCTCCTTGTTCAGTATCCTCTCGCCCAGCGCCACGGGGACGCGCGCCGCGGCCCTGTACCTCCTGAGCCCCTCGAGGTCGTGCGGGTGGACGGGCTCCTCCATGAAGAGCGGGGAGTACTTCGCCAGGGCCTCCGCCACCCTGATCGCCGACTCGTACCCGAACCTGCCGTGGTGCTCTATCATTATGTGCACGTCCTCGCCCACTGCCTCCCTGACCGCCGCGACTATCCTCGAGGCCCTCTCGATGCCCGCGCGGTCTATGTAGTCGTAGTAGCCCCCGAAGGGATCGAACTTCAGGCCCCTGTAGCCCATCCCCACCACCCTCTCCGCCGCGGCCGCGAACTCGTCCGGGGTCCTGCAGCCGCCGTACCACCCGTTCGCGTAGGCCAGGATCCTGTCGCGGTGGAGGCCCCCCAGGAGCTCGTGCACGGGGGCGCCGAGCTCCCTCCCCTTGATGTCCCAGAGCGCTATGTCTAGCGCGGACAGCGCGGCCGTGGACTCTATGGAGCGGTGGAGGTAGAAGTCCTCCATCATCCAGCGCCTGTGGATGGACTCTATCGCGTGGGCGTCGGAGCCGACCGCGACCGTGGCCAGGCGCCTCACAGCCTCCACGACCTGGCCCGTCCTGAGGGTGGGGACGGCCTCGCCGTACCCGACCGCCCCGTTCGACGTCTCCACGCGCACGAGCACCATCAGGGACGCCCAGGTGGCCGCGGAGCCCCTCTCGCCTATCACCAGGGGCTCCACCCTCGCTATGGTGGCCATGGGGCCCCGGGGCGGGCCGCCCCCTAAAAGGATTGCCGCCTCGGCGCCGCGCGTCGAGCATCACGCGGCCGTCCCTGTCCCCGGAGGACAGCTCCTCCAGGGCCCTGCGCGCGTCTCCCAGGCCGTGGACGCGCCAGACGCGCGCGCTCAGGCCGCGCGAGGCCGCTATGGAGAGCAGCTGCCGGAGCTCGGACCTCGTCCCCCCGGTGGTCCCGACGATCGAGATCTCCCTCGAGTAAATGGCCCTCACGTCCAGGGGCACGACCTCGCCCGTGAGCGCGCCGTAGGCCACGAGCCTGCCGCCGGGGCCCAGCAGCCCGATCGACCACGGGGCGGTCCCGGAGCCGAGCGCGTCGACCACGACGTCCGCCATCGCGCCGCCGGTGAGGGCCGAGACCGCCTCGGCCGCGGACTCGGGGTCGACCACCTCGTCGGCGCCCATGTCCCTGAGCCAGGCCCTGGGCCTCCTGGAGATCGCTATCACGCGCGCCCCCATCAGGCGGGCCAGCTGCACCGCGAACATGCCGGTGTTGCCCGAGGCCCCCACGACGACCGCGGTCTCGCCGGCCCTGAGGCCGGCGGCGCGGAGGGCGTGGTACGCTGTGAGCGCGGAGACCGGGAGGCTCGCCAGCAGGTCCCAGTCCAGCCGCGCGCCCACCCTGACCACGGAGGCCTCCGGCACGACCGCCAGCTCGGCGAAGCCGCCGTTCGAGGCGACGCCCAGGACTCCCCCGACGCGGCACAGCATCTCCCTCCCCGAGAGGCACATGTCGCAGCGGCCGCAGAAGATCCTGGGGTAATCGATCACGACGTCGCCAGGCGAGATGCCCTCCACGTCCCGGCCGACCTCCTCCACGACCCCCGCGAACTCGGCCCCCGGTATGTGGGGCATGGGCCGCGGGCTCCTCGCGCCCACCACCGTGAGGCGATCGATGGGGTTCACGCCGGCGCGCTCGACCCTCACCAGCACTTCGCGCGGCCCGGGGCGGGGCGCCTCGACCTCCCTCACCTCCAGGTTCTCCAGGCCCGGCCTATCGAACACCGCGGCCCTCACGCCGGGCGCTTGGCGCGGCGGCGTTTAACCGTTCGCGGGCGCCACCCGCGAAAACCGGGGCGCAAACGCCGGGAAGAGGCCATTTTCAGGCGCGGCGGACGCGGGATAACGCCTTAAAGGCGAGGGCCCCGCGGGCCCCGACATGGAGGTCGAGAGGCCGCTGCTCCTGACGCCGGGCCCGACGATCCTGCACAGGTCCGTCAGGGAGGCGCTCGCCGGCCCGCAGCTCTCCCACGACTCGCCCGAGTTCCTGGAGGTCCTGGGGAGGCTGCCGGGCATGGTGAGGGAGGTCGTGCGCTCCGACTCCGCGCGCGTTGCCCTGGTGACCGGGTCCGGGACCCTGGGCGTGGAGATGGCGATGGCGTCGCTGCTCTCCAGGGAGGACAGGGTCCTGGTGCTCGAATCGGGGTACTTCGGCAGCAGGCTGGCGGAGATAGCGCGCATGTACGCGGGGTCCGTGGACGTCCTGAGCGCGCCGCCGGGGCGCCTCGTGCCGGCGGACAGCTACAGGGCGGCCCTGGAGACCGGGAGGTACCGCGCGGTGGCCGTGACCCACGTGGACACGGCGACGGGGCTCGAGTGGCCGCTGGAGGACCTCGCCAGGGCGAGCCGCGACGCCGGGTCGATGCTCCTGGTCGACGGCGTGAGCAGCGTGGGCGGCGCGAGGCTCGAGATGGACAGACTCGGCGTCGGGGTCTTGGTGACCTCCTCCCAGAAGTGCCTGGCGGCCCCCCCGGGCGTGGCCCTCATAGCAGTCTCGGAGGAGGCCGCCCGCGGCCTGAGGGATTCGGGGTCCCTCTACATGGACCTCAGGAGGTGGATCGAGGTCTCCGAGTCCCCCGGCAGGTACCTGTCGACGCCGGCCGTCAACCTGTTCGTCGCCCTGGAGCGGGCCCTCGAGATAGTGCTGGAGGAGGGGATGGAGGCCAGGTGGGCCAGGCACGAGTCGAACGCCTCGTTCCTGAGGGACGAGATGTCCAGGAGGGGCATGCGCGCCATCGCCGAGGCGCCCTCCCCAACCGTGAGCGTGTTCGACCTGGCGCCCCTCGGGATCGACGCGCTGTGGCTCAGGAGGGAGCTGTACGAGCGCCGCGGCGTGTGGACGGGTATCGGCGTCGGGCCGAACAAGTCGAGGCACATCAGGGTGGGGCACATGGGGAACGTCTCCAGGGCCCACCTGGAGTTCTTCCTGGGGGCGCTGGACGAGGCCCTGGCCGGCCGCGCCCGCGACGACGGGCGCGCCCGAGTACCAAATTAAATTCGAAATTAAATAAAATTAAATCTTAAGGGAATCAGGCGCCCAGGGGGCCTCGGAATCTGCCGTACCTGCGGCCGCCGCCCCTGCGGGGCGGGCGGTCCTCGTACTCCTTGTCGGAGAGGTTGTTCTCCGTGTTCACCTCGCCCTCGAACGGGGTGTCCGAGACCTCGAGGATCCCGTACCTCCCCACGTTCAGGCGCATGTGCCCCCTGAATAAGTTGACGTAGCCGTTCCTCAGCGCCACGGTGCTCCCGACCTCCACCTTGTCTATGTCGTCGTCCCAGAGCGTGAGGTATATGCTCCCGGTCTCGTCGCCCAGGAGCACCTCCGCCACGCGGTGAGGCGAGCCATCCCTGCCGGATGAGACCTCCCTGACGGATCCCTTGGACACGACCTTGCCCACGACGTTTACCGAGCGCGAGTTGGGCTTCAACTCGCCTATCTTGACGTCAACCGGTTCGTTGAACCGGTTGAAATCGCGCTGCAATTGTACCTACCTTCTCTTGCCTGAGAGGCGAGGCTACTATATTTAAAGGTTTCCCGGGAGGCTATCGGTCGCCCTCGGAGCTCGCCCCGATCTCCCGGGGGCTCGCCTCGAGCGCCCCCCTCAGCCGCTCCAGGAGCTCCGCGTCGCCGCGCCTCCCCAGCTCCCTCAGCATCTCGATTATCGGCGCGGACACCTTGTTGACTATGGCCTTCGTCATGGCGTCGAGGACTTCCCTCCCGTCCTCCATCCCCAGGATCCTGAGGGCGCGCTCTAGCTCGAGCTCCCTCACGCGCTCCGCCCTCTCCATGAGGGACCTTATGACGCCGTCGGCGATGGCGCCCATCAGCTGCCCCTCGAACCTGCCGGCCTCCTCCATGACGATGGATGCCGCGCGCTCCGCCTCGGCCGCGCGCCTGAGCCTGTTGTCCTCCGCCAGGTCCACCAGATCGTCTATCGTGAGGACCTGGACCGTGGGGCGGGCGGAGGGGCGCTCCACCGCCCTCGGCACCGATACGTCGAGGATGAGCAGGTCGGACGCGGGCATCATGTCCTCGGTTATCACCGGCGAGGGCGAGGAGACCGCCACTATGGCGGCATCTGCGGACGCCAGCGCCCTCCTCAGGTCCTCGAGGGGGATCGCCCTGTAGCCCAGCCTGGAGGCGAGGGACGCCGCCCTCCCGAACGTCCTGTTCACTATCGTAACGTCGGAGAATCCGGCGTCCCTAAGGTAGGAGGCTATCAGGGAGCCCATGTGGCCAGCCCCTATCACGAGGAGGCGGGAGCCCGGGCCGAGCCTCCTCGAGATCATGTCCACGGCCAGCCTGGCGACGCTCACGGACCCGCGGGACACCCCGGTCTCCGTGCGCACGCGGCGGCCGACCCTCACGGCGCGCTCGAAGAGCATCCTCAGCATCGGCCCGGCGGATCCGGCCTCGATCGCGCGCTCTGCCGCGTCGCGCACCTGGCCGAGTATCTCGTGCTCCCCGACCACCATGGACTCGAGGCCTGAGGCGACCCTGAACAGGTGGACCACGGCATCGAACCCCGCGAGAGCGAACGCGCCGCCACCGCCCCTGCGCCCGATGATCTCCCTGAGCCTGGCGGCCTGCGCCATCGGGTCGCGCGAGCGCGAGTACAGGTAAACCTCGAAGCGGTTGCACGTCTGGAGGATCGCGACCTCGTCCGCGCCCAGCTCCTCCAGGAGCCTCGTGGCGGCGGCCCCGGGGTCGGGCTCCTGGAGCGCCGAGAGGACCTCGGTCGAGGCGGAGCGGAAGTCGACGCCAACGCACGCGTAACCGTCTATCGGGGAAGGGCGCCCCCCTGCCACGGCCACGGCGGTGCGAGCTAGGACCTGCTTAAACGCGTTTGCCCGGAGGCGCGCAGCGCCGGCCAGATGGGGTTTCGCCCCACGAGGGACGCGGCCCCGCACGCCCACGTTCGCATCCTCCTCCCATCGCCGGACGCCCCGCGGCGGCGCCCCGGCCCGAGCCCCCGGAATGCCAGGGAGCGACGCGGGGCACGCCCGGCGCAATACGCATATATTGAGGGGAGCGCGCGCAGCACCGCCTTGAGCGTCGTCCCGAGGCCGGACTCCCTGAGGTTCGGGCCCGCCGGCATACCCATCTCGTCGCCGAGGCGCACCGCGGAGGACGGGGTGATCCGCGTCGCCGAGATGGGCCTCGGCGCGATGGAGCTCGAGTTCGTGCGCGGCGTCAGGATGAGCGCTGAGGCGGCGGCGCGCGTCAGGGAGGCAGCGGGGTCCCGCGACGTCCTCCTGACCGTCCACGCCCCATACTACGTGAACCTGCTCTCCGATGACCCGGGGAAGGTCGAGGCGTCGATCACCAGGATAATGGAGTCCGCGCGCGTGGGGGCGTCGGCGGGCGCCTGGTCAGTGGTGTTCCACGCCGGGTACTACGGGGGGCTCGGCCCCGCCGATGCTGTGAGGCGCGTCAGGGAGTCGCTCCTCAAGGTGACGCGCGCCCTCGGGGACGAGGGGGTGAGGATCTGGATCAGGCCGGAGACCATGGGGGGACTGGCGGAGGTCGGGGACCTCGCGGAGGTCATCGACGTCGTGGACGGGATCGAGGGGGCGCTGCCCTGCCTGGACTTCGCGCACATGTACGCCAGGTCGCTCGGCTCGATGAACTCGAGGGACGCGTTCAGGGAGGCGCTGGCGCTCCTGGAGAGGAGGCTGGGGAGGGAGGCGCTCGATAACTTTCACGCGCACATGTCGGGCATGGAGTACGGGCCGAGGGGCGAGAGGAGGCACCTGCCCCTGGAGGAGTCCGAGTTCAGGTGGCGGGAGGCCCTTGACGCCCTGAGGGAGTTCGGCCCGAGGGGCGCGCTGATATCGGAGTCCCCGCTGCTGGAGGAGGACGCGCTCCTCATGATGAAGCATTACAGGGGGGGCCGCCGGGGCAGGAGAGGAGCGAGGAGATGAGCAGGGCGTAGACCCTGGCGACGGTCATCATCTCGGACACGCTGTTCCTCTCGTCGGCCGCGTGCGCGTAGGAGTCGTCGCCGGGGCCGTAAGTCAGGGCCTCCACGCCCGCGAGCTGGAAGTACCTGGTGTCGAGCCCCCCGGGGCAGACCGTGAGGCGGGGCGGGGAGCCCGTGACCTCCCTCACGGCGTCCGAAAGCGCGCTGGCGAGCCTCCCGCGCGGGTCGATGACGGAGGGGGGAGAGCGCGAGGTCACGCGCAGCTCCACGGAGTACCCGGCGGACCTCAGCGGGGCGGACGCCCTCTCGAGCGCCTCGCGGAGCTCGCGCTCGGCCTCCTCCAGGCCCTCCTCGGGTATCAGCCTCCTGTCGACCGTGAAGGAGTAGCGCCCGGGCACGACGTTCACCTTGGCGCCGCCGGAGACCGCGCCGCCCAGCGTGACCGTGGGCGCCGCCTCCCTGGGGTCCGCGAATGGGTAGGAGCTGCGCCTCGACGACAGCGTGGAATTGAGCTCCTCCGAGAGCGCCACGGCGAGCCTCGCCATGCCGTCGAACGCGTTGAGGCCGAGCCAGGGGGTGGACCCGTGCGCCTGCCTCCCCCTCACCTCCACCTCCGCCCACAGGTTGCCCTTGTTCCCTATCCACACGTTCCCGGAGCCGCTCGCCTCCGGCACCACCACGTAGTCCGGGGAGACGAGCCCGGCCTCCACCATGTACTTGACCCCGGTCTCGCCGCCGGTCTCCTCGTCGGGCGTGAAGGAGAGCTCGACGGTGCCGAAGTCGCCCGCGCCGGCCATGGCGGCGGCCTGCGCCGCCAGGATGGCCGCCGCCATCCCGCCCTTCATGTCCACGACCCCCCTCCCGTAAACCAGGTCGCCCTCCACCGACAGGCGGAACGGGTCCCTGCTCCACCCCTCGCCGGGCGGCACGACGTCGTAGTGGGAGTTGAAGTGGATCACCGGCCGTCCCGAGCCGGCGCGCGCGATCACCACGTACCTGGGGTGGTCCGCGTGCTGCGGTATGTACCTCTCGAGGTAGTCCCTCGGGACCTCCACCGCGCTCACCTCGTAGCCCGCGTCCTCCATTATGGAGTGCAGGACCTCGACCATCTCCCCGTAGGACTCGCCGGGCGGGTTCACGGTGGGGACCGCGACCAGCCGCCCGAGCACGTCCAGGAGCCTCGCCGCGCCCAGGGATTCCAAGTGGTCCAGCGAGGCCCTCCTGAGGTCGGCGCAGTATCCGCACGAGGCCACGCCGGATCGCGGGGGGCGCGGGCTAAAATCGTTTGCCGGATACCGGCGCGCGGGCCGCCGAGCCCGCGGCGGGCGCTCGCCCGTACCGGGACAGGGAGTACATGAGGGCCGAGAACTCGGCGGCGCCCGCGGACACCATGGAGGCGATCCCCAGGAGCTCGGACCCCGTAGCGTGCAGGACCGCGTAGTAGATGCCGTAGGGCACGCCCACCAGGAGCGATATCAATGTGAAGTTCAGGACCGCCTGAAGGGTGCTCAGGGATCCGCCCTCCCTCAGCGTCCTCTCGAACATTATCCCGGCCGCGGGGATCGAGCTGGCCGGCGCCAGGACCCCGGCCAGGAGCGGCGCTATGTAGGCCGGCCCCACGCCCCTGAGCGCCATCGCGGCGGAGAACGTGCCCTCGAAGGCGTAGTAGACCACCAGGAGCAGCAGGACCTTCGGGAGCGCCATGCTGACCCTGGTGACCGGGAGCGTCCTCATGGCGGCCGCCCCCCGGACCTCTATCGCGTAGAGGGAGTACGGGATGAATATCGTGAAGTAAGCGATCTCTATTCCGTAGTACGCGGACATCGCCTCCAGGACGCCCGGCGGAGCGTTGTACGTGGTCACCATGAATACGACGAAGAGCACGAACGGAACGACCAGCATCGAGGCCATCACGGACCTGGCGGACATCTGGATGTCCGCCCTCAGGATGGCGAGCGTCCTGGACCTGATGATCCTCCATCCTCCCCTCACCCTCTTGGCGATCGCGGTCGGTGAGCTGGCGTGCAATATCCTGAGGGCCGCGGATGGGAGCCTCGTGTACGCGTAATACCCGAGGAGCGCAGCCCAGATGGCCGTGGACGCTGCCCCGATCGGAGAGCAGATGAACGCGCCGGATGCCAGGGGCAGGAACTCCAGCGGAGCGTACCTCGAGGCGTCGATCCCCGCGAAGTACGCGGGACTTATCAGGAATATGAGAAATATCAGCGGCAGGAGGGCGGACAGCGCCCTCATGGCGTATGACTTCGCCTGGGACTTGGAGGCGGATGAGAACGCGAATATCGTCGCCTCTATCGCTATGATGGCCACCTCTATCCCGAAGACCACGCCGAGGAACGGGTATGGCGCGCCGACTATCGCGGAGGCGAGGGCCGATCCGGCCAGTAGGGCCACCAGTGGATAGTCGATGAGCGACATGAAGGCGCGGGCGAACATCCGCTCCAGCTCCCCCTCGTCGATGGGCAGCAGGTAGAGCGCGTCCCTCATGTACGAGGATCCCTGCACCGCGTAGGAGGCCGGCAGCAGGTTCGACACTATCAGTAGGCCGCCCCATCCGAAGTAGATGAGCATCATCCCGAGCGGCGCCGCGCGCTCGAACCTGAGCGCGAACGAGTACCCCACGATGACGATCAGCCACATCGAGCCCAGGGCGTATTTCATCGTGTTCGCCCTGGACACGGACCTCACGGGATTCGTGGGCCCGAAGCCGCTCTGCCGAGAGGCCGTGTACCCCTGGTAGAGTATCTCCCTGGCCAGTGCCCTCTCGAGGGTCAGCCTCCCCCCGCGCAACTCAGAGCGCCTCCGCTATCTCCCTCACCTCCTCCTCGGCGTGTATCGCCCTGAGGAACGCCTCCTCCAGCGAGCCGGCGCGCGCCTGCTCGATTATCGACCGGGTCGTGCCCTCCATCACTAGCCTCCCCTCGTTCAGTATGCCTATCCTGTCGCAGATCCTCTCGGCTATCTCCATCACGTGCGTCGAGAACAGGACCGCTCCCCCCTCCCTCCTGTGGTTCTGGATCACCTCCTTCAGTATCCTGGCGGACTTCACGTCGAGCGCGTTGAAGGGCTCGTCGAGCACGAGGAGCCTCGGCCTGTGCATGAGCGCCGACACTATGGCGACCCTCTGCTTGTTCCCCTGCGACAGGGTGGCTATGTAGGATCCCAGGTGCTCGCTGAGCCCGAACGCCTGCACGAGCGCCTCGATCCTCCTCCCGTCGACCCCCCTCACCGAGGCGACCAGCTCCAGGAACTCCTTGACCGTGAGCGCCTCCAGCAGCGCCGGCGTCTCCAGCACCGCGCCCACGTGGTTCAGGAGCTCCCCCCTGGGCCTCCCCATCCCCATGAGGTCGACCTCGCCCTCGTAGTCCACCAGGTTCACCACGGCCTTTATCGTGGAGGTCTTCCCCGCGCCGTTGGGGCCGAGGAGCCCGTAGACCTCGCCGGGCTGCACCTGAAATGATATGCCGTCGACCGCCACCTTATTGCCATACCTCACCCTCAGGTTCGAGACCCTGAGCACCGGCACGTCTATACCCAACCCCGACGCACCTGCGCGCGCGGCATCATCTTAAATTTTCTAGATATTCCGGGTGGTGGGCGCCAGTCCGATGCTACGGCCCGGATGCGCGGAGCGGCGCCGCTCAGCGCCGATGTCGCCGCGATCAGTTCCAAATGATAGTGAAACGGCAAACCTCGCCCTTCAGGGCGGGGTGAAGGCCTTTAAACTCAAGATTCTATTTCCCTCCGGACCCCTTGAAGCGCTCCTCCATCCACACGTTGCCGCGCTCGTGGTATCCCCTCTCCTCCCAATATCCATCGATATATTCGTCAATGAAGTCTATCCGGGAGAGCCACTTCGCGGACTTCCAAGCGTACAGATCCCCGAAGAATGGCCGGGCCGGAAAGCCGGCCTCATACGTGAGGGGGCCGCCGTTCATCCCGAGGACCAGTATCCCCCGATTGTAGTCCTCCACGGGCACGATTGTCGTGTAGCCATCGAGGGACGTGAAGAACGCGTAACGGCCGCGGGGCTTGACGATCGAGTTCAGCGCCTCGAACGTCACGCCCTCCATTTCGACGCCCCTCACGCTCCACCCGGTGACGCAGTGGAAGTCCAGCCTCCCCTTGAAGTTCACCATGCCCAGGAGATCCCCGTAGCTGAATTCCGCGCTCCTCTCGACCGCGCCTCCCACCCTCAACCTGTACCTCGCGATGTCCACCTCGGGGGGCGGAAGCGCGGAGTACCGTATGAAGCCCCTGATCCACCTCTGGCCCGGCGGCGTATCCACGCGCGCCGGAGGATCGATCTCCCATTTATCGTTGCCCGGAATTCCGCGCCGCCCCTGACGGGTGGGGCCGGCGCGGCCCCAGGGGCGTCCCGGCGCTGGGAGACTCGCCCGGTCCCCGATCAATTCACCGGCCACGGACGTCGCCCGGATTATTGGCTGAGCCCGGGGCTAAAATATGCGCGATGGGCAGCCGGCGCGTGGACGCCCCGCGGGAGGTCCTCCGCAGGATAGAGGAGGTGAAGGACTCCCTCCTCCCGAGGTACGGATGGTACCCGTCGGACCCGGAGTCCCCCAGGTGGTGGGGAGGGCTCTCGAGCGCGCTCGAGATAGCCGTCTCGGCCGTGCTCGTCCAGCTCTCGCGCTGGGACTCGGCCCTCGCGTCCCTGGAGGCGCTGCGGAGCGCGGGCCTCCTCGACCTGGGGAGGCTCGCGGCGGCCGACCCGGAGGAGGTGGCGCCGCTGATAAGGAGGTCCGGCATGCCGCTCGAGAAGGCGAGGAGGATCATCGGGATGGCGAGGGCCTCCGGGGGGACCGCGGATGGGCTGTGCGACAGGGAGAGGCTGCTCTCGGTGCGGGGCATAGGGGAGGAGACCGCCGACAGCATCCTGCTCTTCGCGTGCAACCGCCCCGTGTGGCCGGCCAGCAGGCTCGGGGTGAGGGTCCTCTCGAGGTTCGGGATGGAGGTGAGGGGAGGGTACGCGGCCTGGCGCGCATCGGTAGAGGGGGCGCTGCCCGGGGACCTCTACTCGTACAAGCTGCTCCACGCGGGGCTGGTGAGCGTGGCCAGGGCTTACTGCGCGCTCGGGAGGCCCAAGTGCGAGGGGTGCCCCCTCTCCGACGCCTGCCGCTACTCGGCGAGGAGGCGCCTGACCTCCCGAACGAGCTCCGGGAGCACCTCCTCGACCCTCCCGCGTATCACCAGGTCCGCCTCGTCGTCCATCTCGGTGGGCTCCCCGTTTATTATCGCGAGCCTGGCCCCGTTGAGCTTCGCCCTCAGGGGCAGGGAGTTCGCAGGGGCGACCGTCAGCGACGTGCCGACCGCGAGGAAGACGTCGGACGCGGTGGCGTAGCCGATCGCCCTCAGGAGCGCGTCCCTGGGCAGTGGCTCCCCGAAGAAGACCACGTCGGGGCGGAGCAGGCCGCCGCACTCGGGGCACCTGGGGGCCCTCCCGGTGGACCTGACCCGCGCCGCGGCGGACCGCATGTCGACCCTCGCGCCGCAGGAGGTGCAGACGGCCTCCCTGGTGGACCCGTGGAGCTCGACCACGTTCCTGCTCCCCGCCATCTGGTGAAGCCCGTCCACGTTCTGCGTCAGCACGGCGCAGAGCTTCCCCATGGACTCCAGCTCCGCCAGCGCCAGGTGCGCGGGGTTGGGCCTCAGGTCGGCGTCGGGCATGAAGTGCTCCACGAACATCCTCCACACCCAGTCGGGATCCTCCCGCAGCGCGCCCACCTCGAACCTCGAGGGATCCAGGGTGCGCCAGATCCCCCTGGGGCCCCTGAAGTCGGGGAGGCCGCTGGCCGTCGAGACGCCGGCCCCTGTGAGCGCGACCGTGCACTTGGAGCCGGCTATCCACCCGGCCAGGTCCCCTATCCCGCCCACGGTGGATCGCTCGGCCGCCGCCGTTATATAAGACGTGGTGGAAACCTCGCCCTTCAGGGCGGGGTAGCTCACTTAAGGTGGAGGACGCGCACCGGCACGCCGTTGAGCACGGGGGTCCCCGCGTAGGGGCCGGCCGCTCCCCCCAGCAGGTCGTTGATGGGCCTCCCGTCCAGGTCGACGAGCGCGCTCTTGTACATCCACGCGACCCCGGGGGGGACCCCCGGGTCCCTCACCGCCCTCACCCTGGCCCTCCCGAGGCCCGTCTCGAGGATGACCTCCCCCTCCATCTCGCGGGTGTGTATGACCGGCTCCGGGCGCCCGTGGACCTCGCGGAACTGCGTGTTGGTGTACAGGGGATGGGACGTGAACACCAGCAGGAGCTCCCCGGGACCGGGGCTGGGGGGAGGGGATGGGCGCGGCAGGGGGAGCGCGTCGGGGACGCGCGGGGGCGGGTAGTTCCGGACCCTGGCCACGCCGGAGGACCTCAGCTCGCCCAGGGTCACGCCCGTGCCCCTGAGGGCCGCGTCGACCGCGTCCCAGGGATCCTCGTCCAGCAGCGGGTGCGATATCCCGGCCTCGCGCGCGATCGCCCGGATAAGGTCGGACTCGCGCATCCCGAGAGGCTCCGCCACGGGCGAGTTGTAGACGAGGTAGTCGTGCCAGTAGCTGTAGGCCACGTCCGCCTTCTCCAGGAACGTCGGCGCGGGCAGCACGACGTCCGCCGCCCTGGCAGTCTCGGTCCAGAACGGGTCGTGCACTATCAGGGATATGCGGCCCTCCTGGGCCGCCTCCAGTATGGAGCTCCCCCCGGGCAGGGTCACCGCGGGGTTCATGTTCCACACGTACACGAGCCCGACGCGGCCGGACTCCAGCTCCTCCCTGAGGCGCGCCATCCCCACCACGCGCGAGTTCCTCCCCATGTGATACCCCCTCAGGTAGTCGAAGTCTATGCCGAGGCCCATCGAATTGCTGTAATAGAATCCCCTCCTGAGGCCCACCAGCGCCGGTATGAGCGATATCAGCGATATGGCGTCCCCTCCGCCCGGGGAGCGCCCCAGGGCGAAGCCTATGAGCGTGAGCGGCTTCTCGCTCGCGTAGAACTCCGCCAGCCACCTCAGCTCCCGCTCGGGCACGCCCGTGGCCGAGGTCAAGGTCTCCATCGAGTAGCCCGCCGCGAATTCCTCCAGCTCCCGGCGGTGGATGACCTCGCCGGATGCCAGGCCCTCCTCTAGGAGGACCTTGATGACGCCGATGGCCAGGAAGGAGTCGGACCCCGGGCGAACGATGATGCTCTTCTGCGACCTCCTGGCGGTGTCGCTGAGCCGCACGTCGATCGACACCTTGGTCGCGCCCGATATCGACCTCCAAATGTGGGGCGCCGACACGCTGGCAGGGAACGCCCAGAGGACCGCGGCGCCGTAGCCGGGGAATTCCTCCGGAAGCGCCCCCGCGCTCGTGCCGTAGTGCAGCCTTATCGCGGCGTGCCCCTCGGCGGAGCATATCGAGTAATCCGTCCTGGAGGCGCCGATCGCGGTGAAAAGCCTGGCCGGGTAGTACCAGGTGAGGAGCCCCTGGTTGCCGTCGTAATCCACGTGCAGGATCCTGCCCGGATCCCGCCTCATCTCCTCGCCTATGAGCGATGCCGCGCGCCGTATCGCCTCGCCCATCTCGACCTCCCTCCCGTCGACGCGCGCCGACTCTATCCTGTTGACGCGGTTCCTGGCGAGGTCCATCCTGCCCCTGGCGCACGTGAATCCGGACGTGGGATACCGGCCGATGGGCGCGTACGAGCCGTCGAAGATGCAGCCGTCGTAGCAGTCCCTAGTGCACGCTATCATGTTGGGCGCCCCGCGCGGGCGTCGGCGGACCATCCCGAAATAGTTATCCCGGAGAGCATGACCGCCATCCCCAGGATCTCCGGCGCGGACGGCGGCCTGAGCGCCAGCGCCGACTGCAGGGCCACGGAGAACAGCGGGACGGAGAACGCCAGCGCAGTGGAGCGCCCCACGCTCTCCTCCCTCAGTATCAGGTTCCAGAGGAGGAAGACCAGCGCCCCCGAGGGTATAGCCAGCAGCAGGAGGCAGAGCGCGAAGCCCACCGTCGGATCGAGGCGGAAGCCGATGGGGGAGATGGGCGCTAGCATGGCGGCGCCCAGCGCGAACTGGGTGGCGTTGACGGACAGGGGATCCAGGTCCCTCAGCTTCCTGTAGTACACGGTGTACGCCGCCCAGAGCAGGGCATTGGCGAGCGTGAGGGCGGCTCCCACAGCCTCCAGGCCGCGCATGAGCGGGACGCTGTAGATGGAGACGCCCAGGAAGCCCAGGGAGATCCCCAGGACCTCCGAGCGGGCGTGCCTCTCCCCGAGCACGAGGTAGGCGAGGGGCACCGAGAAGAAGGGCATGGTGTAGCTCAGGACGGCCGAGGAGGCCGGCGACACGTACTCCAGCCCCAGCGCCCAGAGGGCGCTGGAGGACGCCGTGAGGGCCGCGAGCACCAGGACGTCGCGCCTCAGGATCAAGCCGCCGCCGGCCAGCGCGAGGAATGCGCCCGCGACCGCGTACCTCAGGGCCATCAGGAGGATTGGGGAGGCCCACTCCAGGGCGTACTTGGCGAAGAAGTACCCCAGCGAGTTCGCCACCGTGTAGGCCGCCAGCGCGAGCGCGGTTCGGGCGCGCACGCCAGCCGCCGGGGCGGCCCCCGATTTAAGGCGCGCACCGCGCCGGGGGGAGGGAAGGGCCGCTTAGATCACTTGATATTTCTCGTCGGAACGTTTATTATGAGAAGGGGATATGCTGAATTATGCGAAAATATTATTAACTAGCGTTCCCCACCTTGCCCGATGATAGAGATAGGATCTCCAGCACCCAACTTCACAGCGAACGCGTTCTTCCCCAGGGAGAACGCGATAAGGAAGCTGTCGCTCTCGGAGCTCAGGGGCAAGTGGGTGGTCATGACCTTCCACCCGGGCGACTTCACCTTCGTCTGCGCCACGGACCTCGAGGCTTTCCAGAGCTACTACGACAAGTTCAGGGCCGCCAACGCCGAGGTGCTCGCCATAAGCACGGACAGCGTCTACTCCCACAAGGTCTGGTGGGAGACCAGCCCCAGGGTCAGCAAGGTGACATACCCGCTGGTCGAGGACATCAGCAAGAGCATCTCATCCGCCTACGGGTTCCTGAACTCCCAGACCGGCATGACGAGGCGCGGCACCGTGATAGTGGATCCCGAGGGGATAGTCCAGTATATATCGGTGTTCAACGACAGGCTGGGCAAGGACGTCGGGCACATATACAACGCGCTCGAGGGCCTCAGGTACATCCACGATCACCCCGGGACCCCGCAGGAGTTCGACATAATCCCGGCCGGGTGGAGGGTGGGGCAGCCGGCGCTGACCATAAGGGTGCCAAACGACATAGGCAAGCTCTGAGGATCCCACGGATCGCCAATCGGTTCCCCCTTTCCCTCGCGCACCTCTCTCGTATTTCTCATCCATTCCGTCCTGCTCAGGGGGAATCCTGCCCCGATCAGCCCGGGTCGCTACGTCCCGGCGACGCGGACTCCCAGGGACCTCGCGACGGAGCCGTCCAGGGACCTCACCAGGTCCCTGTTCCCCACCATGTGGTAGTAGCTGGTGAGCCCGCCCGCCCCCATGAGCAGCCGCAGCTCCTCCGAGAGCGTTATTATCATGTTCTCGTAGCGCACCCTCCTCTCGGCGTAGCCCATGCCCCTTATCCTCCTCTCGAGGAGCTCGAAGGCCTCCACCGGCTCCACGAGGTCGGCCCCGAGCGCGGCCAGCTTGTACACGTCCGCTCCGCTGTTGAAGCGCCCGACCGCCGCCACTACCATGTCCTCCCTCAGCCCCATGAGGTTCGCGTCCCTGTCGAGGGCGGAGAGCGACTCCTCCAGCCACCTGGACCCGCCCTGCCTCTCATCAACCACTACCACGCCCGCCCTGGGCTCCAGGTCGTCGCCCGGGGCCGCCCTCAGGCACTCGCCGCCGCAGAGGCAGCTGGAGGGGCGCCTGCACCTGCTGCCGTCCACCGGGGCCCCCAGGGCCTCGGCGGCCGCGACCGCCGCGGGGTCCAGCCCCGGGACGACCACGGGGGTGTCGAAGACGCCCCATGGCGTCCTGACCGAGATGTCTATGTCCTCCCTGTAGGGATCGACCGGCGGGTGCGTGACCTGGGCCGCCTCTATCCTGAGGAGGTCCAGCGGCCTCCTCGCCGGATACGTGTAGCCGGGGATGATCCCGCCCATCCCGGTTATGTGCACCGAGCCCTCCTCGTAGGTCTCGCGGTAGATCAGCGGCTCGTAGTCCTGGTACCAGGCGATCTCCCCTCCCTCGACCAGCTCCAGCCCGAGGGCGTCGGCTACGTCCTCGTCCGCGTAGTGGAGCTCCAGCAGGTCGCGCCGCCCGCGGAGCTCCGAGATCCTGCTCATGCCGAGCGACCTGAGTATGGCGCCCAGCCCCAGCCTGAGCCCCCGCAGGTACCTGACCAGGGCCCTGGTCCCCGCGTCCACGTCGAAGCGCCCGACGGGCATCGCCAGGCTCGTCAGGTACGTCGGGCACCCGCCGGTGTTGCACGAGTGGCACATTATGCACCCGAAGGACAGGAGCGCCGCCGTCCCGATGTTCACGGCGTCGGCGCCCAGGGCTATGAGCTTCGCGATGTCCGAGGGGCTGTAGATCATCCCGCCCCCTATCACAGTGAATCCATCCCTGGCGCCGTTGTCCCTGAGCCACCTGTCCGACACCGGGACCGCGTACTCTATGGGTATGCCCACGTGGTCCCTGACCACTGAGGGCGCGGCGCCGGTGCCAGCCCCCGCGCCGTCTATTATTATCCCCTCGGCTGTGGACCTGGCCACCCCGACCGAGACGAACATTATCTTGTTGACGGCGGCCACCTTGACCAGGACGGGCTTCCCGGACAGGTCCCTCAGCGCCTTCACCCTCTGGGCCAGGTCCTCGATCGAGTATATGTCGTGGTGGGGCGCCGGCGACACGGCGTCGCTCCCGACCGGTATCTTCCTGAGCTTCGAGATCACCTCCGTGACCTTGGAGCCCGGCAGGTGTCCCCCTATGCCCGGCTTGGCCCCCTGCCCTATCTTCAGGTTCACGGCCACGCCCGCCCTCAGGAGGTCCAGGTCAACGCCGAACCTGGCGGAGGCCCACTGCACCACTATGTTCCTGTACTTCGCCACCTCGGGGTGAAGGCCGCCCTCCCCTATCCCGGCGAGCACGCCCGCCTCCGTGGCGGCCCTGGCCACCGCCACGTTGGGCCCCCCGCTGAGCGCGCCGTAGGACATGTCCCCCACGTATATGGGGGCCTCCAGCCTCACCCCGAACAGCTCCAGCCCGACGTCGACGTCCCCGCCGCCCGAGAGCTCCGCGTTCACGTCGTCGGGCCTCAGCCCCTTGAAGGTGATCCTGTCGAGCAGCCTCCCGGTCCTGCTGGGCTCCCTCTCGAGCACGTAGGGCGGAGTGCCGGTGGCCGCCGTGCGCCTGACGTACTCGACGCGCTCCGGCGACCAGAACTCCGGCACCCTGTGCCTCACGGGGGGGAGCTGCCTGGTCCTCTCGGCGGGGCGGACGGCCAACCTCACTCACCCAGCGACGGCTCCTCGGCGGCGCCCTCCCTGAGCGGCCTTATGACCGTGAACTCCTCGCCCGGGTCCACGCCGACGCCGAACTCCTCCTCGAAGGCGCGGAAGTGCGGGGAGAGCTCGCGGAGCTCCTCCTCGCTCAGCCTCCTCCACTCGACCCTGAGCTGGTTGGTCCCGTACAGCGCCCTCCTGGCCGCCCTGGTCAGCGGGGACTGATCGCCCTCCAGGACCCTCTGGTAAGCCTGGGGATCCAGCATGCCGTCCTCGACGAGGGAGCGCAGGTACCTCTCCAGCGAATCGCGCCTGAGGGGGCGCCCTATCCTCTCGCGGGGGATCCTCCCCCTCACGTAGATCCTGCCGCCCACCATCCCGGACCCGATCCTGAAGCCGACGTCGTCGCTGCTCGTGGCCCTCAGCACCACGAGGACCCCCCCGCCCATGTACTCCCCGGCGTAGTCGCCGACGGACCCGCCGATCATCAGGATACCTCCCCTGTGCTGGATCCCGGCGCGGTTCCCGGCGTCCCCGTAGACGTAGATCGATCCGCCGCGCTTGGCCTGGCCCAGGGTGTCGCCGGCGTTGCCGTGCACGAAGACGACGCCCCCGTTCATCGTGTCCCCGAAGTCGTCCTGGACGTCGCCGTAGACGCGCATTAGGCCGCCGGACATGACGTTGGCCGACGCGTTTCCCACCACCCCCCATATCGTCAGCGAGCCGGAGGTCATCCCGTTCCCCAGGTACCTGTGGCCGAGGACGTTGACGACGCGGACCTCCCCCGCCTCCCTGAGCATGGACCGTATGCGCGGCGCCAGGTCGATAGGCCCGAAGGCCGACGCGTCGAGATAGGGCCCCTCCGGCTCGGGCGCGGGCCTCCCGTACGAGTAGCGCCTCCTGAAGTTCCCGCGGACGCTGTCGCCCTCCGCCAGGATGTACTCGCCCCCCCTGAGCGCCCAGTACTCGGCCTCGCCCAGGACCGCCCTCACCGCCGCAGCCTCGCTCGCCACCGCCAGGACGCCGTCCCTCATCCCGACGTAGAGCGGCCTGAAGTGCTGGGGGTCCACGAAAGCCCCGAACACCGGCGTCGGCCCCCCGGCTATGAACGCGACCGCGTAGGGGCCGTCGAGGCGCGCCCACCTGAACTTCTCGCCGTACATGAGCTCCCTGATCGCGCCCTCCACGCCCAGCCTGTCCGAGAGCTCCTTGAGCAGGTAGGCTATGGCCTCGCTGTCGTTCCCGGTGAAGCTCCTGTAGCCCATCCTGTAGGTGAGTAGGTTGACGTTGGACCCGTAGGAGCTCAGGTCCCCGTTGTGCACTATCGCGAAGTCCCCCGCCGTGAACGGGTGGGAGTAGTAGGGGTACCTCCCGGGGCTGTTCGTGGGGTAGCGCGTGTGGCCCAGCCAGGCCGGGCTCGAGAGGGACCTTATGCCGTACACCTCGTCCAGGTCGCCCGGCCAGCCCACGACCTTGTACACGTCCAGCCACCTGCTGTTCAGGTAGACGGTGCCCCTCACGTTCGCCGGGGACCCGAAGAACGTGAGGTCGTAGAGCCCGCCGGGTATCGGCACCGACACCCCGTCCTCGGCCGGCTCCCTGGAGAAGGCCTTCACCCTCGGCACGCCGACCGGCCTGTAGAGCGCGACGCCGGAGCCGTGGGGGGTCCCGCGCTCCTTCATGGCGTCCAGGCCCCTGAGCACGAGCTCCGCTGGCAGGTCGCGCCCATCCAAGCTGTACAGCCCCAGTATCCCGCACATCGGCGCACTGAACTGAGGACCCCCGAGGCGAGCGCTTATAAGAATTGCGCCATAGCCGTCGGCCCTTCTGCTGTAATTTCTAGCACTAATCCGGCATTTTTTGAACAGATTTTAGAATTCATATAGTGATTACCGGCAACCCTCTCGCATCGGCCTCGCGCATTATCGCCTCCCTGGCGGCGGACCCCAGGGATTTGCGCTCCAGGACGACCGCCGAGATGCCCCCGTAATTCTTGTCCATGGCCTGGGATATCACCGAGGGGTCCGCGCCCTCCAGCGAGTGCCTCGAGAGCACGTGGCCGTAGCACAGGCCGCCCTCCAGGGCCATCCTGGTGTGCTTCGCTGGATAGTGGGTCCCCCCGAACCCGGCCACCGGCCTGCAGTCGGGGAGCGGCGAGGAGAGCGCCCTCACGACGGCGGCGGCCATCGCCTCATGCGCCGCAGGGTCCCTCCACTCGGCCTCGGTGCTCCCTATCTCTATGAACGTCACCGGCCTGGACAGGCTCGTGGGGCCGTGGTGGGTCGCCTCGAGCCCCAACCAGTACCTGTCCAGCAGCCCGCGCGCCGACGCGGCGTAGTTCAGGAGGAGGGCGCCCCCGAGCCTCGGGTTGCTCCAGGCGAGCTCCTTGGGGCGGCCGCCGAACTCCGCCTCCCCGGGGTTCCCCGGCGTGTGAACGGTCAGGCTCGGGCGGCCGCTCCTCGAGGAGTGGCGCGAGAGCACGACGTACGCCTCAGCGTCGAGCGCGCCCTCGAGGAAGTCCATGCTCAGGACGTCCTCCTCGAACCCGGCCAGGTAGGCCCCGAGCTCGGCGGACGATAGGCACGTCCTCGCCCTGGGGCACGCGGCCTCCCTCCAGCGGAGGCTGGAGGCGAGCGCGGAGGCCGCGCCGCTCCCGGCCGGGTCCCCGGTTGAGTAGACGAGGGCTATCGAGGCGCCCTCACCCCGGGGCCCCGCCGGCCATCCCGGCGCCGATCGCGGGATCCGGCGGCACGGGCACAGCGCCCAGCGCACCCTATTTACGCGTTGCCCAGCCGCCGCGCCCTACTCCCACCTGGCCCTGATCTCCATCCTCATGAAGACGAGGTACGCCAGGATGGAGAATATCGAGAGCGCGGCCATCAGCGCGGACACGTCCGGCAGCGCCAGGTACAGGCTCTGGGAGACGCCCAGCTCCAGCGCGGGCATGCCCGGCGCGTACGCGTAGACCGGGGAGAGCGTCATCACGTGGGGATTGAGGAGCACGGACGACACCTCGGAGTACACGTAGACCGGGCTGATCCTGGCTATGCTCACCGCCGTGTCTATGTAGGCGACCTCCTGCTCCAGGGTGGGGGGAGGGAAGGAGGGGAGGGGCGATATCAGGCCGGCGAGCGCCGTGGAGAATGCCCCGATGAAGAACGTCATGAAGATCCAGAGGCCGAGCGAGACCAGCGCGGACGTCGCCGCCCTCCTGAATACCGTGGAGAAGAGGAGGGCGGCCGAGTACCAGACGGAAGCGTAAAGCACGGTCACGACGCTGAAGTAGAAGAACCTGAGGGCGTCGGCGGGCGTCGGCCCCCATCCCATGAGGAGCATGCCCAGCCCGAAGTCTATGGCGTTGACGACCCCCACGACCAGCGATATCAGCGCCACGCCGGCCGCCAGCTTCCCGGCTATCACCCCATCCCTGTGTATCGGGTTCGACAGCAGCCTGACCATGCTGCCTGACGACAGCTCGCGGTTTATGGAGTCGAAGCCGAGGGCTATCCCGAGTATCGGCGACAGCACGCTCAGGAAGTACACGTAGCTGTAGAATTGCGAGCCGGTGCCCGTGAACAGCTCGAGGAACTCGGCGGCGGTCTGGCCGGAGAGGGACTGGGCAGTGGTCAGCACGGCGCCCGCGCCCGACAGGAACACCAGGAGGAATATCAGGACGAACCTCCTGCTCTTCAGGTTCTCCGAGAGCTCCTTCTCCAGGACCGTCAGGCTCCCCCTCATCGGGATCCGGCCTCCAGCAGGCTCCTGTACGCCTCGGCCAGGCTGGCCCTCCTGAGGCGGACCTCCAGCGGTATCGCGCCCGCCCTGAGGGCGGCCTCCACGGCCCTCCTCCTGGCGTCCTCGCCCACCTCGATGGTGACCCTCCTGCCGCTCACGCTCACCCTGCCCACCGGGAGGAGCGCCCTCACGGCCGCGTCGACGTTGCCCTCGAGCTCCATCTCTATGTAGTACTTGCGGCCCGCGAGCTGGTCCAGCGTCCCCTGGGCGATTATCCTGCCCCTGTCCATCACTGCGACCCGGTCGCAGATCCACTCCACCTGGTGGAGCAGGTGGCTGCTCATCAGCACCGCCATGCCGCCGTCGGCGAGCGACCTGATGAGCCTGAGCATCTCCTCGGACCCGCCCGGGTCCAGGCCCGCCGTCGGCTCGTCCAGGAGCAGCACCGACGGGGACTTGAGCAGCGCGTCGGCTATGCCGAGCCTCTGCTTCATGCCCTTGGAGAACTTCCCCACCTCGACGTCCGCCCAGCCGGAGAGGCCCACCCTGGATATCGCCTCGTCTATCCTCGATGGGTCCCTCACCCCGTTCAGCCTCGCGGTTATAGCCAGGTTCTCCCAGGCGGTCATGCCCTCGTAGAAGCCCGGGTTGTCCGGGACCAGGCCCACCCTGGCCCTCACCTCGACCGGGTTCCTCCTGACGCTGTAGCCGTCGACGAGCACGTCCCCCTCGGTGGGCGGCACGAGCCCCACCATCATGGATATCGTCGTCGTCTTCCCCGCGCCGTTCGGGCCCAGGAGCCCCACGACCTCCCCCCTGCCGACCTCCAGGTCCACGCGGTCCACCGCGACGAAGTCGCCGTAGACCTTCCTGAGGGAGACGGCCCTGAGCGCGGGCCCGGAGCTCACGGCCTGCCGAACCTCCAGAACACGGCGACGAGCGCCGCCACGGCCGCCACTATGACGATGACGCCCACTATGCCCCAGTAAGTCTGCTTCGTGACGGTCACCATGAACTGGAGGTTCTGGGACGAGGCCTGCTGGGAGTACGCGCTGACGGTCAGCGAGTAGATGCCGGGTATCGCGTCGGGCGGCGGCCTCACGGAGAGCGTGACCGTGGCGTTCTGGCCGGGCTGGAGGACCTGTATGGTCGAGGGGGAGAGCCCCACGGTCCAGTCGCTGGACGGCTGGACCGCGACCAGCGTTATGTCCGTCAGGGGCTCCGTCCCCGTGTTCGAGACTATTATCGAGGTGGTCGCGGTGTGCCCCGCCTGGACGTCCATGCTCAGGAGGCCGCCGGGCGTGGACAGGGAGTAGCTGTAGGTGCCGGTCACCGTGGCGCTGAGCGGCACGGACACGCTGTACCCGGACGACGTGACCGTCAGCGTCAGGTTGTATATCCCCGGCCTCGCGTTGGACGGCACGTACACGTCGGCGACCAGCCCCGGGTTCACGGAGTACGGGCCCATGGAGATCCCGGATATCACCGTGGTGCTGTAAGAGCTGGGGAGGAAGGTGACGGCCCAGCCGGGGGGCGCGTCCATGCTGAAGGTGGCTATGGCGCTGGTGCCGAGGTTGTTGTCGACCTCGAACATGTAGCTGAGCACGGACCCGGGACCCCCGCTGAGGCTCGGGTAGGACACGCTCACCGTGATGGGCCGCGAGCTCATGGGGGCGGGCGACACCTGGACCTGGAACGTCAGCTCGTTGGACTCGACGGGGCCGCTCCGGGCCGTCACGTTCACCTCGTACGTCCCGGGGGAGGCCGACGGGGGCACATATATGTCGAGCTGGAGGGACCTGGTGCCGCCCGGGGGCGCGTAGACCGCGGTGACGTTGTAGCCGCCATACGTCAGCACCGCCGTCCACCCGGGCGGCGCGGACGCCGACACGCTGATGCTGGCCGGCTGCCCCATGTAGTTCGTCACGTTCACCCCCGTGACTATCTGCTGCCCGGCCTGGACCGAGACCCCGGTGAAGTACGTCGTGAGCAGTATCCCGCCGGACTGGGCGGCAGACGCCTGAGCGGGCATCGCGAGCATGGCCAGGAGCAGCGGGACGGCGAGCACCCAGAGAGCGCGCCTCATTGGCTGCCCGAGGGGGCCATTCCCTGATAAAAGATTTCCGATCGGCCGCCCGGTTCCCCCTAGCGCCGCCTCCGCGGGGCGCGGAGGCGACTCTGGGGAGATCTGCGGATGAGTGGGGAAAGAACGAGGGGTGGAGGGATCCCTCGCGGCCTCAGGCCTTCCTGTGGAGCTCCACGCGCTCCAGGACCACGTCCTTCTCCGTGGACAGCACGCCGAGGACCCTGGGGGAGTAGCCGTCCTTCTCCACCTTCACCAGGTACTTGTGGTTCCACTCGAGGCCCCTCAGCCAGAAGTCGCCGAACTCGTCAGTGAGGGTCCTGTACTCCTTCCTGCTCACGACGTCTATAGCCGTCACGGACGCGCCCTCCACCACCTCCCTGGCCGCGGGATCTATTATGGTGCCGGCTATGTAGGGCCTGGGGAGGTTGCGGTAGAGGACCCTCGGCTTCACGTCGACCTCCGGGTGGAGCGGCTCCGCGCCCTCCATGAGCTTCCTCATCTCCGGGTCGTCCTCGTCGCCGAACTTTATCGCGTCGGTGGGGCACACGTCGGCGCACCTCGGCTGCTTCCACCCGCTCTTCAGCAGGTGCTCGCAGAAGGTGCACTTCTGGGCTATCTTGAGCTCCTCGTTGAAGTATATGGCGCCGTAGGGGCACGCCCTCTGGCACAGCGGCTCGTAGCCGTAGTCAGCGCACCCGTTGCACTTCTCCGGGTCTATTATGACGGCGCCGTCGTCGCTCCTGTAGATCGCGTTCACGGGGCACACGTTCATGCACGGCGCGTTCTCGCAGTGCGCGCAGAGCGTCGGCACGTAGCTGACCCTCGTGAAGGATCCGCCGCCCCTCTCCATGTCGTTGAGCTTCATCCAGAAGTGGCCGACCTCGGGCTGCGGCTTCGCGTATGGGCTCCAGTCGTTCCCCACGTGCTCGTCCTTGCACGCGAGCTGGCACAGGTAGCACCCGATGCACTCGGCCACGTCTATTACCATCACCTTGCCCATGCTCTCACCCCATCACCCACGACTCGTAGCCCGGCCCGTAGGCCGCGTTCATCTTCTCGACCCTCTTGAAGGCCTCCGGGTACTTCCTCCTGAGCTCCTCGATGTCCACCTTCTCGACCTCCACCAGGTACCCGCTGACCGGCATCTCGGGGACTATTATCGGGCCCGGCTGGTATTTGTCGTACACCCACCTGGTCGGGGGCGCGATCGTGTCTATCGCGCCTCCCCTGTCTATCCTGTCCTCTATCGATATGGGGTCGAACTTGGAGCCGTGGTCCATGTACACGACCCCCGGCCTCACCCTCTCAGTCACGTACGCGGCGCCGAGCACCGCCCCGTAGTCGTTGTACACCTTCACTATATCACCGTGCTTTATGCCCCTCTTGGCGGCGTCGGCCGGGTTTATCCAGAGCGGCTCGTAGTAGTAGCCGTCCGGCCCCTTTATCTTGGCGGTCGGTATCTCCCTTATCCAGGGCATGTCGTCGCCCTGGGCGTGGTGCCTCCACCTCGGGTGGTTCGACATCACCTGGAGCGGGTACTTCTTGGCCTTCGGCGAGGTGGGCAGCTCCTCGTGATCTATCCACTTGGCGAGCGGCGGCCTCAGCTTATCGTCCGGGAAGTAATCCTTCAGCCATCCCGAGACGAACTCCATCTTGCCGCTCTTGGTGTTCAGCCCCCTGCCCTCCGGCAGCTCGTAGTACCACCTGAGGCCCTCCTTGACGGGGACGCCGGGCAGCCTCTCGACCGTGTTCTTTATCCGCTCCCACTCCTCCGGCGTCGGGGCGTCGTACACCACTATCTTCCTCTTGGTCTTGAACTCCTCCCAGCTTATCCCGTACTTCTTGTAGGCCAGCGTCTTCTCGTACATGACCCTGAGGAACTTCTCGGGCTCGGGGAACCACTCCTCGGTCGGCCAGCTGTCCCTGAAGTCCGGCCTGACCTTCCCCACCCCCAGCCTGTCAGCCACCATCTTGTGGATCTCGTAGTCGCTCTTGGATTCCCCGATGGGCTCCACGCACCTGTCCTGGTAGTAGATCGCCCTCATGTCCGCCCACATGGCGCTCACCAGGTCGTCGTGCTCGTAGACGGTCTGGGCGGGGAGGATCAGGTCGGAGAAGTACGCGTCGTTCTCCAGCCACGGGTGTATCGTGACTATGAACTCGACGCTCGGGTGCCTGAAGGCCTGGGCCCACCTCCAGGAGTCGTTCCAGCAGGTCATGATGCTCGAGTTCTCGTTCCATATCATGCGTATCCCGGGGTGGTCGTCGGTCGGCGGGAACCTGTACTTGTTGAACTGGTCCTGAGTGGGGGCTATGATGGACCCGGAGCCGTACCACTCGACCGGCGGGTTCAGGATGGCGTCCGGCACGAGCGTCTTTATCAGCGGTATCGCGCCCGGCGGCGGCGGGTATATGGGCCTGCCGGGCACCAGCTCGTAGGAGTAGGCCATCACGGGGTTCACCGGGGCGCCCTCCTTGACGACCTCCATGTAGGTCGGCAGGGTGGGCGCCTTCTCGTTCCCGGTCAGCGTGAAGGCCGGCAGCTGGAACCTGGCGAACTGCCTGCCGGGGGCGCCGAGCCCCTGCATCATCATCACGTAGGCCTCGGCCCTGGCCGGCAGGTGCGAGAGTATCCCCCTTATCTTGGGCCCCCCGTAGTGGATCGCCAGGGTCGTCCTCTTCTTGGCCCACGCCCTGGCGAGCGCCTTTATCGTCTCCACGGGGACCCCGGTTATCCTCTCCGCCCACTCCGGAGTCTTCGGGACGCCGTCCTCCTCGCCCAGGATGTACCTCCTGAACTCCTCGAACCCGACCGTGTGCGTCTCTATGAACTTCTTGTCGTAGGTCCCCCACTGTATCCAGAGGTAGGCTATGGCGAAGTAGAGCGCGGCGTCGGTGTTGGGCCTTATCGGGATCCACTTGTCCGCGAAGACCGCGTTCGTGTAGTTGACGTCCGGCGATATCGCCACGACCTTGATCCCGGCCTGCTTTATCCAGCGCATGAAGTGGGTGCCCAGGAAGTTGTTCCAGGCGTCGGTGGTGGTCAGGGGATCGCCGCCCGTCAGCACGATCATCTCGGCGTTCTTGAACACGTCGTCCCAGGTGGTGTCGTTCGGCGGCCTGCCTATGGGCTGGTCGAACCCCCAGACGTGCTTGGCGCCCCAGTAGTACCCCTCCCAGCTGTCGGGGTTCCTGTTCTGATGTATCCACCCCGTCCCGAGAGCGTTGAACAGGTGGTGCCCCCAGAAGTGCACGCTGTGCAGGAAGCCGCTCTGGCCGTGGCCGTCCGCCTGCACGAGCACCACGTGGGTGCCGCCGTAGACCTTCCTTATCCTCTCTATCTCGCTCGCGATTATCTCTATGGCCTCGTCCCAGCTTATCCTGACGAACTTCGACTTGCCCCTGTTCTGGGTGTTCCTGTTCTCCGGGCTCCAGTCCACCCTCTTGAGCGGGTACCTGACCCTGGTGGGCGAGTAGACCCTCTGCCTCCAGGCGAAGGACACCGGGTAGTTGGGAGCCTTCTTGGGCCTCTCGAAGACGCCGCGGCCCGTCACTATCTTCCAGCGCCTGACGCCGTCGGGTATGTAGAACGGGAGCTGCCTGATTATCCTGTTGTCCTTGCAGTAGGCGACCAGTGGGAAGTTCGCCAGCACGGAGTGCCCGTTGAGGGACGCCGTCACGTAGCTGACCCTGTACCCGCTGCTCTTCAGGGCCTCCGCCTCCTCCGGGCTGAGCCTCCTGAGGAGCTGCGGATCGGGCCCGGCGGCGCCCGACTGCCTCGAGAGAGCGCTCACGGCGTCGACATAGCTCACAACCATCTCATGGGCCACAGGCCCCTACGTGAAATATAGTTTTCGGTCCCGGGGACCAACCCGATATATAATCCGGCCACGCGCAGCTAATTACGGTAAATTATATAATTATGATAATTACTGACCCGATGGACGGTGCACCTCGCGCTTAAATCGCGCGGGTCGCCAACGACCGTCATGGGCAGGTTCGAGGAGGCCAACGAGGGCAGGCGCTACGTGTACAATCTGCTCTCCAGGCTCTACGCGAGGGAGGTTGACGCGGAGCTCCTGGAGGAGCTCGTGAGGGCGGCCGAGAGCGGGGAGCTGGCCGCGCGCTTCGAGGCGCTCTCGCAGCTCGACGAGCGCGTGGGCAGGGGGCTGGACCTGATCCTGGGGTACCTGCGCGGCGCGGCCGGCCGCGACAGGAGGGAGGTCCTCCTGGAGCTCGCGGCCGAGTACGCCAGCCTATTCCTGGGCCTCAAGGGGACGCCCCCCCACCCATCGGAGTCGGCGTACATGTCGGCCGGCCACCTGATCTACCAGGAGCAGAGGGACGAGGTGCTCTCCATATACAGGGACATGGGGGTCGATAAGGTCGAGAGCTTCAGGGAGCCGGAGGACCACATAGCCCTGGAGCTCAGCTTCATGTCCTACCTGATAGGGAGGACCCTGGAGGAGGTCGGCAAGGGCAACCTGGGCGAGGCCAGGAGGATGATGAAGGTCCAGAGGGAGTTCCTGAGGGAGCACCTCCTCAAGTGGTCGGGCGCTTTCGCGCGCGACGTCGAGTCGAGCTCCGAGGTGGACTTCTACAAGGGGCTCGGGTACCTCACGGACGGGTTCCTCAGCCTGGACGAGGCGTCCATGGGCGAGCTGATATCACTCCTGGAGGAGTCCGCGCGGGGCTAGGTTGAAATACGCCGCCGGGGCGCGGCCGCAGCGTGATCCTGGAGGAGGTCCTGGAGGAGCTCAGGGGGGCCGGCGGCGGCAGGGTGGCCAGGGCGGTGGTCGGCCTGGGGTACACGATAGTCGTCATGGAGGACGGCAGCGCGGGGCTCTCTCACACGCCCACGGAGGACGCCGCCCACGAGTGCGAGAACAACCCCATGGCGGGCAGGGTGGCGGGCGCAGCCTGGGAGGACGTGGCCCGCCTCGCCATGAGCGACCACCCGGTGCTGTCCGCGCTGGGCGTGGCCGCCCTCAACGCGGCGGCGTCCAGGCTCGCCGCCGGCTACGCGCGCGGCGACCTGATGGATCACCTGAGGGTGAGGAGGGGCGACAGGGTCTGCATGGTCGGGTACGTGCCGGCCATAGCGAGGGGCGCCAGGGAGGCGGGCGCGGAGGTCACGGTGTTCGAGTTCAGGCCCGTCGATGACCCCGGATACAGGCCCTGGTGGGCCTCCGAGGTCCTGATGGGGAGGTGCGACGTGGCCGTGCTGAGCGGCGCCACCCTGGTGAACAAGACGCTCGACAGGCTCCTGGAGCTCTCGTCCCGCGCCAGGATCAGGGCGATAGTGGGGCCGACCACCGTCATGGCCCCCGGCACGTTCTCGAGGCACGGCGTGGACCTGCTGGCCGGCACGCGGGTCCTGGACGCGGACCTCGCCTCCAGGATAATAGCCGAGGGCGGGGGGACGAGGACCCTTTACTCGGCGGGCGCCGCCGAGAAGGTCGTGGCCGTGCTGCGCTAGGGGGCCTGGGCGACCAGTCCGGCCAGTCCTCCGGGCGCTCCAGCCACCAGCGGGGGACGCGGGGCGAGAGCACCGAGTCCCAGTGATCGTAGGGCTTCACGTCGAGCACGGGGGACCCTGGGAGGGCGTCCAGGCCGCGGACCACGAGCAGGCCGGCGCCCGGATCCACGAGCTCCAGCGCGACCACCGATATCCCTATCGGGTTCGGGCGGTCGGGGCTCCTGGTGGCGAAGACGCCGAGGGGGCGGGGCGCCCAGCGCGGCCGGGCCTTCAGGCTGCCGCTCCACCTCGATCCGCTCAGCAGATATATTATGAAGGCGTGGCTGTATTCCTCCAGCCCCTCGAGCCCCCGCGCGTAGGCGCCCAGGATCCTCAGGGTGGACCTCCTGGACCACCTGGGCCCGCCCTCGACGGACTCCACGCAGCCTATGGGCGCGAGGCTCGCGGGCTCGCCGCACGCGCCGCCGGCCATCGGAGCTCCATCACCAGCCCGCTCCTGAACTCGCAGTACCTCTCGGGATATCTCGCCCTCAGGTACTCCCTGGCCTCGTCGCCGCTGCAGTGCCCCGGGCACAGGCGCCCCGCGATCCCGGCCAGCCGGTCCAGCGCGGGGCGCGGCGGCGCGTGGAATCCCCCCGCGATCAGGGAGATCCTGCCGCCGACGTCTGACACCGCCCTGGACGCAAGCTCGCCGACGCCGGGATGGCCGCACCCCACGAGCAGGGCGCGCTCCCCGGGGCCTACGTCGAGCGCCAGGGCGAGCTCGCTGAAGCCCCGGGACTCGAGCGGCCCCACCGCGTGGGCCCCCGGGGCCACCTCCGACGTGGACTCGATGACCACCGGCTCCAGGCCGGCCGCCTCCAGCCTCTCGACTGGCCCCGGCGGGGCGTAGACCCTGAGGCCCCGGCGGAACAGGCCCCAGCCCAGGAACCCGCCGACGTGGCCCAGGTGATGGTGGCTCAGCACGGCGAAGTCGAGCGATGAGAGGTCCACCCCCAGGGCGCGGGCGTTGAACTCGAGGACCGCTGGATCGGAGTCCGCGTCGAAGAGCGCGCGCCAGCGCCCCGAGTCCACGTAGATGCTGAGGCCATGATCGGCCCTGAGCCCCGGCCCCGCGCTGTCGTCCACGAGGACCACGATCCTCATCGGCCGCTCATGGGCGGATCGCGCTTAAGGCCTTGACGATCGCCCATCCGCCTGAGCAGCGCTTCCCCGGCGTCGCTGAGCTTATAGTACCTATGATGGACGCGGGTCTCGGCCTTCGGCTTCGCCCTCCGCTCATGGCGCTTTATTATCCTCGATCTCGAGACCTCCATGAGGCCCATGCCGACCAGGCGCTCGAGCTCGGACTCCACCTCCTCGAGCGGCCTCCCGACGAGCTTCGCGTAAGTCAGCGCGTTGTCCACCCCGATCCTGCGGGCTGCTTCGAGGATCTTCACGGCCAGAGGATCGTCCCGCAGCGCGAGCCTGCAGCCCTCGACGAATGAATCCCAATCGAGCGACCTCAGGAGCAGATCCCCGGCATCGCTGAGCTCATAGTACATGTGATGCCTGTGGACCTCGTCGCTGAGCTTCAGCTTGGCCTCAGACCTCTTCACGGATGACCCGGGGACCCTCCTTATGAGTCCCAAGGATTCGAGCTTGTCCAGCACCCCCAGAACATCCTCGAGCGGGATCCCGGTGGAGATCGCGATCGACACCCCGTAGTCCACGCGCGCCCTCCTCAGATGGGCGAGCACGCGCAGCGCGCCCGGGATCGCCAGCACGCTGGCCAGCGGGGGAGGCCGGCCATCCGACATTCACCGACCACCGCGCCGGAACAGGCCGCCCAGCCGCCTCCGGATGCCCGGATTGGGGGCGTGGACCAGCGCGGCCTCCAGCTCGGCCAGGAATCCCGCCGCGAACTCCTGGAAATCCTCGTAGTAAGCCCTGAAGGAGCAGGTCATGGTGCCGGATGCAGCGGACGGCGGCATGCAGAGGGGCCTCTCGCACCCGAGGGAGTCGCTCGCCGCGGCGAGCGCGGAGGCGAGCGCGGAGGCGCGGCCCGCGTCGCCCCTCAGCCCCCTCGCCTCCACTATCACCGTCCTGTACATGCCGTCTATGGCGGACGACAGCGCCGCGCCGAATTCCTGCGGCATCCTCGGAGGCCGCTCGCGCGATCCCTCGTGGAGCCTGATCACCACGGGCTTCCCGCGGACGTCGAGGACCGCCTCGGGGTCCATTGCGTCCCCTCGCGTGCGCCGACCGCGGCGTGGAATATTAAGGCTGAGGGCGCGCCACTTCAGGCCGGCGCCCTGGCCCTCGTGGACTTGCGGAGGAGCTTCCTGAGGACCGTCTGCAGTATCCCGCCGTTCTGGTAGTACTCGACCTCCACCTCGGTGTCCAGCCTCGCCAGCACGTTGAAGGTGACCTCGGTTCCATCGTCCCTCCTGGCCCTGACCCTCAGCACCTTCTTCGGCCTCAGGCCCTCCTCTATCCCCTCTATGTAGTAGGTCTCCCTCCCGGTCAGCCCGAGGCTCCTCCAGCCCTGCCCTTCCATGAACTGGAGCGGGAGTATGCCCATGCCGACCAGGTTGCTCCTGTGGATCCTCTCGAAGCTCTCCGCTATTACAGCGCGCACGCCCAGCAGGTAGGGCCCCTTCGCGGCCCAGTCGCGGGAGCTCCCCGCGCCGTACTGCTTCCCGCCGATGACTATGACCGGGACCCCCTCCTGCTTGTACCTCATCGCGGCGTCGTAGATGCTCATCAGCTGCCCGTCCGGCAGGTGCACCGTCCACCAGCCCTCCCTGTCGGGCACCAGCATGTTCCTCAGCCTGACGTTCGCGAACGTGCCGCGCACCATCACCTCGTGGTTGCCCCTCCTGGACCCGTAGGTGTTGAAGTCCTCCGGCTTCACCCCATGCTCTATAAGGTAGCGGCCGGCCGGGCTGTCCGGCGGTATGGACCCGGCGGGCGATATGTGGTCCGTGGTCACCCTGTCGCCCAGGAGCACGAGGACGCGCGCGCCCACTATGTCCCTGGGCTTCCCGGGCTCCAGCGGCATCCCCTCGAAGAAGGGCGGGCGCTTCAGGTACGTGGAGCCGGGATCCCACTGGTAAATGGCGGAGCTCGGGGCGGGCAGGCCCCTCCAATCCTCCTCGCCCTCGAAGACCTCGGAGTACACCTCCTTGAACTCCCTCGGGTCCAGGTAGCGCTCGACCACCTCCCTTATCTCGGCTGAGGAGGGCCATATGTCCCTCAGGTAAACGGGCCTCCCGTTGGGATCGTAGCCTATGGGCTCGCTGTAGAAGTCTATGTCTATCCTCCCGGCGAGCGCGTACGCGACCACGAGGGGCGGCGACGCCAGGAAGCTGCCCCTGGTCAGCGGGTTTATCCTGCCCTCGAAGTTCCTGTTGCCGCTCAGGACGCTCACCGCGTAGAGGCCGTTCGCCTTTATGGCGCCCTCGACCTCCCTGATCAGGGGGCCGCTGTTCCCTATGCAGACCGTGCAGCCGAAGCCGGTGAGGTGGAAGCGCAGCGCCTCCAGGTACGGCATGAGGCCGGCCCTCCTCAGGTACTCGACGACCACCCTGCTGCCCGGGGCGAAGCTCGTCTTGACCCAGGGCTTGACGGCCAGCCCCCTCTCGACGGCCTTCTTGGCCAGAAGCGCCGCCCCCACCATGAGGTAGGGGTTGGAGGTGTTGGTGCAGCTGGTTATGGCGGCGAGGGCCACGAAGCCGTGGCCCAGCTCGGCGCTCACGCCGCCTATCTCCACCCTGACGCGCGCGTCCCTCGGCCGGGCGTCCTTGGCGACCTCGAGGTACTTCCCCAGGATCTCGGGGAACTTCTGCTTCACGGACCTCAGGGATATCCTGTCCTCGGGGTTGGCGGGCCCGGCTATGGACGGCTCCACCTTGGAGAGGTCCACCTCGATGACCCTGGAGTACTCCGGGTCGGGCGCCCCCGGCTCGCGGAGGAGGCCGGTGCGCCTCGCGTAATCCTCGACGAACTTCACGTGCTTCTCGCTCTTCCCGGTCAGCCTGAGGTAGGAGAGCGTGGCCTCGTCTATCGGGAAGAAGCCGGTGGTGGCGCCGTACTCGGGGGCCATGTTGGCTATGGTGGCCCTGTCGGGCACGGGGAGCTTCTCCACGCCGGGGCCGAAGAACTCGACTATCCTGCCGACGACGTCGCTCTTCCTCAGGATCTCGGTTATCGTGAGCACTATGTCCGTGGCGGTGACCCCCTCCGGCGGCTCCCCGACCAGCCTCACGCCCACGACCTCCGGGATGGGTATGTAGTATGGCTGGCCCAGCATGGCCGCCTCCGCCTCTATCCCGCCCACGCCCCACGCCAGGACGCCGACGCCCGCCGCCATTGTGGTGTGGGAGTCCGTCCCTATCACGGTGTCGGGGAAGGCCGCGAGGCCCCTCCCCTGCCTCCTGATGTGGACCACCTGCGCCAGGTACTCGATGTTGACCTGGTGTATTATGCCCCTGCCCGGCGGCACCACGCGGAAGTTGCGGAGGGCCCCCTGAGCCCAGCGCAGGAACGTGTAGCGCTCCCTGTTCCTCTCCATCTCGAGCCTCATGTTCTGAGCCAGCGCGTCGGCGGTGCCGAAGTAGTCCACCTGGACCGAGTGGTCTATTATCAGGTCGGCCGGTATCGTGGGGTTCGCGGCTGCCGGGTCCCCGCCGAGGTCCCTGAGGGCCTCCCTCATCGCGGCGATGTCCGCGACCGCGGGGACGCCGGTGAAGTCCTGGAGGACGACCCTGGAGGGCATGTAGGGTATCTCCCTGCCCACGTTCTCCCTCCACCTGGCGACCGCCTCGGCGTCCTCCGCCCTCACCGCGTATCCGTCGTAGTTCCTGAGCATGTTCTCGAGGAGCACCCTAATCGAGTAGGGGAGCCTGGAGACGTCGTAGCCCTGCTCCGAGAGCTTCCTCGGGTTCCACACGTTGACCTTGCCCCTGTAGCTGTCCATCTGCTCCATCGTGCGCGTCGGATCCAGGGACATCGCGCGGGCTCCCCGGCACGTGTTAAAATGCATTTGCGCGACGCTTTTATTTCGGGGGCCGGCGCGATCGCCGGCGTGCCCAGGGCCCTCGTCCTGGTCCACGACCTCTTCGATGAGATAGAGGCCTTCTACACGATATATCGCCTGAGGGAGATGGGGATGGACGTCAGGGTAGCGAGCACCGAGCTGAGGGAGTTCAGGGGCAAGAACTGGGCGGCGACCCTGAGGCCGGACCTCACGGTCAGGGAGGCGCTGTCCGAGCGCTGGGACGTCGTGGCCATACCCGGCGGATACGCGCCCGACAGGCTGCGCAGGTACGATGAGGTGAAGGAGCTGGCCAGGCGCGCCGTCGAGCAGGGGGGAGTCCTCGTGTCGATATGCCACGCGGCCTGGGTGGTGATAAGCGCCGGCCTGGCCAGGGGGAGGAGGCTGACCGGGTCCCGCGGGGTCTGGGACGACATAAGGAACGCGGGCGGCGTCGTGGTGGACGAGCCCTACGTCGAGGACGGCAACGTGATCTCCACGAGGTCCTACTCGGACTTCCCGGAGTTCTGGCCGAGGCTGGAGGCCAAGCTCAGGGGCACGGGGATGCTTCCGGGCCGCCACCCGATGGGGCCGGCCGATCCCCGGGAGGGGCCCGAACGCGGCGGCTCGGGGGACCTGACCAAGTAGGCCCTCGGCCGTCCCCGGGCTCCCCGGAGGGGCGCCTGGCCAGGGCCCACCGATGCTGCCCTCCGTCCGCGACGAGCGAAATCGCCAGCCGGGCCCCGAGCGCCCCTCGCGCGGGGCGCCCCCTCGCTATCCCCGCCGCGCCGGCCAGCCGCGATCTCACGCCCGAACATCCGGGGGCCCGATCGCTCCCCGGCTCCCTCGCCGGGTCGAGGTGGAATCGGCGCGGGGGCCGGCGCGGTAACTTTATCCCGGGGCGGCGCGCGGCGTGCCCCATGGTGGGCAAGCTGCCCCCGGACTTGCTGAGGGAGCTCGTGCTGAGCAGGACGGGCGCCCGGGACCCCGCGGTGCTGGTGGGCCCGGGCATCGGCGAGGACGCGGCCGTGGTGGATATGGGGGGAGGCAGGGTGCTCGTGGCCCACGCGGACCCGATAACCGGTGCGGTGGAGTACATAGGCCGCCTGGCCGTCCACGTTGCCAGCAACGACGTGGCCGCGAGGGGGGTCAGGCCCAGGTGGCTGCTGCCGGTCCTCCAGTTCCCGGAGGGCGCCGGGCCGGACCTGATCGGGGACGTGACTTCCCAGCTGGACGAGGCCGCCAGGGAGGTGGGCGCCGCGATCGTCGGGGGCCACTCGGAGGTGACGCCCGGCCTCCCCAGGCCCATGATATCGATGACCGCGATCGGGATAGGGGAGGGGGGCAGGTACGTGACCACTTCGGGGGCCCGCGCGGGCGACCTGATCCTAATGACGAAGTCCGCCGCCATAGAGGGCACCGCGATACTCTCGGCGGACTTCGGGGGGGCGCTGCTGGAGGCGGGGGTGCCCCGCGACGTCATCGAGAGGGGAAGATCGTTCATAGGAATGATCAGCGTCCTCAGGGAGGGCGTGGCGCTGGGGGAGGCGGGCCTCGCCACCTCGATGCACGACCCGACCGAGGGAGGGCTGATAGGGGGGCTGGCGGAGGTGGCCCACGCCTCGGGGAGGACGCTGGAGGTGTGGGAGGACGAGGTGCCCGTGGCCGAGGAGACGCGGATCATCGCCAGGGCCCTGGGGCTGGACCCGCTCAGGCTGATAGGCTCGGGGGCGCTGATAGCTACCGTGCCGCGGGGCGGGGCGGACAGGGCCCTAGAGCTGCTCGGCGATCTCGGGATAAGGGCGTCCGTGATAGGGAAGGTCCATGAATACTCGGGACATCGCCTAGTGGTGCACAGGAGGGGCGGGGCAACGGAGTTCGCGGACGACATCTACGTGAGGGACGAGCTGAACAGGGTGTGGGAGAGATATGGGGAGAGGCGGCCCCTTAGCGCTGCACGGTAGGTGCCCGCCGAGCGGCCCGTGCGGGGCCGTGACCTACGCGCTGAGGTCCCGGAGGAGGGGAAGGTCCATAGGCATTAACCTGTTCCCCCTGGCCCAGGTCTGCAGCTTCAACTGCGTCTACTGCTTCAGGGGGCCCACGAGGATCCTGACCGCGGAGCCCCGCGACGACGGCTCCGGGATCGATGGGCGGCTCCTCCTGGAGGCGCTGGAGGCGGCCCACGAGGCCACCGGGGGCATGGAGGGCGTGGAGTCCCTGGACTTCTCCGGCAACGGCGAGCCCACGCTGCACCCCAGGTTCCCCGAGCTGGTGGAGGTGGCCAGGTCGTTCCTCAGGGAACGCGGCCTGGACGCCAGCCTGGGGGTCTTCACCAACTCATCGACGCTCGGCGCCGAGCCCGTGATCGGCGCGCTCGGGAGGGTCGACTACGTCGAGGCGAAGCTGGACGCCGCCTCGCGGGAGAAGTTCCTCGCGATAAACGCGCCCCACGGCGCGCTGAGCCTCGATCGGATAATCGGCGGCCTCGGGGAGCTCAGGAGGCGGTTCGGCGGCACGCTCGCGATCCAAGTGATGCTCCTGCGGCACCGCGGCCTAGTCAACTACGGGATGGAGGACGCCGGGGCCATGGCCGAGGCCCTCTCCCGCGTGGGGCCGGACGAGGTCCACCTGTACACGGTATATAGGGCGCCCAGGCTGCCAGACGTCGAGCGCGCGCCCCGGGATGCCATGGAGGAGTTCGCCGAGGTGCTCGCGGGGCACGGACTGAACGTGAAGGTGTACCCGGATCGATCGGGGCGAGGCCCCACATCCCCGTCGGCCCCCGGCCGGATCGCGGGCCGCTGCGCCCGGGCGGCCCGGGAAGGCACGGGCGCCGCCCTTCAGTGCGGCCACCCACTCCCTCACGCTGATCAGGACGGGCGCGCTTGGGTCCACGGACCTCCTGTAGGCGTGGCTGAGCTTCACAGCCATGGGCGGATTTATCGAGAGGGACCTCAGGAGCCCCTCGTCGCTGAAGAAGCCCCTGGTCGGGCCGTCGTACACGACGACGCCGAAGTGCATGACTATCACCCTCCTCAGGTGCTCCGCGACCATGGACATGTCGTGGGTGATCACTATCACCGTCGAGCCCTCCCTGTTGAGCTGGCTGAGCAGGGACATTATGTCCTCGGTCATCCTGAAGTCCTGGCCGGTCGTCGGCTCGTCCACTATGAGCACCCTCGGCCTCATCGCGATTATGGACGCCACCGTGAGCCTCCTCCTCTCACCCCTGCTCAGGAACACCGGGTCCTCGTCCACCTTGTGCGAGAGCCCCACCCTCTCCAGGGCCTCCCTGACGCGCGCGTCCACCTCCCCGGAGGGGAGCCTCAGGTTGCGGAGCCCGTACGCCACCTCGTCGTAGACCCTCCTCATGAATATCTGGTGGTCGGGGTTCTGGAACACGTAGCCCACGTGGAGCGGCACCCTCTCGGCGACCCTCCTGTCCCTGAGGCTCGCCCCCATCACCCTGATGTCCCCCCTGCCCTTGAACCTCCCATATACTCCGGCGATCAGCTTAGAGATGGTGGTCTTGCCCGACCCGTTCTGCCCTATGAGGCCGACGAACTCGCCATCGTGGATCCTGAAGTCGACGCCCCTCAGGGCGTAAGTCCCGTCCTCATACCAGTAGTGCACGCCCTCGACCTCGATCACCGGCTCGCCGCGCGCCGGCTCGCCGTCCGGCTCCACGCGCGAGAAGTCCGGCCTCTCGCGCCTGAGGGCCTCGAGGCCCTCCTCCACGCTGATGGGTATGCGCCCCCCGTACCTGAGCCCGGCCTCCTGCCCTATTCTGGACACGTCGGAGGGGTACAGCCCGTGGCCGCGCAGGAGATCCGGGTCCGAGTAGATCTCCTCCACGCCCCCCACCGCGACTACCTCGCCGTTATCCATGACAGCGACGCGGTCGGCGTGCCTCATTATGACCTCGGGATTGTGCTCCACGAGAATTATCGTGAGGTCGTGCTCCCTCCTCAGGCGGTCTATCGCGCCCATCACCTCCAGCTTCCCCATGGGATCCAGGTCGGAGGTCGGCTCGTCCAGGATGAGTATCCTAGGCCTCATTGCGAGGAAGGAGGCTATGGCCGCGCGCTGCTTCTGGCCCCCCGAGAGCTCCGATGGGTGCACTAGGTGGGCTATCGGGAACAGGGAGCCCAGCCCGACGATCTCCATCGCCTCCCTGACGCGCCTCTCTATCTCGTCCTCGGGCAGCCCCAAGAGCTCGGCGCCGAAGGCGACCTCGTGCAGCAGGTCCATTCTGAGGAACTGGTTCTCCGGGTCCTGGAGTAGCAGGCCGGCCGTCGGCGCCGCGTACTTCCTGCCGGTGAAGGCCGGGCGCCGGGCTCCCGAGGGGTCCTCAACCATCTCGAGCTTCGTCAGGGTCTCCCCCTCGATGCGGACCTCGCCCCTGAAGTGCTCGGGCTCCTCCCCGTAGGGCGGGCTGAACATGTGGGGTATCACGCCCGCCATCGCGTAGCAGAGGGTCGACTTCCCGGCGCCGCTCGGTCCCACGATCGCGAGGAACTCGCCCTCGTCCACCCTCAGGTTGATCCCCCTGAGGGCGTACTGATGGCCCTCGCCCCCGTAGGATGGGTACCTCCACCACAGGTCGATGAGCTCCACGGCGGGGGGCATGCCATCACCCGTATCCGGCAAGGCGCAGCATCGAGTCGAACCTGTACCCGAGGACCACGTCGAACACTGCGAGCGCTGCGAGCAAGGCCACCACCGCCCAATCGACGTAGGTGAACGGCCTCCTCTCCCTGTACTCGGTTATCCTCGTGGCCGAGTAGAAGCCCCTGGCGTAGAGGGCTATGCCCATCTCGACCGACCTCCTTATCATCGAGGCCACCAGCGGCACCGAGATGCGCGCCAGGTCCGCGAGCCTGGCGAGCGGGCCCCTCCTCGCGACCATGGCTCCCCGCGCCACCTGCGCGTTCCTTATGTTCGTGTAGTCCGCCATGACCGTGTCCAGGTTCCTGAACACGAGGCTAGCGTAGAACGATGCCCTGTAGGGCACCCCGAGCTGCCTCAGCGCCCCGGCCACCTCGGCGTCCCTGGTGGTGAGCAGGAGGAGGAACGTCGAGTAGATCATGACGGCGAAGCCGAGCACCTTGGCCACGGCGACCACGAGCGCCCACCGCGGGACATCGACGGCCACCGCGGCGCCGAGCGGGATCCTGGCCCACGAAGTCATCGGGCTCTCGTCGAGCGCCGGGGGCATGAGCGAGAGCCACCAGAGTATGAGGGCGGCCGCGAGGGGGCCCGGGACGCTGCGCGCCCTGAGGTACAGGGCCGCGAGGGCGGCCGCGAGGACCACCGTGGACAGTCCCAGGGGCACGTACCCGGGCCATAGGTACAGTTGCATCCTGGGGCCGGGCAGGCCCCGGTTGAAGTAGAGCCACCAGACGAAGATTCCCAGGAGCACCGGCAGGGCCAGCACCAGATACGAGGTGACCAGATACCTCGCGACGCGCGCCGCCCCCAGGAGCGCCACGACTATCAGCAGCAGGAGCGCGAGCCCCACGAGGTCCGGGCCGCCCCTCTCTACCGGTATGTTGAACATGTGGAGCGCGAGGGTGGACAGGGTGAGCATCAGCACCACCTTCGTTATCACATGGAGCCTCTCCACCGGGGTGCCGATGCGCATCGAGTAGAGGAACGTGCGCACGCGCGTCTTCTCTAGGCGACGCCCCGCCTCGGAGATCCCGGCCCCCATGCCAGCGATCCCCCGCCTCCCCGCTTAAGGCTTTAGCATTAAAAATCCATAAAATAGAATATGGTGAACTATCATGTGAACCAGCCGTGATTGATCAGGCCGTACCTCTCCACCATGCTCGTCAGCCCCTTCACCAGGATCGGCGTCAGGATCACCATCGCCAGGAGGTCGCCCACGAACCAGCCTATCCACCAGAACCAGTAGGCGTCGGGCGGCACCAGCCCCATGGCGTACTGAATCCCGACCCCGATCTCCGCGCTGAGGGCGTTGAGCACGAGCCCGTTCAGGAGGATGAACCAGAACCACGCGGCGCTCCTCCTCGCCCTGTAGCCCCTTATCTCGCGCTCGACGAGGTCCCTCATCAGGGGATCCACGCCCAGCCTGGCCAGCACGCCCCTGTAGAGGGCGAACATCACCAGGAAAGGCACTAGGTCGCTCAGCGCGTACGCGATCGAGGGTAGCAGCGGCAGCCCGACCATGAGGCCGGCGCCCACGACGCATCCTATGTAGCCGGCGAGGGCCCCCCAGAAGCCCCACCACAGGGTGAATATTATTATGAATGGGTAGACGAAGTAGAAGAGGGAGATCCCGGAGTAGCTCAGCGGGCCCAGCAGGACGACGCTCAGGTAGGACAGTACTATCACGACGGCTATCTGGACGGCGTAGAGAACGTAGAGGGTCGGAGGCGCCGGTCCCCTCCTGCAGCACGCCAGCGTGTAGTGTGACCAGGGGTACTCGCGCTTCTGCTCAGATGACATCCTCGAGCACAGGAGGAGACTGGGTATATATAAACAATACCGCATAGACTACTGTAATTTTGACTCGAAGATGTAAAAGCGGCTGCGGGGATGCGCCAGGGCCGAGCTTGCCCGAGCCTTCCGCCGATTCCTGCAGAGATTGTGGAGGAACGGGGGCCGCCGCGCCGGGAGCGATCGGGGGGAGGAGCCCTCTCGGCCGAGCTCCTCCAGCTCCCTGCCCGAGCTCTCGATGCCCAGGGCGCGCCACAGGGCAGCGATCGCCACTCCCGAGCCCCACAGAGCCGCGAGCAACCAGAGGAGCGACCAGGCGCCGGCCTCGCCGCCCCAGATTATCGCTGCGGTGTTCACGAGCCACGAGAGGGCTGTGACGAGCCCCACGGCGGTCGACCTGTGGGCCGTGGGGAAGAGCTCGCTCTCGAGGGCGCTGACGACCGCCCACGTCCACTCGACGAAGATCATGTTGGCGAACAGAGCCACCATGTAGATCGCCGGGGGTCCCCCGTGCGCGGCCATCAGCACCAGCGCTGTGGCGAGCCCTCCGGCCATCGACAGGAGGAACGAGGAGCGGCGGGACCTGTCGATGAGCGGCAACAGGAGAAACGCCCCCACGGAAGCCCCCACGTTCGCCACGGCCACATTGAGGGCCGCGGCGTATCCATACGCGAACCCAGGGGCGTAGGGCAGGTAGTACGACGCCACGTTGTAGGCGAGCAGCTGTATGGTGAAGGACGCCGTCAGCAGGAGGAGCCGCCAGGCGTACCGGCCGAGGCCTCCTCCGGCGCCCGCGGGGTTCCCGGCGGGGACCCGGACGCCGTAGCGCCTCGAGACCTCCTCCGCCTCCCTAGCCCTGCCCCTGGCCAACAGCCACCTGGGGGACTCCGGTATGTGATACCTGATGATCAGCAGGAGGAGGGCCAGCACAACGGCCGTGGCGAACGTGTAGGCGGTCGCCGCGCGCGGGTCGCCGGTCAGCTCGGCGTAGCGGAGGGAGAGCGCCGCTATGAGGGCCGCGCCGACGTTCCAGAAGTTAGGCGCCAGCACCAGCACCCAGCCCCTGCGCCTCGCCGGGGCGTACTCCGCCAGCGCGGCGTAGGCCGGCCCGGTCTCGCCGCCCACCCCGAAGTTCACCAGCGAGGTGGTCGCTATCGCCACCGCGAGGTCCAACCGGCCCAGCTGGAATGCCGCGGCGAACGCGGCCGCCCCCGCCGTGTAGATCAGCAGGGATGTCACCAGGGTGGACCTGCGCCCCATGCGGTCCCCCAGCCGGCCGAGGACGAGCGCGCCCGCCACGAAGGATATGGAGTCAGCCGCAAGGATCGCGGTCGCGTGGCCGCTCAGCGGCTCCACGAGGTACAGGGTGGCCGGGACCAGGCTGAACAGGATCCCATCCATCAGGAAGCTGGAGGCGATCATCGCGAACAGAGCCCAGTGAACGGGCCGCCAGGCGTCCGCGTTCACGGCACCCCGTTTTTAAATTACCTGTTTATTATTTTTTTATAATGTGGTTTGAGGTGCCCCGCATGGCCCTTGCGGCATCAATGGGGACGCTACATCCCGCCGCTCCCTCGATCGCACGATGGGGGAATGGTGTTTGAGGAGTCCGACGCCCGGAGCGGCGCGCGGAGCTGGATCGATTCCCAAGCAGGGGGCACGCGGTTCGGACCGCCGCGACGACCCACGAGGAGGCGCCGGAGCCAATTCGAAACCTACCCCCCGCCCCTAGGGGCGAGGGTTCCGCTGGGGTCTTGGGAGTTGTCCGACCTCGGCACGGGCTACTGAACATCCCGACTTGACCCGTTCGAAACCTTCCGCTTCAGCCCACGCAGCGGAACCCCGCCTAATCCGCCTGGGGCCGCGAGCCCATCCTCTCCCTCAGCGCCGCCCTGGCGGCGGCGAGCCTGGCCACCATCACGCGGTAGGGCGAAGCGCTCACGTAGTCCAGGCCGGCCGAGTGGAAGAACTCTATCGACCTCGGGTCCCCGCCGTGCTCGCCGCACACCCCGACCTCCAGGGACGGGTTCGAGGCCTTGCCCTCGGAGGTGGCGATCCTCACGAGCCTCCCCACCCCCTCCACGTCGAGCGTCTGGAACGGGTTGTCGCTCAGTATCTGGAGCTCCAGGTACTTGGGAAGGAACTTGTTCTCCACGTCGTCCCTGCTGAAGCTCAGCGTCGCCTGCGTCAGGTCGTTGGTGCCGAAGCTGAAGAACGCCACCTCCCTCGCTATCTCGGACGCCGTGAGGGCCGCCCTCACCGTCTCCACCATCGTGCCCACCAGGATGCCGAGCCTCCGCCCGTTCCCCGAGATCGCGTAGCGCGCCGCGCTGGACGGGTCCGCCTCCAGCCTGTATCCCCTCTCCGCCGCGGCGTCCGACATCGCGGGCACCAGAGCGCTCGACTTCACGTACCTGATCTCCTCGACGTCCATCACCTGGGGTATCATTATCTCGACGACCGGGTTCCGGCCCTCCTCCACCAGGTCGAGCGCGGCCTCCACTATTGCCCTCGTGAGGTAGTAGTAGAAGTCCGGGTCGGTCACGCCCACCCTGACCCCCCTGTGCCCCATCATCGGGTTGTGCTCCGCCAGCGCGCTGATCCTCGAGTACAGCTCCTCCAGCTCGGCGAGCTTCGCCTCGTACTGCCTCAGGACCTCCGGCGACGAGGAGCGCGCCAGCTCCGAGTTCCTGAGGGCCGCGTAGACCGCCCTCGCGTCCTGGAGCTGCCTGAGCACCTCGACCTGCGACGGCAGGAACTCGTGCAGCGGCGGGTCTATCAGCCTTATCACGACGGGGAGCCCGTCCATTATCTTCAGTATCTCCTTGAAGTCCGGCCTGATCATGTCGGAGAGCCTGCGCAGCAGCTCGCGCCTCTCCTCGGACCTCCCGGTCAGTATCACCTTCCTCAGGAGCTCGAGGCGATCTGCCCTGCGGAACATCCTCTCTATCCTGAGGAGCCCTATGCCCTGCGCGCCGAACTTCCTGGCGATCTCGGCGTCCTCCGGGACGTCGGCGTTAGCCCTCACGCCGAGCCTCCTGAAGCCGTCCGCCCATGAGAGGAGGACCTCCAGCTCGGGTATTATCTCGGGCTCCACCGTGGGGACCCTGCCCGCGTACAGGCCCCCGCTGCTCCCGTCGATCGTTATCCAGTCCCCCTCCCTTATGACGTTGCCGCCCACGCGTATCTCCTTGGCGTCGTAGTCCACAGTTATGGCCTCGGCGCCCACGACGGCGGGCTTCCCTATGGCCCTGGCCACCACCGCCGCGTGGGACGTCATCCCTCCCCTGGACGTGAGTATCCCCTTGGCCGCGTAGAACCCGTGGACGTCGTCGGGCTTCGTCTCCACCCTCACGAGTATCACGTCCTTCCCGGACCTGGCCCAGGCCACGGCGTCGTCCGGGTGGAAGACGACCTGGCCGCTCACGGCCCCGGGCGAGGCGGGCAGCCCCGTCGCTATGGGGGTCGCCTTGGCCCTCGGATCCACCCTCGGGTACAGAAGGTTCTGGACGGTGGAGGGCTCGACCTTCATCACGGCCTCCTCCCTGGTGATTACGCCCTCGTTCGCCAGGTCGACCGCCGTCTTCACCCTGGCGGCGGGCGTCATCTTGGCCACCCTGTTCTGGAGGAAGTAGAGCCTCCCCCTCTCCACCGTGAACTCGATGTCCATCACGTCGCCGTTCATGCGCTCCAGCCTCTTCCCAGCCTCTATGAGCTGCTCGTAGAGGGATGGCATCCTCCTGCGCAGCTCCTCGAGGTCCATTGGCGTCCTGACGCCGGCCACCACGTCCTCGCCCTGCGCGTTCGGCAGGAACTCGCCGTACGGCTCATCCCTCCCGGTGGACGGGTTCCTCGTGAAGTACACGCCGGTGCCCGAGTCCCAGCCGATGTTGCCGAAGACCATCGTCACCACGTTGACTGCGGTGCAGTCGGCCACCTCGGGCGTCACCCCGTTGGCCATCCTGTAGTATATCGCCCTGGGGTTCATCCAGGACCTGAAGACCGCCCTGATCGTCAGCTCGAGCTGCCTCCAGGGGTCCTGGGGGAACTCGCCCCACTTGGAGGCTATGACGGACTTGAGCTCCTCCACCGCGGACTTGAGCTCCGCGACGGCGTCGGCCCAGAGCCCGGGGGCCAGCTCCCTGGGTGGCTGCGCGTCCACCCTCGGCGAGTAACCCGGCAGCTCCGACGAGAGCCTGGAGAGCTCATCAGCGTGCCTCGAGCGCGCGAGGTCCCTGATCCTCTCCTCGTGCCGGGCCAGCACCTCGCCGAAGGCGGAGTCGTCGATCCCCAGGACTATCCTCCCGAACATCTGGAGGAACCTCCTGTAGGCATCGTAGGCGAACCACTCGTTCCCGGTGAGGGACGCGAGGCCGCCCACCGTCGAGTCGTTGAGCCCCAGGTTGAGCACGGTGTCCATCATGCCGGGCATTGATATTGCGGCCCCGGAGCGCACCGAGACCAGCAGCGGGTTGCCGGGGTCCCCGAACCCCTTCCCGGTCTCAGACTCGAGCTCGCGCATGCGGGCGCGGACCTCGTCCATGAGGCCGCCCGGGAGCTCGAGCGAGTCTATGATGGACCATATCCTGGACACGAGCTCGTCGCGCGCCGACGGGGATGCGCTCCTCTCTATCTCCCTCACGAGCTCGTCCATCTCAGCCCTCCTGGGCGCGAAGAAGTCCCTGCAGGCGGCGGTGGTTATCGTGAAGCCGGGGGGCACGGGCAGGCCCATCTGGGTCATCTGGGCCAGGGATGAGCCCTTGCCCCCTAGGAGCTTCTTGTCCCTCCAGTCGCCCTCGCGGAACGAGACCGTGTACTTGTAGGGACCAGCCACTGACATCCCGTCGCCTCTGCGATCCGGGAGGTTATGATATTAAGCTTGCCCCCCGAGGGACTTTTCATGCATCCGGTCGCCCCTCGCGGAGCGAGGCTCGGGAGGTCAGCCCGACATCCCGGCAGGGGGACGCGGACTCCGCGGCGATTTAAAGGGCCCACTGGACGCCTCGAAGGAAGCGGCTGACGCTATGGTTCAAGGGTGAGGAGGCCTCTCCTCGCGGATCACGGTGAGCAGCAACCGTGAAGGGGCGCGACCCCTGAGACCTCGGATCCTCGCCCTTCAGGGCGGGGAGGAATCAGAAGGCTTCTCGGGCGCGATCGGGCGCGCGGCCGCCGCGCAGGTCGGGGCGCACCGACTCGGATATCCACGACAGGTACTCCGGCAGGCCCCCCGACGCGTCCACGGATATTATCTCCGGCAGCTCGTATGGGTGGAGCTCGCGGACCCTCCTGATCAGCTCGCCGAGCGCCGCCGACGTGGTCTTCGCGATGATCAGGACCTCCTCCGACTCCTCGATCGATCCCCTCCAGCGGTAGAAGGACCTGACCCCCGGGACCACGCTGACGCAGGCCGCGAGCCCCTCCTCGACGAGGGCCCTGGCAACCCTCCCGGCGGCCTCGGCGTCGGGGAAGGTGGAGAGGACTATCGAGTACGCCGGGCGGTCGCTCACGGCCGCGGGCATCGGCGGCCGCGATTTAAAGGCTGGCGGCCGCGCTAGGCGCAGAGCTCGGCCATCGATTCCAGGGCGGGATTTCCGGACCCGCGGAGCCTCCCGCAGGAGCCGATCGGCACGATCGCGAGGGTCGCGCCGGGCGCCACCTCGATCGCGCGGCCGCCGATCCCGCCCAGGGGCCCGGCCAGCTCCTCGGCGCGGGCTGGGACGGCGAAGGCCGCCTCGCCGGGCGCCACGCCGTCCTCCGGCCCCAGCAGGCGGGTGAGGTCCAGGACCGCCCCGGAGGACCGGGGCGGAGCCCTCAGGGCCTCGCCGATCCTGGCCGCCTGCACGGCCTCGCGCACGTCGTGCGCCCTTACGGCGTGGGCCCCGGCGAACACCGCTATCGCCTCCGCGGCGACCGTGCCTATCAGGCGGTCGCGCGGATCCGGGAGCCCCAGGATTTTCCCTATGAACGACTTCCTGGAGACGCCTATCACGATTGGCCGCAGGAGGGCGAGGAGCCGGCCGAGCCCCCTCAGGACCGCGGCGTCCCACTCGTGCCACTCCATCCCGGTCCGGCGGAAGAAGCCGATCCCGGGGTCCACGGCCACGCGCGAGGGGTCCACGCCCGCCGACTCGCATATGCGGAGGGCGTCCGACAGCCCGCGCCGAATTGACTCGATCGGGGATCCGGCCGCCGGCGTCTCCTCCTCGCGCTCCCCCAGTATCGCCGAGGCGCCGCTGGATCCCACGACGCGCGCCATCTCGGGGTCGGCCTTGCAGCCGGAGACGTCGTTCACCACCTCGGCGCCGGCGCCGATCGCCGCCTCGGCCACCCGCGCCCTGATAGTGTCCACTGAGACCACGGCCCCCAGCTCGCGGCTTATCGCCCGCACAGCGGGCACGACCCTGGAGGCCTCCACCTCGGGCGGCACGAGCCTGGAGTCCACGTAGGGGGCGGTCGACATCCCGCCCACGTCGATGACGTCGGCCCCCTCCTCGAGCATCCTCGACGCCATCCTCACGGCGTCCTCGGGCGAGGCCGCCACGGACCCCCCGTAGAAGGACTCCGGGCTCACGTTGATCGCGCCGATTATCCTCACGGGCAGGCCGAGGCCCACCTCGACCCGGCCGAGGCGCGCGCGGAGCACGCGGGCCCCAGGCGGCGCCTAGTTAAATCGATCGCAACCGATTTCGCGGGGGGCCGCCGATCCCCCGCGTGGTCCCCGTCTCCAGGTGGCTGCCGGCGTACGCGGCCATAGCCAGGATCCTGCGGCTGAACCCCCTGGCCGACCTGGCCGCGGCCCTGGCCCTGGGGATTGCCGCCCTCCCGAGGACAATGAGGGAGGACGAGCTGAGGGCCCGCGTGTGCTGCAGGACGGCGGTCATCGTGGGGGCGGGCCCGTCGCTCGACCTGTGGGCCGACCGCATCGCCCGGGGGTGGCCGCCGTTCCCGCACTCCCTGATCGCGGCGGACGACGCCGCCGCGGCCCTCCTGGAGAGGGGGGTGGTGCCCGACGTCCTAGTGACGGACCTGGACGGCGACCCGGGGACGGTGCTCAGGGCGGCGAGGAGGGGCTCGGCCGTCGTCGTGCTTGCCCACGGGGACAACGTGGCGAGGGCGCTGTGGGCCGCGAGGGCGCTGCGCAGGCTCCTCCCGACGGGCCAGGTGATCCCGCTGCCCAACTCGGCGGTCCACGGCGGTTTCACGGACGGCGACAGGGCGGCCTACCTGGCGGCCGCCATGGGGGCGGAGCGCGCGGTCCTCGTGGGGATGGACCTCGAGGGCGAGGTCGGGCGCTACTCGATGAAGGGGAAGGGCGGGGAGCGCTGGCTCGCTAGGAAGAGGCTCAAGCTCAGGATAGCCAGGGCGCTGCTCGACTCGCTGGCGGAGTCCGGGTTCGAGCTCCTTCAGCCCGAGGCGCTCGACCAGGGGGCCGGCGACGAGCGACGACGCCAGCCCGAGGGCGGCCCCTCCGATGACGTCGAGGGGATAGTGCGCCTCGATCAGCACGCGGCTCACGGCTATGGCCGCGGCCAGCGCGAGGAGGAGCCACCTGTAGATCCCCCTGAGGTTGAGGGGCAGCGAGAAGGTCCTGGAAGCGTGGCCCGAGGGGTAGGAGTAGCTGTCCACGAGGAGCGGCTCGTGGAGGGGGCAGGAGGCCTCCAGGGGGCGGCATATCGAGAAGGAGACCTTGAGGACGCCGTCGATGACCTCGGCCAGCAGCAGGGAAGCCAGCAGCGCGACCGGCAGCCCCCGGCGCCTGAGGTACACGTACGCCGAGTAGGCGAGGACGGCCGCCCACACCACCTCGACGCTGCCCACCAGCCCGAGGGCGTAGAGCGCCGGCCGGTAGGCGGCCGGCGCCGGGATGGCGGAGCGCAGCCCGGGGGAGAGCTCCTCGGCCAGCCCCAGCGCGAGCGCGGCAGCGTAGAGCGCGGCAGCCGCGCCCAGGCCGCCGCGCCCCCGCATGCGGGGGCGGCGGCGACCCACCGTAATATCGGTTTCGCGCGCTATAGTGCTATCGCGGTCGCCCGCCCGAACCTCCCCAGGTCCACCCGGGTCCCCGGCGGGTCGCCGACCGGTATGAGCCTGACCCCTATCGGCTTCCCCGCGGAGGCCGAGAGGGCGCGAGCGTCCAGGAGGAAGCGGCGGACCTCCTCGGGGCCCGCGGAGACCACCGCCATGTCGACGCCGGCCACGCACACCGAGGATAGGCGGAGCAGGTCCGAGGCGCGTATCGAGCCCTCGCGCGCCATGGCCTTGAGCGCGGAGTCCTCCTCCACGGGGAGCATGACCTCGTTGAACCCCAGCGCCCCGGGGCCCGCGCCCCTCCTGATGGCGCGGTTGAGCTCGTGGACCGCGTGCATGGAGCCCGGCGACCCCACGCGCGCGCCGTAGGCGCGCTCCACGAGCGCGGCGACGCTGTCCTCCATCCACGGGCTCAGGGAGTAGTCGAACGCCGCCCCGGGGACCGCGCCCTCCGCGCGCCTGAAGATGCTCGCCACGGAGCCGGCCACGGACGACGCGTCGACGTCGGACGCGTAGAGGATGGAGGCGGCGAGGATCCTCCTCCCCGGCGGGGCCGACGAGACGGGGAAGTAGGGCGTGGCTATTATGTGGCCGCCCGCGCTGACCGCGACGCGCGTGGCCAGCTCGGGGTCCCTGCCGGCGATCCTGACGATGGCTGACGCGGCCGCGGCCGCGTCGCCCGGCCCCTGGATGGGCATGTACGCGTGCAGCCCCTGCAGCGCCGCCTCCTCGAGGACCTCGGGCCTGCGCGTGTGGCCTATCGAGACCAGCACGCCATCGGGGGAGGCCGAGGATACCCTCGCCACCAGCGAGGGGTCGTCGCCGGGGAGGCCGGGGAGCGATATGCGCCTGGTCCAGACCTCGATCCCCGCGGAGGACGCCTCCCTGGCCCTCCCGGAGAGCTCGGCGGCCCAGTCCTCCATCGCGTCCCTGAGCCGGGCCGCCTCCCAGGACGGGGGATCCCCGAGGATCGCCAGGGCCCTGATCCTCAACACCGACGGGCCGGCGGCGTCGGATTTTTCCTTTCCGGGGGATCCCGGGGGCCCGACAACCCAAATTAGGAAGGAGCGCCCGACGCGCCGCGTTGAGGGGGGGCAGGAGGTACCGCCTGCTGCGCGGAATAGTCTCGCTGCTCGTGCTGAGGTACCTGGCCGAGGGGGAGGAGTGCGGCTACGGCCTCAGGAGGAGGATATCCGGGGTGCTGGGGGAGGCGCTCCCGCCCGGCTACATCTACGTGATCCTGAAGTCCCTCAGGGGGAGGGGGCTGCTGGACGCCAGGGAGGGCTCGAGGAACGGGAGGAGGGTCGTGTACTACCGGATAACGGACAGCGGGATGGACTTCCTGCTCCGGCACAGGGGCGCCGTGGAGGCGGGCAGGAGGGCGATAGAGGAGCTCACCAGGTTCCTGGAGGGGAGGGGCGGCGAATCGGCGCGCGGGGACCGAGGCCGGCGCCAAACTTATTGGCGCCGGGGGGCCCGATGCGCCGTGCCAGCCGGATCCCCAGGGAGGTGCGCGATCTGCGGCAGGCCTGCCGCCGTGAGGGTTCCATACGCCAACGCGTCCTTCTGCGAGGAGCACTACCCCCAGTGGCTGGAGAGGAGGATCAGGAGGGTGGCCGACAGGTACGGGATGCTCGACGGCGTGAGGAGGGTGGCGGTGGCGGTGTCCGGGGGGAAGGACAGCGTGTCGCTGCTCCACGCGCTGGCGGGGCTGAGGGGCGATTACGGCTTCGATGTCGTGGGGATCCACCTGGACCTGGGGATCGGGGACTACTCGCGCGCGAGCGCCGAGGCCGCCAGGAGGAACTTCGAGATGCTGGGGGTGGAGGGCAGGATCGTGGACCTGAGGGCGAGGTACGGCTTCTCGGTCCCGGAGGCGGTCAGGGCCGTGAGGAGGCCGGCGTGCTCCACGTGCGGCGTGGTGAAGCGCTACGCGCTGGAGGAGGCCGCGGAGGACGCGGGGGCGGACGCCCTGGCGACGGGGCACAACCTGGACGACGTGGCGCAGTTCGTCATGATGGGCTACCAGTCCGGGGACCTCGAGGGGCTCGCCAGGCTCAGGCCGGTGATCCCGGCCGGCCGCCACTACGGGGTGAGGAGCGTGAAGCCGCTCTTCCTCATCTACGAGAGGGACCTGGCGGAGTACGCGCGGATCAGGGGGCTCCCCGTAGTGGGCGCCGAGTGCCCGCTGAGGGACAGGACCTCCCAGGGGTTCATCAGGAGGAAGCTCCTGGAGATTGAGGAGGGGATGCCGGGGTTCATGCTGAGGCTCGTCCAGGAGTTCGCGGACGGCGTGCAGCCGGCCCTGGCGGAGAGATACCTGAGGGAGGAGGATGTCGGGACCTGCAGGATCTGCGGGAGGCCGACCTCGAAGGGGAGGGAGATCTGCTCTTTCTGCGCGATAAGGGCGAGGGCCCTGGGGACGGGGGCGGCCCCCGGCGCTACGGGGTGACCACGAGCTCCCCCGTTATCGGCGCGTAGTAGTTGTCGATGTTTATCGAGATGGCCGAGGGGTAGCCGAGCGAGTTCACCCCCTCGAGGAACACGGGCCTGCCGATGGCGTCCCTCCCGATTATCTCGACGGTGCCCCCGGGGGGCACGTTGTACACGGTGACCGTGTCGTTGGTGTACGCGGAGACGGTGGCGACGTACCAGCGATCGCCCGGCGCGGCGGTCGTCGCGAAGACGTAGATCCCCTGGATGCCCGATGAGCTCCCGCCCGGATGATAGTAGGACCTGAGGACGCCGTCCAGGTACTCCACGTAGGTGTTCGACGCCGCGTTGGCGACGAACTTGATCACATGGTAGTTGTAGGGCGAGAACCACACCCGGGTCTGGTTGTATGCGTAGGTTTTGGAGCCAGTCGCGCTGATTATGGACGCGTAGGACGCCGTGTACTGGTCATACGTAGTGACGTTCGCCCCGTAGCCCTGGGGGACGTTCTGCGGCGATGAGCTGGGATTCGTCGAGATCCCAACTATTACCGTTGAGGGCGATGGGGGCGGCGGGCCGCTCACGCTGCTCGGCGCGTACCTCAGGTAGAGGACGATCACGGCCGAGGTGTAGGACCAGCTCGTGTTGCTGTATCTCAATACGGAGTACGGAGAAGGGGGCGGGGGCGAGGGTGAGGCCATGGCTATCTCGTAGCGATCCTCGATGACCACTACGGAGACCGAGCTGCTCATTGTCCAGGGCGACAGCGAGCTCGTGGAGTTCCACAGGAACATCTTCCCGCTCACGACCCTGCTGACGGAGTCGCCCACCTGGCTGTAGCTGTACTCGTCCCCTCCCCAGATCCTCCCCGAGTAGACCGCGGGCGCCGGGAGCGACGTAGAGGGCGCCGGGGGGCGCGCGCAAGTGAACACGTTCCCCAGCGCAGTGACCACCGCGAACTGCGGCGCCCCCCAGCTGCCCCCTAGGTTCACGTTTATCGTGACCGTGGAGCCCGGGCCGACGCTGCGGTTCACCCAGCTCCACCCGAAGGCCGTCGAGTTGTAGTAGTAGACCCTCAGCACCTCCGACGCGAACGGCGAGTTGTCGGTCACGTTGATCGCGTACGTCCCGTTGGAGTACCTGGAGCACAGCACCGTGAGGCTCTCCGCGGACCTCAGCTGATCCTCCTGGACAGACTGCTGGAACTGGTTCACGTAGCTCTGCTGGGCGGTCAGGACGTTCGCGAACCCGACCGCGAGTATCATCAGGGCTATTATCACGAAGAGCGCCGCCACTATGGACGCCTGGGCGCGCCTCCTCACGGCCCCACCCCCACGACCGCCGACGCCCTCGCGCCGCTCGAGGTCAGCACTGACACTATGTAGGGCGAGTTGGCCTCCAGGTACCCGCGCGCCACCACGCGCACCTCGACGACCCCGTACGGCCGTATCTGGACGGAGCTGGATTGCACCCAGGAGGTCCCGCTGTACACGTAGAACTGGGGGTAGTACTCGTAGGACGTGGAGTTCGATATTATGACGCCGACCACCGTGACCGGCAGCTGGCCCTCGTCCGACACCATGAGGGTCACGTTCCCCGAGGACGCGCTGGCGACCGCGAACTCTATCACGGGGTGCTGGCGGAGGGCCGCCTGAGCCCTGTAGGCGCTCGATGCCAGGCCTCCCAGCGCGCCCGAGCTGTAGGAGCTGGCCCAGGACACGAGGATCACGCCCGCGCTCGCGGCAACCACTATGAGCAGGAGCGTCGCGATGACCTCGCTCACGGCCGCGCGGCGCACGTGTGAACGATTAACGACGGCCATATTTAAGCTGGAGGCGCAACCGATTTCCGGCGCCGCGGCGCACGGGGGGGCGTGGAGACCCTGGAGGAGGTGGCGGCGGCGGTCAGGGCATGCCGCGCGTGCCCGCTCCACGAGCACCGCAGGAACGCTGTGCCGGGGGAGGGGACTGGGAGGAGCGGCGTCATGTTCGTCGGGGAGGCGCCCGGGAGGAACGAGGACGAGCAGGGGAGGCCCTTCGTCGGGGCGGCGGGGCAGCTCCTGACGGACCTGATGGCGAGGGTCCTCGGGCTCAGCAGGGAGGACGTCTTCATAACGAACGTCGTCAAGTGCAGGCCGCCCGGGAACAGGGAGCCGGAGCCCTGGGAGGTGGCCGCCTGCTGGAGGTACCTGGAGGCCCAGGTCAGGATCCTCAGGCCGAGGATAATCGTGGCCCTGGGCAGGCACGCGGCGACGGCGCTGCTCGCGGGGCCGGGCGCCGAGCCTATCAGCATAAGCGAGGTCAGGGGGAGGCCCAGGGCGGCGAGGATAGGGGGCCACGAGGTCACCGTGTTCCCGACGCTCCACCCGGCCGCCGCGCTCTACAACAGGCAGCAGGTGGGCGTCCTGGAGGAGGACTTCAGGAGGCTCTCCTCACTCATCCGGGGGCGCGGGACCCTGGACCAGTTCATGCGATGCAGCGGAAACGCTTAACTGGGGAGCCGCGGCCCTCCGTCCGTGGTGCGCGTGGAGGACGCGCCCTATCCCAGGGTCCTGGGCATAAGGGAGGAGCTGAGGGAGAGGGGCAGGGCCATCGTCGCGATGGACGTGGACCCCCGCGTCCACATGAACGCCATGGGGACGGTGCACGGGGGAGCAATAGCGAGCCTCGTGGACTCGGCCGCCGCGAGGGCGGTCGCCTCCCTGGTCGGCGAGGTGGCCCGCATGTCGACGATCGAGCTCAAGGTCAACTACCTGAGGCCCTCGGCCGGCGGGACCCTGAGGGCGGAGGGGCGCGTCGTCCACGCGGGGACCCGGATAGCGGTCGTCGAGGTCGACGTGAGCCAGGAGGGATCGCTGATCGCCAAGGCGCTCGCCACGTACTACGTGGCCGGCGGGGCGGACCGGGACGGGCGACCGGCTCGTATCCACCCGCCGGGCCACGGCGGAGTCCCGCCCCTCGTGGGCCTGAAGTCCGCCGGATCGCTGTAGCGGCGCCTCCACTGGGCGTCCAGCTCCTCTATCCTGGCCCTGATGCGCGCGGCGCGCTCCCTGGCGAGCTCCAGGGCCCCGGGGTCCCTGGCCAGCATGACCACCCTGCTCCTCCGATCCACCTCGGCGACGCGGTACCCCGTGCGGGCCTCCAGCTCCGAGGCGAACGCCTCTATCTCCTCCAGCGACGGCATGGCATCGATGGGGAGCCTCCTGGTGCTCTCCCCGACCCACGTGTAGCCCTTCAGCTCGACGAACATCGGATCCCCCGAGCGCACGATCCGCGCGTAGCCGTCGGGGTCGACCATGTTGAGGCCCCTCACCAGGGTCAGCCTCATTATCGTGTTCGATCCCGCGCGCTCGAAGTCCCCCATCATGCTAACGCTCTCCATGACCCTCTCCCATGCCCCGGTGAACAGCGGGCGGGCGGCGCGCTCCATGACCTCCCGGGAGGGCCCGTAGACGCTCAGGTAGAGGTTGTGGGGAGGGACCGCCCTGAGCTCCCTGAGCCTGGCGGGCACGCTGCCGTTCGTCACCAGGAAGGCGGTGATGCCCCTGCGCCTGGCGGCGGCCACGAGCTCGCGGAGCCAGGGGTAGATCGTGGGCTCCCCCTCCAGGCTTATCGCCATGTGCCTCGGGAACATCGCCTCGAGGAGCCTGCCCCCGTCGGCCGACGGGTTGCCCTTGTAGCCTATCAGGAGGGCGCGCTGGGCGCGTATCGCGCCCTCGACGACCTCCTCCGGGCCGTCCCAGGACGCGGGGCCCCCGCGCGCGCCATGGGGCCTCCAGCAGAACTGGCACCTGAAGTTGCACAGGGGCGCGTTGGGCGTCATCTGAATGCAGCGGTGGCTCGACACGCCGTACCAGCGCTTGTAGCACATAGGCCCGCCGAGCAGGGCGCTCCTCGTCCACCTGCACACCTCCACGGCGGCGCTGCGCCCCACGCGCATGTAGCCCGGCCTGGCGGGCTCCAGCCGCGCGGGGCCGCCCCCTACTGGGGCCTGTGCGCGCAGCGCCTCGCCGGCGCTCACGCCGCGCCGATGGCGGGCGGCGGCTTATAACCGAGCTCCCCGCGCCCCGGGGCTCGGCCCCTGGATGGGCCGGCCTGGTGGCCCTGGGCCTCCCGCCCGGCGCTCGGGGAGGGGAAGCCGTCGGCCAGCGCCCTCTCGAGGAGCGCTGGGAGGTCCGATGGATCCCCGGAGGTGATTATGCGCGCCCGCAGGCCGGTGATCGCGGCCGACATCAGGACCCTCAGCGCGGCGTCCTCCACCTCCGGCGCTATCAGCAGTATGACGGGCAGCTCGGCGGAGGCGTCGAACGCCTTCGTGACGCTCCTCAGGACCCTCGGGGGGTCGCCGCATATCACCAGGTCGACGAGGACCCTCGAGCCCCCGCCGTCCAGGCCCATGCAGAACTCGTGGAGGACGCCGGATTTGCCCGTGAGCCTGAAGCGCCAGGACACGGCGTAGCCCCTGGAGGAGGCCACCCCCTCCAGCCGCCCCAGGAGGCCCAGCAGCTCCCGGACCGCGGGGGCCGCCTCCTCCGACAGCGCGTAGCTGACCTCCTTCACGGGCTCGAGCTGCTCGGGGGACACCTCGCTGCCCGAATCCGCCCCGATCAGCGAGATGTTGGGGCGGGGGAAGGTCTGGTGGCAGCTGTTGCACTCGTACCAGAAGCCTATGGACCTCAGCGACGACCCGTCGACGGGGGAGCCGCACCTGGGGCAGCGCAGAGATCCGTCCTTCGTCCTGAAGTCCGACAGCCTGCCCACGTAGCCGCAGCCGGTGTGCTCAACGAGCTCCTCCCTCTCCAGGTCCTGCGAGCCGCAGAAGGGGCAGCTGAGCTTCACGTAGAACCGGGTGTCGCCGGTCGAGCGCGCCACGGTGCCGTAGGAGGTCCCGGCCACCCTCACGACGCCGGAGAGCCGCGAGAGCGCTTCCTCGACCGCGCCGACTCCGGATCTCTCAGCTATCTGGCGCGCTGTGAGGGGGGACTTCGCCTTCAACAGCTCGGCGAGCACGGCCCTGATCCCCGGATCGCAGTAGGGCGCCAGGGACTCCCCCAGCCGCTGGACCTCGGCGCAGTCCAAGCTCCCCCTCGGCCGCGGATATGTGCGTCCCGTTAGAAATCCTTTGCCTAGGGCGAGGGAATTTCACCGCCCGCTTCGGGAGGGCGATTGGGCCGTCGATCCACCGTCCCCTTTATCCCGGCCGCCGAGCCGCGCCTCCACTCGTCGCGCTCCAGCGCCGACCTCAGCGCCGCCCCGAGCGCCCTGAAGGCCGACTCCCAGGCGTGGTGGGGGTCCGTCCCCCTCACCAAGTCCACGTGTATCGTGGCCCTCATCCCCTGGGCCATCCCCTCTATCAGCGCCACCAAGAACTCCTCCTGCAGGTCCTCGACCTGCCCGAAGCGGACCCCCCTCTCGACCACCGCCAGGGCGCGGCCCTCGTAGGAGACGCGCGCCTGGGAGTACGCCTCGTCCAGCACTGCCTGCGCGAATCCGTGGCACCTGCAGCCCTGGGAGCCGATCCTCGCGTCCGCCATCTCCCTCAGGGCCGCGCCGAGCGTTATGCCCAGGTCCTCCGCCACCGTGTGCATGAGCCTCCTGCCCGCCTCCACGTGGGCGTCCACGTTCAGCCCCGAGTAGAAGGCCAGCACCTCCACCATGTGGTCGAGGAACGGCGATCCCGTGGATATGCGCCAGGGCCTCCTGGGCCCCTCCTCCACCGAGACGCGGACCACGGTCTCGGCGGTCCTCCTCTCAACGGACGCGGAGGAGGGGGACGACCCCAGGACCGAGATGCCGTGGCTCACGCGGCCGCTGGGGCCCGGGGCTATTTCTCCGTTTGGCCGAGCCTCTCCTCGACGGCCCTGGCGTGGCTCGGAAAGCCCTCGTGCCTGGCCATCGTGAGCACGACGGGGGCGAAGCCCCTGAGCCCCTCCGGGGTCGCGATCTCCACCGTGGGCTTCCTCAGGAACGCGTCGACGCTCAGGCCCGAGTAGAGGCGGGCGTAGCCGCCGGTCGGCAGCGTGGCGTTGGGCCCCAGGCCGTAGTTGCCCGCCGATATCGGCGTGCCCAGGCAGACCGTGCCGAAGTTCCTCAGCCTCCCCCTGTAGCGGGCGTAGATCTCCTCCGCGCGGTCGCTGTCTATCAGGAGGTGCTCGGCCGCGTACTCGTTGGCGAAGTCCACCGCCTCATCCATAGAGGACGCCACCAGGATGGCGCTGTACTTGCCGGCGTTCGCCAGCACGTAGGACCTCCTCGGCTCGGGCAGCTCCTCTATCGCGCGGTCGATCTCCTCGGCCACCCTGCGCGCGTAGTCCTCGGAGATCGTCACGAGGACCGCCGACGAGTCGGGGCCGTGCTCCGCCTCGTTCAGGACATCCCAGGCCACGATGCGCGGGTCCAGGGTCCCGTCCGCTATCACGAGCGCCTCGCTGGGGCCGGCGGGCAGGTCGACCCTCACCAGGTCCCTCACGAGCCTCTTCGCGGCGTAGGTCCAGGGGCCGCCGGGACCGGCCACCGCGTCGACGCGCCTGACAGTGCGGGTCCCCAGGGCGAAGGCGGCCACGGCGTGGGCCCCGCCCATTATGTAGAATTCGCGCGCGCCCGACATGTGCGCCGCCACGAGCGTCGCCGGCTCCATCCTCATCTCGTTCCCCCAGGGCGGCGACGCGACCGCTATCCTGGGCACCCCGGCGACGCTCGCGGGCACGGTGACCATCACCGAGACGGAGGGGTAGCTCGCCTTCCCGGCGGGCACGTAGAGCCCGGCGGAGTCCAGGGGGATCACCTCCATCCCCGCCACGAGCCCGGGCTCCACCTCGATCCTCAGCGGCCTCGGCATGAGCGCCTCGTGGAACTTCCTCACGTTGGCTATCATGCGCCTGATAGCGGACAGCACCCCGTCGTCCAGGCTCCTGTAGGCCCGCGAGATCTCCTCGGGCCCCACGACCATCTCCTCCGGCCTCACGCGGCGCCCCACCTGGGAGGAGAGGAACTCCGCTATGGCGTCGTCGCCCCTCTCCCTCACGTCTTCTATTATCCTGCGCACCTCCGGCTCTATTCCGGAGACGTCCAGCTCCGACCTCCTGAGGATCCTCTCCATCACCTCGCGGGGGGCGTCGCGGATCGAATAGATGGGGTACGAGGCCACGCCGCGGGGGCGTCGGGCGGGCCCTATTACCTTATGCCCGGGGGCGGCGCAGCGCGGGGCCGAGCACCGCCGCCGCCAGAGCTGCGGCGGCGGCCCCCAGCGCGTCGACGGAGCCCCAGAGGGCGATCGGGTCCCCAGGAGGGCCGACATGGCGAGCCCCCCCGTAGAGGGCCCCGACCGACCTCGAGAGCCCCGTCAGCATGCCGAAGGCGCCCAGGTAGGAGCCCCTCCTGGCGGGATCGGCGAGCGCGTTCGCTATGGCGGAGACGACCGGCGACGTCACGTCCTCGCCGACCGTGAGCACGGCCACGGAGAGCATCGCCCACGGGAGCCCCCCGCGCAGCGCCAGCATGAGGAACCCGGCCGCGTAGAGCGCGATGCCGGCGTGAAGCCACCTCAGGGCGTCCCCGCGCGAGGCCGCCGCTGCTATCGGGCGCTGGAGGGCGACGACCACGAGCCCGTTCACCGTGTAGAGCGATCCTATCTCGGCCGCGCTGAACCCGTGCACCGAGCTCTCGAAGACGGTGAGCGTGAGGCCGAACTGCGCTATGAAGGCGTAGAGGAGCACGAAGGGCGACATGCGCGCCAGGTAGACGCGGTCGGGGGCCCCGGGCCTCCCGGTGGGGCCGGCCGCCTCCACCGTCAGCGCGAAGAGCGCCGAGGCTGCGAGCGCTACGCCCGATACTATGAACGCGGTCCCGTAGCCCAGCGCGTCAGCCAGCAGCCCCCCGGCGAGGGGCCCCAGGGCCCATCCCACGTTTATCCCTATCCTGACGGTCCCGTAGTTCAATATCATCTCGCCCAGGTCGCTCCCGCGGTCCCCCACCATCGTGTTGAACGCCGAGAAGGACATGCCGCCGAACAGGTTCTCAGCGGCCGCGGCCGCCGAGAACGCGCCGTACCCCGGGACCCTCAGCGAGAGGCCCATGGCGGCGAGCGCCGCCCCCGAGAGCACGAGCGCGGCGACCATGACGCGCCTCCTGCCAATCCTGTCGGAGGCGGCCCCTCCGGCCAGCTGCCCGAGAGCCGACGCCGCCCCAAGCACCAGGTAGTACGCGCCCACCTCCCCGAGGGGCATGCCCCTGGAGTAGAGGACAAGCCCCACGTACGGCGTGGCGAGCGATATCGCGAAGGTCCTGAGGACCCCTAGCGCTGTGAGGCGCGCTATGCCGCCGGAGGCCACGCGCCCGCCGTGGGGCGGGCGCCTATACGCTTAGCTGGCCTCCCTCGGGGCCGGCCTCCTCCAGGACAGGGCCAGGTAGATGCCCACCAGCACCAGGGCGGTGAAGAGCGCGAAGACCGCCATCGAGAAGTAGAGGACCGCGGGGAACTCCGAGACGAATGACGCGAGCTCGTCCAGGGTCGTCGCCATCGTGGAGGCGCTGAGGGCCTTGGCGACGGCCAGCGCGAAGCTGACCCCGTACTCGGAGGCGAGCCCCTCGGCCGCTGATACGGGTGGAATTATAGCGTATGGGAGGTGCGCGAGCAGGTTCACCTCCTCGACGTCGATCACGAGGGCTATCGAGGACATGATCCCCAGGGCGTTCAGCGCCCTGCTCCGAGCCCTCCCCGAGGCCACGAGGAGCGCCGCCGACAGCAGTCCCAGGGCGATCGCCGCGGCGAACTCGGCCACCAGGGAGTAGGTGGGCTCGTAGACCTGCGCGAGCGCGGCGGGGATCGTGGGAGGCCTGGAGCCCAGGATGGCCCAGGCCATCGTCGGCGCGTAGTAGTAGAGCTCCACGAGGTACCAGACGCCCGAGAGCGCCGACGCAGCGCCGAACGAGAGCGCGATCCTCCTCGACGCGGACGCGGTCTCTGGGTGGATCCCCCTGTAGCCGTAGACGAACGCTATCAGGGCGTTGGCGAACGCGACGGCGCCCAACAGCGTCGCCAGGATCAGCGGCGGATACGTGGGGTTGGAGAACAGGGACCAGTAGTCGCGGACCACGAGGTCGAAGCCGACGAGCGACGATGTATCCTTCACGACTTCGACGCCGGCGGGATAGTTGACGACCGCGAACACGAGCCTGAACATTACCGGGATCACCGTCGTGAAGCCGGCCGTGACGAACCCGAGCGCGGCGTGCCTTCCGGGGCTCATGGAGCCCAGCGTCCTGTACCAGTATCCTATGAGGGGAAGCGCCACGGCGACGCCGAACGCTATCGCGGTTGCCCAGACGGGCCACAGGAGCGCCCCGGCCAGGTTCGTGAAGACGGGGAGCATCCCCGCCAGGAACACCGTCACTATCGTGCCGAAGACGCCGCCGACGGCGTAGATTGCTATCAGGTAGCGCGCGATCCCCCTGACCGCCTCGAGGTGGCGCCCGTCGCGGCGCGACGCGTACTCCAAGGCCGGGAGGGTCCAGATTATCCCCAGGACCGTGTACACGAGCGGTATGTGGACGCCGAAGGCCCAGGCGAGCAGCACCGTGGCGAGCTGGACCGCGTTCATTCGATCGCCCTCCCCTTCAGGTACAGGTACACCATGTATATCGCGAGCGCCGGCATTGCGATCTCTACCGCGAACACGAGCGCGGCGAGCCAGGGCGTCAGCGCCAGCGTCGGGTTGTAGAGCCCCGGCCCCACGGGTATCCCCGTCACCTGCGGGGGCCCCGCCGCGGAGGGCGAAGAGTCCACCAGTATGAACGGCTGCCTCCCCACCTCGGACGTCACGGCGCCCCCGACGGACGCGAGGGCCGCCAGCAACACGAGCGCGTAGGGGGCGCCCCCGACGAGCAGGCGCTCGATCCTCCCGATCCACCCCAGGCCCCTGATCCTGTGGAGCCCGTAGTAGTATAGGGTGAGGCCCAGGGACCAGGCGCCCAGGAGGGCCCCGCCCGCGACCATGAACCCGAGGTAGAACGCCGGGAGGAACTGCGGGGGCCTGATGGAGGCGGGCCAGCTGAAGTACCCCCAGAACGCGTGGGTCGTATCGCCGTACGCGAGGAAGCTCGTCACCGGATCGACCCTCAGCCCGCTCCAGAACAAACCCTCTATGGCCGCGAGCTTCAGCGGGTCGAACTGCAGCACGAGCTCCCCCTGGAGGTGGCCGAGCACGAAGCCCTCGATCGCTATCAGCCCCGTCAACGCCGGGAGCATGGTCCTCAGCGCCTTCAGCTTGTACGGCCTCGGGCTCCTCCGGTGGCTGTATATGGTGATCCCAGCTATTCCGGACCAGCTCAGTATAAGCGCGGCCAGTATCCCGTGGAATATGAACACCTCTGCGCCCCACCAGAACATGTTCAGCGCGCCGGCGGGGGACGTGAAGACCGCCGCGTAGCGTATGACCTGGCCTATCGACTGGGGGAGCTGCACTATCTCGAGCCCCGGGGGCCTCATGCTCAGCGATGCCATGACCGACAGTATGTTGAACGCGCTGTAGAGCGCGCCCAGGGCGGCCACCAGCCCCACGAGCCAGTGGTACCACCCGTTCCTGAACCTCCCCCAGGTCAGGACGTAGATGGGGACTATCACTACCTCCATCAGGAACGCGTAGAGCTCGAAGTAGAACGGCAACACCAGGCCCGATCCTATCAGCGTGACGAAATTGCTCCAGAGCACCACGAGCCCGAATTCGACCAGCGTGCCGAACGCCGCCCCCACACCGAGGAATATCGTCGCTATGACGGCGAACGTCCTCGCCAGCGCGTTCCAATCCTGGTCCCCCGTCCTCAGGTGCCTGTACTCGGCGACGACGGCGAACGTCATCGTCCCTATGAACATCGACGCGAGGAGCAGGTGGCTCATTATGCCCACGCCGGAGAGCCACCTGGCGAGCAGGGGGGCCTCTAACCCCGAGCTCATAATAGGTTACAGTAATCATGGTTATTATAAACATTATGTTAATGATGGTAATATCCGCGTAGCTGCTCCGGGATCTATCACAGTATGCGGAGCATGGATCCCCCGTCGACCGCCACCGTGGCGCCGTTGACGTAGCGCGCGGCGTCGCTCGCCAGGAAGACGACGACCGACGCCACCTCGGAGGGATCGGCCGCCCTC
>Ga0081534_100018_pt1 | contig 80479 bp, 81 predicted proteins | sample MonGeyMetagenome_FD_71019 | JGI IMG/M metagenome (GOLD analysis project Ga0081534, IMG submission 71019) | Hypoxic/sulfidic aquatic microbial communities from Monarch Geyser, Yellowstone National Park, USA - MG (SPAdes) v1 (version 2) | ecosystem: Environmental > Aquatic > Thermal springs > Hot...
CCATGCATTTTTGTAAGGTAAAAAAGGACAGCGTTCTTAACTGGCTCTCCCCCGTATTCAGCCAAAGTTTCTTCAACAACCTTTTTTAAAAGATCTTTTGAGCTCTTTCTCGGCATTCTAAACCACCTCTATGAAATCAACTGCGCCTTTTTCCGTGTTTATATCTACAATATAAAGCGGACCGAGAGGTCTTATGCTTCTCCAGAACGTAAAGCCATCACTAACAGTCATCTTCCTGACAATGTTTGCATACTTGAGCTGAACCTTTATAGCTTCTTGGTAAGAGTAACCAATGATAATTGTTATCCTGTTGAGCTCAATATCCTTCTTTACTTGATCCATTATGAAGATTTCATATTCAACAGGGTCCTTAACGGCAAAATCTTCTTCAGCAAGCAGGTTTATGAAGTTCACTGCGTTTTTTGTTTCAACAGATTTTGGAAACGATATTCTATCGGCTTTGTACCCAAAATCCTTTGGATTGAACGTAACTATGTTAATGTTTTCTTCGTTTCCCAGCAAAACTTTTATGTCTTCAAGAAAAGTTTCTTTGTTCTCGTTTGGCCCTATTAAATAGTTTACTTTATAGCCCATCTTTACGAAGTCTGCTACGAACATCTTTCTTAGCAAAGAGCCCCTTACGTCCTCAACGCTCATATCTAACTCAATTAAAACCCTGTTTCCAAGGTACTTTATCGAATCGACCTCTGCGCTTGGGGGCTTGCTCACGTTGCTAAACCTGCTCAGAAATGGTTTTTGCAGCATAAAGAAAGGATTAAATATCCTTAGCTGATCTTTGAGTGTTACGTAGTGCAGAGGCTGCTCTACAGGGTGATCTCTGTCCTTGATTATCCTTAATGCCCTTACGTTCTGTCCGAGAACATTCTCAAAGTTAAGGTTTATTATGACATCCGCTACAAACTTTACGTGTTCTGCCACAGGGTTCAGACCTTCAGCTATAAGCACCATTGATGCGTTTTTCTGCTTTACCGAACCGTAAATAAGCTGTAAAAAAGGCCTTATCGAGCTCTCATCTTTAATTCCAAAGAACATAGCATCAATTGTATCAATTATAACAAGCTGACCATCAGAAAGGGCTTCAGCTATCTCTGAATAAACAGTCTCAACTGAACCGCTCATCGCGTTTATAACCTTTAGAGTGCCCTTGTATTCAGGAGCAACAACCTTCATCTTCTCCCTCAATGAGCTTTCGGGGTCTGCGTATGAAATATAAGTGCATTTATCTTTCATAGAACAGGCTTTAAGGGCCAAAAATGTCTTGCCTATTCCTGGCGGACCTTCTATGAGCGAAACGTATCCAGGCGTCGTAAGAATATCTAGGACATCTCTCATTACTTTTTTATAATTTGATACATTATATAAAGCTTTATAGCTTCATGAACGCATTATCAAAAATTTAATGGTTTTTTAGCGTAATTTTAAGCAATCAGTGCTTTTAAGCCGCCCATAAAAATATTTCCGAAAATTAAGATTTCCGGAAATATCATCTTGATGAAATAATAAACAAATTCTAATGATCTTATTTCCTGATTTTCTAAAAAATAAGACTTTCCGGAAAAATAGGTGATCAGATTCTGTTGTCCAGACTAGCGAGGCTTATCAACCTTTTTGTAAAAAAGCACTATTGGCAACAAGCAGTGGCTGACACATATGGCTCACTAACCCTATTCACTGCTCATTAAAGAATTAAACGCTCAACATAGCATTATTAGATATAAATGTTGAAAAAAGTGAAAATAGGATATTAGAATTCTTAAGGAATCATATTGAATTGTAAAAATAAAATGGAGATACATAATCCCCTGCCTTTGATCTTAGTTCAATTAGCTCTTTTCTATCTCTTTCAAGTTCTTCAAGAATTTCCCTAGGTGTAGTGCTTATCTTCTCATAGATATTCCTTATCCTTTTATTTTTTGAAAGAAGCTCTGGTATTCTAATTGTAAATTGCTTCTCATAATCATCCCTTTTATATTCCTTACCCTGCACCTCTTTAAAAAGCCTTTTAAGATCCTCATATCTTGGAAGATATCCCAGTGGAGTTTTTATTGCATCCACATCATTATGTACCCTGAGTTCCATCCATTTCAGCCATATTGCTTTATCGGTTTTTTCATTTAAATATCTCCCATCTTTATCCTTGAGAAAATAATTTACTATAAATATCTTTGGAACTTTCTTTAGTTTCTCTTCAAACTTTATATAATTTTCGAGATATTTTCCGAGATCTACTGATAGGAACTCTATAATGGCCATTGGATTAAACGTTCTTATTCCTTCCTTGCCCAATGCTGCTGCAGTAGTTTCAGACTCGATTGATGCTCCTCTCATTACACCATTTTTCCAGTTCAATGTTTCGCATACTGGAGGACAGGTATCACTGTCCCTACCCCCAAATATTATTCCGCCTACCTCAACACCTTCATTACTTTCAAGTGCCTGGTAATCTAGGTTTGGAAATGCTCTTAAAGAAACTGTGAACCTTGCATTTTTATGTGATGGTGGTATTTCCTTACCTTCAGCATCCTTCTTCCCCTTCCACCATTCGCCGCTATAGTTTATTCCCCTTTCAGGTATTTCTTCACCCATACCATTCCAGTATGGTTTTCCTTCGCTCACTAATACATTTGAAAATATTATTTCAGAATCGCTGTGCAAAACTTCCCATATAATTGGGTCATCTTTTTTATTTATTCCGTCAATTATTCCAAAGACGCCTACCTCTATATTTATAGCCCTTGCCACCCCATCCACAGGCTTTATAAATACAAGATCATCCCCAACTAGCCTCTCTCCCGGCAGTGTGCATGTAGATGTTTTACCAGACATTGATGGAAATGCGCCTGTAAAATAGGTTACCCTGCCTTTAGGTCCGTTCACACCCATCAGGAACATATGTTCTGATAGCCATCCCTCCTTTACGGCCTGCGAGATTGTTAGTCTAAAAGCTGGCTTTTTAGGCCCAACTGTATTTCCTGCGTATTGAGTATTTACAGCAAAACCTGTAAGGCCCTCAAGATCAAAATAAATTCTTCTATTCTTAATATTTTTACTTGTTTTTCTTTCATCAAGTTCACCCTGAGAATGAACAAATTTTAAGAATTTTGCATTTGGTGTATTTTTAAACTTTTCATAGGCATTCCTATAGAGGATCAATTCATTATGCATAACATACGAAGAATCTGTAATTTGCACAGCAAGTTCAGAGAGTTTAGATTCAAGCGGGCCTAAGGAGAAAAAGCCAATGTACATTGTTCTTCCAACCATCTGATTTCTTAAAAGATTATGAATTTCCTTTAATCCCTCATCCCTTTGCATTACGTTAAGAAATGGAAGTTCTTCTTTCTTTGGTATGAGAATTTTGGTATTTTCCTTATCCCTTGCCTGATCGTAATAGTTATCAAAATGGTAAGTATGCATATCCTTTTCCAATCTACCCTCTTCACCATCCTCGAGTGCCTTTTTTCTAACAAAATCAAAATCTTCTTTTTTATCTGAAACTACAAATATTTTCGATGGATTTAATAACTCAACATAGAATTCCAGAAATTCAAAAAACTCTCTATTTTTTATTCCGTCAAGTTTTTTGAGTTCTTCTGAATCAAATTTTTCTAAGATTGATTTCATGTTAAGAGCCATAATATAGTCATAAAAAATTTTTTCTAAAAAATTGGTTTTGAACATAAATTGTTGTCCGCAAACGCTATATCATAACATTGGCCTTGAAGAGACATGCTACCTCTTCTTTATTCTCAATGGTTAGCCATGTGTACGCGGAAGCTGATTGTGTTGAGCAAAAACCATGAAAATAGGTAAACGTAAAGAGACTAGAAGAAGTACGATAGGTTAAGAAGGTTGTTATGCTTGCGCTTAACATGATGTAGAAGTCGAAAGAAGACCTAGGGAGTAGTTATTTGCCCTAAAGGACACAGACTTCATTCAGACCTTAACGGCGCATTGAACATCCTCAAGAAAGCAGTGAATATAATGGTTTCAACAGTAAAGAAGCCTTTATCTTTCATAGTAGATCACAAAAGAGTAGCGCCCGTAAAGGGGTGTAACCCTTGAAACCTAAGGAACCATCCCTCTTCAAGGGCGGGGAGGAGGTCAGTAAAACCAAAAAGAGTAAAGAGTTGCACTTATGGGATTACTCACCTTACCAAAAACTTAAATCTTAAGCTGAGAATTAATGTTCATGAGCCTGAAGATCGAGACCGTTAAAGTTGATGTTCCTGCAGGCTATAATGTGATCCTAGGGCAATCTCACTTCATAAAGACAGTTGAAGACCTTTATGAAACCTTAGCTTCTTCTTCCCCAACTATAAAGTTCGGGTTTGCCTTTTGCGAATCAAGCGGAAAGGCACTTATAAGGTTTGATGGAAACGATCAAGGCTGCATAAACCTTGCTGTGGAAAACGCTAAGAAGATAGGCGCAGGGCACTCGTTTATAGTTTACTTAAAGGACAGTTTCCCTATAAACGTGCTGAACAGGATCAAAAGCGTTGAAGAGGTTGACTGTATTTACGCTTCAACCGGTAATCCATTAAAAGTTATAGTAGCGGATGACGGAGAAGGTAGGGGCATACTTGGCGTTATAGACGGGATAAAGCCTAAAGGGGTTGAAAACGAAGAAGATAAAAAGGAGAGACACGAGTTTCTTAGGAAGATAGGTTATAAAAAGTGAAGATAAGCTTAAACAAACAGCTTGTCAAAAAATAACGGTTTGAAGTGCTCTGTATGCGGAAAAGAAGCTGTTCGTTACATACCTTATGCTAACATAGCTCTATGCAGGGACCATTATGTTGAATGGTTTGAGAAGAGGTTCTTTAAACATGTAGAGAGTTTTAAGATATTTGAAGGAAGCAAAAGGGTTGCCGTTGCGGTTTCGGGAGGCAAAGACAGCGTTTCACTTTTGCATTTAACTAAGATGGCTTCAGAAAAATACGGATTTGAAGTTTTGGGCATAACGATCGATCTGGGAATAGACAGAGGTACAGCTTATTCAAAGAAAAGCGTCGAAGTCGCCCTTTCAAACTACAAAAAGCTTGGAGTTGATTACGCTATAATTTCGCTCAAGGAGAAGCACGGCTTCAGCATTGATGAATCAAAACGTTACGTAAACAGGCCAGTCTGCAGCACATGCGGGCTTGTCAAGAGGTACTTGCTCAACGAAGTTGCAGAGGAACATGGCGCAGATACGCTTGCAACTGGGCACAACCTTGACGACATGGCCCAGTACGTGCTTTCTGCTTATGTTCACGGAAACCTTGAGTATGTCCTAAGAAACGGGCCCGTGATACCTGCAAGGCCTGGATATCCAGTTAAAAAGGTAAAACCTCTGTTTCTAACTCCTGAAGAAGAGATCCTTCACTATGCTCTGATAAAGGGCTTTGACTTTATTTATGATCCATGCCCCTATTCTAGTGAGTTCAACAGGGTTTCAAAAGAAAAGCTAGGCCTTATAATAAAAAAGATTGAGAAGGAATATCCAGGATTTACGCTTGGCTTAGTGCAAACTTTTGAAAAAGAAGTTAAGCCAAAGATGCACTATACAGAGGAAACTCAGGAAATTACAAAGTGCAAAATATGTGGAAGGCCAACAACTCCTGGAAGGGACATATGCTCATTCTGTGCAGTAAAGATGAAGATCTACGAAAGCCTACACCGTTCAGATGGACTTAAGAAAGCTCACAACGGCTGAATTGAACTTTTCTGGTTCCTCTAAGTAGCATGGATGGATCTTCCCTATTATTTCAAGCCTAGATTTTTTGAGATATTTCATGAGCGTTTCGTAATTCTCCTTAGGAGATATGGTGTCCTCAGAGCCCCATATAAGCAGGGCTGGTTTATCCTTTAGCTTAGGGAGCCTTTCTTCGAAAAGCCAGACGCCAACAGCGCCAACAAGGATAAGTCCAAGGATCCTTTCACTGTAGGTTGTAGAGTAATCGAGAGCTTCTTTTCCTCCCAAAGAAGCCCCCATTATAACAAAGCTATCAACTTTAAGCTTATCTACAAATATTGAAAGAAAAGAAGAAAAGCTCAAAAAGTTACCCTTTTCGCTCTTTCCGAAGCCCGGCATATCTATTGCAATAGCTCTCCAGCCTGCATCTGATATTGCTTTTATAGTTCCTGTTTTGGCCCAGACATCAGCTGTAAAAGAAGCGCCGTGTAGCATTATAACAGGTTTACCCTTACCTTCTTCTAGGTACCTTATTTTTGCTCCTTCAACATCTATATAATGTTCTTCCATTGGCCTTTATTTGAAAAAGCTTAAAGATAAAATTTGCTATACTATAGGTAGTATTTTGAGACCATTTCGTCTGAAGCGCCTGTTATCGATCTATACTTTTCAGCACCGAAACTGTTTATTATATGTTTAAACGAAACAGCGTATTCAGGCTTCCACCTAACGAAGATATCCTTTTCTTCGTTTAGATTGTGTTCAAGCAACGTTTTAAAATAAAGCGGTATTCTCCTTTCAAGCATTTCAAAGTTCTTCTCGTTTATCCATTTTTCTATGTTGCCCCCTAGAGTTGCTATGAGCTTATGGTCAGCTGAGATCCTCTTTACATATTTTATAAATTCCTGGTCATCTTCTTCTTTTTTCATAAGTATCGGGAACACTATTTCATCTTCATGTTTTGCGTGACAGTTGATTACAAATTCGTTAAAAGGTATAAAACCATCTAAAGCGTTCTTTATCTCTGAAAGCTCCTTTGATTTTAACCTTATAATTGAATGTTCAAAAAGCAGCACATCAACAGAGTCCATCTTTACATCTTTTTCTTCCTTTTATATAAAGATGATGCGCATTTGTTAGCATAGATTTATGATCAAGAGAAAAATGGAATTTAAATGGATAAGATACATTTCAATGAATCAAAAAACCTTAATGATATTGGGTTTTGACCATAAATTCCCAAATTTAATCATTATATAAGCTAACGAAACGTTTTTACGTGATGCTTGTTTGCTAGTACCAATTAATTGTTGCAATGCTGCACCTTTTATTTGCCTTTTTATGAACCATGGCATTAGCTAGCAGCCATCTTTGTCTTTAACTCATATCATATGGTATGCCAGTGATATTGCATTCCAAACTGTTGCTCTGCATATAGCTTCTAAAACCTAATTATGAAATATCTTGACCTTATATTAAAGATCAAAAACGTCCATAGTCATCGATATTATATTAAGCAAAAACATTTCATCTAAAAATTCTGAATTCATGCATAGCATGACCCTGTTTTAGCAGATATTTATTTTATTGAAATAAATATAAGCATTAAGAGAGAGAAGTCAAGGCCAAAGTTGTTATGTTATAGCTCTTGTATGTGAAAATTTATGGTCAAAACCATGATATTGAAGATCTTTATTAGCTTGAATACGCAAATTATGAAGATTTCAAACAGTGTATTTTCATTAGAGAATGGGCACGACAGATTAATTAAATCGCATATTTATGCATATTTATGGAACAATGGTCAAAAAAGGTGGAGGCCTTGATACCTGAACTGATAGCTGAACACTTATTAATTCACAATACAGCTGTGAAGAATATAGAAAACTACGCTAAGAATAGGAACATGTTTAGATATTTTGAAGAGCTTGTGCTAAATCATGTTTACAAAGAGGAGACGTGGGTTTTTGCATACATGAGGGAGATTGGCATATTTGATGAAAAGTGTGAAGAAATAGCATCTCAGCACCAGGAAATTAGTGCTTTGCTCAAGGAACTTGCATCTATGCCAGAAGGGGAATTTATAAAGAGGTTCAATGAACTTATTGAGATGCTTTTAGAGCATCATTCAGGGGAGGAAAAGTACCTTTTCCCGCTTGCAATCGAAAAAGTTCATAAATAAGCAATTGACCTGTGCATTAAGGTTCAACAATTAACTAAGGCTTAAGTGCTTGCTGCTTATTTGCTATTAAAATTTATATCGAACATCTGGTTGTAAGTAGTCTTTTTGTGAGAACCATTTTAGCTATATCTTATAAAAAGCGTTTATACAAATTTATTAAAACAAAATTATTTTCAGATGCACGCAAAAATCCTAACTTACCATACCCAATAGATTAAGCATAAATACACACGTAATTTTAATTCTGATATGAAAGTTGCGGTGATAGGCGTAGGTCGCTGGGGCGAAAACCACGTAAGGGTGCTTAGCAAGCTGGGAATGCTCAACGGAATATATGACGCTGACAGAAACAGAGCATTGTATGTAGCTCAAAAGTACGGAACTTTTGCGTATAATTCTCTTGATGAACTGCGACCTGGTTCGGTTGACGCCGTTGTTATCGCGACCCCTGCAACTACACATTATGAAGTCGCAAGGGCTTTTATAGAAAAGGGCATCAACGTGCTTTTGGAAAAACCTCCATCTACGAACTTTGAAAGCGTAAAAAAGCTTTACGAGATTTCAAAGGGCAGGGTCAAGGTAGGAGTGGGGTTTATCGAAAGGTTTAACCCTGCATTTGTAGAGCTTGAAGAATGCCTAAGGAGCTCATCTAGCGCCTTCTTCTACAGACTTGCAACAGGTTCAAACGTGAACGATGTAGGCGTGGTTCTTGACCTTATGATACATGACATCAACCTTGCAGATCATCTTTTTGGAACAGCTAAAGTCTTGTTTAAGAATGTCATAAGGGAAAACGGGAGAGATGTTACTGCAGAAGCCCTCCTTGACTACGGGGGTTCAAGGGCTTACCTGATTTCAAGCTGGAAGTCTACAGGCAAGTTCAGAAAGATAATAGCATTTGGAGAAAAAGCTTTGACAGAAGCTGACTTAGCTGATAAGAAAGGAACCTGCACAGAAGCGGATCATAACATCAGAAGCGTTGAAGGGAAAAATAAAGACCTCCTGGAAGCTGAGCATCTGCAGTTTGAAAGGTTCATAAGCTCGGGGGAACCTTTTCCAGATATAAATGAAGCTGTAAAAGACATGGCAGTAGTTGAGGAGATGCTTTCTTGAGGGTTTTCAAACCATCTTTCAGAAGAGTATCAGTAATAAGCCCGATGAGTTCTGCCAACTTATCTGTTGGCTTTGACGTGCTCGGGGTAGCCCTTGATGCTTATCATGACGAGCTCGATATCGAGCTAGATAAAAATAAAAAAGGCATAACAATTAGCTCTAACGTTAATCTAACTGGAGAAAACACTGCAAAAAGGGCTGCAGAGCTTTTCTTTAAAAAAGTAGGGTATGCTGGAGGCGCAACAATAAAGCTCGTTAAGGGCATACCTGCAGGCAAAGGGCTTGGTTCAAGCGGCGCTTCTGCTGCTGGAGCTGTTTTTGCTCTTAACGTAGCTTTTGGAAACGCTCTGAGCTTGTCTGACGTTATAGACATTGCAGCTAACTCTGAGAGCTCGCCTCATGCTGACAACGTTTCTGCAAGCATTCTTGGGGGTTTTGCTTTCGTTCATTCCAAGTCACCTTACAACGCTTTTTCAATCTACAGAAAATGGAAATTCTACTTAATAATTCCCAGATCAGAAACTCCAGAATCAAAGACAGAGCTTCTGAGAAAAGCCTTGGGCGAACCTGTGCCGTTTGAAAAATATGTTGAGGAAAAGTACGCTTTAAACTCTATGCTCAGGGGGCTTTTGTACGATGAGCCTGAGTCTTTCGGAAAAGGGATGAACGTTGAAAGCTACCATCAGCTAATCAGGTCAAGGACAGGGTTGTACTCTGATTATCTTAAGCTAAAGGGTTCGCTAATTGAAGCTGGGGCTCTGGGCGTTTGTATAAGCGGTGCAGGCCCTTCTATCCTTTTGCTTCCTGGAAAAGAAACTAGCATTAAAACAATAAAAAGCGTTCTGGAAGAAAAAGAAGTAGAAGCCGATATAATAGAAGCTAACGTAAGCGAAGGAATAAAAACGAAGAATATGGAAATATAAGTTACTTTAACGGAACGTATAGCGAAGATCTGCTAGCTCCTATACCAGGTGTTCCGTGTACAACTTTCTTTACTGTGTGTACGTACTCTCCTAAATAATGTCCTATCATTTCTGGTTTTATTTCTATCTCAACGAACTCCTTTCCGTTGTAAACTTTGAACTTCCTTCCGACCATGCTCGGAAGAATTATAGTATCTCTTTCATGAGTTTTTATTGCCCCGTCAGTTTTCTTTAGCTTTTCAAATATTATTCTCTTTCCATAGTTTGCTGAGCTAAGCCTTTTAAGAGACCTCCTAGCTCTCGCAGGTAACAGGTTCATAAGCTCATCCATCTGCATGTTTTTAAGCTCTTCTAAAGTGTATCCCCTATACCTAAACTCTTTTACCATGTTTTCTCACTTCTAATTGAAAAATAAAAATGTTTTGCATTTTACTTTCCTCTTCCGGTTTTTCTCGCAGCTATATGTCCTACTTTTCTTCCAGGAGGCGTGTTTCTCGCAACTGTCGTTGGCTTTCCTGGGTGCTGGTGCCTCCCACCTCCGTGTGGATGGTATACAGCAGCCATTGCAACCCCTCTTACGAGAGGCCACTTCCTTGACCTAGCTCTCATAAACCTATACTTGTTTCCTGCTTTGAGGAAAGGCTTTTCTCCGGCTCCTCCTCCAGCGGCTATTCCAACTGTAGCTCTAGATGTACTAGGTAGCAGTACCTTTTTGCCCGATGGCATCTTGACGCTCGTCATATCTCCCTCGTGACCCATAATTATTGCATAAGTTCCTGCAGACCTTACGAACTTACCTCCATCGTTAAAAACTTTTTCTATGTTAAACACAAGCGTTCCTTCAGGAAGTTTGCCGAGCGGCAAGACATTTCCGTCTTTTATCTCAGCTTCTGGCCCAATGCTTATTTTTTGTCCTACTTGGAGCTGTTTTGCAGCAGGAAGGTAAACTTCGCTTCCGTCATCAGAAACTAGCAAAGCGATCGGTACAGCCCTTCCCCTTTCATGAATTATGTCCTTTACAGTATACTCTTTTGTTTCTGAAGGATCTAACTGTGGGTACTTTAACGGAGCTATCTTTCCCTTTTTCGCGCTCCTGAACTGCGGAGATCCCTTTCCTCTCCTTTGCGGAAGAATTCTCTTACCCATTTTACATAACACCTAATTCTGAAGCAAGGTCTGAGGCCTTAAACTGAGGGGCAAGCTTCACGTAAGCCTTCTTTCCCTTTTTATCTATAAGCGTGTTCACTTTTTCTACCTTTACTTTATAAAGCGCTTCAACTGCCTCCTTTATCTGGTGTTTATTGGCATTAATATCTACGTAAAAGGCCAGCTTGTTCTCTTTTGCTATCATGTTAACAACCTTTTCAGTCTTTACTACTCCCTTTATTATTTTGTAAGCTGTTTCAGCGTCCATAAACTCCAACCTCCTTAAACCTTTCGTTAAGCACATTTAAAGCTGATTCGGTGTATATAACTAGCCTTCCCGGTTTTCCTCCGGGAGCAAGGTGTAGCACGCTGACATCTTTTGCTGTTACAGCATCAACCCCTTTTATGTTTCTTGCTGCTTTTATTAAAGGCGAAATGCCTGATACAACAAAAAGCGGTCCAACGCCTTTTTCTTTTATCCTTTCGAGCTCATTTGAGAGCCCAAGCTTTATCAGAAGAGCTTCAACGTTTTTTGTTTTATTGATCTTTTCAACATCATCATAAACAACTATAGGAAGGTTACCGTCGTATCTGTGTCCTCTTTCTTTTACAAGTTGTATGTTTATAGTAGCTGCTAAGGCAGACTCTGTAGCTGCTAGCCTTTCTTTTTTGTTTATCCTTTTGTATATTTTCTTTTCAGCTTTCGGAGGATGCGCTAACCTTCCTTTTACTACGCTAGCAACGCCTCCAGCCTGACCTGCTCTCGGCGTGCCAGACCCCTTGATCCTTGCAAGCCTTGCTATACCATAACCAGTGCCCCAGGATTCAGCGGAAACCTTCATACCAGCAGTTGGGTCTCTACCTTTCGGCTGGAGTTTATGAGTAAACATTATCCAGAAAGCCCTTTCAATAAGGGTTTTGTTAACAGAAGATTCAAACAATTTTGGAAGCTCTATCTCCTTTATAGGTTTTCCTTCAGCATCAAAAACGTACGTCTTCATACCTTAATCCCCTCTAGCGAAAGGTAAAGTATGCTAGGCGGCTTGAACTCTTTATCGATCCTTACGGCTTTTCTTATGAGCAACGGCCTTCCTTTGGGTCCCTGTACAGAACCCTTTAGTAGTACATAATCTGAAGTTATTTTCTTCATGGGAAGCGAAACTCCTGGTTCTTTTGAAACCCCTAGAACTCTCAAGTTAAATATGGTTCTCCTCTGATAACCCATTTGTCCAGCACGTGGCACTGTGTACATTACGGAAGCTGGATGCCATGGACCTATAGCACCAACTGCCCTAACGGTTTTTCTGGATTTGTGCTGCTTTCTTTTAATGCCGAACCTCTTAACCGGTCCTTGGAAACCTTTGCCCTTTGTAACTCCTATAACGTCGACATATCCCCACTTAGATATGATGTCCTTTGGTTGAATCGTCTGGTTAATTATCTTTTTTAAGTATTCAATATTAGCCTTTATGTCCTTTCCTGAAACAGGTATCTCAAGCCTGTATGGCTTTTTCTGAGAAAAACCTGACTCTTTTGGTATAACGTCAACTACAGCTCGTACTTCATAAACCTTACTAATGTCCAAAGAATCAGATAATTTTCCAAGGTTTATTAGATAACCATCATAGTAACCGTATACTTTTGTATCAACTACGTGCATGGGCGGAATGGCGACAACAGTAAAGGGAACAAAAAGGGGTTTCCCAAAGTTTGGTGTTGATTCTCTATCGTCAGTTATTATTGCATGACCCATACCAACCTTAATCCCTAAAACAGCAGCTAGGGATGGTTCTTCCGTTGGGACATAATACTTTAATCTAGGAAGTATAGTAGAAGCTCTCTTTCTAGGGTAAAAAGCTAGAGAGCCCCTATGTGGAGCATGATGCTTTCTGTGGCCTATAAGCCTTCACCTTCCCATCACTACACTTCTGTATTAATAAATTTTTAGTCTATATTTAAGGCCTCTTGGCCTCTTCAATAACATAAAACAATAAAGCGGGTCCCAAAAGGAAATGCTCCACGAGGGCTCCACATATCCCGAATCCTAATAGGATAGGGTTAAGTTGCTAAAGGCAAACCTGTGTCCATTGCTGGAAGACCCAAGCTTGATAGCAGCCACTAGCTATGAAGTCATGTGGATAAAGACGATAAATCAATAACCTGTGATAAGTTTTGAAAGAACCATAACCCTTTATGACGGAAATGATGTCAGCATAAGTATTCCAGCCATGGCAACAGCTATTCCCACAGCCTGGAGCTTGTTTATTTTGTCCTTATAGATTATCTTCCCGAATAAAGTTACAAATACAGGTTCTGCAGCAACAATAGATAAACCCAAAGTCATCGTGTGGTTTAAAATTATGTAAAGAGCTCCAGCCAACCCCAGCCCAAGAGCAATGCCAGCAAGCGATGCCTCTAGTTTAGACAGATCATCTATCGCTGTTTCAGACTTGAGATAAGCATATAAAAATACTATTAGTAGGGCTACAGAGCTTCCAGTAGCCGCTACCGTCAAATAATTGGTGGAAAATTTTAGCGCATAGTTGAATGTGATGAACTGAAACCCCCACATTATGTTCCCAATTATAGCAGGAAGCAATGCACTGTTAAAATTCATTTCCTTAAACATTATGGTCGCTGAACCGGCAAATATTAATACAATGCTAATCCATGAAATATAGCTCACTTTTTCATGAAGCGCAACAGAACCAAATATTATAGGTATAGCATAGGAAATTGCTACCATAGACATTGTATCTGAGACCTGTTCGCTTTCCAGAGATTTAAGGACCAATAGCGTGCCAATTCCCATCAATATCCCAGTCAGCGCTGAGAAAAATAACGCTCCACTAGGAATCCAAAAACCTGTAAAACTGGAAAGAATAATTAGGATGCTCGCTGATGACGCACTTACTACAAGAGAAACGGGCACGCTCCCTGCCTTTTGAGATGGCCTTTTGACTAAAAGGTCTCCTAAAGTGTAAAGCAACAGGGTAAGTATTCCAGCAAAAATTTCTGCCTTAACCATATTAAGAAATTATCGCTGAAGTTATTAAAGATATAGGTATGGTTTACGTCCTGAAGAAGCGGTGACATATATGTCCAGTTCTCACAATTGGTTGTATAGACCTCCAGGTATCCGCTAAATAGCCAAAAGCATGCGGTTAAAAGAACTCCATTCTTTTTTATACAGGCAATTGTTAGCTGTCAAATATTAGTTCGTCAAATTTTCCAAATCCATCATCAACCACCGGCTTTCCCACTTTTAAAACGAGTGTTTCGCCTCAGTCAGCAGCCACCGTTTTGCTTTTTGAAAGCTTGGAAACAAATAATGATATTATAAGTCCCATATAAGAAACAAACGTTTTCCAACAAACACGGACGCAACCAGAAGTGGTGTTTTATTAAAAAACACCGTGCAGGAAATTCATTATAGTGTAGATGCATGATGTGCCAGAAGAAAGCGCCGCTAAGTTCGCTGTAGACATCATTAAAGTGTACTTATAATTTACTACGCTCAAGGACTTCCTGATCCTATTGAGCTACTTTATAAAATAAAACTTTGTATATTCTAATTAACGACCTGCGTTAGCTAAAATCATTGCTGCAGAATCAAAGTCCAAAGGGTTAAAGTTAAAATTCCTACTGCATAGGTTTTACTATCAATGTAATTTGTTATGTTCTTTGGCGTTGTAACAAATACGTTTTCTTGTCTATGAAATTCAAGTGAACCGATTCAACAAACTTTAAATCATACTTGAACGATATCTTACGTTAAAATATATTGTGCTAAGAATCAAATGCGAACTTTCGCAGGCTTTCTGCAAGTGCATAACCAAGGATTTGGTTGTGCTTATGGCTTCCTTTTTTATTGTAATATTCATTTAGGTTTACGCTGCTTAATGCATGCTCTAATGAACCTTTCTCACAGAAAAAATTCCAGTGAAAAAGGTTTATTAATTTTATATTTTTTGTGATCAATATGAATAGAACTTTGTATGCATCAGTTGTTATTATCATAGTTATTTTAGCATCCGTTTTTTATTTTTTAACAACCATAAGAACTATAAAATTACACTTAACTATGAATACATAACCAACGATTACATGAATGGGACAAAGATAAATTATACTGAATACTGGTCTTATCAGCTTCTTGGTATCCACGACGATACCATGCGCATAATTGCCTACAAAACTCTGAGAAGCTATATCATAACAGTTAAGGTGCCAAGCGGACTAGTGATTGGAGCATATTACCTGTCTGCACCACACTATAATATAACTTTTGGAAGCAGTTACTTCTATGAACCCATTGTATTATTCAAACATTATCAAGTTGGTCAAACAGTCATGCTTTTGAACAATAAACCATTCAAGGTTATATCTGTTTCAGGTGGTAAAGAAGTTCTTGCATATTATAACCAAACAGGGAGTGAAATCGAACGGTATGTTTTTACTTACTCCTATAGTAGTGGCTATCTGCTAAACGGCACAACCTTTTACGAATATAGAAATAATAATACTATAATAGTTCTTTACAACCAGAATATTCTGCTTAGCTGATTCCCTTTCCTAGCATCAGCGCACCAATTTTGAGTTTGTCAAAATTATTTCTCTCAAAGGTACCCACGATTCGTCCCCTGTACATAACCATTATTCTATCGCAGAGCGCTAACAATTCATCCAAATCCTCAGAATATAGCAATACAGCTCCTCCGTTGTTCCTAAACTCCATAATAGAGTTCCTTACCTTTTCAGTTGCCCCTATATCAAGCCCACCAGTTGGGTTAACAGCTAAGAGGTATTTTACTGACCTAAGAAGTTCTCTGCCGACTATGAACTTCTGTATGTTTCCGCCTGAGAGGTTTTTAGCTAAAACATTCTCTGATTTAGCAGCCACATTAAATTTGCCGATTATGCTTTTAGCAAACTTCTTTATTTCACTTTCATTTAATACAGTATTTTTCAAATACGGTTCGTGCCAGTGATCATGAAGCACACTGTTTAACGAAAGGGTTAGACCGGGAGCTACTCCCTTGGTTAGCCTTTCCTCAGGAATGTAGCCTAACCCATTATCTATTCTCTGCTTTACTGACATTCCTTCTATTTGCTTGTTGTCCATGATAATCTTGCCACTGCTGATTTTCCTTAATCCAAAAATCGCTTCAATGAGTTCCTTTTCGCCATTTCCTGCAACAGCAGCTATACCTAGTATCTCGCCCTTTTTGAGAACAAAGGATACATTGTCCACAATCGGCACTCTTTTGTTGTCATAAATGCTGAGTCCTTCAACTCTCATTTCACCCTCATAATTTTTATTTTCTCGTGGGAATTCAGTAATGTTAACTCCCCGCCCTATCATTGCCTCTATCAATACGTCCTGTGAAGTCTTGCTTGTAAGGCCTTTGTATGTAACCTTTCCCTGCTTTAAAACCGTTATTCTATCTGAAATTTCAAAAACCTCGTACAGCTTATGTGTTATTATTACGACGCTCTTTCCCTCACTAACCAAGCTCCTAAGGCTCTTAAAAAGTTCTTCCACTTCCTGTGGAGTCAAGGCGCTTGTTGGCTCATCCAGTATAAGTACATTTGCACCTCTAAACAATAATTTTAGTATTTCAACTCTTTGCATTTCTCCAACTGTTAATTCTTCAACTTTCTTGTCAGGATTTACTAAAATTTTATAATCAGACATAACCTTTTCAAGCCTTTCCCTTATCTTATCAAGGTTCAGCCTGATCCTGATATCTTTAAGCCCTATGGCAATATTTTCCAACACCGTAAATGAAGGGATCAGTGAAAAGTGCTGGTGAACCATTCCTATACCAAGCTTTTGAGCATCAAGAGAATTTCTTATATTTACCTTTTTACCATAAACGTATATGCTTCCTTTATCAGGCCTGTAAAGTCCATATAGTATATTCATTAGTGTTGTTTTACCGGCTCCATTCTCACCCAAAAGTGCATGAATTTCATTAGGATATATCTCAAAATCAATACCATTATTAGCTATAACGCCCGGAAATGTCTTAACTATCCCCTGCATTTTAATTATTGGTTCAACTTTTTCCAATTTTTATCCCTCCTTTATGTAAGGCAAAGTAAGGGCAGCTGGAGCCCTTGCCTTAGCCCCTATTATTAGTATCATGACTAATGTGACAAGGTAAGGCAGCATTTGGTAAAACTCGTATGGAATTACCGGGTAAATGCTTTCCATCATGAAGTATAAAACGTAAACCGCTCCAAAAATCAAAGTTCCAGCAAAAACCCTCCAAGGGTTCCATTTTCCAAAGTAAACTAGAGCAACAGCTATGAATCCCATTCCGGCTGTCATATCAAAGTAGAATGATCCAACTATTGCAAGAGTCAAATAAGCACCAGCTATTCCTGCCATAAAGCCGCCAAATAGCAACGCCGCATACCTGTAAAGTATTGGGTTGACACCCATAACTTCAGCTACTCGTGGGTCATTACCCACTGTCCTTAGATTTAGGCCTTGCTTTGTATGAAATAGAAAATATTGTACCACTATCAGAAGGACTATCAAAATGTATACTAATGGATCTTCACCAAAAATAAATTTTCCAAAGAACGGTATGCTGGACAGATATGATATATAAACTGGCTTCAGAGTTAAAACTGTAGGCGGTATTGATGATATTCCGAAAATTGAGGCGTAGATTACGCCTGATAGTCCCCAACCAATAAACCATAGAGCAGTACCACTGACAACCTGGTCAAGCTTCATTGTTATCGAAACTATGCCATGAATTGCTGAAAAAGCAATCCCAATGAAGCCAGCAGTTAAAAATGCTAGAACTAAATTATGAGTGTAATAATCAACCACAAATCCAATAATTGCTCCCATCAACATTATTCCCTCAACACCTAGGTTAAGAGTGCCAGCAGCCTGGTCAACTGTTTCTCCTATCGCTGCAGCAAATATTGGCATTGCCCTAGGTATCATTCCTATTAGCACTGTAGTTATTATTGAAATAATTAAGGCTGAGTTCATTTAATTTTTCTCCTCCTAAACAATTTTTCAAAATCAATCATAACTCCAATAAGCGAAAATATCATAACTATTCCATATATTGAAATTACCACATCTATAGGGACACTATATATTGCTTCCATGACGTATGCCCCATTAAGTATACCAGCAAGAAATATTGATGCAAATATTACTGCTATTGGATTAAGTGAAGCTATCATGGCTACAGCAATGCCTACATAGCCAAAGCTTGTGGAAACATCACTAAAAAATTGAGGAATGAGTGTCTGCGTAATACCATAAACCATTATCATTCCTGCTATTCCTGATATTCCTCCGCTTATGATCATTGAAAGGATAACATTACGTTTAATTCTTACTCCAGAATATAAAGCTACATTTTCGCCTTGACCTATAAGCTTTAGCTCATAACCAAAATTAGTGTATCTTAAAAACCAGTAAAAGAATATTGCGATTATAACTGCTATGATGATGCCGGAAGATATTGTAGTGCCAGGTATTGTAGGTAACATATAGTTGGTTGGTATTGGAGCAGATGCTGGTGCATTAACAAGCTTTGCCTGAGCCCCCTCCATAGGACCAGAAACCAGCCACAAAAGCAGATAAACAGCGACAAAGTTCATCATAAGTGTAGTTATAACTTCATTAGCTCCCTGATAAAGCTTCATTATAGTTGGCGGCATTGCCCAGATAGCGCCTCCTATAAAGCCAAAGACCGCTGCCACAAGCATATCAAGAAACGGCGGGAGCGTCCTAACAAGCTCCAGGCCAATCCAGGTGGCAAATATCTCACCTAAAATGAACTGCCCCTGGGCTCCAATGTTCCAGAACTTTGCAGTAAATGGTACTGTAAGAGCAACACCTATAATCAAAAGTGGAATAGTCATCTGCAGCGTGCCAGCAATACCACCTATAGTACCAAACCCCTGATAAAGCAATGTTGATAATCCTGAACCAGGCGGCACCTTAAAAAATAAAAATGTAAAAGAACTAACTAATAAACCTAAAACAATAAATAAAATAATTTGAATTGACTTTATTATGTTCATGGCTTTATGATATGCTGCTGTACGGTGGGGTTACTGGTGAATATACAAGAGATCCATTTGGTGCTAACTGGTAAACTTGGATCTTGTATGTTATAAGAGCGTTGTATATGTTATTTATTATAGTAGTTACATTCGCAGGAACCTTTGGCGAGAGATATAAAGTTATGCCATGGTTTGCAAAAGTAGCATAGAATGGGTGTGTGGGGAAGCTGTGATGAGTTATCCAGTAGTTATATGCTTGCAGGAATACAGGCTCCCATGTGAACACTACCCCGCCCATCGTCTGATTAGGAGCAAGCGGCGTTGCGTTGCCCTCATTAAAAAGGAAGTACACGTTGTACTCTTGAGCTGCTGCAGCAACGCCTTCTGTAATTCCATCACCGCTGCAGAACAGCACATCTGCCCCTGATTGTATTGCAGTTGTAGCTGCGGCTTTTGCAGCTGCGGGGTCATCGAAGTTGCCTACAAATATGTTTATCACTGAAACATTCTTATTGAAGTTTTGATTTGCGTATTTAACTCCAAGAAGAAATCCCTGAGTTACCCATGCTATATCCCCAACATCTTCCCCACCAATTATTGCCACCTTGCCCGTATGTGTTAACAAGGCAGCTAACACTCCCATTATGAACCCTAACTGCCCCCCTCTTTCAACAACTCCACCAATGTTACCTCCTAGTTTGTATCCATCAAGTATAAGAAATGCAGTATTAGGATACGTATTATTAATTGAATTTGCAGGAACCTGTCCTTGATAACCAGCATATATTATCATATTATACCCTTCGCTAGCGTACGTCTGCATTACAGGAAGAATGTCAGATGTTGTATAATCCCCTGTTGCATATGAAAAGATTGTTGGATGGCCTGTTGAATTTAAGTAATTTACAAGCTGTAACGCTGCATCATAACTTGCTTCATTCCATGAAAGGTCATTTACTGGGCCAGGAAGGATTAAGGCTATTTTTGTAATTGTGACATGCTTTGTAGGATGAAGTATGGTACTATAGTAATAATAACCACCTACACCCACAATCACTATAATAGCTATAATTATTATGGCTGTGATCGTTTTGCTAATAGATCTTTTCCCTTTTCTCATCATTATTTTTATTGACACTTCATGTTTATAAGCTTTTTTGTGGCCTGCGCTTTTTACCCAGTCTACCTCGATCATGCATGTGATTTATAAAGGTAGACTGGTTGTGTTTTAAATAGTTCTCTTTTGTTAATTTATAAATAAATTGGTCCGTTCTTAAAATACTAAATTTAAACTGATTCAAAAATCTTTAAGTTTTTGTAACATTTATCCCAAGGTTATCTTTTAGAGTTTTAGAGCAGAGTTTATACAGCTCACCAATTTTCTATCGAGCATTATTTGTTAGTTATGTAATAAACCGTTAAAACAGATTGCCCCTAATAAATTTCCTTAAAAGAGCGAAGAAGTATACTTGCGGGAGTACTTTTTTATTTCAAAAATTTTTATTTATAAACCTTAATGTTATAAAATTTATATTTGAAGAGATTTAGAAAGACTTTAATCGTACAGTTTCTAATTAATTTTAATGCAAAAAAGCATAACAGGTGTAAAAGAAGAAGACCCGTACAACAACGCGCTTACACAGTTGGCACTTGCTGCAGAAGAACTACAGATAGATCCGGTTTACTATCAGATGTTACAATTCCCGATGAAAGAGTTTATTACGTATATACACGTAAAACTTTCTAACGGCGAGGTAAAGAGTTTTGTGGGTTACAGAGTTCAACATAACAATGCCAGGGGTCCTTTTAAGGGAGGCATCAGATATCACCCTGCTGTAGACCTAAACGAAGTCAGAGCTTTATCTATGTGGATGACCTGGAAGACGGCGCTCGTGGACATCCCCTTCGGAGGAGCAAAGGGAGGTATAAACGTTGACCCAAATTCGCTAAAGCAAGAAGAACTAGAAGACTTAACTAGGAAGTTCACTGACGCAATACATAATATTATAGGCCCTGAAATAGACATACCAGCCCCAGATGTTGGAACAAACCCTCAGGTTATGGCATGGATGATGCACGAGTATTCAAAACTCAAAGGATATAACGTGCCTGCAGTTGTAACAGGTAAGCCCATCGAAATAGGAGGCTCAGAAGGAAGGCTAGAAGCAACTGGAAGGGGCGTTGCGATTGTAACACGAGAGGCTGCTAAGCTTATACTTAAGAAAGATCTCAAGGATGTGACAGTTGCAGTACAGGGCTTTGGCAACGTTGGGTCTTTCACAACTAAATTCCTCACAGATATGGGCGCAAAGGTTGTTGCGATCAGCGACATAACTGGGGGTAAGTATTTTAAAAAGGGAATACAAAATTTTGATGAGCTTTATAGAGACTTCCAGCAATACAAGGGAATAGGGAAGCTTCCTTACGGAGATGATATAACAAATGAAGAGTTGCTTGAATCTGAAGTTGATGTGCTTATACCTGCCGCAATCGAAAATCAGATTACTGAGCACAACGCTGCAAAGATCCAGGCAAAGCTCGTGATAGAAGCTGCTAACGGGCCAACCACTCCGATGGCAGATAAAATACTCGAGCAAAGAGGCATAAAAGTGATACCTGATATACTTGTTAATTCAGGAGGCGTTATAGTTTCTTACTTTGAATGGGTACAGAATTTGGAAAGGGAACACTGGGAGCTAAGCGAGGTCAACCAGAAGTTAGAGAACAAACTCGTAAAGGCTTTCAAGGACGTTTATGATTATTCTCAGAAAAAGTCCCTTAGCTATAGGATGTCCGCTTTAATGCTGGCCGTTGAGAGGGTTGTAAACGCTATGAAGCTAACTGGCTGGCGCTGACATCTTTTTTGTTGAATGTTCTTTCTCTAAAATATCCCCTAATAACGTTTACTAGCCAGAAAAAGAGCAACTTTGGCTCTGACATCCTCACCGCCTTAAAAGGCGATGGTTTCTTCAAGGCGGATCATGGGTTCGTGGTTTACCGCCTTCATCTTCATAGCTAGTGGTTACCCACCCCGCTCCGTTCGTCCAGCGATAGGCCACGGGCTGTCCCTTAAGCCACTTACCCCTATCCTTAAAGGACTCGGTAATATGTAGAGCCCTCGTGGGACATTCCCTTACGGGACACGCTTTAATACGCTTTACAAGGTAATGGAAACTGATTGAACAATTGTTAATGATGTTTGTGATGAAACGTGTTTTGCGACTTTACAAATCTCATCGCATTTGAGGAAAAGTATTAAACAGATCCTTGAACTATTTATGTAGTTGGAATACAAGAAAGTTCTCCTGGTAGCTGAAAAAGATACAATTACTGGAAAGTTAAAGAGTGGACCATCGCTGAGGCTAAAATATGGAGTTAATGGATACAGATTCATAATAAAGGAGGACCCTTTTTCTCAGTCTAAGTACGTAAGAAACCTTAGCTTTAACTCTATGACCACTCTTTACATGCTTCTAAAAGCACTGTTTCAGAGAGCAATAACTGTAAACGGAGACTTTGACTTTGTGCACGCTTTTTTCTGGACATTTTACAGGTACAGGAAGCCATGGATACATGAAAACGATCAGTCTCCCTCTCAACTTATATTTAACTATTTTAAGATGAAAAACGGTTTTGGCAAAAAAATTGTAGAAATTATCGCGAACTTGCTTAATAGCTCTAAGGCTGTGATAACTTGGACAAACTATTCAGCAAAAGGTTTTGTTGAAGATGGTGTTGATCAAAGCTTGGTTCATGTTATCCCGCTACCTATGGAGGTTAGGTGTAAAAATAAAGAACGTCGCGGAATAAAAGTGCTCTTCGTTGGTAGAGATTACTATAGGAAAGGAGGAGACATAGCATTAAAAGCTGCGATGAATGTTCTCAAAAAACACAGCGAAGTTACCTTCATTTATGTTGGTAAGGCTACAATTCCAGAACATCCCAGGATAAAGCATTATGAAGGAATTTCAAGAAAGCAACTAGAAGATCTTTACAGAGACTCAGACATTTTGCTTTATCCTTCAAGGGTTGAGGCTTACGGCCTTGCCGCGCTGGAGGCTCTGTCCTATGGCATACCTGTAATAGCTTCAAACCTACCATCTTTAAGAGAAATAGTAGAAGATTCTGTAGATGGATACATAGCAAACTCAGATGAAGATTATGCTCAAAAACTAGAAGAGATAATTAATTCGCCAGAAAGGCTGGAAAGCCTTTCAAAAATGGCTTGCGAAAAGGTAAAGATCAAGCACGATCCAAAGAAGATAGGGGAAGAGCTGAAGAAGATATATGAATCTATCAGCTGATTTTATTAGGGGTTTTTCGTTAAGGGTCACGAGCTATTTTTTGCAGATATTCTTCCCCGTCTACCTTCTTTATTACATAAAAGCTGTGGGCCTGGTTTATTGGTCGCTAGTAATAATTTTCTGGGTTTCAGCCGGCATTGGTGTGTTTCTTCCTTACCTTGTAAAAGAACACTGTTTTTACCTTGAGATCCTCTTTTTTGTGTTATCATTTTTGCTTTTTTTAATATCTAAGTCATTTTCGGTTCTGATTTTGATTGCACTTGCCGCTCTAGTTTCAGCTCTTACAGGGACTTATACATACTTTAGCTTTGCAAGAGAATCTTATCGTGGAGTTCTAAATTATATGAGAGGACAAGGTGCAGGACTTTTGCTTTCAGCCACTATTGCTTTTCTTCTCTTTTATTTTGCATCTTTAAAAATTGAAAGCTTTGCTGGTTTGCTCCTTATGGCCCTTGCTCTGATCCTTATAATAACAACGATCAAAAAAGGAGTTGAAAAACATGACGTTGGAAGTTTGAGCTTTTCAAGGCTAGTAGAAAAAGCATTTAGCGGGCTGAAATCTTATTATGAGGTAATAGGGAACGCCCTGTTCTGGATTTCATTTACTACATACATTTACTATTACCTTTACGTTTGCACAAAAGCTAGTTACGAATTGGCCATTTTACTCATACTCATTAGCTCTTTTTCAGTTTTCCTTACTAGAATGCTCTTGAAAGAAAATTATAGCGGAAGAAGCTCAAAGACCATTTTTTTCGTTCTGTACGCAGTTTCTTTTTTGATTATAGCAATGAACGCTGTCGTAAAATACGTTTATGTTGACTTCGTTTCAGCCATACTTATAGGCGTATCACAGGGAGCGCTCTCAACTGATTTGCTTTTTGAGAGCATAAGCTTCAACACTAACGGCTCTTATGACGGTTACATAATATATAACGCTTACATAGGAGCTGGTGAACTTCTTAGCAACGTCTTCTTCGGTCTTATGGTTACTTTTTCAATGGTTAAGCTTTTCTATATGCTCGTTTTCATAGTTGCAATAATAATTATATTTTTAAACATCAAACATATTGTGTGAACTACATATTTTTAACGGGGCTAGCTGGCAGCGGCAAGTCTCTCCTTACGAGCGTGATTTCTGATTCGTTAGAAGAAGATGGCTGGAGCGTAGCTAGGGTTAACCTAGACCCATCTGCGGAAAGTATACCTTACACTCCAGATTATGACATAAGAGAGTTCATAGATTCAAAAACGATATTTGAAAGGTATGGTCTGGGCAGCAACGGAGCTCTAATATTTGCGATGGACCTTCTTGCAGGAAACCTTCAGGCATTCTTACCTGTTCTTGAATCACTTGACCTTGATTTCGCTGTAGTAGATATGCCAGGTCAGCTAGAAATCTTCACGTTCAGGGAAAGCGGCCCTTTCCTGCTTAAAAGCATCTCAAAGGAGGACAAGCTAGTTTTATTCCTTTCGGATGTTGCAGCTTCGTCAGACTTTCAGAACTTCCTGTTGGCTGAGATTATGGCCAGGATCCTTTCTTTCAGGACAAACTCTCCCACTATTCACGTTATAAACAAAACTGATGTAAGCCCCGAAAGCGTTGAAAAGATCAAAAAGTTCATATCAATTAAGAATTCAAACGAGCTAAAAACTATTAATGAAAAGCACCTTTTTAACGCTTACAGACACATACAAAAGATAACCCCTGAAACAACTCACGTCTTTGTTTCAGCAAAGACAAAAGATAACATCTGGCAGATAAAAGCTTACATAACAAGGGCATTTAAGGGCGGGGAAGATAAAAGAGAATAAAAAAGGTATAAATGGTTAAATATTAATTTTTAAAAAATAAATAACTTATGAGTGAAGAAAAAGTCGATTGGTACCTAGACTTTATAGATCTGAAAAGAAAACCGGCAGAAGACGAGATTCAGCTCCTTTTTAAAGCGACACCTGCTCCAGGTTATTCTATTGAGGAAGCTGCTGGCAGGATAGCTAGTGAAAGTAGCGTTGGAACGTGGACAACTCTTACAACAGTAACTCAGGACACCTTAAACAGGATGGCCAAAGTGTACAAAATATCGGGAGACCTTGTGTACGTGACATATCCTCTAGAGCTTTTCGAGCTCGGAAGCATACCTCAGTTGTTTTCCAGCGTTTTCGGCAACATATACGGAATGAAGGCAGTGGCAAGGCTCAGAGTCATCGATATCAGGTTTCCTAAAGAATACATAAAGAGCTTTAAAGGTCCTCAGTTTGGTCAAAAAAAGGTCAAAGATATACTTAAGATCACGGAAAACAGGCCTATAATTGCAACTGTTCCAAAGCCAAAGCTAAGTCCAAGCGCTGAAGCACATGCAAAGGTAGGTTACGAAATCTGGTTGGGAGGCGAAGATCTTCTTAAAGACGACGAAAACCTCACAAGCCAGCCATTTATCAAGTTTGAGGACAGGGTAAGGGAAGTATTCAAGTACAGGGACAAGGCTGAAAAAGAAACAGGAGAAAGAAAGTCAGCCCTGATAAACGTAACTGCTGAGACTGAAGAAATGAAGAGAAGGGCAAAGCTTGTAAAGGATTACGGTGGCGAATTCATAATGATAGATTTCCTTACAGCAGGTTGGGCCGCCGTGCAGACTATAAGGGATTATGCTGAAGAGCTAGGCTTAGCGCTGTACGCGCACAGGGCGTTCCATGCTGCATTCACTAAGCTTCCTGATCATGGGGCTACTATGCTCTCGATAGCAAAGGTTGCAAGGCTAGCAGGCGTTGACTTCATTCACATCGGTACAGCAGGCATAGGGAAGATGGAAAGCACAAAGTCTGACGTGATAAGGATAAAAGAAGAGATAACTCTTGACAAAGTACCTCAAGAAGACATATACTTTGAACAGGACTGGGCTGGAATAAACCCAGTAATGCCGGTCAGCTCTGGAGGCCTGCACCCTGGCATTTTGCCACCGCTTCTTGATGCGCTGGGAGCTGACATAGCTATACAGGTAGGAGGAGGAGTGTTAGGGCACCCGATGGGACCAAGGGCCGGAGCGAAAGCTGTAAGGGACGCTATAGACGCTTGGAACAAAAAGATACCTTTGCAGGAATACGCTGAAAAGTCAAAGGAGCTAAAAGCAGCGTTAGAAAAGTGGGGTACACAAGGCTACGCGTGAATTTTTTATTTTAATGTTGTAAAGAAAGATTTTATCTCTTCTATTTCATTTTTTAGCTTATCTTCAATTTTTTGTTTTCTTTCCTTTATATAATCATATATTTCATTTGCTGCCACTTTCAGATTTTGAACCCTATCAAGATAAGGCACGCCAGCCCTCCCGAAACTCGTTTTTGCTTCGAGCCATAAAAGAACCGTTTCTGGATCTACATCTGGCTTCAGACCAAGATATAACCTTTCCCTTATTAAGTTATAGGCCAAAGTTGCAACCATCTTTTTCCTCCACTTTTCTATAAATTGCTCTTCTTCCTTTTCTGAAAGATCAAAAATAACTTTTGACTTGCTTTCTCCTTCAGGATCCAGGTTAAGCCCGGTTGCAGCCATTATAAACTCCCTGAACCTTAAAACAGGTTTTAATGAACTTGTAGAAACGACAAGAGATGAAGCCGCCGCGCTGTCAACTATTGCTAATCCAAGGTTTTCAAGGGGATCCTTTACATCGACAGAGACATTCTCTCCCTTAAGGTACTTGATTGCAAGCTCTATGTCAATAGGACCTCCGTAGACAAACTTTCCAGAAGTTGCAATGAGTGGTACAGTTAAGACCTTCTCAAATATAGCTGGGGTTATGTCTTTTGAAACGTCAACAAGCTCTGCATAGTTTTGTATACCGCTAAAGCTCTTCAAAAGGCTGTAGCTCGTGTGGCATGCTGGATGATAATAAACTGTATGCTGCATTTCATAAAGATCATAACGCTAAAAATTTAAGCATTAATTAACATTTTTCAAAACGTTTTTAATGTAATTTTGCTCTAATCAGTTGAATTGGAACCTGCTATAAAGAAGAATCTACGGGAGCCAATCGTAGTTGTCCTTGGGCATGTCGATGCTGGGAAGACTTCGTTACTTGATAAGCTAAGAGGTACAGCGGTTCAGGCAAAAGAAGCTGGAGGAATAACTCAACACATTGGGGCTAGCCTCTTTCCTTCGGACGTTCTGATTGAGATTTCACGAGAATTGTTGGAAAGGTTCAAGATAAAGGTTGAGATTCCCGGCATACTTTTTATAGATACGCCAGGTCATGAAGCTTTTGCAAACCTTAGGTACAGGGGCGGTTCAGCTGCTGACATTGCTATAGTTGTTATAGACATAACAAAAGGCGTTGAGCCTCAGACTATTGAGAGCATTAACATACTTAAAGAAAAGAAAGTGCCATTTCTCGTTGCCCTCAACAAGATTGACCTGATTGCTGGCTGGAGATCTCACCCTGAATTAACATTTGATAAAAACTTGAGCATGCAGGATAAGGCGACTCAAAAGCTTCTTGATGAAAGGATCTATACAGTTGTTGGTCAGCTATCAAACCTAGGTTTTGAAAGCGATGCCTTTTATAGGGTTACTAACTTTATGAGGCAAGTATCGCTAGTTCCTGTAAGCGCGGTTACAGGAGAAGGTATACCGGAGCTCCTGACTGTCCTTCTTGGGCTTGTTCAGAACTTTATGAAAGGAAAGCTCTCCTTCAAGGAAGGCCCAGGTTACGGAATAATAATCGAGGTAAAAGAGGAAGAAGGAATGGGAACTGTTCTCAACGTTATACTGATAAACGGAATACTTTCAGTAAACGACAGAGTGGTCACTGGCACGAACACAGGCGCAAAGTCTACAAAGATCAAGGGAATATACCTTCCAAAGCCCCTTGATGAAATGAGGGATCCGCGGGACAAGTTTAAGTTTGTAAAAACAGTAGCAGCTTCAGCAGGCGTCAGCGTTATGGTTTCAGATTCTGATGACATAGTTGCAGGAGCGCCTATATACGTTGTAACCAATGACGAAGAAGAAAAAAGGTATTCAAAAATGATAGAAGAAGAATTAAAAAGCTTAACGATTAAAACGGATCAGGTAGGGATTATACTAAAAGTTGACACTTTGGGTTCCCTTGAAGCTTTAAGCTATCTTTTAAAAAATGCTAACATACCTATAAGGTATGCAGAAATAGGACCAGTTACAAAGAAGGACGTTCTTGAAGCTCAACTCGTAATGCAGAACAATAAATACCTGGGCGTTATACTTGCCTTTAACCAAAAATCGCTCGTAGAAAACCCACCAGTTAAGATTTTCTTTGGCAACGTCATGTATAACTTGATTCAGGATTATCTTAACTACGTAAAAGAGGAAAAAGAAAAGGACCTCAGGCTAAAGACTGAAAAGCTTACGTATCCCGCAAAGTTCCAGGTGCTTAAAGGTTATGTTTTCAGGAGAAGCAACCCTGCGATATTTGGTATAAGGGTCATAGCAGGAATTCTTAAGCCAAAAGTAAGGGTAATGAACTCAAAAGGCGAAGAAGTAGGTTCGATAGAACAAATACAAGTCCAGGGCGAAAGCGTTCAAAAGCTCGGAAAGGGGGAGGAAGCAGCGATCTCTATGAAGAACGTAACAGTCGGAAGGCAAATAAAGGAGGATGAAGTTCTTTATACCCTTCCGTCAGCAGAAGAAGCAAAGGTTCTAAAAGACACAAACCTTCCAGAGGAAGACCTTCAGGTTTTAAAAGAAATAATTGAAATAAGGAGAAAAGTTGAATACCTCTACGGGTATTAACCTTCCAAAAGCTTCCTTAAAGCTTCGTTAAAGTTTGTTTTGACAAAGCTTTTCATATTCCTTTCGTATTCTTCTATCTTTTTAGAGTAATGGGATAATGTGTACTCTATCTCGCTTTCTCCGCTGATCAGCCTTCTTCTGGCGTATTCCTCTATTTCAAAGCTTATTTCTTTTCCAGCATAAACAACCTTTTTATTTAAAAGGTCTATTGTTACCGTAAGTTTACCTTCCTTCGCTTTCTCTATTATATCATTAATAATGCTTTCAGGAAGCTTTATGCATGCAAGGCCGTTTTTTATTGAGTTGCCATAAAATATGTCTCCAAATGATTCTGCAAGAACAGCCTTAATTCCGTAATCTGTTAAGGCCCATACTGCGTTTTCTCTTGATGATCCTATACCGAAGTTTTTCTTTGAAACGAGCACAGTTCCGTCTTTGAACCTTGGATCGTTTAGGACAAAATCGGCTTTAGGCCTTTCATTTTCATCGTACCTCCACCTGTAGAACAGGTACTTGCCGAGCCCCTCTTTTTTAAGAAACCTTAAGAACTGTGCCGGTATTATCTGGTCAGTATCTATGTTGTCCAGCGGAAGAGGAATGACTTTTCCCTCTATCTTTTCTGGCATTTTAAACCACCTCACTAATTTCAACGTTTCTAACATCTACAAAGTGGCCGTATATTGCAGCTGCAGCTGCCATTGCCGGGCTCACAAGGTGCGTCCTTCCGCCCGGTCCCTGTCTGTTTTCAAAATTCCTGTTTGAAGTCGATGCCGACCTTTTTCCTGGAGGCAGCCTGTCAGAGTTCATAGCTATACACATGCTGCAGCCAGAGTGCCTCCACTCAAAACCGGCTTCTATAAATATTCGGTGCAACCCAAGCCTTTCAGCAGTTCTTTTAACCCACTCTGAACCTGGAACTACAAGAGCCTTAACGCCTTTGCTAACCTTTTTATTTTTTACAACCTTTGCTGCCTCTATAAGGTCAGAAAGCCTTGCGTTTGTGCAAGATCCTATAAATACGTAATCAACTTTAACGTCAGTTATTTTTTGACCTGGATTTAATCCCATGTACTTGAGGGCCCTTTCATATTCAGCTCTTAAGCTTTCATCCTTTACCTCAGATGGATAAGGCACTTCGCCATCGATGGGTATTACCATGGCTGGATTTGTTCCCCACGTAACCATGGGCTTTATCGAGCTCGCATCAATTTCTATTTCTTTTTCGTACTTTGCATTCGGATCGCTTTTCAGACTTTCCCAGTATTTAACGGCTTCTTCCCATTCTGATCCTTTAGGAGCTAAAGGCGCATTCTTGACATAAGAAAACGTCTTCTCATCAGGTGCAACTATTGCTGTTCTAGCACCAGCTTCTATTGACATATTACAAAGCGTCATTCTTCCTTCAACTTCCATGTCAGACACAGCTTCCCCAGAATATTCAATTATATGACCTATTGCCCCTCCTGTGCCTATCTTGCCTATTATGTAAAGCGCAACGTCTTTTGCGCTTACTCCTTTGTTTAACTTTCCGTTTATTTTTATTTTAAATTGCTTTGGTTTTTTTATCCAGAGCGTCTGTGTAACGAAAACATGCTCAACTTCTGAGGTTCCTATTCCAAAAGCAAGAGACCCTAGAGCCCCGTGCGTGCTTGTGTGGCTGTCTCCTGCTGCTATTGTTAGCCCTGGCAAAGAAAACCCAAGTTCTGGCCCTACTACGTGTATTATTCCCTGATAAGGACTATAAAAATCGAGCAACGGCACGTTAAACGTTTTTGAGTTTTCCCAAAGAGCATCCATTTGTTGTTTTGACAGTTCATCTATTGTGGGATTAACCTTAGAATCTGTTGGAACATTATGATCCATAACAGCAAGAGAAAGGTCAGGACGCCTGACCTTGTATCCCTTCTTTTTCATGTCGCTGAAAGCTACAGGGGATGTTACCTCGTGTGTTAGATGCCTATCTATATAAAGCAGCGACATCTCATCTTCCTTTGCTATTTCATGAGCTTCCCAAATCTTATCTATTATACTGTAAGGCATTCACTGGTTTTGACTGTTAATGTTTAAAAAAGTTTTCCTTTGATTTTTATTGAAACGGCTAAAGTTGCTCTATTCGGAATCTAAAGAATCGTTTTTAAAAGCAAAATTATAAATCATCATGATTTGCCGACACAAAACGCAGCAAAGAGAATAATAAATTTTAGAAAGTACATCTACATAATACTCTTTTTTCTTGTGCTCATCATGATCAAAATTGGGATAACAGGAATTAAAGGCCTTTTTATTAGACCTTCTTTCCTGAGCACAGTAACTATAACGATACAGCTTTTTGCCATTATGGACCCGATTGGGGCTTTGCCGTTTTACCTCTATTTTCTAAACAAACTTGAAGGAAAAGATAGAAACGCTCTCTGGTCTACAGTTGTTGTATCAATGACCGTTCTCCTTTTCTTCTTTGCTCTTGTTGGAAATGAAATGCTTAAGCTTTTCGGCGTTAGCATCTACAGCTTTATGATTGGAGGCGGCGTCCTGCTCATGATAATAGCAATAGATACTATGGGCGAAGGCTCAAGGTCATTAACTCTTGATCCAAAAGAGGCCGCTATAGTTCCTCTTGCTTCTCCGTTGCTAGTTGGGCCTGGTACTGCAGCAACGCTCATAATACTTTCAAACACAATACCTCTTTCTGAGCTTATCATTTCGCTAATCATCATAGCTGTTTTCGCTGCAGCTATACTCAAATATTCAGAAAGCATACTTAAAATAATCGGTAAAAACGGAGTGACAGCTTTTTCAAGGCTTTTCAGCATAATAGTAGCCGGTTTTGCGGCGCAGCTTATTTATGAAGGGTTAGTTGGCTGGGGCATCATTAAGCTCCTTTGCGTATTTTTGTAACTCTTTTCTTATAGCTCAGCTTTAAACTTTATAGCAAAGTACAGCAAATTAGATCTGATGGCAAATAAAATTGCTATAAAAGACGTTTTCATGGTAAGCTATGTGGGAGATGAGCTTATTCAGCATAGAACATCAATTTTTATAGAAGGCAACGTTATAACTAAAGTAGGAGACACAGACCAAGAAAACAGGTTTTCAAACTCTGATCTGGTCATCGAAGGCAAAGACCTTATCGCTATACCTGGGCTCATAAACCTTCATGCACATGCTGGGCCGACAGCTATAAGAGGTCTTGCCGAGGATCTAAGGTTATCAGAGTGGCTTAAAGAATACGTGAATCCTGCACACAAGGTTCTTACTGCGGATGACGCCGAAGTTGATTATGAGCTTTCTTATCTTGAAATGATTAAGAGCGGTATAACTCATGTGTTAGACCTTTACAGATTCCCACACGTTGGAATAAACGTAGCTAACAGAATAGGGATAAGAACAACAATAGCTCCCTATACATCTGACGTTTACGAAGGCTTTGAAAAACCTGAAACTGCTGTAAAATATATAGAAAAATATCATGAATTTAACGGGCTAGGGAGGGTCTGGGCCGGTTTTGAACATTTATCTTATTGTTCAGAAAGCTGTCTACAGTCTATTTCAAAAGCAGCAAAAGAAAACGGAACAGGCATTCATACGCATGAGTTTGAAACTTTAGATTTTGTTGAAAATGTTGTGAAAACTTACGGTAAAAGGCCGCTCAGCGTTTTTAAAGAATTTGATATGCTGAATTCAAACTTGATTCTGGCACACTGCGTATGGCCAACTCCTGAAGAATTGAGGGTTATGGCTGAATCAGGTGTAAGCGTTTCTCACAACCCGGTAAGCAACATGAAGCTGGCTTCCGGAATCGCACCAGTTACTGAAATGTTGAGGTTAGGGATCAACGTAGGCCTCGGGACTGATGGGGTTAAAGAAAATAACAGGCTGGACATCTTTCAAGAAATGAAAGTGGCTTCGCTCATGCAAAGGGTAGTTTATGAAAAAGCTCAGTTGATGAGCGCAAAAGAGGTTTTTAAGATGGCCACGGTCAACGGGAGCAAGGCATTAAGGATGAAAAGCGGCGAGCTTAAGGAAGGTTACCTTGCTGATTTAGTTCTTCTTGACTCAAAAGCGCCAAATTTAAACCCGCTTTACGAAGACAATGTTCTCTCTCAGGTTGTTTTTGCTGCTCATCCTGGAAACGTAAAATACGTGATAGTTGATGGGAAGCTTGTGGTAGAAAACGGTAAAAGCCTTATGGTTGATGAAGATAAGATCGTTGATAAAGCTATTAAGCGTGGCAAAGAGCTTTTGAAAAAATTGGCTAAAAACAACTAAACAATCTTTCTGCAATATGTAAGAAAAGCCGTATGACCAACCACAAAGTTTTGTGGTCTAGTCCTGTTTTCGGCCACTTGCAACCTTCTTATAAATATCTCAACAGTCTCTTCAGGGAAAAACCTTTTTTCCATGCTGGAATAAAGCTTTTCTAGCTGATTGTACGTAGGAAGAAGAAAAGCAGCAACGGAACCAGGTTTAAGCGCTTTCCACACAATTTCAACTAGCTTCCATGGATCCCCTAAATCTACGAACGCGGCATCGTAATAATTTTCCTTTATTTCAGGCGTAAATGTTTTAAACTCAACAAACTCAGCAAGTCCAATATTTGCTAAGTTTTCTTTTGCAATTTTTATGTAATGTTCATTAACGTCAAAAGTATGAACCTTACCGTTTGGCCTTACAAAGTTTGCTATGTACGCAGTCATGGCTCCGCTTCCCGTTCCCAGTTCTAAAACAAAGCTACCGGGTTTTATGTTTAATTTAAGGATCGTATAAGCGGCGTCCTTTGGATAAACAATTTGAGTTTCTCTTTTAAAATTCATTACATGGTCTATCAAAGTTGGTTTGAACGCATAGTAAAGTCCATCCTTTGTCTTATAGCCGTATTCCTTTCCTATTAATTCTGAAAGGTCTAGCGATGAAATATGGGTCTGAAACTTCTTATCTTTTTTTACCTTGACAAGCCAGCTTTTGTTTTTATGCACAAGCAGAACATAATCGCCTTCAGCTATTTTTCCTTCTTCAAGCATATGTAATAAGAAATCAGACAAGATATAAGGTTTCTGAAAGGTCTGCTATATCTTTCGCCATTTCTATGATCCTCGATACGTTAAGGGCAATTTGAGGATCTACAGATTCAAGCGATGAATAAGCTTCATTTGAAGCCTGTTCTATGTTAGATGGCTTTACCTTCTTATCACCGAGAAATGCCATTATTGAAATTTCCTTCAGCTTTTTTACAGCTTCAAGTTCCTCGCTACTGATCTTTCCCGCTATATTTGTGAGCTCGTCACCTATCGTTTCTATAAAATGAAGCACTAGCCGGTAATCAAGGAACTGCACAGGGCTGAGCATTAGCTTTTTTGCTATTGCTGAATCCGTCAGCCCTGTCCTCAGCATCCTGATAAGAAGAAAATATAACTTGTCAACTTCTGCATCCATAGCCTTAACTTTATTGCTGTCCGAAATTAAATCGATCATGAAACTTGTAATTCTATCCATTCTCTTTATTATTTCATAAAAATCTACCTGGTTTATATCGAGAGCGAATGAAAAGACCGCTTCGTTGTCGTTTTCTGAAACAAGTAGCAGTCCCATGAACTTTGACTCTATAAGACTTTTTAGTTCCTCAAACAATTTTTTGTCTTTATACGATATTCTTAATTTCGTGTATCCGTTGATATAAGCGTACGATAATATTTTTTCTACGTATGAACTTTGCAATACTTCTAAGTTTATATAAAAAGTTTTTTCTGATTCCTCTTTTTTTCTTGGTACAAGTATTAACTCCCCGGTAGAAGATTCAAGAGCTTCCAGGATGTCCCCTTCATTAATGCTGTACTTTTCACACCAGGGTTTTGGCAGCGTTATAAATAGGGATGAATTGCCAATCTTAAGCACTTTTCTCAGATAAGTCATCATAACTAATTTGTAAGTCTTCCCTTTAATTGTTTTTAGCGTAATGACAACTCAGACGAACATCTATCATGTTTAGCCAAAAATTTTTTATCAATAAGTTATTTTTTGTAAATTTTAACTCAATATTCGATAATTTATAGAAATTTTTGATAAATTTAATTATATAATTTTAACATTTTCCCTTTTTTATTCAATTTAATTTTTTTAGTAAATTTAATAATGTTAGTTCATAACTTTTTCACAAATTTCAAGCCAAAGAAATGAAAAATGGTCACATAGGTTTATGATTGCCGCAATTATTCAGAGCATATTCGCAGCTATCTGGACAATTCCAATTGTTTTCCCGTGGATAAAGCCTCAGTATTAATGGTAATGGCAGCAGGAAGCGCTGGAACTTGGTTTACAGTGGGTTATATACTTTATATTGTTGTAGGTGTACTCGGCAATGCAGCTATAGGCCTTGTATATCAGCACTTTGAAACCGTTGAAGGCAAGGTAGTTAGCGGCATAACGAACGCTTTAGCATGGCTACAGCTTATACTTTTTAATTTTGGAGTAATGGCAGCTACATGGTCTCTAATGATTGCTGGATACTTTGGGGAAGCTGATCTACTACCACCTGCTGTAGGGGGAAAGGGAATGACTGCAGGTCAAGTGCATGTTTTATTTCTTTCAAAATTTATAGATCCTGTAGGAGCTTTTGTAATAATCACAGTTCTAGGAGTTCTCATAGGGGCTATTGCGTTTTTGAGCATATCTTTAAAAGACTGATTTTATTTTTTTTTAATTTAGATTGACCGTTTATAGGTTGTTTAGGTTAGCCTCTTTTTCCCATACCTTAACAGCGTTAATCTGGATGTTGCTTATCCACCGTTCAACTATTTGTTACCTATAATTGAAAAAGGAGGACCTGGTATCTGGTTTTGTTTGGATATTTAATCTACATTATAGCGGGTCCTGTAGGGTTCGGAACCGTTTCCGCGTTGATAAAAACCATAGAAATAGATGAAAAAGCTCACATAAACGAAGCTTTAGCAAAGATCGGTTTCTACCTTTCATATGCTGTCGTGTTGCTAAGCGACATCCTGTTAGCTTTAGCTGGCGCGCTGGGGGTTATTACATGTATTTCGTATCTGTTTCGCCTTCTATCTTATCATCAACTCTTTCTAAATTTATAATTCCAACAACTCTCACTACTGTTGTTGCTGTGCTTGGATACCTGATGGTTTTGCTTACGATGATGCTTGCAAAGCATGAAGAATAAAGTCAACCCTGTTGCATATGTTTTATTAATAGCTTTTATCTTTTCTATAGAGCCTTTTTCTGTTAATGCACAGAGTTATCAGCAAGCTGGGAGCTGGGCTGTTGGCATTGTAGTGCATGACGGCTTTACGCTCTGCAACGGCCAAAAAGTTCTGTGGAAAGATGTTTATAACATAAGCGTTTTGCTAAAGCTCCTTCTCATAAACGATACTGATGAAACAGTAAAAGCCTGTCTATTAACAAAAACCTGACATTTCGGTCAGGTTAGTTGTTATAGAACCTAGGCTCGTTTGAGGTCTTTCATGAGTTTTTTTGCCCCTGTTGGAACGTGTTTTTTCAAGATTTTTGTCAGTATTCTGTCTAAAAGCCCAAGCTTAAAATTAACGCCGCATGCGTTCTGATGGCCTCCTCCGTTATACTTTGTAGCTATATTAAGAAGGTTTACTTTTCCATCGCCGTAAAGAACTCCAGAGCTTTCAGTGTAAAGAATAAAAACTATGTTAACGCCTTGTTGATGAAGTTTTTTTGCTAAAAGTGAGCCTATTAGCTTTTTACCCCTTAAATCCACAAAAGCTACTTTCTTGTCAGATTCTGTGTTAAAAATTCTTGCTTTCTTTACTAATATATCTATGATTTTGTTTTCCTCTTCAAGTTGTTTTTTCCAAGCTTCAACTTTTTCGTTATAAAAAATCCCTTGAGAAAACATATCAATAAGCTCTAATCTATCTTTATTGCTTCTTGTTCCAATCTTATAAGCAAGCGTAAGTTCCAGCTCGTTTTTGTTAGTGTCGCCGTCGTCTGCTATTTCCGCTATCTTTTTAGATATCTCATCATCTTTTGCAAGACGTCTGTAAAGTATCGATGCGGCGCTTGGTGAATTTTCAAGAATCAGGTTTATATGCTTTGAAATTTGTTTATCAGCTTCATGCCATTCATGATGATCAATCCAGATAATCTCGCATCCAGACGACTTTATTCTTAAAATCTCTTTTTCAACATTAGCATAGTCAGAGTGATTTAACGCTACGTCAGCTATTCCCAAAATGCTGCAGCTTCTTATTTTCTTAAGCGTTTCAGCAATTGTCCTCGGACCTGCAAACATTATCTTTAGATCATCATTGAAAACCCTCTTTGCTATAGCCCCACTACAAACGCCGTCAAGGTCTGTATGAACTATGAAGATTTTTCTTGAATTTTTATGCATCGGACCTTTGAAATAAAAATTGTAAAAAATATAAGCTTTATAATAAAATTATAAAGTTTTTAACTTTTTATAGCTTTATAGACCTTTTCAGAAGTAATCGGGAGGCTGTTTATGCCCTTACCAATAGCGTCCATGATAGCGTTTCTGATCGCAGGCGCAGGCAATACAACTGGTGGTTCAGCTACTATTTTTGCACCAAAAGGCCCCATCGAGCCCTGTTTTTCTATTATAAACGTTTGTATCTGTTCAGGTATATCAAGGCTTGTTGGTATGTAATAGTCTTTCAGGTTTGGGTTTACTACGTAACCTTCCTTATGCACGAGCTCTTCCATCATTGCGTACCCAAGTCCCTGTACCGTTCCTCCGTATATCTGTCCTCTGACGCTTTTCGGGTTTATAGCCCTGCCGACATCAAAAGCTACATAATAGTTGAGCACTTTGTAGAGACCGGTTTCTGTATCTACTTCGACTTCAGCTATTGCAGCGCCAAAAGTGTACTGATTGTAAGGTGATCCAAGTCCAGTTTCTTCATCCCATTTGCAAGATGGTGCCATATAATATCCTAAGGCGTTTAGCTCTATGTTGGCTTCATACGCTTCTTTAACCAATTCTTCCCATGATATGCTTTTGTGTTCCTTTCCTTTGCAATACACATATCCATCAACTATTTGGACATCTTCAACTTTACAATTAATTAATTTAGAAGCAACAGGTAGAAGCTTCTGCTTAAGTTTGAGCGCAGCATCTCTTGCCGCATTCCCGCCTATGGCTATAACTCTTGACGCAACAGTAGGCCCAGTTTCATGATGTATAAGAGTGTTTGGCCTGTCTATGGTAAAGTAATCTATTGGAACGCCAAGCACGCTTGCCGCTATCTGAGCTAAACCTGAAATTGCTCCTGTTCCAAACTCTGTAAGTCCTGTCCCAAGGTGTACCTTTCCGTTTTTTTCTACAGAAAGGTGAACATAAGCATAATCGTTTCCTTCAGGACCTAACGCGTTGCCGTGATGTAACATAGCTATTCCTATTCCTCTTCTTATCTTTCCATCTTGTTTTGAGTAAAGCTCTTTCTTCTTACGATAATCGCTTGCTTTAACTACTGCATCAAGGCATTCGGGCAAACCACAGCTCTCGTCCATAAGCTGTCCAGTGCTTGTTCTTGACCCAGGCCTTAGCATGTTGATCAAACGTAAGTCCAGCGGATCCATATTCAGTTTCTTTGCTATTTCATCCATTTGAGATTCTGCAGCAAATATAGCCTGAGGAGCTCCGAATCCCCTGAAGCTTCCTGTATAAGTGTTGTTAGTGTAAACTTTGTAACCGTCGTTCCATACGTTTGGTATTTCATACGGACCATTAGCGTGGAATGTAGCTCTTACTATTACAAGAACCCCTAATGAAGCGTAAGCTCCGCCATCTAAAACTATCTGAACCTTTGACGCAGTAAGTTTACCATTGGCTTTAACTCCTGTTTTGTGCGTTATAATTGCAGGGTGCCTCTTTGTATGAGCTATCATCGATTCCTCGCGCGTCATGCTCATTAGCACTGGTTTTCCTGTCTTTAGTGCTCCCAAAGCAGCTATGGACGCAACATCATAAGGTGGTTCATCGGATTTTGGTCCAAAAGCGCCACCTGTAACAGCCTGAATAACCTCTACCCTGTCAATAGGCCAACCAAGAACCTTGGCGACAGCTGCCTGAACGTGGTGCGGAGTCTGCATTGAGCCTATTATCAGAATTTTCTCACCGCGCGGCACAGCAAAAGCTGTCTCAGTTTCCATGGGGGCTGCGTCCTGGTGCTGAGTTCTGAAAGTGTTTTCAATTATATAATCAGCTTCCTGAAAGCCTTTTTCAATGTCGCCCTTCCTTACTTTAACATGCTTCACTATGTTTCCATCATCGTGAATCTTTGGGGCATCAGGTTTCATGGCTTCAATAGGGTCAAAAACTGGTTTTAACGGTTCGTATTCAACTTCTACAAGCTCTTTAGCTTCCTGAGCCCTGTTTGGTTTTTCTGCTATTACTGCAGCTACTATATCACCAGTTGACCTTACTTTATTAAAAGCAAAAAGAGGCCTGTCAGGTATTATCGTAGATGATTCATTGAGCCCTGGCACATCTTTATACGTAAGAACGTACCTAACGCCAGGATAGTTTAAGGCTTTTGAGACAGATATGTTCTTTATTATGGCGTGCGGGTATCTTGAAAGAACAAGTCTTGCATAGAGCGTATTTCTAGGTATTAGATCATTAGTATAGATGGGCGATCCCAAAACTTTTTCAAGATCGTCGATTCTCCTCAGTTCTTTTCCTATGTATAATAGCTCCCCTCTTTCTGCCTTTTTCTGAATTTCCATTAAAAATTCTTCAGCAGTTTGAGCGTTCATTCAGGTCGCCCCGCATCATAAATAGCGTCAATTATATCATAATAACCAGTGCACCTGCAAAGGGTTCCGCTTATAGCTTCTTTTATTTCCTGTTTGCTAGCTTCTTTCTTCCTGCTAAGCAGGTGCCAGCCAATTATCTCCATGGCTGGGGTGCAGAAGCCGCATTGTGCTGCTTGATGAGCTCTGAACTGCTCTTGAATCTTTTTCATCAACGGATCGTTGTTCAAGCCTTCAAGCGTCGTTATCTTATGATTCTTTGCCTGAAAAGCGGGAATTATGCATGAAAGAACAGGTTTCCCGTCCATGAGCACTGTGCAGAGTCCACAATCACCTGTCCCACAACCTTCTTTTACAGACTTGTATCCAAACTCGTCCCTTAACACATCAAGCAGCCTGTCATCTGGGTCAACAAGAACTTCCCTTTCAATACCGTTAACGTTTAATTTAACAAGCATCTGAGCCATTTTACTGTTCACCTCTCAACTTAAACAAAAGCCTTTCTAACATAGCAAGCAAGAGCGCTTTCCTATACTCTGCGGAAGCCCTGAAATCATCTGTTAGTGAAACCTCCTCGCTCAAAACCTTTTTTGCACCCGCTATTGTTTCTTCGTTCAAGGCTTTTCCTTTTAAAAATTCCTCCGTATTTTTTGCTCTTTCTGGGATCTTCCCTTTTATCCTGTTTGCTGCAATTCTTACGTCTTCAATCTTTCCATCTTTTACTTTGCCTACAACAGCCATGTTTACTATATTTATTATCAAAGTGTTCCTCCTGCCAATTTTTTCAAAAGCGGAACTATAACCTTCGCCAGGATCTTCAAAAGATATCTCCGTAAGAATTTCGTTTGGCCTTCTGTTGATTTTTCTTTTTCCGATTATGAATTTTTCAAGATTTACATACCTTTCCCCGTCAACGCTGGAAAGCTTTACTTTGGCGTTAAACGCTAATAAAAGCGGTATAAAGTCTTCGCTGCTTGAAGCAGCGCAAACGTTTCCACCTATGGTTGCGACGTTCCTTATTTGTGGGCTTCCAAACTTTGCTATGACATCTTTAAATCCTGAAAATCTTTTTTCTTTTAAAATACTTTCTCCCTCAAGCTGAGAAACAGTAACGAGGGCCCCTATTTTTATCAAATTTCCATCCTTTTTTACATATGATAGCTCGCCAGCAAGGCCTGAAATATCCAAAAGCTTTTTAGGTTTTACCTCTCCATTTCTTATTCGAGGCCATAGGTCTGATGCGTTTGCTATTATTTCAGCATCAGGGTTCTCGTTAAGAAGTTTTAATGATTCTTTCAAACTTGAAGGCTGAAGAACTACAATCTCGCTTCTGTTTAATAAAGGCTGCTCCATCATGAGCTCATTATTTTATATTTTTATATATTTTTTGTTTACGATATTCTTAATATTTCAACAAAAATCATTTTCGTAAATAGCTCAACTTTTAGTAAACTCACGAAGTATAAAAGCTTTATATTTAACCCATATTTATTGTATCTAAGCTTTAGGGGCTAAAATTCACTTTTTTAATAATAAACAACTCCTTACAAATGATTTTCACATTAAAGAAATTTTTTATATAATAATGTTATTGATTAAGTGAATGACAACCATCGCCTTTTAAGGCGGTGAGGATGTCAGTAACCTCCTCCAACAGGAGGAATCAGCATCACAACATCTCCGTCATTGAGTTTTGTTTTGCTGTAGCTTTCCCTTTTTACATACCCGTTGTTAACATAAACAAGAAAGTGTTCATGAAATTCTCTTTTATTGTTCATTATAGCTCTCTCTGCTCTTTCTCCGTATTTTTGCAAAATCTTATTTAGAAGATCTTCTACATTCTCCGCATCTATTTCAGTTTCATGAGCGCCCAGAATATCTATAAGCTCGTAGAACACTCTGAGTTTTATTCTTGCCATAAAATTATTATTTTAAAAAATTATTTTATGCTTTCTAAAAATTTTTTAACGCCTCCGTCAAGATGAACTTCTACCCTCGTTACGTTTTCATCTATGTATAAAAGTATAGGCGCCTTAACGATGTATCCAAACTTATTAAATATCAATTTTCTCCCACCATAAGTTTCTTTGCTCATTGAAACAGCTACATCAACGATTTCTACTTTAAACTTTTGAAGCTCGCCTATTATAGCTTCTAAAGTTCCACCAGTAGATATAGCGTCATCTATAAGAAGCACGCTCTCACCTTCAGATATTCCGTAAATATAATATGTCCCTTTTTCGTATCCAGATGCATAATCTACTTTGCTCATAGGTTCATCCCCTAGGTTTCTTTTTCTGACTATTGCCAATGGTTTCCCCTTCCTTTCTGCTATAAGAGTAGCTATCGGCAGCCCAAAGCTTTCTGGCACAAGCACTTTGTCGAAATCATCCCTCGTTATGTTGTCTATAGTGTCCGCAAGGAATGACATAACTCTTGCTGATGGAGGGGGCACGTTTTCAGTTATAGGGTTAAGGATGTATTTGTAAATTTTTTCACTTTCGTCTCTAACCCAGCTTTTTTCTATCAACTTAGAATTTTCATAATATCCTTTTATTTCTTCAATTATATCGTCCACCATTTTATACCCTTCAAGAGACCTATAAAAACAGGAGTAGTTTCCCGTGTGACATGCTGGACCATTTGGCTCTGCAACGTATATCAGGCTGTCTCCGTCGCAATCTATGAGTATTTTCCTTACCTTTTGATAGTTTCCAGAAGTTTCCCCCTTTAACCAAAGTTTTTTTCTTGACCTAGAATAAAAGTGAGCCAGCCCTGTCTTTATTGTAAGTTCAACGGCTTCTTTGTTTGCATAAGCCTGCATTAGTATTTTTCCTGTGTTCCAGTCTTGGACTATTACAGGTACAAGCCCTTTTTCATCGAACTTTATATCATCTATCTTGAGCTCTATCATATTCTAACCACAACCCCTTTTTCTTTGAGGTACAACTTGAGTTCATTTATTGAAATCTCTTTAAAATGGAAAACTGATGCTGCAAGCGCAGCGTCAGCATTGGCTTTTTTAAAAACTTCATAAAAGTGTTCAAGCTTGCCACCACCCCCGCTGGCTATTACAGGAAGACTTACAGTATCAGTTATCATCTTTGTTAACTCAATGTCATAACCCATCTTAGTTCCGTCCCTGTCTATGGACGTAATAAGTATTTCGCCGGCTCCCAGCTCTTGAGCCTTTTTTGCCCAATCTTTTGCGCTCAATGAGGTTCTTTCTCTACCGCCTTTTATGTACACATAATAATCGTCAGCTTCTTTTTTAGCGTCTATCGATACAACAACGCTCTGAGATCCATAAACATCAGCTATTGCTGTTATAAGCTCAGGTTTAAGCACAGCGTATGTGTTTATAGATACTTTATCAGCACCGTTCCAGAGTATCTGTTTTGCATCTTCTAGGCTCGATATACCACCTCCTACAGTAAAAGGTATGTCAAGCTTTGATGCAACTTCCTTCACTTTTTCGATAAATATTTTTCTTCCTTCATATGAAGCAGAAATGTCAAGAAAGACAATTTCATCTGCTCCCATATCACGGTACATTTCTGCCAGTTTTACAGGATCTCCAGCTTCTACAAGGTTAACGAACGACTTACCCTTTACAACTTTTCCTTTGTCAACGTCCAAACAAGGAATTATTCTCTTGGCCAGCATTATGCATCACCAAAGTACTTTTCATATAAGTCTTTTCCTATTATACACCCTTTGTATCCAAGCGCTTCAATTTCTTTTATTTCACTTAGTAGAACTCCTCCGGATAGCAATACCTTCTTTCTGTATTCAAACGGTATGCTTTGAGCAATCTTCCTGTCAAAACCCTTCATGGTTCCATCTCTATTTATTGAAGTTACTATGAACTCTTCAAACCCCATCTCTGAAAATTTTGAAAGCGCTTCATTTAGCTTTAACCCGCTGTCCTTCTTCCATCCTTCATATGATACTATTTCGTCTTTTACATCTAGCGATATTGTAATCTTATCTTTCATTGGCAATAAAGACTGTGGATTTACAAAAGCAAGCGTGCTCAAAACTACCCTGTCTGCGCCGCTATCAATGTACTTTTTTATTTTTTGAACGTCCCTTATACCGCCTGCTACCTGTTTGTAACCTTTCTCTTTTAGCATTTCAGAAATAATGTTAAAGTTATCGCCAATGCCAAGCGCGGCATCAAGGTCAACTATATGAAAACGCTCAAAACCTTCATCATAAAGACGCCTAATTACTGTTAACGGGTTTTCTGAGTACACCTTTATGTTTTCAGCCTTTCCTTCCTTAAGCCTTACCACTTTCCCCGACATTAAATCTATTGCTGCGTACACGTTCATCTCTTAACAGCCTCAAGCACACCTTTAAGTATCATCAACCCTGATTTCCCTGATTTTTCAGGATGAAACTGCACACCAACGAAGTTTTCCTTGATTATCAACGCTGGTATCTTTATTTCGTCGTTTTCAGCTACAGCATAAACAAACCTTTCATCATTAGGAACGTAATAAGAATGCGCGTAATAAAACCAGTCCCCTTTTTTATCGCTCTTCCATATATAATTTTCTTTTAAGAGCTCCGTATATGACCATCCCATGTGAGGAACTTTTCCCTTTTTTAATTTCATCACAGTTCCTTTAAGAACGCCAAGCCCTTCGCCCTCTCCTTCTTCGCTTTTTTCGTAAAACAAATGCAGCCCAAGGCATACCCCAAACACGAACGTTCCTTTTTTTGCCATTTGAAGTATAGATTCCTTTTGATCTTTAAGCGATTTTGAAGCTTGAGAAAAGTTTCCAACGCCTGGCAGGACTAGAAGGTCTGGTTGTTTTTCGGAATCTATACTCTCTACAACTTTAGTATCTTCATTCAACCTTTTAAATGCGCTGTAAATACTGTAAAGGTTGCTTGCACCATAATTGAAAATGATTATTTTCATAGAGATCCTTTTACTGACATACTGTTTTGCGATTTTTCTAAGGATTGTTTGAGAGCGATTCCGAATGATTTGAAAGCTGCTTCAACTATGTGATGAGGGTCTTTCCCGTTAAGCTGGTAAAGATGTAGCGTCATAGGAGTGCTGAACGCAAGCGACCTAAAAAAATGCTCTATTAAGGCTGGATCAAACTCTGAGCTGTTTGGGACGTTGAGGCCATAGCTAAAGTAAGGTCTTCTTACCATATCAACGGAACTTATGATAAGCGCTTCATCCATAGGTATAACAGCATAACCGAACCTCTTGATCGATTCCCTGTCTACTGCTTTATCTATCGCGTAGCCCAACGTTATGCCTGTGTCCTCTATTATGTGGTGCGGTAGGTCACCGTTTGCCTTTATTTTTATGTCAATGCTGCTGAACTTTGCTAAAGTAACGATCATGTGTCTGAAAAACGCATCTTCAACTTCTACTTCAGCTTTTCCGTTTCCATCAACGTTTAGCTCCACGTATATTTGAGTTTCTTTTGTTTCCCTTTTTACTTCTGCTTTACGCAACCCCTATCTCCTCCAACGGCATTATAGAAGATGGTTTATGGACTACAAGCCCCTGCGCGTACTTCCTTAGCATTGGAAGAACTTTTAGAAACTCATCTTCATCTATTACAGTATTTACAGCATACCAGCCTTCTATAGAAAGCTTTGAAATTGTTGGCGATTTTAGCGCTGGAAGAGCGTTTAGAAGCTTCTGTAGGTTTTCCTCACTTACGTTTAAAAATATATGCAGCTTCTTTCTTGCTTCTACAACGCCTTTTAGCAGCGCTATTATGTCCAAAATTTTCTCTTTCTTTGAATTATCATTAATGGAATCCTTGTTTGCTATGAGCACTGCGCTGGACCTCATGATTTCTGCTATTTCAACCAGACCATTTTCCCTGAGCGTTGTCCCAGTTTCAGTTACGTCAACCACAAGGTCTGCTTCTTCAGGTGGTTTGGCTTCCGTAGCGCCAAATGAAAGATATATTTCAACGTTTTCGTTCTCGCCAAACGTATACCAGGGCGTTATTATTAAAGGCCTGGCGTTTCCATAGACTTCTTTATAATACTGAAGATTTTGAAAGAAAGCAGAAGTTATGTTTGGGTATTCTGTAGCAACCCTGAGCTTTTTACCATTTTTATTATAATCTTTTAAGATTAAATTCGGGTCTTTTTTAAGTTCTAGAGGACCTGCTAGGACAATCTTTACTTTGCCATATTCCAAGTCAACCAAAGTCTGAACTTTTGCGCCGGTTTCTATGATCCAATCTTTTCCTGTAATCCCTATATCATATAGCCCTTGTTCAACATACTTGGGTATTTCCTGCGGCCTGAGTATCTTTACCATTATCTCTTCGTCGTTTATAGAGGGTCTGTAACTTCTCTCGCTTCCTCTTATTTTTAAGATGGAAGAGTTTATGAGCGAAATGGTATCCTGCTCTAAAGAACCCTTTGGTATGGCCCATCTAACTTTTTTAATAGGCGATATGAACTGACATCACAACAGATGTTTTTTATTAGGTTTTTAAACTTTTCTCAAAGAAAGATTTTACTAGCAGTTCGCCCTGCGAATTTGATTTTTCCGGATGAAACATCAAAGCGAAGGAGTTCCTGTATTCAAAGGCTTCAATTCCAAATTTGCTGAACGCTACTGGTTTGCTGTACTTGTTAAGTCTACCAATATTAAGGTGTCTAGAAACATAAAAGTTATACGCTCCGTCAGCAAAGTAGCTTGATCCTTTAAACTCTATCGTTATTTCTCCTTTGAGAAGACTTTCATGAACCTTTAGCGTGCCTCCAAGGTACATGTTAAAGGCTTCTGCTCCAAAACAGATATAAAGAGAAGGCTTGTCAATGATTTGCTCTATCAATCTAAAGATGTCTTTTAGCTTTGTCTGAGTCCTGGAAGACCTTCCGCTTAAAACATAAGCATCATAGCCATCTATTTTATCCCATGGACTGAGCATTACCACTTGATCTTTTTCAAAGATTTTGTTAAGTAGCTTGTTTAAATCCTGTAAATAAACTGAGCCATTATGAATAAGCGCAATTCTAACCACGTCTTTATGCTTGAATACCATAAGTTATATACTTTTAAAAAATCAGTACTGTTGCAAGTATAAAATTTCGCTTTTCTAGGGAAATTTATTATGAGTCTTATCTGTTTTAACAATAAGCTAGAGGCCAAAATTTGACCCAAAAAAAGCTATATGGCATTAAACCAAAGTTAATCAAAAATAATCTTCTCTATTTGTTATGGAATGTCATTACCTGCTGAAGTGCTGAAAGTATAAAAAGGCTTATGTATTTAAATTTAAGATTTGAACTATGGATTATAAATTTCAAGAATATGAAGTATCAAAAAAAGAGCTGATCGTTGGCATTTTTGTAATAGTCCTTGGCGTTCTTATGAGCGCAATAGACTCAACCATAGTGATCCTTGCGCTGCCCGTAATGATGAAGGATCTAAAGGCTAATATAGTTGAAATGGTATGGGTTATCTTGATTTACCTTCTTGTAGTAACAGTCCTCTCAACGCAGCTGGGAAGGATCGGAGATAAGTACGGCAGGGTAAAGTTTTACAACGTTGGTTTCCTGATATTTACCGTAGGATCTGCGCTCAGTGCTGCTTCTATTAACGCGTACATGTTGCTAGCTTTTAGAGGACTACAGGCGCTTGGAGGCGGACTGATTAGCAGCAACAGTGGGGCTGTAATCGCGGATCTTTTACCGCCAAACAGAAGGGGACAAGCTTACGGCTATACTGCTCTTGGATGGAACGTGGGCGCTATTTTGGGCATAATTTTGGGCGGCATAATAGTTACTTATGTATCGTGGCGGTATATATTTCTTATAAACGTACCGATAGGGTTTCTGGCAACTTACATAGGATTCAGGTACTTAAAAGAAAGATCTCCGAAACTTGTAAAAAAGCTCGACATAAGAGGTTCAGCTTTACTTGGCGCATCTCTTACATTACTTCTAATTGGGCTAACTACAGCAGTTGGATCTAGGATCAATACGTTTACTCAGACCTTGATAATAACAGGGATAATACTGCTGGCGCTTTTTGTATATCACGAAGCAAAATTCAGCGATCCGATCATAAATATAACAATGCTCAAAAACAGGGTTCTTTCAGGCTCGATACTTGCTGCACTTCTTCAAGCACTTGCAAACTATTCAGTTCTTTTTCTTGTAATAATGTACCTTCAGGGCGTTAGGGGTCTTACCCCTTTTAACGCAAGCCTTCTTGTGGTACCCGGATATATTTTAGGGGGAGTTTTAGGCCCGTTTATGGGGAGAATATCAGACAGGATAGGCGCTAGGATACCTGCCTCGATTGGGCTTTTTGCACAATCAATAGGAATATATGTTTATTCTTTGCTGAACGTAAATTCTCCTCTCTGGTTAATAATTCTTGCAGCTTCTATCAACGGCATAGGCGCAGGAATGTTTTATCCTGCCAACAACAGCGCCGTGATGGCAAACGCTCCCCGTGAACATTATGGTGCGGCTTCTGGAACTTTAAGGATGTTTGCAAACATAGGAATGGTAGTCAGCTTTGCTCTTTCTATTTATGTTGCTTCGCTCACAATGCCATCATATCTAGCAGAGGAAATCTTCTTGGGCACCAGCGTTTTGAGTTCCAAATTTGCTTATGTATTTACAAAAGGAATAGAAACTTCATTTAAATTTTCAGTCATAATTATGTATATAGCTATAGTCTTCTCTCTATTAAGAGGAAAAGAACAAAGAAAAAAATAAAAATTGTATAATTGTTTAGTTTAACTTATAATAAACCTTTCTTAGTGATGGCTCTACTTTAGCGAGAGCAGTTCTTAGCTCTTCAGGGTCAAGTTTTGATCCGTTTCCGTTTACTTTGTATATAAGATATTCTAAGGTTGAAACAAGGTAATTAACCCGATTCTTCTGTTCCCTTGATAGTGGTTTGTTGGTTTCTGCTTCAATGACCAGTTTAAGAGTAAAAGGCGTATTTCCTACTTTATGCGTAACATTAATGTTGTTAAACCCAACCTTTTTTAAATACCTTTTAATTATATGCCTAACTAGTGAAGGAACTATTGATTGAACTTCAATCTCAGCTATCGTAAGCTTACCTTCCTCAACGATTCCTTTTTCTTTTGAATTATTTCCACTTATCATATTAATAACACCGTTATAGGTATAACATTATGGATTTATAAACGTTACTTTTTACAAATTTTATAAATGAAAAATAATGTTAGTATATTTAAAATTTTGGACAAAATCTGCTGTGTTAAATAATTATTTATAGCGCGACTGTCAATTCCTTACTTATGAACCCAAAAGAAAAAGACAGCCGCAATAATAATAACAAAAGATGGGGGTAATAAGTTTATCGACAAAAGGAACTGGAAGAGTTACAATGAAGAGCTTGTAATAAGAGGTGAGTTTTTGCTGCCAATATTATAAAACTGATTAACCTATTGGCTCTTTCGGCGTTTTTATACAGTTGTTTATCAAATCCTTCATGAAGAGTCATGATTACAAGGATGCCATGTAATCGCTTAAAGTCTCTCATTGCCAACTTGATTCTGGCTTTCTGAATCTGCACAACTCGACCCATTGAAGATATTTCTAATCTTTTCCTGCATTTACAGCAATACCTTTAAATACTTACTATTTATTGTGGACAAGTATGTCTATTTTTTATTACTTATTATTAATTTTATAAGATTAAATTTGTCTCAAAACCTTATTTTATTTTATTATTAACGCGGTTAATTTTTCAGATTTATTCCATGTAAGGATTTTGTTGAGTTCTTCAATCGTTAGATTATTATTTATTTTAATACCCTAATTGACAGGTTTTACTTAGATTTTTTATTACTTCATAATTCCTTTTGTTCATTGCTGTAATTGCCAAAAAGCCATCCAGTAACACCCTCCTTAACTACGTAAACCTCTTTTATACCGGCTCTTGCAAGTATGCTTGCAGCTTCAGTGGCTCTTCTGTTAGTTCTACAAATGCAAATAATTTTGCTAAACTCTGCCAAATATGTTAAACTTTCAGTTATTCTATTCAAGGGAATGTTGACAATATTATTACCTTCAACTCTATAAAGCTCGAACTCTTCTGGTTCTCTAACATCTACCATTATTATACTGCCAGATTTGAGCATCTCCTGAGCTTCCTGTTTTGTTATATATTTTATTTGCATATTATCCGATGTTTTAAAAAATTTTTATCTTTTAAGATAAAATTTTGTGAACTACCCTGGGGTTACTGGCTGGGTTTCCATATTCATTGATACTCTTATGGAAATTTTAAATTAAACCATCGCAAAGTTTTCATCGCGGGCTCTAGTATGCGTTTTACAGGGAAAGCCATCCTTCTTCTTTAGTTTGGTAATAAATAGCATAAAATTCCTTATTATGAAAACATTTTGTAAAGAGTTGTCTATTCTTACGTAAGAAAACTTTTTATCCTTAAACCCTATCAGTTAAAATATATCAGAACAAAAATTTCACGTTTTATATATAGATATATAATTATGTTAGCTTAGAAAAATCTTGCAAACTTATTTTTTAAGTGTGTATAAAATTAATATAGGTATAGGTATTAAAAGGAAAAAAAGCCCTCCGGTCCAGAAAGAGAAGAATGGATTTCTGAAGAAATAAAGTGAACTGCCACCTATTGAACCTATAGCATAAGACAAATAGTATACGCCATTTAGAGAACCAAAGCTGGATCCCCACTTTTCTGAAGGCATAAATTTGGCGACCATATGTTGCATATAAATAGTCCAAACACTCAATCCTACAGCTTCTACCCCCCATAAAAGGCTTAGCACTATTAGGTTTGGAGAAAGGGGTAACAAAAAAGCAATCAAAGCGCTCGTAAGCGTTATAAAAGTTATTGCTCTAGATTCTGAAAACCTGTTTATTATGGGTCCAGCAATTTTAGTTGATATAAACCACCCGATTCCTGCAGGTGCATAAGCAAGCATTAAAATCAATGGAGTTGTTCTGTATTTTGCCACTATAAAAGGTACTATCATAGGGTAGACTATTCCTTGACCTATGCCCAAAAAAGAAGTTGAAAGGAGGATCAAAAGATTTACGAGCTTGCTTTTTGTTTTACTCTTTTTTACGCTAATTATTTCAACCCCAGCTGAGCCCAACTTTATATTTATGGTAAAGAGGATAGCTAACAAAGCTAATAAGCTGTATATAAAAAACGTAATTCTCAAAGAAAAAAGATATTTACCAGTGAACTGAGAGTAAAGAAAAAACAAAAAACCTATAAAAGCGCCTAAACCAGAGCCCACTATTCCAAAGTACATTAGCTGAGCATAAGCGTTGGCATCTCTGTAGCCACCAAAAAAACTAACAAGGTAAAGCATTGAAGCGCTTATTATGCTGGACGAAAAACCTATTAGAAATACTGAAGTGTAGATTAATGGCATCCCAAAGAAAGAAAAAGAAAAAAGTCCAAAAAAGAGCAATATAAAACCTGTTAAAAGGGATCTTTTCACATCGCTTGAGTTTTTTAAAATTCCTGAAAAAGGCATGAACACTATCCATGAAAAATTGTATGTAGCATAGGCAAGACCTACATCCAACGAGTTTCCCCCTAGATAAAGCACATAAAGGCCAAGAGCAAACTCAAATATAGCAAAGTAAACGTTAGCAAAAATGTTCAAAAACCTAAAGTCCTCAAAATAATGTGATAATTTCTTCATCGAACAACCATTTACATTTAGATCCTTAATAATTTAACCTTGTATTGGTTAATGAATCAAAATTTCATTTAGCTAGATTATATTAGTTTATTATTAACTTTCCTGATTGTAAAATTTTGGCTAAAATGCAAATTAAACATTAAATAAATTACCTTACATTTAAGAAGTTTTTGAATTTTTATTCTAATTTTTTAGGACGTCAATGGAGATATGAATATAACGTTATCTCCTCTAATTATAACGGATCCCAAGGATTTGAACGATCCATCATCAAGCAGTTCCTCGCCGTTGTTAAGAAGTAAGTTCATATGTTGATCAAAACCTTCTAAATTACCCCTTATTCTCTTTCCCCCTTTTAATCTGATAAGGACTTTTTTATGCAAACTGTCTGAAAGCACTTTTATTGTTATGTCTCTATTGTATTCCGACATGACATTGAAGTTAAATATGCCCTATATTTATACTTAACTATTCAACCTTGTGGAATAAGTTCCTTTGACACATTTCAATTAAAAATCATTTGAAGACAAAAGCTGGTTTGAAAGGAAGAGCATTTTTAGCTCTTTGAGCTTCTTCGTTACTTGCATCGGAAACAGACTTTATGTTTACCGGCACTCCAACTTGCCTCATAATATAATCCAAATGCTTCTCGTAGACTTCCTTTTCTTCAATCTTTCCAATATAATTTTTTAACAGGTCCGGCATAGAGACCTTAATCTTCATGAATTTGTTCAACACGTCTTTTTCTGCTTTTCCGTTAACAAAATTTATCGAATCATCTTTTGACAACACAAACACTGTTATCTGTGTTGGCTTTTTCTTTACGATTTTAATTACTTCTTTTATGTCCTCTACCAACCTGTTAACGAGTTCTATTTCAACATCTTTGACTTCTTCATATTGTATTCCAGAAGGCCAGTTTTCAAGGAACACGCTATCCTTTTCACCAACCTTTTGATACATTTCTTCAGCTGTGAACGGAGCAAATGGAGCAAGAATTATTGCCCAGTATTTTATGAAATCTTTTAAAACTGTATGGTTTATGTTAGAATTTACGAATTTTTTATAATCTTTGTAAGCATTATCCATAATAAAGAACGCTTCAGTTACAGAAAGCTTTATGTTCATTTTCTCCATGTTCTCTTGTATATCTTTTGAAACCTTTGAAACCATATTCAAAAGCCAGATATCATAATCGTTTTTATCTCTATTTGTTGAAGATTTAAGGTCCTGGTCTATCTCTTGTAGAATCTTTGCAATCCGCTCTTTTATAGCCCTTGCGTACTCTCTCTTAAAGTTGGCATCGTCCATGTATTCGGAGCTGCTAAGCAGAGCGATCCTTAATGCATCAGCTCCAAATTCTTTAATGCCTTCTTCAATAGTTATCACGTTACCCTTAGACTTTGACATTTTTTCTCCTTCGACTCTAAGCATGCCGTTTACAGCTATTGCTTTTGGCCAGTGGTTTTTCTCAAAAAGCGCAACATGATGAAATATGAAGAACGTAAGGTGATTTGGAACGAGCTCTTTGGCCGATACCCTTAGGTCCACAGGGTACCAATAAAGAAATTCCTCTCTCATTTCGCGAACCTCGTTTTCAGGTATCCCAGTTATAGATGCTATAATTGATGGGTCACCTTTTCCAAAGAAAACGTAGTCATATAGTTCTTTTTTTAACTGTTCATGATTGTATTTTTTAAGCCTGTGCGCAATAGTGTAATAGGCCATATATACAGTTGAATCGCTCAAAGTTTCTACAAGCCAGTTTTTATCCCACGGCAGAGGAGTTCCAAGCCCGCTCTGTCTCGCACATGGGTAATCGTTAAGCCAGTCTATGACGTCAAGGAACCACTGCCTGGCTTCTTCGGGGTAAATTTTCATTGTTCTTACGCATTCTCTAGCAGCTTCTTTCCATCTTTCATCCGAATATTTCAAGAACCACTGGTCCTGAAGTATTTTAACGTGACACCTTGTTGTACATCTGCATATTACTGGTTCTGGAAGCTCCCACATAGAAGTTGCCAATCCCAATTCTTCAAGCTTTTCATAAACTACTTTTCTTGCAGCATTAACAGAAAGTCCAGCGTAGCTTCCGCAATTTTGTTTTAAAACTCCTTTTCTGAATTCAGCAGAATAAATGTTCTTGGTAGCAACGTCTGCATTTGGATCGTTTTGGTCTTTTATTTTGAGTTTTTCTACCTCTTCAACAGCTGGAAATTCACCGTAACCTTCAACCTCAATTATGCTTATCGGGCTTATTCCCTGGGCATCTTTATAACCGCTTTTCTGAAGGTCTCTGAGCGCAAGATAATCGTAGGGCGCGTGTGCGGGAACGCTGTAAACAACAGCCGTTCCTATCTCGGGATCTATAAAGCTTGCAGGGAGGATCGGAATTTCTTTATTAACCAAAGGTGCAATAGCTTTTTTACCTATAAGCTCATTTCCCTTAATTTCTGAAATTACTTCGACTTCAAAGAGTTGGTCCTTTAACCTTTCGACAGCGCTTTTGCCGATTATCCAAACTTTGTCATTTATCTTAGCTTTTACGTACGTTAACGCAGGGCTTACCCAGATGTTTGTAACACCAAAAATAGTCTCTGGCCTGAGGGTCGAAGCAACCAGATAAGATTCTTCATCCTTTAACTTAAAAAATATAAGCCTGAACTCAACTGGAAAAACTCCTTCTCCCTGAAGCCTGTCATGATCTCCTACTGGAGATTTATCTCTTGGACACCATACAACTGGATGTGAACCTTTTGTGACATAACCCTTTTCTCTAAGCGTTAAAAACTGCCATTCTATAAAACTTGAAAACCTTTCATCGTAACTAGTAGTGACGAATTCCCTTCTCCAGTCTATTCCGAGCCCAAGTTTTTTCATAGCTTCCCTGTTCCTTTCTGTGTAGTACTTTGCCATGAACACAGGGTCTTTAAATTTTTCGAGTATTTCGTCAGGCACTTTGTCAATTTCCTTGAACTCTTTAACCATTTTTTCGTCGCCTTTCGCGAGTCTTTCAGCAGCAGAAACAATTGGCTGGCCCGTCCAGTGCCAGCCCTGAGGGTAAAGCACGTTAAAACCGTTAAGTTTCTTGTACTTCGCGTAACTATCAACTCTAGACGCTGTAAACGCATGTCCAAGATGAAGTGGACCATTCATATAAGGTATAGGAAAAGTTACAAACACCTTATCCTTATATTTATCAACTTCAGCCTTAAATATACCAAGAGCTTCCCACTTTTTAACCCAAGCATCCTCTACGCTATCATTCATCTTTCCGATTTAAGCAGCTGATATTTATAAATATGTCGACTCAAGCTTTTTTACGAACTAACCATATACTTATATGATTCTAGCTTTATAATCAATGCAAAAATTACAAAACGAAAGAAAGCCTCGCCTTTTAAGGCGGAGAGGATGTCAGAAAACAAAAAAGGTTAGTTTATCAGTTAGCAACTGTATATTTAGAAAGCATATTTGGAACCTGCTTGACATTTCTTAAGCTGATTTAAGCCCGCTAATAAAGCTGTTAATGTGACAAATTTATCATAATAAAGTTAAAATTTTAATGGCGGCGGCCGGCAGGTATCCCCAGAACCTGAACAGGATGTCCGCAGGCTTACGGTCTAGGCGGTGACGGCGTGACGCCCCTTTCTCGCCTTAGGGCTGCTCCCTCCCGGGCCTGACCCGTTTCGGCGATTGGCGCTTACCCGATCCCTTCGGATCAGGATAGCGCCAAGGTGGCCCACGCCGGCGCCATTTCATCCCTTCAGCCTACGTTAACCCTGTTCAGGTTCTGGTTTTAACCTGCCTTATCTGGCCCCCGCATATAGCCGGTTTCGGGAGTTGGGGGACGGCTAACCCCCCGGCCCTACCCGCCGCCATTATTTTGTTTTTTGTAATTTGCTTTAAACGTTACTATCTTTCTCCAACAAGCTCGATAGTATGTTCTTCATAGATTCTTTATCACACCTAGCAAAGCCCTGGGCTACGTTGTTCTTTGCCCCTCCGCTGCCTTTACATTTTTCTGTTAGAACCTTGATCGCTTCCTGAACATCTTTAGACATGTCTTTTGGAACCATTATGAGGAAAAAGCAGCCGTTCTGGTCACAGTTGAGCCACAAGAAGTTCTTGCCTAGATTGTTTGCTACTGTATCCCCTATTATTACAGCATCGTCTTTTTTGATAGTTCTGTCCTCAAGCACTACTAGGTTCTTTTTTTCATGACTTCCTATTGCTATAGCGTACTTCCTTAGAAGCTCTTCATACTTATTCTTTAGGTTTTCTGTTTCCTTTATCTTCTCTGCAACAGAGATCTGAATAGAGTCTAGGTCTGGCGCGTTCAGAGTTTTTCTTAGGTTTTGAAAAGCTGAATACATTCTCTGCATGTATTTTAAAGCTGCTTCTCCGGCAACGAATTCTATTCTGTCAACACCGTCCTGAATTCTGTCAACGTTGGTTATCTTTATAAGCCCGATTTCTCCTGTCCAGTCACAGTGGGTTCCACCACAAGCTTCTACATCGTAATCGCCTATTTTGATTATCCTTAACGTATTCCCAGGCACAGCACCTCCCTGATATATCCTAAAGCCGAACTGGCTTTCCGCTACAGTTCTCGGCATGAGCAGCTTTTCTACTCTAACGTTTTTCTGCACTATGTTGTTAGCATAAAGCTCTATTGCTTTAAGCTGCTCCTCAGTTATTGGGGAATGATGCGTTATGTCTATTCTCGCGTAGTCTTCTTCTTTAAAAGCAGAGTGCTGCCAAACCCAAGGTCCTAAAACCGCTCTTGCCGCTGCGTTAATTATATGAGTTGCTGTATGGTGTCTCATCAAAGCTTCCCTTCTTTTTTTGTCTATTTTTCCTATGACAGTTTCTCCTTCTTTAAATCCTGAAACGTTCTCAACCTTATGTCCTATTACGTCAGATATCTTTATAACGTCCAATACTTTAACGCCGTTGAGAAATCCATGATCTGGTTCCTGACCTCCTGATCTTGGATAAAATGCTGTCCTGTCAAGTATTATGTATCCGTTCTCAACTTTTAGCACTTTTGCTTCAAATTCTGTAACGCTCCTATCATAGTAAAGCTGTTCTGTCTTTGGCAGCTCCTGAGGATTAAAAGCTGGCTTTACGCTTTCTGTTTTCGGATTTATGTGCTTACCGGCTACATAGTTGTAAACTTCAGATGGATCAAAGTCTATAAACCCATTTTCTTTAAGCACCTCTGGCGAAATTCCGTTTGATTCGTAAAGTTTTGCCGCTTCACTTATGTCAAGCTTTTTGTTTTTGTAAGAACTCAGAATTTTTTCAGCAGTTTGGAGCGTTTTTTCATACTTCTGCTGTTCAACCTCAACAACTTCCTTAAGCCTGTCTATGTTTTCTGAAAGCTCAGGGTACATGGGCTTAAGGTATTCAGCGTGCAGCTTCATCAGGTCAAAAATAGTAACATTCCATTTCCTTTTTTTAAGGATGTCAAGCATCCTTCTAAGGACAACCCTGAGGTTATATCCCCCGCCAACGTTGCTGGGAAGTTGTCCGTCGCTCATAGCGAAAAGCAAAGTTCTTGAATGATCAAGAAGTATAAAAAGATCCTTAAGTTTCATTATCTCTTCTATTTTATCTTCAGGAACATTCATCTTCGAATACAAGCTTTCTAACGTGGCGCCTTCCGAAAAATCCATCTCCCCAGCAATTTCATAGAAAGAAGACGCAAAATCTTCATCAATGGCTATTGGAATATCTTTTCTGAGATTTTCAAGAATGCTTCCAAAAACAGCCTCATAGCTTGTAGGCGTCCCGTATGAAAGCCAGACAAACCTTTCAAGCCCTGCACCCATATCAACAACTGGCGGCGAGAACCTTGTGTAGCTAGATGGCGATCCTTCAAACTCTGTAAAAACAGCGTTTCCTAGCTCAAGGTTCTTAACAAAATACTCAAGGGAGTAGCCAAAAGCCCCATAACCTAACCATACATCTTCCACAAACACGATTTCTTCCTCAGGAATTCCTAGCCTCTTTGTTAAGAGATCAAAGTCTAGCTGGATAGTTCTATCTTTCCAATAGCCTTTTTCATTTGCCAGAGCGTGCTGTCCTATCATGCAAAAAGAAGTATAATGCCTGCCGGTAAGCCCTACGTTTGCAATATCGTTAAACCTAAGGCTCATCTGAGGAACTATAAGGGGGTTTGCAGGAAAGTCAAATATTATCTTGCCCTCTTCAACCCTCTGAAAGTCGATTATCGAAGCTACTGTAAAGTATAAATCGTCCCTCCACCTTGCGACAACTGGGTACCTTCTAACGTACTGATGCCCATTCTCAACAAAAAAGTTCTTTATCTTATCCCACATATTTACGTAATCGAGCTTTTTCCCTGATGGATTTTTGATGAACTCATACCTTGAACATGGCTGATTTGGGCAGTATTCTCTATTTTTGTCAAGGGTCCAAAAATACCTACCACATCGTTTGCACTTTTTTCTTATGAATCCTTTTTCTTTGAAAAGTTCAACTTGATAAAGTTCTGGATGTTTTTCTGAAAATTCTTTTCTTAAGCTTTCTTTGTCCATTATACCTTTATGGAATGTATAGCTTTGATTATAAATTTATCTTACGTTGTGTTTTGTCAAGCTTAAATATAAAAGAATGTTTATATAAACGAAAGGCATTCATTATGAACAGGTTTGGTCAAGATAGAAGTTGAAACTCACCTAGATAAGTTCAGGGAATTTATAATACTTGCTACTTGCAGATCTTTTATACCTGATGAGCTTTATAGGGACAAAGACGTTTTCCCAGAAAGAGAAACAGGCGTGGGACCTATATACGTTGAAGCTGAGGACAAAGTAACTGTTAAAAAAATAGGTGAGATATCTTTTGTTAAAGCAGTAAACGTTCTTGGCGTTATATACGAATCTAAGAGCGGCAATACAAAGCTTAAATGGAGACAGATAAGGGACAAGTTTGGCAAGTTGAACGGCGAAGCATCAGGTAATTCGCTCGTAAATTTGATAACTGCAGGCATCATAAACAAATCATACGTAGAAAAAGTTTTAAACATACAAAAAAGTTCTAATGAAAATGGTTCACCCAATACTGATGATACCGGGTCCAACAAACCTAAGTGATGACGTACTAAAGGCACTATGCCAACCTATGATAGGACACACTAGTCAAGAGTTCTATGAAGAATTTAAAGAAGCTCATCTTTTAACGTCTAAGCTTTTTGGTTCAGACCCAGAAAGGACAGTTCTTTTTAGCGGTTCTGGGACTTTCGGTATGGAAGCCCTTTTTTCTAGCTTTGCAAAGCCCGGGGATAAGGTTTTATCGATAGTTAACGGGTATTTTGGGGACAGGTTTGCTGAAATTGGATCGATATATGGCCTTAACGTAAAAACATTAAAGTTTGAACCCCCTGAAGACGTAGATTTGGAGCTCTTAGAGAATGAGCTTTCTTCTGAGAGCTACGATTTTGTTACTTTAACTCACATCGATACCAGCACCGGGATCATGAACGATATTCGTGGAGTAGGAAAAGTTGTGAAGGAACACGGTGCCTTTTTTGTAGTAGATATGGTTTCAAGCCTTGGGTGCACAGAATTTAATTTTGAAACAGAACCTGTAGATTATGCTTTTTCAGCTTCGCAAAAATGTGTAGGAGCGCCTCCTGGTGCAGTAATGGTCGCTTTCTCGAAAGAATTGCTTGAAAAAAGAGGATCTGTTAAGGGAAGGTCATACTATTTTGACCTTAAAAGGTGGTTACCTATCATGAGAGATCCAAGTATATACTTATCCACGCCAAACATTGCTGTCATAAGAGCATTTAGGGTTGCTCTTAACGAAGTCTTTGAAGAAGGCTTGCAAAACAAAATCAGGAGGCACAAAGAACTCGGGGAGATAGCTTATGATTTTGTAGTTAAACGCGGATGGAAGCCGCTATCAAAAAGGCCTTCTCCTTCAGTAATAGCTTTTGACCTTGGGAAACCTGTAGCCAATGAAGTTGCCAAAAGCCTTTACAAACAAGGAATACTTGTAGCCAAAGGGTTAGGAGCTCTTAGCTCAAGGGTTATAAGGGTTGGTTATATGGGATCGACTACCAAAGAATTGCTATATAATACGTTAAAAAAGATAGAAGATGCTTTTAACGAGATAAACCATTAAACCTTTTATGAGTGACTCAAAACCAAAATACTTTCTCGCAATAACGATTCCTTTCCTTACAAGCTCAATGGTAGTGTATTCTCTTTTATACAAAGCCGTTTTTTTATCGCAAATTCTGAAAGTTCCTGCAAGTTACGTAGAAGCAACGATGTCTTATTCTTTTTACGGTGGAGCGGTTGGAGGTTTAGCTCTCGGGTACGTAGCTGACAAGTTCGGCGACAGGTTAGCAATGCTTGTTTCAGCAGCAATATATTCAGCAGCATCTATTGTTGTTCCATTCATCAAATCGCTGCTGTTACTTTCATTTTTGTGGGCCATAGTAGGGTTTGGAGTTAACGCTGAGAATGGGATTACTTATGCAATAGTTGTGAAGATTTTTGAAACTTCCAGGGGCGTGTTTGGAGGTTTTTTGCAAGGGCTTTATTTCATAGGAATGTCAATCGACAGTTTGCTGGCGCTTTTCTTAAAAGGCGTTTACGTTTACTTTTTTACTGTAAGTTTAACTGGAGCTTTTTCTGCTGTTCTTTTTTTGATCTTGCCTGAATCAAGGTTAGATAAAAGAAACTCCTCAGAGCGATTAAAAAAATATTCAAAAAGTCTTGTCCTCGGATCGCTGATCTCTTTTTCTGCTTTCTTTTACACGATCGTGCTGGTTACATTTGTACCTTTTTTTATAAAGGAATACTTTGTTACTTTTTATTCGCTCACAGGTTTTATAGGTTTTATAGTGTTTAGCTATATATCAGATTTATTTAACAGATCTATGGTTTCAGTTTTCTTACAAGTTTTAGGAATATTTTTTATAGTCGCAATGCTTACTAAAGTATTTGAGCTAAGCTATGCATTTTTTGGGCTTTATCTAGCGTCTTCATTTTTTTCATACGTTGGGATCTGGGTTGGCGAATTCTTTCCTGAAAGCGCAAGGGCAACCGGGATAAACGCTTCGCTTTTTGTTGGAAGGCTCATTGGAGGGGCAGGCCCACTGCTAGTGGCTTACCTTGGTCGGAACAATCTCTTTAGTTTTTACACAGGATCGCTACTTGTAGCGCTGATTTTAGGATTGTTTTCAAGCCTTCTAATAAAGAAGCACATTAAGGCTTAAAATTTTCCTAAATGTCAATAATTTATGGCTTTTAGGAAAAAATTATAGACAACTTATTTTATCTTTAAATCTAGCATGATCAGCTTATGAGAAAGTTAAGGCTTGAAGATGTTCCTGATTACGGCGAGCTTGTTTCTGCTTTGATCAAGAACAGATCAAAGATAAAGCTCAAAGATCTCGCTTTTGTTTCATTTTTGACATTTACAGGTGCGAGAATAGGTGAAGCGCTTAATTTGACTTGGAACGATCTTGACTTTAAAAACAGGACCGTAATAATAAAGCAGGAGAAGAAAAGGGAAAGCTTTGTAAGAAAGATCCCTGTTCCAAACGATTTCTTCTGGGACGTTTTCAGAAAGCTAAAAGAGAAAAAACTAGGCAACAAGCCTTTCAGCTTTACTGAAAGGAATGGTCGTTATATAGTTTACAAAGTTACAAAGAAGCTCTTAAAAAAGAGGTACAGACCTCATGCGATAAGGCATGCGTATGCAACTTTTATAATGAAAAAGACAAAGGATCTAGAAATGGTAAGGAGGCTTCTTGGTCACAAAGATTACACAGTAATCAGAGAATACATGAACTACACACAGGAAGATCTTGAAGATGAGCTCAGGGGTATATTCAGCGAATTAGAAAACTGGAACGAATAAAAATAAAAAATGAAAAAAATGTTATTTACTTTTTCTTTATGACGATTTCTATTGTTGAAACGTTTCTCTTCTGGTCTCCTTCGCCTACTTCTTCAGTTCCTATAGATATTCTGTCGATCTTGTAAAGCTCCTTACCGATCCTGTTCACTAGAACCTCAGCTACATCTACAGCTCTTGATATAGCCCTGCCCCTTGCCCTGAGTACTACCTCAGGGTAGGTGGAAAGCTGAAGCTGTGCTGAAAGTGCGTAGACCATAAGAGGCTTTTTTCCGATAAATATGTTGTTTGGTGGATAAGCCTTTTTTTGTTCAGCTGATTCGCCCTGTTGTTTTTCAGATGGTTGTGATGACATGTTTGCTCACTCACATAACCATAAAATAAGTTATATATATTCTTTTTGAACAAAATGCTGTGTTAAATAATTATTTATAGCGCGGCTGTCAATTCCTTGCTCATGAACTCAAAAGAAAAAGACAGCCGCAATAATAATAACAAAAGATGGGGTAATAAGTTTATCGACAAAAGGAACTGGAAGAGTTACAATGAAGAGCTTGTAATAAGGGGTGAGTTTTTGCTGCCGATAGATATGTTTGAAAACTGGTATGAAGAATTGGATAAGGTAGGCCATATGAATTTCCTGAATCTTTTATAAAAATCCAGGCTGTATGGCATCAGTTTGGTTAAAGGGGACTTGAGGGTATAGCAAGGTCACTGAAAAGGTTATGGTTGATACCTTACCATGATGATTACACAACAATATGGCACAGAGTACATAACATGAGACCTGAAATAAAGCTACCAACTTACGATGTTGAAGCTGGCTAAGACGGAACTGGGTTTAAGACTGGCAACGCTTAGGATAGGACTTTTGTTTACGGAAATTTAAGGAGAAAGTACGTTAAGGTAATAATAACTGCTAAGATAAAGTCAAAGAAGCTGATTGCTTTTGACGCTAAGATCGGCGAAGTATCTGAGCCAAAGGTAGCTGTGAAGCACATAAAGCTGTTAAAAGAGAAAGGGATAAAGCTGAAAAAGTTCTACGGCGATGGCGCATACGACACTAACGAAATATTCAATGCAATTGGCGATGCAGAATCAGCTATAAAGATAAGAACGCTACAACTTATCGTTGTAAAGGAAGGAGGAGAAGACAGGAGTTAGGGAGAACATGAAGCTAGGCTATAAAAAATGGGCAAAGAAGGTTAAGTATGGCCTTAGGTGGGCTATAGATGGAATATTATCATCTATAAAGAGGAAGTTTGGGGAAGACCTTAGGGCAAGAAGCGTAATTGGTTTGCTAGCGGAAGCTATGCAAAAAGTTTGGGCATATGATGCAATGGTCAGCTAAAAACGTAATGCTAATGGCATGATCGATTAAAGCCTATTGGTTAAGATAAAAAAGAATTATTCAATACAGCAGAACAAAACGTTTTTGATTTTACGTTACTATGTCTTGTGGAAAAATGTTTTATAAAAACAAGGCTTCTGAAAATTATAATGATAATATTAATATTTTGATTTTTGATATTTTTTAAGCATGGTAAGAGGAGTCTTTATAGGTAGGTTTCAACCTTTTCATTACGGTCATAGTGAAGCGATAAAGTTTGCTTTAGAAAACTCAGATGAACTGGTTATCGTAATAGGTAGCGCGCAAAAAAATCACGAGCTTGAAAACCCTTTTACAGCAGGCGAAAGGTATGAAATGATACTAAGGTATCTAAAGACTAAAGATTACAAGAAGCCTATACTTATAACTCACATGGATGACATAGAAAATCACAACCTGTGGGTCAGAAACCTTATATCTTATTTACCACGATTTGACTATATATTTTCAAACAACAGGCTCGTCAAGATACTTGGGGAAGAAGCCGGGCTTAAGGTTATACCTGTTCCTTTTTATAAGAGGGAAGAACTTATGGCTACAAAAATACGCGAAAGGATAATAAAAGGTGAGCCTTGGAAAGACCTGGTACCTGATCCAGTTTATGAATACATAAAAGAAATCGGAGGAGATTTAAGGATAAAAGAGCTTGCTTTAGCAAAAGAAGACGTTCACTGAGAAAGCAAAGATTCATCCATATAAATCGGCATGTTATAAAAAGTAGCTAATGCTACAGCGTCAGAGGCTCTGTAATTTTCAAGAACAAGACTTTTCCCGTTTCTACCTATAAAATAAATGTTAGCTCTAAAGACGTTTCCACGCGCATAAATTTCAACTTTCTCAAGCTCCAGACCTTGGGAATTTGCGAGCTCTTCTATCAAGTTGTATACCGTCGGCAAAGATTTTCTGTCACCCTGCATGAACCTTATTATGTGGTATGACACTTCGCCGCTGAAAGATCCCATCACAACTTTCCTTCCGTCCTCAGCAGTGAACTCTATGAAGCCCTCAGTTCCGCTCTCATCTAGGACCCCAACGTTGGTTATCTTAACTTCTACAAACATATTTCTGTCTATTTTTTAAAAGACTCAGCTAAAAGCTTTTTGCATTTTTGCTTCTACATTAAAAACGTTTTTATCTTTGAATTGTGTAAAAATTAACAAATGCGTAAGGATAAATCGCAGTCTACAATAATAGGAAGCCTGATAGTGATCGTTATAACGGTTATCTTTGGCATAGCCATACTTTCATGGGGAATGTCGCTTTTTACTTCGCAACAAACGGGTTTTAATTCAATATTTTTCACAAAAACCCAAATGCTACTTGATAATTTTAACATTGAATATACATACGAAAATTCTTCTAACACTTTGACTGTCTGGGTAGGAAATTACGGTCAAACCGGGGTACAGATTATCAGCGTAATGGTATATAACTCAACTTACAGCTATAATTATAAATGCAACGTTATGGTGCCTCCTTCAGGTTTATCAAAGATTACAGTGAACGGGTTGCAGCTAGCCAAAGGAAGCGTCTATACAGTAAAGGTTGTTGCATCTGATGGTAATACCGCGGTGAGCAAAGTATGAAGAAACGCGGTCAAGCTGAAATCATAGGGGCCCTCTTCTTCATTGTAATACTTGTTATGGCTTTTGCTACATTCTACTATATGTATTATGATTTCTCAAACTTTGCTTATCTTGAAAATCAGAAAATTCAGCAAGAACATATAGCGCAAGCTCAAATTCTTGTAGAAAATTACAGCGTACAAGCACAGAACGTTCAGTTTAACGTATCTTCAACTAATTCTTTAGGTAGCTCACCATACCTTTATAAGCTTGACGGTATAGCTCCTGTAACTTTAAACGTAAGTACAGCGCAGATAAACATAACTGTGCCTATAAAGGCTAAGAGCTATGTCTTAGATCTTTACGGATATTCACGAAACCTTAACGCTACAAACCTTTTTGTATACGCCAAAAACTCTACTGGAGATTATGTGCTTATAGAAGGATATGTATTGCCCCCTGGACCTTTCCAGCTTAACATTCCTCTATCATCAGGCTTTATAGTGAACGGCCTAGTCCAGCTAAAGCTTAACGCTTCACAGATCGCAAATTATGCTGCTGGCTCTGTAGTCAACGCCGAAAATTATATCATTTTAACTATATTCAACATGCAGAACTCTCCAACACCTGCTCCGTTTCAGCAAATGATTAACTTGACGAGCACAAACCAGATAGCTCAGCTTGTAAATCCAAACGGCTCCAATGTAGCTTTTGAATATCTAAACGGAAGTTTAATACCAAGCTGGTTTCAGGGAAAAGATAGTCACGGAGATTTTATATGGTGGATAAAGTTACAGAACGGGATACCTGCAGATTCATGGTTAACCATAAAGATGATGATCGGAGCGTGGAATACAAATTTTTACAGGCTTTATACTGGAAAAGTAGGCGAAGCGCCGCAACTTTCACCCATATACGGAGAATACGACAATGGGCAAAACGTCTTTATCTTTTATGATAATTTTACTTCATTAAACAGCAGTAAATGGAAAGAAGGAGGAAATGGAAATATAATTGTAAACCATGGGTTGACAATTACTTGTTATAGTGGACAAGTCGCTTACTTGTATTCTACAAATAATTTTGGAGACGATTATTCGGTTGAAGCTTTAGGAAACATCATTATAACATCATCGAGTTCAGGGCAACAAGAAACTTTCGGATTGGGATATCCTGGGTCTAATAGTTATATAATATTTAGCAGTACATCTCCGGGTAACAATAAAGTCACTTTAGAAGCAAACAAAACAACTATTCCTAAATACAGTCCAGGAAAATATGATTGGCTTTTAGAACTGATAAACAATAACATATATGGCTTTCAAAATTATTCTAATGAAAATGAAATAACAGATTCCCAACTTTCAAGCTTTTCTCAACCTATCTACTTTTATTGTTATAATCCAAAAACCTCAGCATCTTCATCCTTAACCTTGGGACCTTTCTATTGGGTTCTGGTAAGGGCATCACCTCCTAATGGTTATATGCCAAAAGTCCTCTTTGGTTATATTCTAACTACGCTAATAGGAACTAAATACATTCAGAGCACAATGAAGAATTTTATCTTTTCAAAGATAGCTGTAACAGCTTCTCTTTCATTGCCGTTGACAAACTATACCACGTACTATCCAAATGCAACAGATTTCTATTTAATAAACTGGCAAGGCACAAGCGCCACTTTTATTTACAAAAATATACTTCCAGCTTCGAAAAACATGAGCCTCTGCATAGACATTTATAATCCTAATACATCTTCATCGAATACAGTTAACATTTCATTTTCAGGTATTACAAAAACATACAACTTTAAACCTGAACAAGAGGAACGTATTTACATCAACATTCCTACAAGCGTTGCAATCAATGGCTCTCTTGACGTTAAGGTTGTAGCTTCACAGAACACTATAATCAGGGAAGCTATACTTCAAGCTATTGTTCCTCACGTAATAGTTGTAAACGTCGGCTCTTATCCAATAACTATAATACGAATTTGGGACAACTCGAACCCTCCAAAATACTTTAGCGTTTCTATAACTTTGATGCCCGGTCAACAGGTTGACCTTTCAAATTACTTTGTTCAGGGCTCTAACATAATAAAAGTGGTTACTTCTGACGGCAACTATTATTCATTTTATTATTGAGCTTTAACCTTAAACGTTTTTATAACATAAAAATTAAATTGAACGTATGGAAAATGTTCTCAGCAGGAAGACAAAGATCATAGCCACGATAGGACCTGCTACAATGAATCAGAATGTTATTGTTGAAATGCTTAAGGAAGGCGTCAACGCATTCAGGATAAACTTTTCTCACAGCTCTCACGAACAGGCATCACAGATAGTTGAGCTAATAAGGTCTGCCGAAAAGATTGCGAACAGCAGGGTTCCAATTATAGCAGACCTTCAAGGGCCAACTGTAAGGCTTGGCGACTTCAACGATATAGAAGTTAACAGAGAGGAATATTACGTTATTTCGGAGAACGAAGGAATTATAGTCAATGAAGACGTTTTCTACAACCTTGTTGAACCCGGAGATACTATTATAATAGATGGAGGCAGGTTTTGGGCAAAAGTCAAAGAAAAGAACGGGAGAAAGTTAAAAGTTAGGTTTATGACTGAAGGGGTTATCGGTTCTAGAAAGACGATAGCAATACAAGGCAAAGAGTATCCGTTAAAAGCTCCAACTGAAAAGGACATAATCGATATCCAGTTTGCGATAAAGTCAGGAATAGAAGGTATTGCTATATCATTTATAAAGAATAAAGAAGACGTTTTGAAAGTTAAAGAAATAGTAGAATCCTCTGGCGGCAACGTATTTACTATTTCAAAGATAGAAACGATATCTGGGGTTAACAACATAAAGGAGATAGTAGAAGTATCAGATTACATACTAGTTGCGAGGGGAGATCTTGGTTCTCATTTTCCTCTGGTAAAGATCCCAGAAATTCAAAGATATTTAATAGAAGTTGCCCTTAACCACGGTAAACCTTCTATCGTTGCAACACAGCTTCTTGATAGCATGACGGTAAACCCAATACCAACAAGAGCTGAAGTAACTGATGTCTATACCGCGGTTACCATGGGCGCGGATAGCCTTATGGTTTCAGGGGAAACAGCTGTCGGAAAGCATCCCGTTGACGTAATAAGGTGGTTAAAAGATATAGCTTCTGAAGCTGAAAGAAACCAGAATCTAAGAGTAAAAGGCAAAAGCCTTGACATTTACGATAAGTTTGCTGAAGGCGTAGTTATGATGAGCGAGCTCATAGATGCGAAGCTCGTTGCAATAACGACTACAGGAAAAACCCCCATGAGGCTTGCCAGGTTCAGGCCGAAGAGCGAAATATTGGCCGTGTGTGAAAGCGAATTCGTCTTTAAAAAGCTACAGCTGACATATGGAGTTGTGCCTGTTTTGCTCAGCTCAATAAAGAACGATCAACAGGTGGTTCAAGATTTAAAAGGTTTAAAGTTTCTGAAAGCCGGAGAAAAGGTAATCGTGACCAGGAGCTTAAAGCAGGGCGTAACAGATGCGATCAAGATTTTAGAAGTCCAGTGATCTTCTTTAATGGAAGGGGAATTTCGTGCCTTTTACGCAAGGTTATAAATTTAAATTATCAAGGATTTTAATAGAAGCTTATGGGAAGAAAAGTAGCGATAATAGGCGCAAAGATGACAAAGTTCGGAAACCTGATAGACAAGACGCTTATGGATCTGCTCGTAGAACCTTCAGAGAGCCTTATCGAGGAATTTAAGGTAGAAAGGAGCAGAATAACATCTGTCTATGTTAGCAACCTACTGGGAGAGATAAGCTCAAGGCAGACAGCTGTTGCAACTGCGCTAGCTGATTATATTGGCTTAAAGAACGTTGTAGCTGAAAGAATTGAAAACGGACCAGCAAGCGGAGCTTCTGCTATAAGGTATGCTTTCATGGAAATATCCTCAGGTAACTCAAACATGGTGCTTGTTGCAGGAGCTGAAAAGATGAGGACTGCCCCAACAGATGTAGTTACCGATCTTGTTTCAATGATGTCTCACCCTGAGGTTGAATACCCTTCAGGAGCAACAATGCCTTCGTTAGGAGCCCTGTTTGCAAGGCTTTACATGCAGAAGTATGACGTTAAGCCTGAACATCTCGCAATGGTAGCTGTAAAGAACCATTCAAACGCTATGAAGAACCCTTTTGCTCAGTTTAAAAAGGAAGTAACTCTCGAGCAGCTTATAGGTCCCGGAAGCGAATCTTTTAACCCTTATGTCGCAGAACCCCTAAGGCTTTATGATATGTCCCCGATTACTGATGGAGGAGCAGCGTTGCTCTTGGCTGATCTGGATACAGCTTTGTCTTATACAAAGAAACCAGTAATTTTAGAGGGAATCGGGGAATCAACTGATGCCCTGGCGCTCCAGGACAGGGATGATCCTACGGAACTGAAAGCTGTTAGGCTTTCAGCTGAAAAGGCTTACAGGATGTCCGGAATAAAACCTGAAGAAATAAACGTAGCTGAGGTTCACGATGCCTTTACTGTTCTGGAAATAGCTATAAGCGAAGAAATCGGATTCTTTAAGAAAGGTGAAGGCAAGCTTGCTTTACAGAACGGCGTCACAAAAATAAATGGAGAAAAGCCAATAAACACATCAGGTGGGCTTAAGGCAAGGGGTCACCCTCTAGGAGCAACTGGGCTTGCTCAGGCTACTGAAATAACCTGGCAGTTACAAGGATTAGCTGATCAAAGACAGGTAAAGGATGCAAGCATAGGCTTTACAGTAAACATGGGAGGATTTGGTTCAAACGCTGTAAGCATAGTTTACAGGAGGTACTGAAACATGAAGGGGTATGTATGTAATAAATGCGGAAAAGTCTATACGTACAAAAGGAAGGTCTGTATAAACTGTGGATCCACAAGCTTTAACGAAACTGAGCTTGGTGATGAAGCCAAACTCATAACTTACACTGTGCTTTACGTTGTTCCTGCTGGGATCGAAAGATTTCCGCTCGTCCTGGGAATAGTGGAATTTAACAATGGAGCCAAGATGTTTGGACAGATAATGACAGATAAACCTCAGGTTGGCATGAAACTAAAACCACAGTACGGAAAGCTTAGAGTAAAAGACGGCAAAGAAATAAACGGTTATTATTTTGTTCCAGCATAAAAATAAAAACAAAAATAAAATTTTATTCTTCTACGAAAGCGACTACCCTGCAGAAAGCAGCTTCTCCGCCTTTAAACAGCCACGGGAATGCCCCAAGAGTTGTCCTTATTGCTTTCCTGCCGTGCAGCAGCTCTTCAATCTGCCCCCCAATATGTTCTACGTGAACAATATCGTATGGGAAAAGAGCGTTGTGCATAAGCTGATAATCTTCCTCAGGGAAAAGCTTCTTTATAGCTTCAGGACCTCCAAACTTTTGCTCTGAAAGCCTCCTAATTTTGTCAGAAGCTCTTGGTAAAAACCTTCCTAGAGGGAGGTTCATCGGATGGTCTGGTGAAGGAGTGTCAACACCAAACCACTTTATCTTCTTTTTGATCATCCATTCTACCATATCCCTTCCCATACCAGGATGCAAAAGGGTGTACTTTTCTTCGTCAGCGGTTGGCTGGTACCATGCGTACTTGACCCATCCAGTGTAGAAAACTATTATATCTCTTTCTTTTACTTCTATCTTTGATTCAACCATTTCTGGCGTTATGAGTCCCAGTTCTCCAGCTTCTGTAACATCGACAACTACTCCTGTTCCATAAAGCTGTTCAAGCGGTATCTGGTCAATAGTCTTTCCGTTAGTTATAAAGTGTCTTGGAGCATCAAGGTGCGTGCCTATATGGTTTGAAGTCATTATATATTGCGCGTTAACTCCGTGCTCTGACTTCCTTTTTATGTACTTAACTTCAAAAGGAGGGTATAGAGGCCAGAAAGGAAAGTCTGCGTTCAGCGGTTGAGAAAGATCATATAGTTTTACCATATTTTTATTATTGCTAAACTTAATATTTTAACATTTCCTAGGTTGTTCTGAAGCAAGATGAACTTTGTTTTTTAATAATACATTAAATCTAAAATTTGTTAAAAGAAGTCATGTACATAGATTATTGACGAAATTGTCTAAAAAATTAGCCATATCTGATTAATTAAGTAATAACAAACTTCTGTGTTAGGTGAAAGTAAAAATGGGAAGAGTTGCCGTGCTGTTCGGTATATGGCTTATAGGATACGTAGTTGGGTTTTTAGGTTATCTTCTTCTCGCAGAGACAAACGCTTTGGCTTACCTGATAGCTTACTTATCGAGAATATTTGGGAACAGTCAGATAGTTGCAGCTGGGCTTGTAGGATTAGCAACTTCATTCTTAGCGCTGGCAGTTGTAATTGCGTGGAGCTATTGGAGCCCATCTGTAAGCAAAGTTTAAAAAGCTAATTTTTTTATCTTTTTAAATGAGCACGATTTTTTTAGATCTTGGCGGGACGTTAGTTGATATTAGGCCTACGTATCACGAACCCATTTATTATATTCTTTTAAAAAACGGCTACGATGTTGAACTCAAGAATGTCTACAGAGCTGTATCAAAGTACTTGGGCAAAAGCACCCTCCCTGTTGTAGAAGGAAACCCGCTCATAGACGTTGAAGAAATTTTAAAGATCATGAACATGAAGGTTGACCCATCTACTATGCAAGAGTTGTTATCTTTAAAGTTTTCTTCCTCCTTTTACACTTTATACCATGATACGATACCTTTTTTGACTTTTATGAAAAACAAAGGTTATAAAATCATAGTAATAACCAACGCGAGTAAAAAGGTAAACGAAATCATCAAGAACACTGGGATATCAGAGTACCTGAACGGATTGGTAGCCTCTTATAGCTTTGGTAAAGTAAAACCTGATCCAGAAATATTTAAAGAGGGTATAAGGATTGCGGGAGAAACTGGCTATTATGTCGGCGACCTTTTTGAGGTAGATTACTTAGGTGCTGCTAAAGCAGGACTTGAGCCAATACTTCTTGACAGGAACGGTTTTTATGACGATATTGATGTTAGAAAAGCTAAAAGCCTTACAGAAATCTTAAAGCTTTTTTGAGACGTATGGTCCATCTTTAAAGTATCCTAGCTTCATGTAGTACTCCCTTACCCCAACACCGCTTATTACTGCTATTTTTTCAAGCCCGTATTCTTCCTTTGCTATTCTTTCAGCTTCACTTAAAAGCGTTCTACCTATTCCTTTGTGCTGCCAGCCTGAGCCCTTTTCATAAATAGGTATAACTTTCCCAACAACCTTGAGTTCTCTTACTATAGCTGCACCCTTTAATTCGCTTCTGTGAACCTTTTTTGATGGAATCCTAAGCCTTAAGTATCCTGCTAGATGTCCTTCATCATCTTCAAAAGAAATAAAGTGTTCTTTTCCTTCTGAAGCTTCGTAAACAATGCTTTTGATCATGAACTCTGATAGCTTTTCTTCTGGTATTTTTCTGTGCCCTACTTCTCTGCACCTTATTTCCATACATTTTTTCCCCCTTTCTTGAAGTATTTTGACCGCAAGCTCTCTTAGGTTACCGGCAGTAGGGCCTGCGATTATCTTGAAAGCAGGTATATCCCTCTGTATCCTCATAACCCTTACCCAAGGAGGCGTAATCTCTAGAACATCAGCTATGAGCTCAGCAGCCTCTTCGTTGGTTAGAGGCCTGTAAAGGTTTTTCTTGTAAATCTTTTCTAGCAAAGTGCCCTCTACAACCAGCGTAGGGTAGATCTTTACCATATCAGGTTTAAACCTCTCATCGTAGAAAAGTTTCCTGAAAGATTCTAGGTCTTTTTCCCTGTCAGAACCAGGGTAGCCGGGCATCATATGCGCTACTACTTTAAACCCAGCATCTTTGGCTATCCTGAAAGCTTCAACAGTATCAGCAACAGTATGTCCGCGGTGAGTCTTTTTAAGAAGAGAATCGTCAAGGGTCTGGACACCAATTTCTACCCTTGTCCCGCCATACCTTAACATCATATCAACGTGCTCCTCCTTGCAAAAATCTGGCCTCGTTTCTATTGTAAGCCCTACGCACCTGTGATTTGCTTTCTCGTTTTCTTCTATAGCTTCTTCAAGAGTCGCGCTTATCCTGCCGTTCAAAGCATCGTAGATGTTCTTGACAAACCATTCTTGATAATCTTGCGGATAGCTTAAAAACGTTCCCCCCATTATAATTATTTCGTTTTTAGTTGTGGTATGCCCAAGGCTTTCAAGATGTTCTAGCCTGTGATAAACTTGCTGAAAAGGATCGTAGTTAAACTGCTTACCTCTAGCTGAAGCGGGTTCAAACCCGGTATAAGATTTAGGCGTCCCATATTCAATTCCGCCTGGACAGTATATGCACTGGGCTTGGGGAGGACATGGAAAAGGTTTTGACATTACAGCAATTACAGTTACTCCAGAAATTGCTCGCGTTGGTTTAACAACAAGGTTAAGGTTTAAACCTTCGATCTTAGCAAACCTTATTATGTCAGAGTTTTTTGGCACCCTATCCAAGTGATACTTTTTCGCCACTTCTATCTTCATTTTTTCAAGATCTTTTAAGCTACCATTTTCACGAATCCTTTGAACAAGCTCTTTTATCGCAACTTCATAAGACACGTTCAGATGTTTCTATCTTTATTATATTTATTTTTCTGAAAATGTTTTTGTTAACGCCAATTTTCACCTGCTATAAACCTGACAAGCGCCATTACGATTCCTTCCTTTAAATAGTCTTTTCTCGTTACTTTTCCTTTTGTGTATATACCTATAGCACCTAATCCTTTTTTTAGGCCTTTCAGGCCAGTTATTTCGTCAATGACATCCCCTAGTTCTTCTCCATTTTTAATTCTCATCCAAACGCTATCAGGCACAGGGAAGCTGCCAGTCATTCCGAATGAAATCAAGCCGTCTTTCCGTGTTATGCATACTGCTGTAGTTATGAACCTATAGCTATAAAGCTCAAGGGCCCCACCCTCTATTCCTACACCATACTCAGCACCAGCAACAAGGTTTATTGACTTTAAGGCTCTGTTCTTTGCTCCTATGAAAAGCATCTCGTTAAAGGGCTGGGGCGGCACTTCAGGATCTACTTCTACGCCTTTAACGTTTACGTCTTCGAAAAATGTTCGGAAAGCTTCAAGCGTAGCCTCAACTTTTATTGCGTTAGATGTGCCAACTGCAACAATCATACAATGGGTTTAATAAAGAAGGTTAATAAAATTTGAAAAAACATTAGAAAATAAATCATAAAATTAAAAAAACAGATGGCTTATAGCTGCTGTTAGATAAAGCGACATAGATAAAGAGTAAGTCCCTAAAAGCTTGTCGAGGATGACTATAGCTGAAGCAAAAACCACTGAAACAGTATTTACAACTTTTATCAATGGGTTAAGTGAAGGTCCTGTTGTGTCCTTAAATGGGTCGCCAACTACATCACCAACTACAGCGTTCTTGTGTGCAAGGCTTCCCTTACTACCAAGAGAAGGATCACCATTAGCTTCGATGAATTTCTTTGCATTGTCCCACGCGCCCCCTGCGTTAGCCATAAGAAGAGCTCTTGGAAAGCCTACTATGATAGTTCCGAGTATAAGCCCTACAAGCGTAACCCATCCAAGGAATACTCCAACAACTATCGGCAGTATTACTGCAAGTAATCCTGGAAACATGAACTCTGCAAGCGCGTGTCTTGTAACTATGTCTATAGCCTTTTCGTATTCAGGGCTTGATTTTCCCTCTAGTATTCCGGGTATTTCTCTGAACTGCCTTCTTATTTCTTGCACTAGCTCCATAGCTGTTTTGCTCACTGAGCCCAATGTTCTGCTGCTGAAGGTGTAAACCAATACAGCTCCAAGAAAAGCCCCTATTATAAGATCAGGGTTTAGCACTGAAGTGCTTGAAAACGCAAGATCAATTATTTTAGTTACTGGTAAGCCAACGTAAAATCTCTTGACTACTTCATAAACAAACCCTATAAAGAGGACTATAGCGGCAAGCCCTGCAGAGGCGATTGCATAACCTTTTGTTGTTGCCTTTGTAGTGTTACCTATAGCATCCAGAACATCAGTATGCTTTTTTACATTTTCAGCCAAACCTGCCATTTCGGCGAGTCCTGAAGCATTATCAGAAACAGGGCCAAAAGAATCTAAAGTTATTACTATTCCTGCCATAGAAAGAAGCCCTGTAGATGCAACTGCCGTGCCGTATATACCTGCTGTTACAGGTGTGGGATAAGCTATCAAAAAGTACCCAAGGTAAAAGCTTATGCCAAGTACAGCTGAAACTGTTAAAAGCACAGGAACTGCGCTCATAAGCCCGTAAGCGTATCCAGTAACTATCACGTTGGATGGGCTGATAGCTGATTGCTTTGCAATATCCTTTACAGGCCTGTGAGTATAATGCGTATAGTACTCTGTTATGTGTAAAGCCATTATGGTTGTTATCATTCCAAGCAGGTCGCATGTCCAAAGAGCTATAGAGCTCGTGTTAAGCCCAAAGAAATAATAAAGAAATCCAAGGACTAAAATAGCTGTAATTGCCGTAACAGAGTAAAGCGAAAAGTTAAGCTTCTTCATGACATCTTCTGCATTTTCGGCTTTGCCTCTTACAACCTGCAAACCAGCTATGGTGCTTAAAAGCGCAGATGCAACTATTATAAGAGGTAGGAAATAAAACTTCTCTTGCATACCGAAAACAGATGCTATGAACATAGAACCGGTTACCACTACTACGAGGCTTTCATAAACATCGCTGGACATCCCTGCGACGTCTCCTACGTTATCTCCTACGTTGTCCGCTATCGTTCCCGGGTTTCTTGGATCGTCTTCAGGAATGTTTTCTTCTACCTTCCCTACAATGTCAGCTCCCCAGTCTGCAGCCTTTGTGTAGATACCTCCTGCAACCCTTATGAAAAGGCTCATAAGGCTGGCTCCAAAAGCAACTGGAATCAGAGCTTCAGCCCACTGCTGGTTCCGAACAAAAAGCAAAAACAAAACTGATATTACAAGTAGAGCTATGCTTGCTAAAATAGTTCCCATAACGCTGCCAGCCCTGAAGGAGACGCTTAATGCTCCTCCAAGACCATTTTTCTTAGCTGCCTGGGCTGTCCTCGAAGCGCTCCTAGTAGTTATGTACATTCCAAAATAACCCGCAAGACCGCTGCCCAAAGCCCCTAGCACAAATGATATGACAGCCATAAAAGCAAGCATCGTGCTGTTAAAGCCAAAAAAGTAAACAGCCCCAACGAACAAAGCCAACAAAGTCCCAACCGGAAGTATAGTTTTATATTCTCTTGAAAGGAAAGCCCTTGCACCTGAAGCTATTAAGGAGCTTATTTTTTGCATGTATTCGGTTCCAGGGTCCTGTTTTAGAACCCAATAAGCCATGTAGCCTCCATAAAACAAACCTACTAAAGAAATTATCAAAGGAAAAGCTAGGACGCTGTAGTTATAGCCTAATCCTAGAAGGGTAATAAAGTAAAATGAGAGATTTATGAACATTTTTTTTCATTATATATATATTTTGTGTCCTTATAACTTTTATCCTCTATGAACGTGAATAAGGGCTGTAATAGGATTAAAAAATTGTAATAGCTTGTATAAATTTAACAAACGTTTATATTTTTATAATAATAATAATTTATAGAATAAAATTGTATGTTGGAGAACCAGAAATTCAAGCAAAGAGGAAGATACTTGCTGTACTAGTTGATGAGTGTAGAAAATCAGTAGATGCCATAAGGGAACTTTCGAAGATGATCGGCGATAGCAGGAATGCTGATGAAAGTTACTTAAAGATAAAGAGCGCTACAGAAGATGTAAGCGGCTACAGAAGGGCTCTTACAAGAAGCCTTGCTGAGCTCGGAAGCATGATAATAAACAAAGAAGACATAATGAGAGCAGCGTATCAAATTGAGGATCTTCTTGGCCTGATCGAGGGTACAGCTTTCAGGCTTAAGCAGTTAGCTCCAGAAAAGTATTCAAAGTATGGGCTTAACGACACATTAACGAAACTTAGTGATAGGTTGATCGAAATGATAATTAAGCTTAACGACATGGTAAAAATGTTACAGATAAACCCAGAAAAAGTCGTTGAAATGCTACCAGGGATAGAGTCTATCGAAAAAGACATAGACAATACATACAGACAAACGCTTGTTGACGCGTTTAACAACATAAGCGATGCAAAGCTTTACATAATGATTAAAGACATACTGGAAAGAATCGACGAAATTTCTGACCTGGTTCTTTCAATTTCGGATTCTATAATGATAATTTCGATAGGGCTTTGATAAAACCAGCTAAAGGAATTTTATCTGAAAAAAACGTGATAATCTGGGACATCGATCAAGCTAATTTTATCTATTTTTCAGGATTCTTTGGAAAACCAATGAACATAAAAAAACCAAAGGGACCTTTTAAAGAACCGTTGGTGCTTGATCCAATAGAGAGCATTTATCTTTCAGAAAAAAAGCAGCTTGAGGTTTATGATGGAGATAAAAAGATTGGGCCAGCAAAGCTCATGGATTTTTTTAAGAAAAGTTATGAAAATTTGGAGGAAAAGTATACGGTTTACTCTTATCTAAGGGACAAAGGTTATGTTGTTCTGCCAGGGATAAAGTTTGGTGGAGACTTTGCAGTTTACAGAAAGGGTCCAGGACTTGAACACGCTCCGTACATTTTAAACGTGATAAAAAAAGATAAAATTCTTTCTGTAACAGAAATAGTTTTAGCAGGAAGGTTGGCCAGATCCGTAAAGAAAAAGTACATTTTTGCTGTAGTTTCAGAAAAGCCACTCTTTATAGGGCTCGAATGGTGGAAGCCTTAAAATAGAAAATAAAAAAATTTAACGGGCCCGGTGGGATTCGAACCCACGACCTACAGCTTAGGAGGCTGCCGCGCTATCCAGGCTGCGCCACGGGCCCTTGCGGGGGGTGGGATTTGAACCCACGCACCCCAACGGGACGAGGTTCTAAGCCTCGCGCCATTGACCAGGCTAGGCGACCCCCGCGATGGACCGGGGGGGACTCGAACCCCCGACCTCTCCCATGCCACGGGAGCGTTCTACCCCTGAACTACCGGCCCGCATTTATATTTAAAACCTGGTCCGTTTTTATCCTTTTTGTTCAGATTTAAGTAACTACCTAGTGCTTCTAAGCTCATCGCTGAACTTAACGCATCAGCTTATTCGTTATGACTTTTTCCTAGCGAAATTTCTTTCCTTTTGTGTTCTCGCTTCCGTTAACTTAAGCTCATAACCCGTTTACCTTATGTAATCAACAAAATTGACTTAATCCGTTCTGAAAGCTGATTTTTGATGTTGCACTGAACCAATTTCTTCGTGAGCACATAATAAAAGAACCTTAAGGCTTAAGTTAACGGCACCCTCGCGTATAACTAAAATAAAAAGGAATTATTCAACAGAGCATTATAATTTTGTATTATATTGTTCATGGTTTACTTCTTTAAAGAATTTTAATAATAAAATGATCGAAGAAATTTGAAGAATGATAATATATGTAATGATTATACTAATTTGCTTGAAAAAATATCCTACTAAGATGTCAGCTACTAATAACCCATATCCATAAGAAGTATTTAATATCCCGAATATGGATCCTCTTTGTTTCTCCTCTATATAACTGCCTACTATTGATCTTGCAACTGTATCGTTGATCCCAGTAAATGCACCAAATAATAGACCAAGTAACATGTAAAACAAAATATTGTGAAAACTAACCATTGAAATGATTAATATTGCTAATATAGGACCAAAAATTATTATTTCTTTTCCAATTTTATCGTATGCTATGCCAAAGATAAATCCGAATACACCTTCACCTGCCATAGCAAGCGTGAATATCAATGTTACCTCATACCGTGCTAAAAATCCCTGAGCCGAAACCAATATAAATGGGATATTATAGATTCCAGCTGCGCTCAAGCCTATTCCTAGAACATAGTATATAAGATGTCTTTTTTTAATTCCTTTTTCTATATTTTTTCGAGCTTCAAAGTTTTTCTCCTTTTTTGAATATCTATATGAAGTATATAGAAATAGAATGCTCAAAGTTGCTGGTATTGCCAAAAATAGAAATGCATGCCTGAAACCATAATTATAAAAAAGCATCGCAGAAATTATTAAGGGACCTATTACAGCACCAGCTTGATCAAGCAAATTCTGTAATGCAAATGAATAGCCTATCCTATTTTCAGAACCCATCGTTGAGATAACATAATCCCTTGGCGGAATTCTTGTTGCACGACCAAGCCTCTCCATAATGATTAAAATTGCCGCAATAATGTAATTATTTGCTAGCGCAAGTAACGGTACTGCAAAAAGATTTATTATATAACCTAAAAACATCATCCCCCAGTAGTTTCCTGTTTTGTCTGAAATCTTTCCTGACACGGATCTGAATGAATATCCCAAAAAGTCTCCAAGACCCGTTACAATGCCTAAGGCAAATACGGACCCGCCAAGCACATATGTAAAATATTGCGGTATTATGCTTCTTGCGCTTTCGTATGTCATGTCAGCGAAAAAACTCACTATACCTATCAGAATTATTAGCTTTAAATTTGGACTTATTTTCTTTATTCCCTTACTCATATTTAAACTCACTCAGAATTGTGTGCATTTCCATCAGCCTATTTATTTTTGATTTTTATAAATTTTTTATCTTGTTTAAAATTAAGAATTGTGACATAAGCCCAGAAAGATTAAATGCAAAGACTTGATTTTCATTTAATATTTGGAATATTTCAAATTTATCAATCTGACCTCTTCCCCGCCCTTGAAGAGGCGAGGTTCCCTGAGGTCTTAAGGGTTACACCCCTTTAATGGGTGCCTACTCTGTTGTGATCTACTATGAAAGATATAGGCTTCTTTACTTTTGAAACCATTACGTTCGCTGCTTTTTTGAGAATGTTCAATGCGCCGTTAAGGTCTGAATGAAGTCTATGTCCTTTAGGGCAAATAACTACTCCTCTCGGGTTTTTGCTGACTTCTACATCATGATAAGCACAGTTCTTTGAAGTATTATACTCAATTACCTCAAACACTTTTATCCCATACTCTTGAGCCTTTAGTTCTATTGTATCCATGAATTTGCGATAAGACCATAAGTTTACAGTAAATTTATTGCCCTTCTCCTGAGCTATCTCGAAAGGATAGCCTAAGTATATAGTTGAAATGCCTTGTTCATGCAACTCTTTTATTAAGTGCGAAGCTAAGCTCTTGTACAAGTGGCGAAGTCTTCTCTTTAACTTCCCGTGCAACCTTTTCTTCTCTTTTAATAGCTCTTCGTACGCTTCATATTTACCCAAATTTTTTGTTTTATCTGCTAATGATTGTACTTCTGCTATTTTCTTCTCAAAGTAGAAATAATCTTCCTTAGCCCTAACGCCTTTGTACAGCAACCAAGTTCCGTCTTCTACTATCACGCTTGCTAAAACGTTGATGCCTAAGTCGATTGAAGCCATTTTGTTTCCTTTAGGCGATTCAACCTGAATGCTTTTCCTTTGACCGTGAACGATATTTTTGCTTTTATTTCCATTTTTAGTTATTTCAACTCCTACATCAACAGGGATTGAAGCGTACCATGCTTTCCTAGTTTCGTCGTAGTATATTTCAAGCCTACCCTGTTTGCCATACCACCTTAACCTGCCTACGAAATCAATTTCCATGTTAAAGTCCTTAAGAATTAACTTATGGTTCTGCTCGTCCACAACGTACCTGTCTTGTCTTATCACAAGCATTAGCTTCCTCTTCTTTGTTTCTTTGTCCTTCCAGTAATTCGGTGGGCTAATGCGTTTCATGAATGGTGGCAATTTTCCTTCCTTCTTCAGCTTTAGCAAGGAGAAAAAGGAAGATCAGGCTTCGTTGTTCTTTTTCATGACTGCTTGAGCATTAACTCCTAGTTCTTCTTTGTACTTTTCGTAGTATTTGTCCTGCGTTGTATCGAAGTCCACGTGATGTTGCTGGAAGAACTGTTGTCTCCTTTCGTAGTTAATTTC
>Ga0081534_100020_pt1 | contig 79759 bp, 105 predicted proteins | sample MonGeyMetagenome_FD_71019 | JGI IMG/M metagenome (GOLD analysis project Ga0081534, IMG submission 71019) | Hypoxic/sulfidic aquatic microbial communities from Monarch Geyser, Yellowstone National Park, USA - MG (SPAdes) v1 (version 2) | ecosystem: Environmental > Aquatic > Thermal springs > Hot...
CGCTCATGGTGGTGTATATGGTCGGCTGGTAGGGGTGGTGGTAGAAGTAGAAGGAGGGGTAGACCTTCCTCATGCCGTTGAACAGCCTGTCGACCTCCGCCTTCCAATCGCCGGAGCACGTGCCCTCCTTGCAGGTAATCGACGAGAACGATGCCGATCCGTCCAACATAGGCATGTTGAACGGCGGCCAGAACGGTATTATCGGCCTATCCCTGGCCTTGGTGCCCGGCACGCCTATATCGTCGTCCTCGTATAGGGACCTGGTGAACGGCAGGTTGGACGCGTCGTAGCCCACGTTCATGGGCACGAACACGTTGAACCTCTCGTGCTCGAACTCGGGCATCGGCCCGTAGACGGACGCCAACCCGTTCGAGCCCCACGCCTTCACCCAAGTGCCGTAGTACCACACCCCCTTATACTTAACGAAGAAGTCCTCTCCCGTCTCCTCTATCTTCCTAGCTATCTCGACGAGCTCCCCTGGTGACGTGACCTCCTTGACGTTGTTGTGACGGTCGTACTTCTGCTGGAACACGTTGATCAAGGCGTCCATGGCGGTCTCGGCCAAGCTGATCATGTAGTCCTGCATGTCCAAGCACTTGTTCAGCTCGCTTCCGCCCAGCATACTGCAGTCCACCATGTAGCCGGCCGAGGCTATCTTGGCGTACATCGCCAAGGCGAACGTGTCGCACTCGCCGCGCTGGCAGTCCTTGATTGGGCTGTTGACGGTCTCTATTATCTCGAAGGGGACAGCCGGAGAAAGCGCTTGTATGTGAGTATAGCCCATCCACCCTGCGATCTTGTTTCCGGTAACTCTGAGCATGTCCTTCAACCGGTGCTGTTTAAAAACAATTCTTCCGATTTAGGCGATCGCGCTCCCCTTCCTCGTGCCGGCCGCCCTGATGCGCTGTATTATGTTCTCCAAGTACTGCACGTATATGTCCCTAAGCAAGATCCGCGGGTTCCTGTAGTCCTCCTCGTTGCACTTGTTGCCGCTGAACTCCGGCGCCACATCCTTCATCCTCTCGCACGGCAAGAGCTCGTCCACGAGCTTCGCCGCCACCTTCCTGGCCACCCCTTCGGCGTTCCTCTTTATCTTGAGCAGACATGCTTGATCCTCCAAGTCGTTGCACTCTGCCGCCTCGGCCACGTACTCCCTCAAGTTCTCCAGTATCTGTTTGGGCTGTACCCCGGTTTCCAGTATGGACGACGCCGCCGCTTGCAGTATCAGCTTGGTGGCCTCCACCCCTCCCTTTATCTTCACCATCACCTCCACCGCCTTGAGCATAGGCATTAGCGACTCGAAGCGTTCAATCCTCCCCTCCCTAGGAAGCTCCAGCAAGCGCAGGAACGGGAAGGCCGACGCCGACAAGCCGAACCTCCCTATGTACTCGCCCAACAGCGTGGTCAGCGCTTGATCCTCCACCGGAATGCCCAGAGTTCCCAAGATCGTGTAGACCAGGAACAACAGCGGATGCATCCCGGCCTTCCCGGAGTACTTGACGGCGAGCTCAAGGAATACCTCGGGCGACATGGCCACGTTGCTCTGCAGGAACTCAAGCGACCTCGGCGTCACCACCACCAGCTTCCTGACGTTCTCCGGCGCGATGACCCTCCTCGTGGAGGGATCCAAGTTCTCCAGCCTACGGTATGTATCGCTTATCCACGCGTCCAAGCCGCCGGTGCTGACGCCCATACGCTTCAGGTACTCGACGAACTGGTACTCGGACGACCCCTGCGGGCCGTACGTGGCCTCGTATATGTCCTCGACCAGCAGGTCGAAGTTGAAGTACGGGGTCACCCTCACGGACGATACCATGTGGAACATCGGGGCGAACCTGTTCCTCAGCGGAGGCGGGAGCATCCTGGCCACGCCCGGCGCATACTCCGGCTGGTTGCCGGCCGCCACGACCATCACCGTCGGCGACAGGCTGTGTCCGGTGCTTATCCTCCTGTCCAGTATTATCTGATACGCCGCGGCTTGTATATACTCCCTGGCTTGATTGATCTCGTCGAAGAACAGCACGCCGAGCCCCCTCGTGGTTATCCAAGGCGGAGGAAGCCAGAGCGTCTTGGCGGCTTTGATCTTCTCCAGCCCGCCCTCAAGGGCCAGCACCCTGGCCTCCACGTCGCTTGGGACGCCCTTTATGTCGTCCAGCTCAAGCTGGCCCAGCCGCAGATCCACGTAGTGCAGGAACAAACCTCCGAATATCATCCTGCCCTCCTCGGCCTCCCCTACCATGTCCTTGAGGGCGCCGGCGTCCAGGCCGGCCAGATCCACCTGCCTGACTATATACTCGTACAGTTCGTCCTTGTCCGTGACGGCGATGCACCCGAGCTCGCTCCTGGCGCGCCTGCACTCGCTGTTCTTCTCCACGCACTTCATGTTCAGCGAGGCCAGGTCGGGCAGTCTGCCCTTGAAGACGTAGAAGCATGGATAATCGATCAGCTCGATCTTGTCGCTGAACACCACGAATGGCATTGTCGCCTTGAGCTTGCTGGCCAGAACCGGAAGATACTTGCTTATGTCCATCAAGTTGTAGACGTGCCTCACCACCTCCGCGAAGGCCAGCGCCTTCCTCCTGGTCTGCACCGAGCTGTTGCCGAAGGCCGCGACCACTTGGTCGTAGTACTTCTTGGGGCTCTCAGCTATCTCGGAGACCCTCAGCACGGTCCTCTTGCCGTTTCCTAGGCTCACGAGGAAGTCATAGCCGCCGTTCCTCCGCTCCGGATATGAGGAGAAGATGAGCGCCGACAAGCCGAGGACGAAGTCCTCGTCGTACCTGCCCAGCCTCCTCGCCGACGTCAGCACATAGTATACCGCCGATGACAGGGCCACGGAGATCTGGTGGGCCGCCTGCAGTACAGCCGCGGACTTGCCGCGCCCGGGCGGGCCCCAGACCATGACGGACGTCTGCCCCCTGAAGTAGTGGACGACCAGATAGTCCCTGAACGCCAAGGGCGTGATGACCGGGGCCAGCGTCTCCTTGACCAGACTCATGGATGCCTAGGACGCCATTTTTAAAAGCTCTCTCATATGAGCGGAAGCACTTGGGGCGCCTCGTAGCGCGCCTCGCCGCTCCTTATGAGCACCTCCCTGCCCTCGAACACCTCCTCGGTAGCCTTGAAGGCGGCCAAGAAGAAGGCGCGCGGCGTGCTGATGCGCCTCGCGTAGATGACCCTTTTAGACTTCAGCTCGACCATCTCCGAGCTGTGGTGGATGGCGGCGTAGATCCTCCTGTCCCTCTCACTGCAGTTGGTCAGCGTGCAGTCGTAGAAGATCTGGTCGCCCAGCGAACTGCTCCTCGCGATGCCTTTGGCCCTCCAAAACGGCGCGGCCATGTACTTTACGTCCTCGTCGTGCTCTCTGTACTCCAGCACCCTCTCAGCGGCGATGGCCAGCGATCCGGAGGCCAGCGCGAACAGCACCATGTCGATCTTCCTCACGTCGAAGTACACCGCCCTCATGGACGCCTCACGTCGGCAATTTAAAACGGTACGAGAGGCGCTTGATAGAAACATTTAAATATATGTTATTTCCTAGTTACCATGGCATTGGAACTCACGAGCAGGTGTGCCCCCGATGAGCAAGGGAGCGAGATCGAGGCGGCCCAAAGGCTGGCGAGGAAGTGCGGGATCAGCTTGGTGCCAGACGCCTTGTTCCTCCTGGCGGCCAGCAGGAGGAGGGAGGACGTGAGGCTGTGCTCCTATTGGTTCAAGGACTCGCGCCACTGGGAGTGTGGCCAGTACCTCATCGGCTACAGGGTAGGCGGCTACGACATAGTGGTCGCCTCCACTGGCACCGGGTTCAGATATCTGTACTGGGGCCCAGCTACGGAAAGGAAGATCGATAACGACAGCAAGTACGAGATGCTCATCATCAACGACATAAGGATCGACGAATATGACGATCTGTGGATCAGGGCCGTGGACGGTGGGTGGTACCTGCGCAACCGCGAGGACGCGCCTATAGTGTACGAGGTTCTCAAGCGGCTTGCGGCCAAGGGGAGCACGGTCATCTAACCCCGATTTTTTCCCTAGGAAAGTATTTTACCCTCCTCGATTTGTCCCCACATGGAGAAGAAGCCGCAGGATAGGTTCTACAGCTCCTTGATAGAGACATGCAGGAAGTGGCCGGAGTACCACATCTGCTCCGAGCTACGGCTTAAGGGCGAGAGATGATACCCGGCACGGGCATAAGCGTAGGAGGCCTCACGTTCATGACGGCCACCAGGTGGAGCGATACCTCCTTCCACTACTTCCCTATCAGCCCCGGCTCCAGCCCGTGCTCAGGCACAGTGGGATACAGCGGAAGCTTCAAGATGACCTATGAGTCCTCGACCGGTCTCAACTACAGATGCGGCTACTGGCTGGCCACGAACGCGTTCGCCAGGGGAGGGTTCGGCTTGACGGGCACGTTCACGGCCTACCACGGCTACGACAACACGAGGGCCAACTTCGGCTTTTCCATAGCGCCGCCTAACCAGTTCGACACGACCGCATCCCCTTCGGTGTACATCGACTTCCAGTGGTCCATGTCGTCCCTCGGGGCGGCCAACGGCGGCCAGGCCTCGGTAAGCGGGCAGATGCTGTTCACCACCCCTCCGTCCTATTCGTTCACGCCGGCCAACCCAAGCGTAGGCTATTCCAACTTGGGCGCCTTGGTTGCCTCCACGGTCAACGTCCTCTTCGGCTGGGGCGATTATTGGGGCGTCAACTTTAACCAAAACGCCGGCTCCACCAGCACCAGCACGTACGTCATCTTCCAAGCCACTCCGCCGCCGCAGGTGGAGGTGCTGAAGGCTCTGTCTGTGGGGCCCGCCAACGTGTACATAGCCAGGTGGGACGGCGAGGTTAGGCTGTGGATAGACGCCGGGGAGAAGGGCCTTATAGTGCCGCTGGGGAGGTCGGTGACGCTCGCCGGCGTGCAACAGGCGGGGCCGATGAACGCCTCCGCGGTGGGCTCTCCGGACAGCATAGGCTTGGGCTCCGGGCTCCAGGTCGCCCTCACCACGGACATATACAACAAGGTCAAGGTCAGCGACAGCTGGCTTCTGTACGTCCTCTTCGACGACCAGAACGGCGCATACAACGTGGCATTCGGGGACGCCGGCTGGAGGGGTACAAAGAACGAGTTCCTGAGGTACTCCTTGAAGCTCTAGGCGAGGAGGTCGTTCGGGCTTCCAGATATGCTGAACTTAGTGGAGAGGAAGAGCTTGTACACCTGCTCGGTGCTCATCCTTGCCGCCGAGTTGAACTTGTCGGCCAATGCCATCTGCCAAGGCTTCACCTCCCTCACGAAGGTCTCGTACGGTGAGGCCCCCCACCTCTCCTTGGGCACGTGCTTGTAGAGGTAGACCCCGAAGCTCTCCCTGAACAGCTTGTTCTGCTCGTCGTTCCACCTGTCCTTCCAGAAGCTCTCCTGCCCGGTGGAGAACCTGTGCAGGTACCTGGTCGGGGAGCACATTATCTTGTACCCCAGCCTGGCCAGCGACATGGAGAGATCCGGCGTCTCTGCGCCGTATCCCCTGCCGAGGATCAGCACTCCCGACTGGATCTCCATGAGCCTCCTTAGGGCCGACCCCGAATACGCCGTCAGAGGCTCGTACGTCCACGGCTTGTGCTCACAGCTGTAGACCTCCACGTACTTGGCGAGGGATATCGAGTACATCCTGCCGAACCAAGGCCTGGAGGAAGATAGGGATCTGGTCAGTAGCTGTTGCTGGTTGACGTCTATCCTCAGCCCTTGGGCTCCCCCGCCGGCCAAGGCATCCCTGCACAGCTCGTCTATGCCGTCCAGGAGAACCACGTGCGAGTCGGCGGTGGCTACGCAGTCGTAGCCGGCCTTAGCTAGGTTCGATAGGCCCAGGTTCCTGGCGGCCCCTAGGCCGGGCTGTGGGTTCACGAGCCACTTCACCTCCTGCGGGACGTACTGCGAAAACTTCTTGTATGCAAGAGGTGTATCTATCACTATGAAGACCTCCGCCCCTTGCTCCAGAAACGACGCGGCCGTGACCCTAAGGGCCAGAGGCGACTCCAGCTCGTGGACCGGGATTGTCACCGCGACCTTCATAGGCATATCGAGGCCAGCTCCTCGGCCATGTCCAAATAGGTGTAGTCGTATGACACCTTGGGGGGTACCGCCTTGAGCGCGGCCTTAGCTATCGAGATCGCCTCCTCCATGCTGTACTGGTAGACCGGCAATAAATACTTGAAGCGATCCGCCTTGAACCTCTTGTACCCGGCGAGCTTGGCCGGTATCCTGTACCCCTGCGCGAACTCGTTGTGCGCCGGGGCGTCGAGGTAGACCACGGGAGTCCCGCAAGCCATGGCCTCTGCGGCTGGCAGGCCGAAGCCCTCCGAGAACGAGGTGAACAGCAGGTACTTGGCCCTCCTATATACCTCGGGGGGCTCGGCATATGCGTCGCACTTCACGCCGGCGGCCGCGCTGGTGCATATGGTGCGCCCCAGGCTAGAAAGCGCCGAGAGTAGTGGTATGTTCTTCCTGAACATGTGGAACTCCAGCTCGCTGTACGTCTGGAAGGATACCGCGAAGTCGTAGTCCCTCTCCTCGCCGCCGACGCACGGCATGACCCCGTGCGGCACTATGTACTCGGCTTGTGGTAGCATGGAGAACGCGAAGGACGACGGCACGACGACCTTGGCCGCCAGCTTCTTGTCCTCTATCTCCGGCGCCCGCCCCTCTATGGCGGTGTAGAGGCATCCCTTGACCGGCTTCCTGGCCGCCGCGAACGGATCCAGAACCGCTATGTCGGCCTTATCCCACACGGCGTCCCTCACCTCATACCCGAGCTCGGAGAGGCCCAGGCGTATCATCATGCCCACGTGGGCGTGCGACCCTATGGCTGGGTGGAACAGCCTCACGACGCGCCTCATATCCTGCCCAGCATGGCCTTGAGCACGGCTATATCCGTCTTGTTCAGCCTGACCCTCAGCAGTTCCCCGCCCTCAGTGTCGAACAAGCATAGGGAGTAGTCCTCAAGGCCGTACTTGGCCAGGCCCAAACACATCGACCTCTTCGCTCCCACGCTGAGGCCCAGCGCCCTACAGCCCAAATCGGGACACTTGGGCAACCTAGGAGAATACCTGCCGCTCATATTCGTTCATGAACCTCACGTGGGTCTTCCTCCACCCGCGCCCCCACTTGTTCCTCGCTATCACGCCTTCATCTATGCACACTAGATCGGTGGGCGGGGCGTCCTTGATCTTCTCGGCGTAGTCCAAACAGCCCCTGCCCCTCACCACGTAGTCGAGATCCCATACGGCGTACCCTTTGACCGCCGCGCTGGAGACCAGATATGCGTCGGCCCCCAGCGCCCTCAGCCTCTGGAGGACCTTCTCGGCGTCCTCCCCTGTCAGAATCCGAGGCTCCACCTCGCTGGGGGCGTCCCTTCTCGCCACGGCCACCACGAAGTAGAATATGGGGTCGTACGATAGCAGGCCCCCTCCTGCGAGCTTTAGGAGCTTGGCCAGGTTCAGATCCGCCGAGAAGTAGTTGCCTAAGGCCTCATACGAATGGTACGGATCCCTGCTCTCTATGACCGCGACGTATTCGGCCACGGAGAAGGCCCACTTGAGGAGCTCGAAAGGAACGGCGAAGGAGAACGGGTTCACCACCGCCAGGACCTTGCCGACCTCCCTTATGGAGAACGGCTCCACGTATGCGCCGTACCTAGCCCCGGTGAAGAGCACGTCGCCGAACCCGAACTCCTCCTCAAGGTAGCCCTTGAGGAGGACGGCCATGGCTGTTCTGAGCTCATCCCGCCTGGCCTGCACGGCTCCAAGCAGAAAAATAATATTAAAACCTTATTCCTCAGCGCGCCTGGACCTCAAGCTCGCCCTTGGTTATGTCCATCTCGAACAGCTTGGCCATATTGCCGAGCTCGTCGTAGACCCTCTTGTCTGGGCTGTACAGGTAGACCGCGTCGTCCTCCTTTCCCCCGAAGCCCCTCCCTATGGCTTGGTAGAGCGCGGACCTCGCGGCTATGTTCACCATCCTCCCGAGCCTCCTTATGCTCAACATCCACCTTATCAGGTCGTCCTCTATGTCGGGGAACGGGTACTTGGTCAGCGCTATGGCCATCCTGCCGAAGTCGAAGTGGACGCCCCTTATCGCCCTAGCCGAGAAGACTATTGGCACCTCCCCTTTGGCGAACCTCTCCAGCATGGAGCCGTCCTTGTCCAGATACTCCCTGAAAAGCTCGACAGGCTCGCCCGCGTCCTCGCACGACGTGAAGTGCCTGTACGAGAAGATCGGCACCAGCGTCGGCATGGCCGCTGAGAGCTTCTTGGTCCACTCGTCCATCCTCCTGCAGAAGGACTGGACCTCCCCCTTGTAGAGCTTAGGTTGCTTGAACCAGATGCCCCTGACGGACATGTCGCCGCCGTTGAGCAGTACTATCTTGCCCATCTGCCGCTTGTTGAACGAGTACCGCTCGCTTCTGAAGATCTCCTTGACCTCGTCCTCCTCCATCGGCGTGCCGGTCACGTATATCAGCGACTTGGCGAAGTCCGCCAACCTGCTGTTGTCCAGGAGGAACACCGCCTTGCCCTTGGACTTCCCTATCACCTTGACGTTGCGGGCGTTGAAATAGTTCAGCGAGCCCAGGTCGATGTCCAGCCTCCTGGCGGCCAGCCTCAAGGCTGTGGCGATCTCGGAGAGGTTCGACGGGACAACCCCCTGCTCCAAGGCGATCACGGCGTCGGCGAGCGCGTCTATAATCGCCTCGCTCCCCTCCTGCCCCTTCTCCTTGAGCATCCTCATGATCTCCCTGAGGAACTCGGTGCGTAGCTCCAGCTTCTTGAACATGTGTTGCCACGCGATGTCGACCTCGTCCATAACTATCACGTCGAACCACGGAAGGCGGCCTGATAGGGCCTCAAGGAAGAACTTGTCGTAGGTCATGACCAAGTTCGCCCCATCTGCGTACTCCTTGAACTGGTCGTAGTAAGGGCACACCGCCTCCCTGGTGAGGACCGTCCACCTATCGCCAGTGATGCTTCTGTACTCCCCGTACCTCAGCGCCTTGAGGCCGCTCATCCAGCCTGGAATCGGAGGCGCATAGTATCTGCACTTCTCCATCTTGCTGGAGATGGGCTCCTCAAGGTTGCACGTGACGTGCAGGCTCCACGCCGGCAGGCCCTCGAAGGCCGGACACTGGAACTCCCTCTTGCTCCTGAAGCCGACGAATCTGTACGCCTCGCCGTCATCCGTATATACCTCGTACCTCTCCCACACGGAGATTATCGGCCTGTTGGGCACCAAGGCGAGGGCTCTGACGCCCGCCTTGGCCAGGCCGTAGATGACCCCCAGCGTCTTGCCGCTACCCGGCGGCTCGTTTATCAAGATCCTGCCCCCCTCCCTGGCCGTCCTCTCGACGACCTCGGAGATCTGCTCCTGGTTCCTACGTAGCTCTACGTCGACCATCGCTACGCGGTCGTGGATGCGCACCTAACAAAGTACGGGCCGCTTAATAAATGTTGACGGCAAAATATCGGCGCCTAATAAAAACTACCTGACGGCCTCCCTGGCGATCTCCTGAGCCCTTGCTATCACCTCCTCGGCCGGAGGAAGCCTCTTGAGCTTGCCGAGGACGTATGAGAGTATCTCGTTGTACAGCCTCTCCTTCAGCGCGTTCTCTATGCAGTACTCCAAGGGACCTTCATAGCCGATGAATCCTCCGATCCCCCTGCAGTACCCGACGGCCCAGTCCGTGTAGTACGGCAGATCCAGCATGAAGGACAGCTTGTCCCTTACGTCCTTGTAGACCTCCGGATACTTGGAGAGGTTGAGGGATCTGTTGAGCTCCTCCAAGACCTGCTCCACTACGGCGTCCTTGTCCACTACTATGTTGTACCTGACGAACAAGTGCTTGGCCATAGATGCCTGCGCGCCCATCTTTTAAAGATATTCGCGAGCACGGCAGGAGGAGCTGGACGGCGGCCCCTGCCGATGGCAATAGTTAAATATAAGTTATCTTCTTCTGCCCATGAACACTAAACTCAGAAGATCCGGCCCATATAGGAGGCGGTACCGCGGCGTCACAGTCTTGATGCCGACAGCATTCAAGGCAGGGCTGGCACGGCTGGTGAGCAGTGGGGCCTTTCCATCGCTGTCCGCCGCCATCCGCGCCGCGGTCGAAGAGGCACAGAAAGAAGATATGTGGTGCGCCCGCATCCAGGTGAGGGGCAGGAAGGATCTAGTGCCGGTCACGGTATACATTACATGGAGGCAAGCCGAGGCGCTCAAGGAGGCCTGCGGGAGCGTCGCCGCGGGGGTTAGGGCGGCAGTGCAGAGGATGATCGACAACCTAGGAACCGGGGTGCAAGCCAGGAGGGCCATCCGCGCCGACACTCTGATCTCGCTGAGCTATGGGGAGCTGAGGGCCGCTGTTGAGGAGGCCGCACGGAAGGTGGTGTGCTCTTGGCGCTCGAAGCGGGCGCACATCAAGCTTAGGATGATCAAGGAGGCCATGGGGCTGGCCGGAGCCGACGCCGCCACGGTCAACAGCCTGCTGACGGCAGTGCTGAAGGAGGTTCTCGGCGATTCCATTGTGGAGGTCGTCGAGAGGTCGCGGGGGAAAGCGCGCTATTATACAGTGGACGTGGAGAAGTTCTGCGGGCGCCGCTAGTAGGACAGCGCGGCGCAGATCCCGTCCGTGGTGCTCCTGTCCGGGCCTAATATTATCCAAGTCGACGCCGAGGCCTCAAGCGTGCCGGAGCTGTCGTAGCCGTCGAACTCAAGGTAGATGTACAGAGGCACGCTGACCGCCGGCGCCTTGACGTTCAGCGTGAAACTGCTGTCCTTCACCCGCCTGTGCTTGTTGCCGTACTGGTCGACCAAGTCCAGCGGCACCGTGTTGGACGCCGCCTGGGCTGAGCTGAACCCTATGCCGCCCTTGACGCCGACGGCCAGCCCGCTTGACGCCAAGACCTGCAACTGCCCTGCCCCACCGCCGCCCAGGGAGAGGCACGTGGGGCTGACCGTCACGACCGGGGCGCCGGCCGCAGGAGGCGCGGCGGATCCTGCCGCCTGAGCTATCGCGGCGGCGCAGTCGGACAAGGTCTTGGCTTGAACCGGCGTCTGCAGTAGATCCGAAGATACTGTGTATCCGCCGCCCGAGATGTTCTGCGCCACAAGGGCCCAGTGCCTGCTACCGTCCGGCGCGGAGAAGTCTATGCGCCAGGTGTAGGAGTCCACCTGCGAGACCGACAGGACGGTTAGGTTGTTCTGCGCCAGGTAGGCCGTCAGCTGGTTCACCCAAGGCGGCGCCCCCTGCGACTGCAAGCTCTGCACGGCCCCCTGCGTGACGCCTCCGGTTGGGGCGGGCGTCGGCGACGGCTTGGGCACCACTGCGCCCGGAACCTGCCTGCTGTCGCTACACTGCAGTAGGCCGTTGTACAGCGCCTCAAAGACCAGCGTGGACGTATTCGGCGGGATGTCGACCGCCACCTGTACCGAGCCGTTTGCAGGTATGCTGACGTTCTTGGCCACCGTGGCCAAGGCTGAGCCGCTCTGATCCTCAGCATATGCGTGTACGTCCACGCTCACACTGCCGTCGAGCGAGCTCAGCGACCATATGGCCTTGTTGCCGGAGTAGCCCACGAAGAGGCACGAGACCGTCTGGGACTGGGGAGGCGGGGCTTGGTTCCCTCCCACAACCTGCCCGCCGGAGCTCTGCAGGCTCTGCTTGAACGCGCTTACGGCGTCCCGCGACGGCGCTTTGAAGGTAAGCGTGGCCGAGGCCGAGGCAAGCCAGCTGGTGCCGTTCTCGTAGGTGTCCCAAACTTTGGTCTGCCGGTACATGGTGCAGGGAGGAGGCGTCCCTACCTTCTTGGCCGCTACCGAGACCGTGGCCGTGTACGGGCCCGGCGAGGTCAACTCCCCCCAGCTGGTGCAATCGTAATCCCGAAGCGTCATGGTGTAAGTCCACTGGAATCCGCTGAAGCTCTGGTATATCGTCGACCCGGCGAACGTCAGCTTGGCCAGCCCGCCCCCGTTTTGTCCCAAAACATAGCTAAATCTGCTGTCCAAGTTAGCCGTGAACTGGACTATGGGAGTGCTCATATCCACTATAGCATCTACTATCAAGTCCCTTATGCTTTTGATGTACATCCCAGCATACTGCCCGGATATGACGCATATCCCGTTGTTGCAGTTGATGTTCACCGGTGCAAGCGCACTTCCTTGCGGCATCAGCTCCACAGTGCCGGTGGCCTTGGGGCAGAAGAAGTAGCCGAGATCGTAGTACGTGCTTCCATCCTGGACTAAGTAGTAGCACATGGACGCCATGGGGGTGGCTATCAGCTGTAGCTGGAGGTTCTGCGGCATATACTGACAGCCCAGCTGGGAGGCCAGCTGGGCCCTGCTGGCATCGCTCGGCGTGTAGCTGTCCACTGTGACCAGTATATCGCCGACGGGCCCGCTTTCGCTTCCAAGGAGAACCGGCCTACCGAGAAGATACTTCACGAACGCCAATAGGTCGCTCTGAGAGGCTATGTACCCCTTGCCCCAGCTCACTAAGGCCACCGCCGACGGCAGGTTCTGATTTATGGTGGCCACATAGATATTCATAGAAGTGCAAGAGAACTTGTCCACGATTGTGTATATATTGCTTGAACTGGGCCGGACTAGGCTTGAGAAGAAGCCGTCGAATACTCCCTTATATTCTTCCGGGACAACGATGTTGATGCCTGGAAGACCGAATGCGCTGTAGATGGCCGTGCTGTTGGAGGTCAGGAAGGACAGCAAGTCCCCGCTAAACAGAGCCTTCTTCGCCCCGGCTTGTGTTACACCGATAGAGATGGCATTCGCTGGATGGGGGACTTTAGAAAGCGTCTGCGGTATACTTGTGGTTATGCCGTATCCATAGAGCGTCTCTATCTTCGGGTTCGCGTAGCACTTGCCGTTCGGAGTGAACACGAACGACCCGGCGCCGGAGACGCAGGAGGTGTTGGGGGATATCAAGCCGTAGCTGTTGGTGAGCAGACCCGCAAGGCCGCTGGCCGGAGAACCCCCTAGGATCTGCACCTGTATCGGCTGTGTGAGCTTCACCCTCAGCTGGCCTTGGAACGAGTACTGCCGTCCGGATGCGTCCCTTATCAAGGCCCATCCGTTGCCGCCCGTGTCTATCCACACCTCGGTGACGGACCCGCTCCCCCCTATGAACTTGGCGCCGGACTGCGCGAAGGCCTGCGGGAGCGATGCCGACCCGGCCAAGGACTGGATCAAGCTGGAGTCGATCCTCGCGGGTAGCTGGAGGTTGCTCCGGTTGCTGTAGAGCGTCAAGCTGGCCTGCCCTACGGCGCATGATACGCCGCCCTGCATGGCGCTGTCCACTATGTCGGCAGTCCCCTTGGTCGCGGCTACCGCATGGCTGGATATCGACAGGGAGGACACGTAGTTTGGCAACTTGTCGCAGGCGGCCGCATACACCGTGCCGTTGACCAGGACGTTTACAGTCACCGAGGAGGCAGACGTTGCGCCCGGCACTGCGGATATGTACAAGGGCGGAGTCATGGCGACTTCGCCGCTCACCCCGACTATGATCGGCAGATCGACCTCGTCGCTCTGCTGGTCGTTGCAGAAGAGCTTTATCTGGAGGGTGTTCCCGTTGATGACGTAGCTCCTTATCTGGTCGGCGCTTATGGTTATCGTGATGTTCTTCTGGCAACCGGCGTCCAAGGTGTCCGAATACCTCATGGTCCAGAACGTCCTCCCGTCCACGGCCACGTCCACTCGGTAGTTGGAGCACTTCTGCGAGGCCGTTATGGTCGCTTGTATGTTCACCGCGCCTAGGTTGGCTGGCACCACGAACGCCGAAAGGCCAGGCACCGATAAAGACAGCGGGCCGGCCATGGAGGAACCCCAGCCGATTTTAAAAGCTCTCTCACCTGCTTGACCGCATTGTCACCTCGTCCATCTGCTTTTTTAAAGCTGGTCTGCAGTTAGGCATGTCGTACAACCCCACTGCGCCTGGAGGGCCCGTCGCCTGCCCCAGCAACGCCCTGCCAGTGATAGACAGGACCAGGTCGCAGTGCGGCCAGACCATCCAAGTGCCGTCCAGCGGTCTGTGGTACACCCTCTACGTGACGGCGATAAGGGGCGACACGACCTTCGGCGTAGATCCCGGCAAGCTGGTTCAAGTGTATCCCTACCAAGTAAGCGTAAGCGCCGGCCAGTGGGACTGCGACCCCACCGTATTCGGCCACATCCTGCAGGGTAGCACCTGCCGGTACAAGTTCTTCGTACAAGCTAGCACCACCGGAAGCGTGAAGTTCGTGCTGACAGCCGGCGGCGACTCGTGCACCGTCTACTTCGCGCCGCAGGGGGCACAGCCCACTCCATCTCCCACGCCGCCTCAGCCACAGCCCACTGCGCCATCCTGCGATGTCCTCTTCCCGCCGCCTTGCGACCGCCCGGGCTACACGTGTATTCAAGCCATGGGCCTCTGCTGTTGCAAGAAGCAGACACAAGCGCCTACTCCATCGCCGAGCCCGACGCCTACAGCCCCGCCACAGCCTCCACAGCCGAGACCGTGCCCGTCGGGCACCTCCTGCTTGGACTACAGCCTGTGCGAAACCAGCGGAGGCACTTGCGAATCCGACTGCGTGGTTGGGTGCTGTTGCAGGAAGACCACTCCGCCGCCTCCGCCAACTCCATCGCCAACTCCACAGCCGAGCCCGCCGCCAGCCCCGACGCCATCGCCGAGCCCCAAGCCGGAGTGCCCTGCAGGGACGGTCTGCGTCGATCCCAGCTTGTGCGGGGGAGGCGGCACCTGCGTATCCTCCTGCTCGTTGGGTTGCTGTTGCCAGCCGCCGTCGAACATCCCGCCGCCGCCTCCGCCGGCGCCCCAGCCTCCGGGCCCGGGAAGAAAGCCGCGACCGTACTAGCCTAGATCGGCCTATTCAAGCTTTTAGCTGACTTCCTCCTAGCCCTAAAGGGCTGGATCTTCCATTATTTCTGACCTCCTCCCCGCCCTAAAGGGCGAGGCTTTCCGTCTTTTGTAATCATCTGTAGACCGCGCTTATCTTAACGCCAGGCAGGCTCCCGGGCCTGGCCACCACCAAGGCCGTCTTGTGGAAGTAGTACGTGTTCGACCCGGCGAAGGCTGGGATCCCGTTAATCAGAGTGTAGTTCTGCGGCGTTATGTACCTGAAGTGCGTGCCGTCTATGTATATATCCAAAGGCGAAGGCGCTTGCGCCGTTATGTAGATCCACCCTTCGCCCACCGCGGAAAACAGTATGGTGTCGCCTGCCACATATCCAGGAGGTATCAGCTTCTCGACTATCATGCTCGACCCCTCTGGCGATTTAAAAGCCGAGAGAGCTATTAAATTGGGGGTAGGCCGATGTATGCCCGGCATAAGCCTTCGCCGACTAGCGGACCGGGCGGCCGAGCCGTTCGCCCGCAGAGGTCCGTTCGTCCTCCACCGCAGGTACTCGGCCGAAAGCTTGAGCTCAGGGCACAGCTACGCGTACGCCTTGGCCGAGGAGATAGAGGCGGTCTGCACGCCTAGGAGGCGGCTTGGCTTGATCTTCAACTTGGACCACGTGGCGCTGGCCAAGGCCAACAAGATGCTTAGGGAGGGCGACGCGGTCGTCTTCCTCACGGAGGGCCCGTTCAAGGACCTGCTCAAGGCCAGGGAGGTGCTCGAAGGACTGCTCCTCATAGTGCCGTCCCTCTACGTGTACAGGTGGGCCAGGGCCGCCTCCAGGAACGTGGAGTTGCTTCCGCTTGGCGTCCAGAGGAACCTCTGCATAAGGCGCCGCAAGGACTACGACGTAGGCATAGTGCTGAGCGCCAGGCCAGCCCTCGTCTGGGAGGAGGGCTTGACCCCGGCCGTAGCCTACAGGAAGGGCGTGGACCTCTACCTTGAGGCGGCCGAGGAGCTGGCGAAGAGGAACGCCTCCATAGCGACCAACTACCCCTACATAGACGGCTACTTCACCACGGACGTCTGGGAGATATATTCCCGCTCCAAGGTCCTGCTCTTCCTCTCCAGGTCCGAGGGCTTCGGCCTGCCCGCCGCAGAGGCCATGGCCTGCGGGACACCCGTCGTCTACCTCGACGCCCCGGCGCACAACGAGTTCGCGCAGGGGTACAGGATACCTGCAAGGCACATGGGCTACAGAAGGGATTGGGCCCCCTCCTTCGCATATGGGGTATGGGAGCCGGAGCTTGAGGCCGAGGAGATAGCCGAGGCGGCCTTGGCGGCCGCGGAGGAGGACGCCGAGGTGGACTACGGCTACTCCTTGAGGGATTATGCGGCGGATCTGTGCGATTTGATCAAGAGGTAAGGCGGAAAAAAAGGTGGTTTTCCTATGAGGAGGAGAGATACACCACCGATCCGGAATAGCCCGGCCTGACGGACTCCGTAATCGTCTTGCCGTTGCACGTGGCGGGCTCCGCATGCAGGTAGTAGACGGGCTCGAAGTAGTAGGTGTACCCGTAGGCGATCACGGTGGCGCCGCCCTTGCCGGCCACCCTATATCGCCTCGGCATAACGCAGTGGAAGTCGTTGCTCTCGTAGTGGAGCACTACCGCCTCAAGCGGGTCGTCGAGGTGCTTCTCTATGCTGTCCACGTTGCCGCCGCCAGTGGGCGCGTTGGCTATGTCGTAGGCTATGGCGAAGGAGCCGTCGCTGGGCCCGGCGAATATGACGCCGACCTTGGTCTTGCCGTTGTCGTCGCTGTAGTCGATCCTGGCGAAGTCGTACTTGTTGACCTCCCTCTCCCCAAAGAAGATCCACTTGAAGAACGCGATTATCTTCTCGATCAAGCCGTGGGGATGGAACGGGTAGTCCTCAAGTATCTTCACGGTCCCGACCACTTGGAGGGTGCTGGGGTCGTACAGCACCCCCTCCTGCCCGCTCCTGTCGCCGTTGAACGGCGACGCGCAGTGGTGGCACGTGTAGCCGCCGACCGGGGGACTGCAGAGCGCGCCCTTTATCCCTCCCCACGGTCGAAAAAACTGCATCAGCTTGATGTCGCTGTAGCGCACCTCGTACGTCACGTTGGCGCTCTGGAGCGCCACGAGCAGTTCCCCGGGGGCCTGCTTCCCGGGGGACATGAATATCACCAGCTTGCCGTCCTTACCCACCATCCACCCGCTTATGTGCTTCTTGTGCTTCCTGATGATCTTCTCGATGTCAAGCTTCGCCGCCATGTGGGATATGTCGGCGACTTTAAAAACCAAAATAGCGAGCTGAGGACGTGCCAAGAGCCGAGCGCAGAACCCCCCTGCGCTACTTCATCGGCGCCACGTGTCAGGCGGGGCTGTGCATACCCGCGGATCTGAGCGAGGACGAGGTGTCGATGTATATAGATGTATATACCCTCCTGGCGGCAAGATACGGGCCGATACGGAAGTACGGCGGGCCCATTCCGGCCGGCGCATCAAGGGCGTACGCGGCCCTATCGGCCGTGTACAGGGAGCTTGAGAGGAGGTACGGGCCGGCCAGGAAGGCTGGGAGGAGGCGGCTGTACTCCGCCATAGCGTACTCGGCGGTGGCCAGGCTTATGCCCGTGGACGAGACCGACCTGCTGGCCCTTCCTGTGCGGCCGAAGGCGAGAACCTTAAGGGTGGAGGGACTGCCGTACTTCCTAGAAAAGGTTAGAGGGATCCTTGTGAGGAGGCCGGCCCCCTCTAGCCGCTCGTGGCGGGGCCAGACGCTCAGCGGGTCGGGGTCAGGATCCTAGTCGGCGATAGGCCGTAGGTCGTATACGCGCCAGGCCTTATCTTTATCCCGTACATGGGGAGGAGCGGCCTTATCGGGGTGCCGTCCGGCATGACCAGCCCTACGACCAACGCCCAGCAACTGACGCCTTCCATGTAGTTGATCAGGAAGTTGTGCCAGCCAGAGGACAAGGTCACCTGCTGGGTGTGGATATACGGGCCTTGCCAGGTCCAGTTGTTTATGACCAAGTTGTTGTCTATGTACAGCTGGAAGCCGTCGTCAGAGATCCACTCGATCGTGTATGTCCCTGACTGCGGCAGGTAGACGTTCATGTTGTACACAAGCGCCACGTACGTAGCCGGCCCTCCTGCCCTTAGAACCCAGTTGGGCATCACGTTGCCCCTCTCATCTCTGTCCATGTGCATCCAGCCCTTATATGCTATTGAGCCGATCCCGCCGGCACAGCCGCCGTACCCGAACCATGCGTCCTCTATGGGCACCATCACCGACGCCACGTAGGTGTACCCCGTGCCGGGCGGCGGGTTGTTGGTGGTGGCGCCCGAGTATATCTGGGCGTAGACGAAGCCGTCGCCCGTGTAGTAGTTGTACCACTGCGCCCTGGCGTTGCTTATCACCACCGGCGCCCCTCCAACCCTGTCCACCCCGTCCGGCCCTATCCAGTGTATCAGCCCGCTGGTTGGCGGGCAGGGATTCTGCCAGCCACAGCTGTAGAGCTGTTGAACCTCAGCATCAGACAGAGCCCTGTTCCAGACGAAGAAGTGGACGATCACTCCGTTGAGCTCGTAGATGTCGTTATTAGGCCAACAGCCCAGCCGAACTGGGTTGCTCACCGACCGCGAACAAGGCGACGCACTGCATATTTGTGTTAAGGTCTTGCTCACTCCGTTGTACCATATATACGGCGTATTGGTCCCCGGGTAGCTGTTCGGCATAGCCACAGCGAGGAACTGCGACGTTACGGAGAACGTGCCGGTGAAGCCGAAATCATCAGCACAGCCGGTGTTGACCCCTACGCCGCCGCAAGCGAAGTAGACGTCGTATGAGTTCATTCCAAACAGCATATCCCCTGAATAGCCGAACGGGACGAACCACGCGGCGAACGTGGTGTACGGGCTTCCGAAGCTCGATACGTTGAACCTCACGTGGTGGCCCGAGCCGTTGAAGGTGTTGTAGCCGAAGTTGTTCAGGCGGATGCCGGTCGGAAGCACCCTTGAGGGAGCTAGGGGCATGCATCGATCCTACCACACTTTAAAACGTCTGAGGCGTTGGATCCTAAGCGCGTTTCCCCGCCAGCGGTATCTGCCGATAAGCCCGGTGGCAGAGAAAGGAAGAGGAAGAGAAGGAGAGAGGAGAGGAAAAATATGGGTTATACGGAGCGCTTGTCCTTACGCTCCGGTGGCCTTAGCGTAAGCGTCCTCAACCACCCTGGATACCGTTACCTTCTCCAGCTTGGCTGTGAGCCCGGCTATGAGGTTATCCTTGTACTTATTTAACGCACGCTCGCTCGTAACCTTCGTCTGGTACTTGTTAGCCGCGGAGGGGCTTGTCACGCCCTCGTAGTACAGCTCAGCTATCTCCTTGCTGGGATTCTGGCCTATGAACAGCGAGACCCCCTTCACCCAAGCGGTTATCGTCGAGGGCGAGGAGACAGCGCTCTGCCACTTGTTAACCGCGGCGTACGTTTTTGCCCTCCACTTGGCGGCCGCGAGGTCTAGTTTGCTGGACATGCCGGATCTCCGGCGCAGTTTAAATTGTCCTTTGCCATGGCGGAGGATGCACGGAGGGGGGATGTACCTCAGCCGCTCGTGCTTTCAATTACGCAGAAAGATATATTTTCCACCTCCTATCCCCCAGCATGGCCTTCGGCAAGCTCGTGGAGGTGGACTGCAGGTCTGCTCCCATCCTGCTCAAGACCGAGGAGCCGGGGCTCGTCCTCATGGTCACCACCGTGGGAGGGGCTAGGAGGTGCTGGTCGAACAAGGTGGCGCCGATAGCCGCGCCTGTCTGCGAGCTGGCCTTCCACTTCTGCCAGTCCCCTGAGAAGTTCGTCGCGAATAAGGCGCACGGGACGTACAAGTTCAGGAAGAAGTACAGAAGCGCCGTGAGGAGCTTGATAAGGGAGGGCCTGGCGAGGCCGGTCGCCGAATTCAAGAAGTCATACATAGTGGCGATAGACTCCCCGGACGCGGTCTGTCAAGCACTAAAGGCGGCCTGCTGGTCGGTATGAAGGGCGGCGTAAAGTTGCCCGGCGTAAGGCTACCGCCGATGGAGGTGGTGGTGGACGAGGACGGCTCGGAGGTGCTGGTCGTGGTGAAGGACAGGGAGACGTCGGTGGACTGCGACAACGGCGTTATATTCTACGGCGACACCGTGATACAGCTGGGCGTGAAGTGCACCTACAAGGAGAGCAGGGGGGCGATATATATCTACCCAGTTTAGGCCTCCTAAGGGTATATTCCTAGAACTGCTCCTCCTCGGGCCCGAACTGCGCCCCTCCGCCAGCCGGCGCGCCGCCGGGCGGCCAGTATATGTCGACCACCATCTTCGTCATCATCATGAAGTAGGCGGCGTACGTCATCAAGGCGAAGAGGGTCTCCAAGGTCTGCGGCTCCAGCGCGCGCTTCTGGATGATGTCCTGGGCGCTCTGGGCCATCTGGCCGAAGAGCCAGGCGAACCACATGACTACGAAGCCGAAGAAGACGTCCTTGCCGGGGTTCATCTCCTCACCAATTCTGCGACTGCCCCAAGCAGTATTATCGGCGGCACCAAGGCCAAGATCTGACTCAGATCTATTCCTTGCCCGCCCTGCTGTTGTTGCTGGGCGGCCACCGAGTACTGCCTGCAGTCTATGTCGACGCCCCCGTACCCCACGCATATCTGCGCTTGGCCCGGCTGTAGCACAACGGTGCTGTTCACAGCTCCGCCGGGAGGTATCTGCAGTTGCGCCGTGCTGGTCCTGCCGTTGTTCGTGACCTTGAGCTCGAACGTGCCCTGCACCGAGGAGACGTTCTTCACCTGCACCTCGACGGTCTGCGCGAGCACGCCCGGCGCGACCTCCGGCCCTATGTAGGTTATGGCCGCCAATGGCGTGGAGCTGGCGGAGAGGGCCTTGAGGCAGTCGGGCATGGGGAGGACCGATGAGTACGGATCGAAGCAGGAGCTCACCACCGCGCTCCCCAGCGCCGCCTCCCCCTTTGTGTTGTCCGTAGCCATCGACGAGACGCTACTCGGGCTGACAGCGCTGAGCACCAGCGCCCCGCCCACGCTCAGCGCCAGGAGCGCCTTCCAGCCCAGGAACGGGCTTGCCCCGGCTATGGCCGCGTCCAGCAGTGCTTGGGAGTCGCTCTCCCCGGACAGCTTGCCTATGGCGTAGGCCAAGGCCCCTCCGGCCAGCCCGCCAGCGAGCCTCCCCAGAGCCGCCGCCGCAGATTCGCTCAAGCCCAGCGCCAACAGGCCGTCCACCGCGAAGTCCGCCACCAGGCCCGCCGCGGCGAACGGCACCACGGCCCCCACGGCAAGCATGGCCAGGTCGAACACAGATATCGAGAACGGGCCTATGTTTATCCTGGTCTTCATGCTCCAGTCCAAGGCCGCCTTTACTGCCCCGGCCGCGGCCATGCCCGCGCTGTACACGCCCCTCCATAGGTTGCTACCCAACTGCGTCAATCCGTTGAACGCGGCGCTCGCCGCCGTCGCTATATCGCTCGGGATCGAGGCCAAGAAGCCGAGGGCCGCCCTGGCGAAGCCGAATATATCGGGCATCGGAAATCCTCCTAAGGACGCGGCCGCCACAAGGGCGGAGGCAGACGGGGCGGATGAGTAGGGCACCACGACGAACGCCGATGGGAATAAGTCGACCTTCGGATTAGCCGGATCCGTGAAGGTCCCTCCCTGCACAGCCCCAGAGGAGGCCAGCAACGCCGTGTATAGGGATGAGCCGGTCGGGGCGTAGAACTTGGCCGTGTATGAGCCTGGGTTGATCGGTCTGGATACGGCCATCCCATAGTCCCCGTAGCTAAGCAGGAACGACTGCGGGGACGCTTGGTACTGGGAGTCGATCTCCACGGTCTGCAACTGCGCGCCGGTCTCCTGGGAGGTCGCCGGCACGTCGGCCAGGAGGTCGCCCCCTATTGAGTAGACCTTGACCTCTGTGAGCGCTTGGAACCCGTTCGGGGTTCCGATGTTCGGCGCTATGTACACGTCCACCGGCGAGTCGAGGACGCGGTCGAAGTAGGAGCCTCCGTAGTATATCCTGGCGATAACCGTCTTGGGCTGTTGGGAGCGGAGGGAGAGCTTGGCCGAGATGGGGTAGCCGCTTGCGGTGTACACGACCGCCGACGCCAGGACTGGCACCGGGGGGTCGAAGGCGAAGAACCTGCCATAGCTACATGAATACGCCACAACGGAGCCGTACCTAAAGCTCGGGCAGGAAAGGGGCTGGCCCACGAAGGGGACCTAAAGAAAATAAAAATCGTTTAGGTTGGGGCCTTAGAACGCGGCTGAGGACTTGCCCCCGGCCGTGCCGCTGAACGTGCTCATGACCGAGCCCATCATCCTGAATATGAGCATGAACATCATTATCGTCATGAACATGTTGAGCAACGAGCCTATGTCGAAGCCGAGCGCGGTCGCTCCAGCAGTCTGCGTCGGCGAAGGCGCAGGGGGCGTGACGGTGCCGGTGACCACTATGGACGGAGCAAGGTCGGGGGCGTAGCCGGGGTTGTCGGCGTATATGACCAGGTAGGAGTTAAACTGAACGCTCACGTAGCCTCCGGTGCCGACGTTCCCTTGGATCGGGTCGCTGACAGCTCCGTCGGCCTCTATGTATACAGACACGTTGGGAGAGCCGTCGTTGCCTATGTATATGCTCAAGTTGCCGCTCCCCGTCGCGGTGTATAGGGCCGTACGGCCGGGCGGGATATACCCAGCCGGCTTGTTGAAATTGACCTGTATCGCTTGCTGTGACATGCCAGCACCATTAGGAGCATTTAAAAAACTCTCAACCAACGCCCAAGGAGATCTAAGGCCGGCGGCCTCTCACCGATCCGTTCCGCTAGGATCCGAACAGCCCCCCGACGAGCTTGTCCACTACCAGCGGCACCATAAAGCTGAACATCAGCTCCCCTACGCTCCTGGAGACAAGTGCCCCGGCCACCCCGAACACATATGCGCCAACCCTTATCCCAGCGCTCATTATCCCACCCAAAGTTGTCGTCGACGGCGGCGCCACCGCATAGCTTGGGAGGAGCGGGAGCTTGTTCACGTCCACCACTATGGGGAAGACCACGTTGCTTCCCATATCGTACACCACCTGGTCGTTGTGCCATACCCTCATGGATATGAAGCCGGGGGCGTAGAGGTTCACGCTGACCCTGTACACGTCCGGCCCAAGCGGTATCTTGACCCCCAGCGGCACTATGGTCGCCATGTCGGCGTTGCCGAAGTCGCAGTCTATGCCCCAGGTCGCGTTCTTGCACAGGTACACCTCAGCCGTTGTGGCGCCGCCTATGAAGCCGGACGGGACGTAGAAGTCCAGGTAGTACATGTCCGCGCCGGGCTGGCATATATCGTCGTACTGCACTACGTCGACCACGTATGTGCCAGGGCCGGGCAGTGGGCCGCTGACCAACGAGGAGCCGGCTAGGGGGCAGAACCTCCACCTGGCCACCTCCAAGGTCTTAGCTTGGTTCGAGTAGATTATGACCTCCCCGGTCCTCAAGGAGAACGGCGTGGCGACCCTGAAGTATATCTGGCCGTTGTACTGGCCGAGATATTTCGCAGATATCTGCGCCGACATGCTACACGCTCACAGCGAGCGATATGGGCACCTGCGGCGGGATGGCCTTTACCGGAGTCAAGCCCAGCTCCTGCACCCTGCTGGCCGGTATCGCGAAGCTGTAGCTGTCCGATGTGGCGAAGAACAGCCCGAGGAAGGTCCCGTCGATGCCGTAGAGCCCGCTACCGGAGTCCCCCTCCTCTATCATCTGAGTGGTGGTCACGGCGTTGGTCACAACCGACGTGCCGCATGCGTTGTAGTAGGTCTTGACAGTGGCGTTCAGCGCATATATCATCCCGAAGGTCAAGCCGGAGGTCCTGCCGCTCTTCACCACGGTCGCGCCTATATCCTGTATGGAGGGATCCCTGATCTGGCCGTTCTGCACATACCCGGTATCGGCCAGATATGGGAGTGCCGAAACATAGGGCTCAAGTATGATGACCGCTATATCCTTGTTGGTTTGCCCGCTCAACAGCTCTTGCCCCGAGCTCCAGCTTATCCTCCCAATCACGTCGTTTGGATACACGCCCCCGTCGAACGGAGACGGCTGGAGCACCGGGTTGCCGGCCGTATTGGCTATCTCGCAGGAGAAGTTTATCCTCCCGGCGCAGTGGGCGTTGGTCAGCATATACATCTGGCCGTTCTGATCCACGAACGGGCCGGTTATGGTGCAAGCATCGCCGCTGTAGGCGCACCCCGACACGCCGCTCCTCAGAGGCCTGAACCTGTCTGTCTGTAGCGGAAGAGGAGAAGATGAGGGCGAGCCGGAGACCCTCCCCCCTACCTCCACCACGTCCGTGATTGCCTGCGCCCCTCCGACAACAAGCCTAGGGGGAACCAGGAACTCCTTCGGCACCATGTGGGGAGGAAGCTTCCTCCCCACGAAGAACACCACAACGGGCTTGTCCGACCTGTAGACAACGCCGCGGCGCTCCTTGAAGTATGTCAGACCGAAGCCGTACACGTTGTCGTGCTGTAGGATCTGCCAGACTTCAGGAGGATACATGACAGTGAGCCTCAACGATTTAAAAGCCGCCCGGCCAGCATCTCGGCCAGCTTGTCCCTGCCGCCCAGCGCATATATCAACGCCGCCACAGCCGCGGCGTACTTGGTTGCCTCTTCAAGCCTGCCGTAGTCGAGAATCGCAGACACGGCGTCCGCGAACGACACATCGACGCAGAGGTCGCTGTACTTCTCCACGCTGGACAGCCTCCTAAGGATCCGGCACGGGCCGTACCTCTGTATGTAGAGCCTCAAGATCCTCCATCCAAGCACCTCGACCGCGTCGTACAGCTTCGACAGATCTACATAGACCCCGACCGGCGTTCTCACCGCGTAGGAGCTCCTAGTCGGCGTCAGCAGGTCGCACAGCGTCGGTAGCTTCATCGTCAGTATCCTATCCATACTTGCTCCTGAGACAGGCCCTCGGCCTGAAGGCGCCGGCGATGATGGGCGCCGCATAGCTGAGGAAGGCGCGGACCTTCTGGTAGTCGTACTTGTCCGCGCGCGCATCCAGGATGCCTTTGTAGGCCAGATAGGCCCTATATATCGACAGCCTGCTCAGCTCCGGCCCCAGGACGCCCCTCATGGCCATGGCCTTCGAGGCTATCTCAAGAGCCATCGCCTTGACCTTACCTATGAACCCAAGCTGTCCGGCGATCTCGGCGAAGTCGAAGTCCCCCACCGTCAAGATCACCACAGAGCCGAAGGAAAGGCCCAAGAAGCACGGGGAGAGGCATGAGGCGTCGGAGACGTAGTGGACGGCGGCCGGGGGCCGCTCCGCCTTGTACGTTATGGAGCACTGCCCGGCCTCGGCCAGATAGGTGTCGGCCCCGTCAATCCCCAGAAGCCTGCCCAGAGGCCTCATCCCCGCACGTCTTGCTCATCAGCTCCTTCGACCACCTCCTTATCTTCGCCACGATCACCGACGGCCTTTTCACGCCTCCTCACCACCCTCACGGGTATTAAAATTATGCAGTCGAACCAGCGCTCTGCGTACCTCAGCTTGTCCTCGGGCACCGCTATGCATCCCCCGCCGTACTTCTCCAGCTGTTCCGCGTCGCGCTCACTGACGTACGTCTTCACCTCCACCGGCATCGAGCCCGTGTACATGTACACCAGGAAGTCCGGTATGCCGCCCACTGCCCTGTGCTGGTAGAGCACCTTGTAGCCGCGGAACATGTCCTGAAGGATCGCCATCAGCAGTGGGTACAGCTCCTGCTCATGCTTGACCTCCCTATCCCTCCTCCTCAAGATCAAGCTCACGCTGAAAACTGCGCGCCTTCCTTAAAAAGGTCTTAGAGCTTGAACGGTATCGGGATGCCCGAGTAGTAGGAGAAGGCCACGGCGAGCGAGGCCGCATATACGGCGAGGTCCTTGGAGACCGAGTTGTCGTGCTCGGTCACTTGGTACACCACATATATCGCCGACAGCACGGCCGCGACGACCAGCGTAGCCGGCGTGCCTATGTAGAACAGCTTGGCCGCGTATATCCCCAAGGATATGTGTATCGGGTCGCCGTAGCCCCTGGCCGCCTCGTACAGCTTGGTTATCAGGTCGTCTATGGAGGACATGGTCCTCGCCTTGCCGGAGGCGACGAGCCTAGCCCATGCTGAGAATACGGCCAACGCCGCCGCAAGAAGTATGAGGGGATCCACGAAAAGCATGGAAAAAGATGATTTTAAAAATTTACTTAGACGGTGGCCCCGCCGGCCCCGCCGGCGCCGCCGAACGCGCCGGTGATGTTGCGCATCATCTGCGCCATCATCTGGAATATTATTATCACCAGCATGAACGTCATCATTAGGTTCAAGAACGTCGGCAGGTCGAAGCTGAACGTCGGCGTTGTGGTGGTCGAAGCCGCCTTTACGTCCTTCTGCTGGAATTGGATCTGCATGCCCGCATGCTCCCGCGGTTTAAAAGCCATCTCGCCAACCTTGGACTGGTTCCCCCAACGCTGGGTCGGCTCGATCGCATACAGAAACACGCCCGGCCCCACCAACTTCTCGGATGAAATTTCGCGGGAACTTAATTTGCTGATATATTTAAATTAATAGGCCAGCTCCATTATCACGACGGTGCCCGTGGCGGTCGTCTGGCCGTACAACGCGTTGATGTAGTTCAGCACTATCGTCTGGCCCGGGTAGACCGGCCAGATGAGCGAGGTGGTGGACGGGCCTATGTACAAGGTGCCGGCGCCGCTGTTGAGGACGGCGACGGATATCCTGTTGGAGTTCGACCCGATGAGGGTATATGCTGTGTTGGGGTTCATAGTGATGGACGACACGTTCAAGGTGCCGCCCCTAAGCTTGGTGGAGGCGACAGTGGAGTCCCTGGCGACGCCGATGAGGTCCTCCGCGAAGGCGATCTTGAGGTTCTTGTTGGAGGTGGCCGTCAAGGGAACGGCCGTGTAGCCGCCGGTGTTCCAGCTTGTCAAAGCCCAGGCGGTGTCTATGGGGTGGATGTACAGCCATACGTAGGTTATGTAGCCGGTGCCGCTCGTGACGTAGGCATCTACGCATATGGAGAACCCCTCGTTCAAAGGAGCGAATACAGTCATCGATGGCCACATCCACGCATTGCTGGTGGAACCCGTGGAACCTTGAGCCGTGGTGCCAGACCTAGTTTCCCTTATCCTCACATACAGCGTCTGGCCCGAGGTATCGATATACCCTTGTATTCCTGCTATGACGTAGAAGGCATAGCTCTTAACCGGCATATATCTAGGATAAAAAGTGTAGCACTGCACCCGCGTCCAGCTCGTCGCCGTAACTGTATAGGTGTTGCCGTCGGTTGTATCAAGAATCCCAGTCGCGTCTGGATTTACGCCGTATAGCCTATACCTCATGTTGTTCAAGGTAGAGTCCCTGGCCAAGCCTACCGAGTCCGTCACTATGTTTATCGGCACGTTTATCGCGGCTCCCCGTATGTCCACAGGCACCATTATCGACGACGAACCGATGTTGACGGTGCCGGTGACGACTACGTAGGATCTGAGCTGGCTCAAAATGGACTGCAAGCTACTATCCCTGGCCAAGCCTACATAATCTGCGATGATGCCTATCGTGCCGGTCGTAGCCAATGTGGATCTGAGCTGGCTCAAAATGGACTGCAGTGTGGAGTCCCTAGCTAGCCCAACATTGTCTGCAATGATTCCTATTGTACCCGAGACAGGGAATGTCCTCGAAGGACTTACCGAGATGGGCTGACCGAGGATGCCGACACTGCCAGTGACAGAGAGCGTAGACTTCAGCTGAGAGAGAATAGACTGAAGCGATGAGTCCCTGGCCAGCCCTACGAAATCAGCCGCAATGCCCACAGTGCCCGAAACCGGGAATGTGGTGGATGGATATACCGAGATCGGTTGTCCTAATATGCTTACACTACCAGTAACCGCTACATAGGTCTTCAATTGATTCAAGATGGACTGCAAGCTACTATCCCTGGCCAAGCCTACATAATCTGCGATGATGCCTATCGTGCCGGTCGTAGCCAATGTGGATCTGAGCTGGCTCAGAATCGACTGCGCCGTGGAGTCCCTTGCGAGGCCTACCGAGTCCGTGACTATGTTTATCGGGACGTTTATCGCGGCTCCCTGTATGTCCACAGGCACCATTATCGACGACGAACCGATGTTCACCGTGCCAGTTACTACTACGTAGGATCTCAATTGGCTAAGTATCGATTGAAGTGTAGAATCTCTAGCAAGTCCAACATAATCAGCAATAATCCCTATCGTGCCAGTGACAGAAAGGGTAGACCTCAGCTGACTTAGAATCGACTGCAACGAGGAATCTCTTGCCAAGCCTACAGAATCGGTTACGACGTTGATAGGTACGTTTATCGCGGCTCCCTGTATGTCCACAGGCACCATTATTGAGGAGGAGCCTATGTTGACTGTGCCGGTGACTACTACGTAGGAGCGCAGTTGGTTCAATATGGATTGGAGCGAGCTGTCCCTAGCAAGGCCGACGTAGTCTGCAGTGATGCCTACCGTACCGGAGATCGGGAACGTTGTTGAGGGAGACACAGAAACAGGCTGGTTGACTATCCCGACCGAGCCGGTTACATACAACTTAGACTGTAATCTTGTCAAAATGGACTGCAACGAGGAATCCCTAGCCAAGCCTACGTAATCCGCGGCGATGCCTACCGTGCCTGATATCGGGAACGTCGTCGATGGCGAAACCGAGATGGGCTGGCCAAGTATCCCGACCGTGCCGGTAACAGCCAATGTGGATCTGAGCTGGCTCAATATGGACTGCGCCGTGGAGTCCCTAGCTATACCGACGCTGTCCGTGACTATGTTTATCGGGACGTTTATCGCGGCGCCTTGGATATCGACCGGCACCATTATGGACGACGAACCGATGTTCACCGTCCCAGTCACTACTACGTATGAACGCAGTTGGGACAAGATGGACTGCAAGCTACTATCCCTAGCAAGGCCGACGTAATCCGCGATAATTCCTACACTACCGCTTATTGGGAACGTACTGGCTGGAGAGACGATTATTGGCTGGCCGAGGATTCCAACCGAGCCAGTAACGTAGAGGACGGATCTGAGCTGGCTCAATATGGACTGCGCCGTGGAGTCCCTAGCTATACCGACGCTGTCCGTGACTATGTTTATCGGGACGTTTATCGCGGCTCCCTGTATGTCCACAGGCACCATTATCGACGACGAACCGATGTTCACCGTGCCAGTTACTACTACGTAGGATCTCAATTGGCTAAGTATCGATTGAAGTGTAGAATCTCTAGCAAGTCCAACATAATCAGCAATAATCCCTATCGTGCCAGTGACAGAAAGGGTAGACCTCAGCTGACTTAGAATCGACTGCAACGAGGAATCTCTTGCCAAGCCTACAGAATCGGTTACGACGTTGATAGGTACGTTTATCGCGGCTCCCTGTATGTCCACAGGCACCATTATTGAGGAGGAGCCTATGTTGACTGTGCCGGTGACTACTACGTAGGAGCGCAGTTGGTTCAATATGGATTGGAGCGAGCTGTCCCTAGCCAGCCCTACGAAATCGGCGGCAATCCCTACATTTCCAGAAACAGGGAATGTGGTAGATGGAGTTACAGATAGAGGCTGGCCTAATAGGCCTACACTGCCGGTGACTACAACCGACGTACGTAGCTGAGTTAGTATTGATTGCAACGTAGAGTCCCTAGCTAGCCCAACATTGTCTGCAATGATGCCTACCGTCCCCGAGACAGGGAATGTTATAGCTGGAGACACCGAGATGGGCTGACCGAGGATGCCTACTGAACCAGTTACGTAGAGAACTGACCTCAGCTGGCTCAGAATGGACTGCAACGTGGAATCCCTAGCCAGACCTACGTAGTCGGCTACTACTCCTACTGCGCCAGAGATCGGAAATGTACCACCCGGGCTTACGGAGATGGGTTGGCCCAAGATGGCTACACTACCGGTGACAGAAAGAGGCGACCTCAGCTGGCTCAAGATCGACTGAAGCGTAGAGTCCCTTGCCAAACCTACATAGTCTGCCGAGACGCCTACCGTACCAGAGATCGGGAACGTAGTTGATGGAGATACTGCTATTGGTTGGCCCAGAATACCTACACTGCCAGTAACTGACAAAACAGACCTAAGCTGAGAAAGAATCGATTGTGCGGTGGAGTCCCTTGCCAACCCGACGTAGTCCGCTGTAATGCCTACCGTCCCAGAAATCGGGAATACACCAGACGGCACGACCGATATAGGTTGGCCAAGTATCCCAACCGAGCCGGTTACGTACAACGTAGACTGCAGTCTCGTTAAAATGGACTGTAAAGTGCTGTCCCTGGCCAAGCCGACATAGTCGGCTATAATACCTATGGATCCAGAAACAGGGAACGTCGCCGAAGGAGCTACAGAGATCGGTTGACCTATAATGCCGACACTACCGGTGACCGACAATACTGACCTCAGTTGGCTCAGCACCGACTGTAGCGTGGAGTCCCTCGCTAGACCTATGTAATCCGCGGCGATGCCTACCGTGCCTGATATCGGGAACGTCGTCGATGGCGAAACCGAGATGGGCTGGCCGAGGATTCCAACCGAGCCGGTTACGTATAATGCAGACTGAAGCCTTGAGAGTATGTCTTGAAGGGTGGAATCCCTCGCAAGGCCTACGTAGTCCCCTATTATTGTGACCGAACTCGGGCCGGTAGACGCGGTGGCTATCCCGGACTTGAGCGTGTTGAGTATATCCCGTAGGGTGTCGTCTATGCCCCTCAGCTCGTAGACAGCCATGCCGAAAAAAATCCACTGGATGCTTTAAAAGGCGCTAACCAAGGCTAGCGAAACGCAGACAAGAGCGGTCCCATCATTGCGAACACCATCATCATCGAGACCAAGGACATTATGTCCGGCATGCTTGTAGGTACGCCAGTAGTCTGAGTAGGGGCTTGCGTGGTCTGCGGCTGGCTTGTCTGCGGCGGCGCCTGCGGCTGTTGCGCCGTTCCGCCTAAGGAGCAACAGCAACCCATCGGGCAGTTGGCGGCGCACGTCCCTCCATTTGACTGGCAGTCGCTCACGGCCATGCACTGACTGCCGGTGGGGCATATGCCGCAGTTCGATGGGGCATTCTGAGGAGTTACACAGCAACAGCCATAGGGGCAGTTGGCGGCGCAAGTGCCGCACTGCGCCAAGCAGTCGAAGTAGCCGATGCAGTTGCCGAGGTTGCACATGCCCGAGGACGGGCTTGAGGACATGACCGCTGTCCGCCCATATTTAAAAACCTTGAATATAGCCTGCGAAAACCACGGCCTAGGGCTGGAGGATCAGCTCTAGCCCTCTGCCCTCCCGGGCAGTACCATATGGCTACTGCCGCCGGAGGAGGTCAACTTGCATAGTAGCGCCTTGCCTTTGAAGACGATCGCCTCCCCGCCTATGCCGTTGAATATGCCAGCTCCATCATACAGCGCAGTCCCATTGCAAAGCGCGTCGAGATCAGGGCTCCTGATCAGGAGGGCTACGTAGGTGGCGTTCGGGCAATCTACGGCTATGATGCCACCGGATTGTTGGAACGAGAGGCCGCATACAGAAGGGTATGTGAGCACGTAGACGTCGCCGGACGCGGCCACGTGCCAGTCGGACAGCGGCGGCGTATGAAGGACGTCTTGAAGGCTCTGCTGGGCATAATCGTCAAGCATAATTCCTATGCCGATCACTGCGGCCACCGTCAGCATAAACGCCAATACTATCAAGATCGGCTTCAAGGCGTCGAAGAGGTCGTCGCCCAGCCGCCTAACGATCATCACCCCACCCTAACCGGCACCACTACTACGCTTCCTCCCGAGCCGCTGGAGGGGATGAGCTTGCACAGAAGCGCCCTGCCATCGTAGATATAGGCATACCCAACGACGCCGCCCGACGTAATCCACCCTTTGTACTCAAGCGTCGCGTTGCAGAACACGTCGACATTATCGGCATGGCCTTTGGCCACAATGACGGCCGCATAGCTGGCGTTAGGGCACACCACGACTGCGGTGTTGCCGGCGCTTGTGTTGCTGGCCTGCGCCAAGCCGCAGGCGTAGGGGTACGTAAATATGTAGACGTCGCCGGACGCGGCCACGTGCCAATCCGAGAGAGCCGGGACGCGAAGCTTGTGTTGCAGATCTAACTGACCGAAGTAGCCCAGGACGGCTGGGCCGACCTCCAGCATCACGATCAAGATCGCCGGCAAAGCGAAGAGCAACGCCAGCACGACCGAGGCGAAGTCGATACCTCCCTTCATGGATGCAACAGACTTACCTATATTTATCTCTTTTTCCGCAGACAGGACGGCGCCGGCATATTTCTTTTAATCGATGACATTTCCTCATGGGCACAATAGCTTTGGACATAGACGGCACCTTGTGGCCGTACGGGGGCCTCCTCGACGCCGATGACATCTCCTTGATGGCTAGGTACGCCGAGTTGGCCATAGTGAGCGCCAGGGCGGACTGCAAGGACGTGGCTCGCAGGTTCGGCATCCCCGTTGCTTGTTGCGCAGGGATCGATGCCCCGGACAAGGCTGAGTGCTTGCGGAGGATAGGCGCAGGCAGGAACGGTGGAAGGGCGTACATAGCCGACCTCCCATCCGACTTCGACGCCGCAAGGGCCGCCGGCTGGAGCTGGAGCGACGTGAACAGCTTGTGCTTGAACATGGGCGCCGGGGCCACGGACTTCGAAGGTTGCATCAACGTGGATGTGCGCCCGCTGAGCACGGCGCACTTGGTGATGAATATATTGGATCCCTGGCCCTTCCCCGACGGCTCCATATCTAAGATCCTGGCGTACGACATAATAGAGCACATCCCGTGGCGCAGACAGGAGGAGCTCTGGGGGCAGATATCGAGGAAGCTTAAGCGCGGCGGAGCGATCGTGGTCAGAGCGCCAGATATGGATCTCATGTATGAGAAGCTGATAAGGCCCCGCGATAAGCGCGGCTTCAAGCACCTCTACCAGTCCCTGTCGTTCTGGATAGGCGGCGGCCAGGATTATCCTGAGAACACCCACCTGTCCTTCTTCACTAAGGACGCACTGCTTGAGCTGGCGAGGACGTTCGGGCTGGACGGCAACTGCGGCGACGATGGAGGCACCAACCTCCTATGCGAGCTGAGGAAGCTGTGAGCATGAGGGCAGTATACGTCTACCCGAAGAGCAAGTTCCTCTCGTTCACCTTGGCCGGCAGGGAGTACATAGAGCTTATAAGGGCCGCCGGCTGGATAGTCGAGGAGGTAGATGAAGAGGAATGGAACGGAGAAGTGTCCGTCTGGCCAACATTCATGCACCCGTTCTTCTATCCTTCTGGGAAGCTCAAGCGAGGGCCGGTGGTGGCCGTGGACGTGGCTGACAGCAGTGCCATCTCAAGGGAGGCAGTGACCTTGCTGAACAAGTTCGCCCCGTTCGTCTCTGTGCCGTCCAGATACTCCGAGATGGTGTTCAAGCACAGCGGCTATGCCGGAAGGGTGTTCGTATGGCACCACTACCTAGGGGAGAAGTGGTGGTCCGGGAAGCCGAACTGCGGCAGGACGTTCAGGGAGAGCGGCGACCTCCATATACTCTACTTTCTCCTCCACTCCGGGTGGAGGAAGGGAGCCGATGTGCTGGCTAAGTCCCTAAGGATCCTCAGATATAGAGGCGTCAAGTTCGTCCTGGTGCTCAAGCGCTTGGACATAGAGGATCCGCTGAAGGGCCCTCTGGTCAAGGAGTTCAAGGCCGTGGAGATAGGCGAAAGGCTGGACGAGGACTGCCTCATCAAGCTCTACGACGACGTGGCGTCCGGGCCTGGCGTCCTGGCGTTGCCGTCCAGGGGAGGCGGGTTCGAGAGGAACGGGCTTGAGGCGCTTTCCAGAGGCCTTCCGGTGGTGGCCCCGTTGGGCGGGAGCTGGACAGAGTACTTCCCGCCGGAGCTCTCCCCGTTGCTGGTCAGAGCGGCCGCCATGGAGCCGGTGTTCACCTTGAACAAGTACCACGTAGGGGTCGGGCCATCGGCCGACCCGGCCGAGATGGCCGAGAAGCTCTTGATCGCGCCCAAGTATGTCGGGGCTGTGGCCAGGGCCAAGCCGATGCTTAGGGCCAGATTCTCTAAGGAGGCTGTGTACGCCCAAGTATCCCGCTCCCTGATCGAGCTGGCCAAGTACGCCGCAAGATAAATTATATAAACTAGTGATATTTTTTTCTCTGTGTTACTTGGCCTCATTGAGGAGTACGTGTTCGGCGACGCAAGGGGATACGGCAGATCCGTCCTATACGTATGCGACGAGAAGGCCAAGTGGTTCCGAACCGGCCAGGTATACGTGGAGGGCTTGGACGACATAATAGACGGAATCCTCTACAGCGCCTCCACCGGCGGTTGCTCGGTTAGGTCTTCGCTTCAGCCAAGACAAGGGGATATCAACACGGTGCCGTTCGTCACCTCCATGTCGATAGACATAGACGCGGAGACGTTCGACGTGGCCAAGAAGGTGGCCAAGCTCGCACACTCGCTGTTGGAGGGGCTGGACGCGGCCCCCCTTGTGGTCTTCACAGGGGGTAAGGGATACGCGCTGAGGGTCTACCTCTCCAAGGAGTACCGCGAGATAGAAGAGGAAGCATATAGATCGCTTGGGGAGATGCTCACAGAGCCACTGCCGAGGGTTGCAAACATAGAGCTACCTCCCATAAAGGGCTTGGTAAAGGTGCCCTTCACCCGCCATGAGAAGACCAAACAGCTAGTGCTCCTCTACGACCCCAAGAGGGACAAACATGTGGACGACCCGGGCGAGGCGGCGGATCTGCTCGCCAAAGCGGAGGACAAGCCACTGCCGATGCTCAAGGGCTTCGAGCCGAGCAAGAAGAAGGCGGTCAAGCCCGCCGAGGCCGCATTGGCGGCTGAGGAGCGCAGAGGCGGAGGCTACGAATACCTTGAGAAGCTTGATCCCACTAAGCTGACCGACTGCAGGAAGAGGTTGGCGATACTATGGGGCCTCTACAAGGGCGGAAGCGTCGATGAGGCGGTCAAGGCCGCAGAGGAGTTCTTGGAGAAGGCCGGCGCGAGGGACAAGGCCAGGCAGGTGAAGTACACCATAAGGTGGGCCGTCGCCAAGGGCATAAGGCCGCCGAGGAAGGAGACGCTCCTCAAGAAGAAGAGCTTCATAGGGATAAGCTACGAGGACTGTCTGGACGTGCTGAAATGACCGCTGTTTTTTTTTTCTTCTCTCGGTCTGGCTGATTCGTTTTTAAAGCTAGGCTGGCCGTAGCACATGTCTCGGATCCAAGCCCAAGGAAAAGGGGTAAAGGCCTCGTCGGTTGGAGTCTACTACGGAATATCTACCTCGATAGACATAAACTCGCTGGTGTTCCAGGTGCTCAACTTCTTCTTGTACATAATAATGTTCTGGGTGACGACCAAGCTGGTCGTCAGCGCCTTCAAGCAGATCTCATCGGCTATTCGCTGAGCAGTCCGTAAACCTCCCTCACTATTTTTGCGATAGCGCCCAAGTTTTTGTATCCCAGCTCGCTCCGCAGTAGCTTTACCATAAGCCCTATGCGCCCCTTGCTCCTCTCCACTATCTCCATGGCGCTCGATGGCTCTATGCCCAGCTCGCTGGACAGCCTCGACGCGAGCATCTGCTTCTTCCGATAGCACCGCCAGTAGAGCTCCTCGAACTCCCTCTCGCTCCTTGCGGCCAAGGCGGCGGCAGTGGCGCAGAGGCTGGAATCCATGTTCTTGTACTTGATGTATATGTTCCACCTCTGCATAATCCTCTCGTCTATGACCCTCTTAGGGGTCTTTACGGTATACCTCGGGGAGTCCCTATAGCGCTCAAGGAGAGGTTCCTCCCCGAGGACCTCGCCGCAGTCTAGGCACACATAAAGACCCTCGGGGGTAAGGGTGTACCTTTTGTGCTCGCACCCCCCGGGCACGTTGTAGGGTAGGTGAAAGATTTTAAGCTTTTCCCCGCCGGCGGGCAAGCTTTTATTAGTCTCCGTTTATTCCTCCATGTACTTCGGAGCTGAGAACTGGATTTTGTTAGACGGCGAGATCCACAAGGACTTCCTCCCGTACATGTACGTGTGCGGCGGCCTTGGCGGCGCCAAGGAGGCCGCCAAAATAGAGAGGACGGATCTTGAGTGCTGGGACTTCGACGGCTTGAGGTATAGGCCCACGTCGACCAAGGCGTACCGCGTATACGCTAAGTTCCCCGTGGAGATCAGGAAGCTCAGGGAAAAGATCGGGAGCGCCGGAGGGAAGTTCTCCCAGTCGTATATAGTGTACGGCCTGCGCGCCAGCCTCGACCTCAAGAGGCCGCGGTTCGAGGTGCCGCAAGCCGAGGAGCTCCTGAGGGCCAAGAGGGACATAAGGATAATGGCCGTCGACGTGGAGGTGAAGTCCAGGGACGTGTACTACGCCTACTACGTCGGAGACGATGTGGTGGTGACCAAGGACGTCTACGACGTCTTCACAGCGGCCGACGTAGACTACATAGTGACGTACAACGGGGACAGCTTCGACATGAAGTACCTGCTGAACCGCGGCGGCCTCTCCTCGAAGTACTACTTGGACACCCCATATGGGTACAAGCCGCATGTAGACCTCTTCGTGTTCGCCGACGGCAGGTTCAAGAGCGCTTTCGGCTTGAGCGAAGAGGGCAAGAGCTTGCCCGAGGTGGCCTATCAGCTGGGTCTGATATCCAACGAGGAGTTGCGGTACAAGATGAAGAGGAAGGACATATCCGCGATGGACGAGGCCGAGCTGAAGTCGTACGTTTCCATAGATGTAAAGCTCACGCACAGGATAGCCGACAAGTGGCTCAGAATACTTGAAGCCCTCTCGCTGATCACCGGGATCGACCCCATGGCTATAAGGCAGACCGCCGAGAACGCCTCCACAGCGCTTCTATCTGAGGCGCTGTTCCACAAGAGGATGGAGCTGGAGGGGGCAGTGCTGGTGGACAGAAGGAGGGAATTCGGCTTCCCCGGAGGAGATAAGGTCAAGGCCGCGGAGCCCGGGCTCTATAGGGACGTGCTTGAGGCGGACTTTGCGGCTATGTATCCCACAACGTATTTCCAATACAAGGTGAACCCGATAGGGGTTAGGGAATGTGTGGACGGGTTCGTGGTCACCACCGAGGCCGGCAGGAGGAAGCTGTGCTTCGACGAGAGCCCGATATCCGAGGTCATGGCCCTCTTCTACAAGGGGAGGAAGGCCACCAAGGCCGTCAAGGACAGGTTCCCCGAGGCGGATCAAGCCGTCAAGATCCTGGCCAACAGCGCGTATGGCAAGATGTCGTCCACCTCGTGGGGCATAGTAAACGAGTGGGCCGGCGCATTTATCTTTCAGTACACCGAGGAGATATTCAAGTATCTGTGGGAGAGGTTCAAGGGGAGGGCCATCTACGGCGACACCGACTCGCTCTACCTGAAGAACGCCGACGAGAAGATCTTGGAGGAGGTAAACGCAGAGGCCAAGAAGTTCGGAGAGCTGTACGAGGTCAAGGAGGAGGGGAGGTGGGAGTACATGCTCCTCGTGCCGACCGTAGACGGGAAGACCGCGGCGGAGAAGGCCTACGTCAAGATCGGCGGGGACCATGTGGTGATAAAGGGAGCAAAGCTTAGGCCGCACAACATGCCCGTGAGGATGAGGTACGGCGGATGGCGCGAGATGCTCCTTGCGGCCTTCAAGAAGGGCAGGAGCTTAGGCGAGCTGATAGAGGAGTTCGTGCGGAGCGCCGAAATAGAGGAGCTGTTCGTTGAGAAGTCCACGACGCTCAGGGATATATTCTATACCGCCGATGGCAGGAAGAAGAGGCTCGACCACATGAGCGACGTGCCTCTGCTCTTCAAGCTAGCAGTTGAGAACGGGGGCAACGTCATACTGACCGAGAGCTCCATAAACGGCAAGAAGGTCGCCGGAAGCACGATCTTGGACATACAGCACATACCGGTGCAAGCCAACTCCACGTATGTGATACACAACGGGAGGAGCTATCTGGTCAAGGGGAGCGTGCAGTACGACGGCACGGCCGCTAAGGCCTCAGTCAGCTACGTCCTGCTCAGCGAGAGGGAGGTGAGGAAGTACGCCTTGGCATACCTCGCCAAGCTGGACGCTGTGCGGAGCATAGAAAGGGGCTTGAATATGGGCTTGAGGCGTGCCTCCCTCCTCTCATTTGCCTAGGAAGAGACCGTAGTGACCATCTTCTCGATCATGCTGACCAACAGCCATACGAAGGACATGTTGGTGACTATTTCGTCCAAGCTCGGCATCTTGACCGGCGCGTATTGAACCTGCTTCTCGTCCAGAAGGTTGCCGCCCCTGTCCTCAAGCCTCAGCACCAGCGCCCCTCCAGGCAGGCTGTCGGGCATCTTGACGTTTATTGCTGTGGTGCTCCCCCCTGGGACGAAGTAGGTCACCCCGGTCTCGACCACAATGCCATTGAGTATCGGCGTGATCCGGACGTACGACGGGCTTTGGCAGTAGACGTAGACGAAAAAGGACCCGCTGTAGATGGTGTTGTTCTGTATCGGGTATATGTTGGCTATCCTGCAACTCATTGGCCGGAGGCCTGCCCGCCTGCCTGCTGAGCTTGAGGCGGCTGGGGAGCTGGCCTCCTGCCGCGCGAGATCAGCTCGCTCAGCTTCTCACCTATCGATAGACAGAGATCGTCGAAAAACGAGTCGACGGTCTTGCCCTCCCCGAGCAGTGATAGATGCGCCGCCAAGAACACCCCGTAGTCCACCGCGAGCTCTATGCCTTTGACCGGGCCGCCCCTGCAGATCACCTTGAACCTGGCCGTGCTCTCCTTTATCATCGAAGAAACAAAGCGAGTAGTTTTTAAACTATTCTGGCCGTGACGAACCTGTCGTAGATGGCCCCGAGTGCTTCTCTGTACGACCTGTACGAGGCCTTCACCACGCTCCTCAGATCCACCACGGCGAGCTTCTCAGCTATGCAGGATATTCCGCCTTCAAGGGATATCGGATAGTCCGCCCCCACCGCGCACGCATAAGGCGACAGCGCGGACACCTTGTCTGGGGCGGCCGCATACTTCTTGTTGTCGCGCGTCCATATCGCCGGCGCTATCAGCCCCATGAGGAACGTGTTCCCGCTCTGGCCCCATATGCCCATATGCTTCGCCAGATACCTCGCTCTGCTCTCCCCGAGCACGCCCTCCATCGTGGCAACCCATGCGCTGTACACGACCGAGCTCGGCAGGGACTCCCCGACCACGTAGTACTCGAACGTCTCGCCAGAGCTCTCGCTCAATTGCAACAGGGAGCGGACGTAGTTCACTATAGGCGACGCGTCCGTCGGCGATGTCTTCCCCTCAAGCGCCCAGCCCAAGATGCGCTGGTTCACGTAGAACGTCCTCCCCATGGTGTTGCCTGCCAGGTAGCCTGAGAGGAACCTGACCGGCACATACGGCCACTTCACCACGCTGGCCAGGTCTAGGCGGCGCTCGCGCGCGTATATCTGCGCCCACTCGATGCCTATGCTAGGAACGCCGCCGAACTCGCCGTACACTCCTAAGTCCCTAGCCAGCTTCTTGACCTCCTTGATCTTGTCCACGTCGGTGCTGTTAAGGGAGCATGCGGTTGCGCCGTCTATTTCAAACGCCACAAACCGCCTGCCGGGGTACACCAAGTAGAGATCCACATCGGTGTTCGCGAGCGATCCGTAGGCATATACGCCGTACGACGCCTTGACGAGGTAGTACGTCCTGTCGAACAGCTTCTTGAATATGTCTATCCTGAAGTTGTCCGGGTAGTAGACCGCATAGTCCAGGTCGCTGTTGTCGTCGTAGTCGCCCTTTAAGTACGAGCCGAACACACCGGCCAGCTCCTTATTGTGGGCCAGACAAGGGGCCTTGTGTTGCAGAGGCCTGAGGCACACCCCGGTGTCCTCGCACAGATCCTGCATGCGCTTCCTCAGCTCCTCAAGCGCCTTCTTAGGATCGGGACAGCACTTCTTCTCTACCAGCTGGGGGACGAGGAAGAGGACGGGCTCCTTCTCCTTGGCGATCTTGACCTTTATCTCAAGGGACATGGTGGCCCCCTCTGAGGATTAAAAAAGGAATCGGCAATCCACACGCATCGATGTGCGCCTTCCGCTCAGCATTTTTGATCCAAAGGAAGCCGATCCCTCATGAATCCTTTTTTTTTAAACAGCTGGACTTTACCCCCATGGAAGAAGAACCCATACAAGGAGCATCATCACAAACGCCTTCCCCCTCGCCGACCAATCCATACAGCTGGGAGACAGCAAGGGACAGCATGGCCAAACTCATTATAGCTTTTGGTGATCTTGCCCTATTACTTCTCATAATTGCGGTTGGTGCCGGTCTCTATAATTTAGCCGAATACCTTCTTAGAGGCAGGGAGGAATAGGCTTGGAGGCAACCCAAACCTTTTAGCGCCTCCGCAAAATACTGCTACTTGACCAGCTGTACTATAACCAGCAGGAGTATCAGCGGCATCAGCTGTTGGACGAGCCCGGCTATGTCGTAGGACTGCGTCGGGGTCTGAGCAGGCGTATAGGTGGGCTGTGTCTGCGGAACCTGCGTCGTAGGAGGCATGGTTTGAGTTATCGGCGTCTGGGTTGGCGCCGTTTGGATCGTCTGAGAAGGATATGTAGGCGCGCCTCCTAGTCCCCCTCCAACGTATATGGTCGGCCCTCCCGGCTGGGAGGTCTGCGTGCTCGTCTGGGTCGGAGCGGTCTGGGCTGTCGTCTGGCTCTGCTGAAGCAACTGGGCCAAGGAGGTCAGATCTATCGTATATGAGGATGTCTGTTGCGTCTGTGTAGGCGATTGGGTTGGAGCCAGCGAAAGCGTCTGAGTTGGAGCCTGCGTTGGAGACGGCGCCAATATCGGCGCAGTCTGCGTCGGCGTTGGCGTGGCCTGCGCTTGCGTGTAGCAACAACAGCCGTACTGGCACGAGGCCACACAGGTGCCGCCGGCTCCTTGACAAAGCCCGACGTCTATACACGACGAGCCTGAGGAGCACTGCTGAGCCGTAGTGCTCGGCGTAGGGGAGGTCGTCTGTGTCGGCGCGGGCTGTGCGAGGCCCAGCTGGTTCACCAGCTGTGTTAGATCAAGCGTGTAGGACATGGAAGAAAATTGGAGGGGAATTAAAAAGGCGATTGCGGTTCAGCTCTGTTTCTTCAAGAGCGTCTTCAGCTCCGTGAGCAGAGCCTGCATGTGTACCATTATCATGTGCAACGCCATAAGTAGGTAGCCAGCGGCGTAGCCCAAGCTGAATATCATGGCCAGCACCTCGTAGTGCGCGAGCCACGAGAGCGAACCCACCGACGCCACCCAGGCGATGAACAGTATTAGTTCGAGCAACAGCACCCCTGACGCCACCTGGCGCACCTTGGTCCAGTCGAAGAGAGCGTGCGCGATCCCTATGGCGGCGCCTATAGCCAGCACCGGCCCGTACGTCAGTATCGATTCTATCGGCATGTGGATATCTTTCTTCCTCCTTTTAAATCTTTCTGCGCCTCGCGTCCAGCTCTACGGCCCCTGTAGCAATCCTCGGTATGAGCGCCGCGAGCTCCTTGAGCATGGCCCTCCACTCCTCATCGCTTGCTCTGTCGAAGGCCTCGGATATCTCCTTGTAGTTCCTCCTTATGCCCAACACGGGCCCTTTGGTTAGGACCCAATATGCGGCCTTCAGCACGTGGAAGAGGACGGCCACCTTCTTCGGGTACTTTATCCAAATGGAGAGGAACTCTGCGTAGCGCCTAATCCGCTCCAAGTCCTCAGCCCTCTCCCATCTCGTAGGAATCGGAATCGCGTTCATATCCCTCGCCAGCCTCAAGGCCATCTCCCTCTCCCCCCTGTATATCAGCATCTTCACCTCCCTCCTCGCCATCTCCCTCATCAGCACCTCCCTCCTCGCCATCTTCGGCGAGGTCGCCGCCTTCAGCAGTGTGTCCAGCCTCTTCGTGCCGTCCGCCACTATCAGCACCCCCTCCGGAGTCTCCACCGCCGTCCACACCGTGTTCAGCGCCACGTCCACCCTCATAGGCAGGGAGTGCGCCAGGCCGTACGAGCTCCTCGCCAGAGGCCGCGCCTTCAGCCTCCCCTCCCCGAACATCTTCAGCACCTCCGAGCCCCTCACCAGCCTGAGCTCCGGGCCGCTCCCCGGACGCTCCTCCAGCATTAACTCTGTGCTCATGCCTCCTCATAAACTCGTCCAAAGATATCTCTTTCGCCTCAAGCACCCACAGAACCCCATCGCTGTCCTCGTACTCCTCCATCAGCTCAAGCTCGTACGCCCGCCTCTCCAGCCCTCCGGCCTTGAGCATGATCAATACGGAATCTATGCCGGGAACTACATACGACTCGCCTACGTTTACATACGACCTCTTCAGCTCCCCCGCCGCCTTCCTAGCGATGAACCTGCCCGCCGCATACAGCATCAGATCCGGCCCGGCGTTCTCGGACACTATCAAGGCATAGCGCTCGGTCACCGTAAGCAAGTTGCCCTTTCCCTTCCTCCAGATGACCGGAACAACTATTTTTTTGCCGGATTCACTTTCATTCATGCCTACTCTGGCCGTCATGCTCGCCATCTCCTTCAACCTCTTCGTGCTCATAGTGGTCTTCAGGTTCTTCGCGCTCCTCATGTGCGGCAAGATCTTCTAGCGCGCGCCGACCGGTTATCTCCTCGGCCTGGCCGTTGCACAGAAGCACCATGGCCGTGACCCTGCACTTGGAAACCTTGACCCTCACCCCGCGTATGCACTTGTATCTTTTCAAGGCCTCCAAGACGCGCCTCATGAGCTCGGTCTCCATAGGCCTAGGTCCCCCTCTCAGCTAAAACCTTAGCCTTCCTACATGCGCCGTCTAGGGCGGAGCGCAACACATCGGCAAGCTCCGGCGGCAGGACTATCTTGAACTTGTTCGGCAGGTAGATCGACGTCTCGTACTGGGTCACTTGTATAGTGTAGACCCCGGTGTTCAGGACGAACTCGATCGCGCCGTATTTGCAGTCCAGGACACCTATGTTGGTCACGACCTTCCCCCCATATCTGACCGCATCTAGCACCTCGATCCTCCGCGATATCACCTCGACCGCCCTGGTCACGACTTTGCGGATCTCCTCGAAGGCGTTGCACCTGGACATCACTTGAACTCCTTCTTGGGGAGGACGCGCAGAACCGCGTCCCCCCTCGAACAGCTCACCAAGAATGTGGCCAAACTATATAAATTACATACCGCCGTGATAGCTCCTGAGACCTCCTCCTTCCACACGCACATCTCCTCGATCGCCCGCAGGGTCCTTTCGTCGTTGGTGTATATCTCTACGAGACCCCAACCCTGCGAGTAGAGGATAAGCTTGCTCAAGGACTTGGGATCCCTTATCATGTGAAGTAGATCACGTAGAGCCCTTTGTCGTTCTTCTCTATCGAGTACTTCGAGTACTGCCCGGCCGCCGGCACCTGCACAGCGCCCCAGCAGAACTTGACCATGCCGCCCTCGACCGTTATGGGCATATTGCTGTATATGGCGTACCTGTCGCCCTTGTAGCTCTCTATGAAGCAACTCTGCGCTATCTCCACCCTCCCCCTCTGCTGGGCCATCTTGAAGAGGTCGTAGAGGGTGACGCTCTTGAGCTGTTGCTCTATCAAGGCCTGCATGAGGCGGTTGGCCGATATTGCCAGCTCCCTCGCCTTGCGCAGAAGGTCGTCTATATCGCTCATGCCTCCACCTCCTCGATCCCCTCCTCGGTGATCTTCACCGGCCGCTCCCCTAACAGTAGGACGGCGCGCCCCCGCACAAGGCCCACGGGCCCTATGTACCTCTGGCCCTCTCTGCTGATCTTGTAAATATACGCGCTCCTCTTCCCTAAAAGCAACACATACTTCCCTATTCTGACTCTCTTCAGCCTACCCACGGTGTGCCGTGAAAGGAAAAATAAATGTCTTCCGCTTCCCCTACCTCATCAGCTTGACAATCAAGATGAGCACTGCCGAGACTAGCACCAGCTGTAGCAGTCCCGTGAGATCCAAGGAGGATTGTTGCTGGGACTGTTGCGTCACGGTCTGAATGGCCGTGCCGCAGGAGGCGCACATCTGGGCCAGGCTGGAGTTCGCTATGTTCGAGCAGTCCTGCCCTCCCGCCCTTATGCAGTTGTTGTACGAGGCCATCAACGCCGCACACGTCTGCGTCAGCTGGGAGCAGAGGGAAAGGGCGGTGCTCTGGTTCACGCCCTTTACCAGGTTGTTCGCGGCGTCCAAGCTGGCCGCCACGCCGAAGAGGACGGCAACTATCTTCACCCAGCCGGGCACCTTGCTCCAGAAGTCGGCGACGAACCTGCCGGTCTTGCTGGCGGCCTTGGCGAGGACCTCCTTGAGTGAGCCCACCGCGGCCGACGCCCTCGCCCCGAAGAACGCGAATATCTTCCTCACCACACCTCCACTACCCTCAGGCGGGTACTCCTCGATTATGAAGGCGTCGTCCTTGCTTATTGAGGGGGCCAGCTCGCGGAGGGCGCTAACTATCTTCGCGGCTATGTCGCTGAGGCCTGCCGCGGTCGCGCCCCCGGAGTACTGCCCGTATATGCCCAGATATGCGACCGGAGTAGCCGTGTTCGAACCCCAAGACGTGTCCGTCTGGTTGTACGCCTTAACCCCCTGACAAGTGTTCGAGCTGGCGCAGTAGTCCAGATAGGACATGTACTGCATGCCGACGTTCGCGCTCTGTAGGTCCACGCCAGATGTCGGCAACCCCTCATACGCCGCGCTCTGGGACTGATACGAGATGCCGAACTGGGCTATGTTCTTCGGGAGCATGACCAAGTTGCCGAACCCGGCTATTCCGTCGTAGTCCGCGGGGTCGAAGACCACGGCCGTGGCCGAGCTGTCCGTGTCGAATCCCCCTCCAGCATTATCGCCTATCGGGACGGTGACGGAGGCCGCAGGGTCGGGATCTGTGAAGTTGAAGACCCGGGTGTAGAGGTAGAACTTGCCGTTTCTAACTACGGCTATCTGGAATATGGAGGAGAAGTTCGGGACAACGACCACGTAGGTGCGGACGAAGCCGCCCATGTTTACAGCGTTCGGCTGGACGTTCTTGTCCATAGAGGCGTACGTCTGGATGAATGACACCTCGTCGCCTTGCTGTAGGCCGTACACAAGGATCGCCCTGGCGTATCCCTGCGGCAGTTGCTCCTGCACGATCTGAACCGCGGCCGTGGCCACGGCGTTGCCGTTCTGGCCGTAGAGGGTGCCGCTTGTAGGAAGATAGACGTTGCCGCTCGGGTCGTAGAGGACCGACGGCAGTATCTGCTCGTACCAAGCCGAGGCCACTGAAGTGGCGCCAGATGGGATGGAGATCGGGACGTCCACTGTGACCCCGTTAGAGTAGCTGACCCTAAGGGTGTAGACCAAGAGGCCCGAGGTCTGCGGGGGAACTATGGCGGCCACCAGCCTGTAGGCTACCGTCCCGTAGGGAGGCACCTGCGAGGCGGTCAGCGTCAGCGAAAGCGACATTGGCTACGGGCCGCCTCACTTTGAGCCGCTCCCGCACCCCCCGCCCCCGAAGTCCTTCATCAGCTGTATTATGATTATCAGCGGCACGATCTGCACCACCATGTTGATTATGCTCGATATGTCTACCGACGTAGCTGAAGAGGTTGTAGGGCTGGGAGAGGCCTGCTGGGAGCTAGTACTGCAGACGCAGTACCCCTCACTGCCGCACGCCGAGACGCATACGCCGGAACAAGACGACACCGGGACGCAGTTGGTTGTGGCCGACATGCTGGACTAAACCGGTTATTTAAAAGGAGATGGCTGTGGAGAAAGGAAGGAGAGAACGGAGATGGGGACTCCAAAGAGTTCGGCCTCTCCGGCACCTAGGAGAACGGGTTCGGCCACCCCGGAGGGATCAGCCCCGACAGCCTCTCGCGCCTCACCTCCTCCTCGATCCTCCTTATGTACTCAAGGTACCTCCTCACGCACTTGTTGCCCTTCTTTGCACAGCCCCTCCTGACGCCGAACTTCCAAGCCATGAGCACCGGATACAGCTCGACCAGCTCGTAGCTACCCTTCACAGCCTCCTGTATCTCCTTCCACGCTTCGCCGTCGAGGGAGGCCGGATCCACCTCCTCAAGCCCCTTGGCCGTTCTGACGAACACCTTGAACTGCTTCTCGGATAGGGAGACAACGAATCTCGGGGTCGAGAACAGACGGTGCATGGCAGAAGAGAGGGATTAATTAAAAAAGTCGGCCTATCCCTCCAAGCGCCTCTTGAGGTCCTCCAGCTTGTAGAGCTCGTTCCTGTTGACGAAGTCGTAGAGCATGGATATCATCTCGTCCAGCAGAAACGTCGAAGGCATGGAGAAGAGCTCGGCCATCTCGGCGAGCTTCTTCCTGCCCTCCCTGGTGAGCGTTATCTGAGACGGCGAATCCAGGTAGGATGACACCTTCTCCACGAACTTGTCTATCACCTGCTGGACCGGCATCATCTTGGTAGCGTTGCCGAACCAGGAGGCGATCTCCTTGACCTCGTCGCTAGTGAACAAAGCCACCGTCAAGTCGGCAAGATGCGCGTTGCCCATCGAGCTCAACAGCAGGCTGTAGAGGCGCCTCTTCCTCTCCCTGGCGACTTGTATTTCCTGCATGTGTTCCTCGCGCCACTTCAACAGCTCCAGCGACCTTATGCCGGCCGCGGCGGCCGACTCCCCTCCCTCAAGCTCCTCGACCTCCTCCTCGGGCTGGGCTCCAGTTGAAGCCGTAGCCGGCTCGGCCTCTGGCGGCCGTTGCGGCGCCCCAGGGGCGGCTGGAGGCTGGGCGGCCGATGGCCCTTGGGGCTTGGCAGAAGGCTGGGCCGGCTCAGCGGCGGGCCCGCCCTCGCCCTGCTTCCCCTCCCCCTTCCCTATGAAGCTCATGAGGGTGCTCCTCCTCTTCTCCACCTCGGTCCTCTCCTTGAGGGCCTTCTCAAGCTCTCCAACCTCTGCTCCCTGAGCCCTCAGCACGGTCAGAAGATCCATAGCCTCCGTGAGCGTCATGTAGCTCAGCGCATATCTGTACAGGGAGAGGCAGTCGGCCACGTACCCCTTGAGCTTCTCGTCCTCAAGGGCGCCGGTTGCGTACAGCCTAAGTATGGCGTTGCATACTGGGCACTGCACGTCCTGCACCTTTATAGCCCCCTTGCTCTGGAGCAACTTGTTCATCAGCGACACCTTGCACTCCTCGACCTTCATCACCGGCCTCTGCATTATGTGCGTCAGCACCCGCTTGAGCTCGGCCTGGCCGCAGGAATCGACTATGACCGGGATCTTCACCGCCTGCCTCTCCACTGTCGTGCGCCATATCTGGAGCGCCGCCTGGAGGACGCGCCACCCGTCTATGATCTTCAGCTTCTCCCCCTCCTTGCTTGCCAGTATCGGGGTGAGCACCCCGTACTTCCTTATGCTCTCTATCAGATCCAGATCCACATCTCCAGCCGACCTGAGCTTCGACGCCTCTATGGCGTAAGATAGGTCGTAGAGCGAGACGGACTCAAGGGCAACGCAGTTCGCCGGCTGAGCTCTCTCTTGCACCGTTTGCATGAGGCCCCAGCTACGGATATATTTATCTTTTCCTGCCGGCGGCCGCCGGAGAAGGCATATCTAGGGTGGCCTATGCATCAGCCCAGGGGAGCCCCGCGGCGCCGAATCAACGGAGCATTTTGCTCTTTTCATGTATTCAATAAACATATGAATATAGTTTTGCCAATATACAAACATCCGGAACGACCCTACGGAGGATGCGACGATGAGATAAACAGCGGACGGCCGGCGCGCCCGATGCCATCCAGCGTGTTGCGCATCTCCCCATTTAACTTCGCTTTATCATTCAGTAAACTGCATGTCTCTCCGCCTTTTCTTAGGCGTCGGTATTAACTGTAGCAGGCCGCCGCCTCCTGACTAAGTTTAAGTCCCTACGGAATGCTTTCCAAAACCTGCCCGCAATATCCTTGGTAAATAAGCCAAAACTTATCTATAAACATAAAGAACTACAAAACCTGCTGAACCCAGCTCGGAGCCGATGAGATACAGAAAACCCGCTCGGGGCTGTGGAGTTCTGCTCCCATCTTTTGGTTTAGCCAATAAGCTAACCCATCCGATAACCCGGAAGCTTAAAGCCGTATAGACCGCTTTATCTATGTCCAAATAGGCCTGTCAAGCCTAGTGTCGAAATTACGGTTTCTGTGTCTCAATTATATTATCTTATATATATTATAATAAAGGAGATGGATCAGCATCCATTCGATCATCCGATCATCATCCATCCCATCTTCAACGTGCATGGCCCCTTGTGGAATTGAATCCTGTATTTGGCCTTCTTGGGGGTTTGGCTTGGCATTAGGCAACTGATCAAGTCTTCTTTGGCCTTCTGACTTAGTCCTCCTGGATCGCCGATGGATTATGGCCGGAGCCCTTACGTCTACGGCTTGGGCTCCTTCCGGCCTCCCCGGACGCGCCGTGTGCGATTTGCTTGGGTGCATCTTTACAGTTGCGCTTTGGCCGGACCCAGCGACCGCCCGAATCCTTTACTTTCTTTTGTATATTTCCGGCGTACCTACCCAGGGGTTTTCGAGCTACCCAAGATCTTATCGGAAGGATCTTTGCTTTCAATTTCTAGCTTCAAAAGAGTTCAGCTGTCTCCATTTACTTTGTTTAAGAGATATAGGAATTGAGCGCCATGATCCTAATGGCGGCCGATCCGCTTTACAGCATTCAGTTATTTTTATCAATTTGGTGTAAAGAATAGGCGCATTCGTCGATGAAGGAACGATGGCAACCCAAATACCTAGAGAATAACTAGCAATACATTTGTATCTTATGCAAAGAGCATAGGCGACGCTTTTGGGGAAGATTTTTAACTGGCCGAGGAACAGCCGTCATGGCCGGGCAAGAAGAGGTGAAGCAGGCAGAGGAGGTTATAGGCTCCTTGAGCAACACCGTTGGCGCTTTGGGCGTCTCCGTAAGGTACGAGACCGACAACGAGAGCTATATACGCGTATATATTCAGTCTGACTGCAAGGCCGGATGCGTCGAGGAGGACTGCTGTTCTTCCATACTGTCGTCCCTCAGGGAGGGGCTGAAGGAGCTTGAGGAGGGCAACTTTTCAGCTGGACCGGTGGTCGGCCTAGACCCAAACATGGCGAAGATGGTTGTCAGGTCGTTCAAGCTACTGTGGCTGAAGCAGTTGAGCAGTAACCGCGCTGAGCTTGCCTTCGAGATAGGCTCAACTAGGATGGGGATAAGGATTTTGGCCGCCATGTACGACTGCATGTCTAGGGGCAAGCCGGAGGAGGTGGCCGACTGCTTGCTGAACACGTTCATGAAGTGATCAGATGGCCCAAAAGGTAAAGCTGGAGCTCCCCAAGGAGGTCGCCAAGGCCCTTGAGGAGTCGGCCCTCCTCCTAGACAAGGATAGGGCGGAGCTTATAGCCGAGGCCCTTGCGTCATATGTAAAGCAGAAGTACGGCGTAGAGGAGTTCGAGAACATGAGCGTGGCCGACCTAATACGCGCCCTCCGCGCCATCTCCATGATCACCGGCATGGTGATGGAGGTGAACCGCGCCGTGGGCGCGTTGATGCCTCAGGTTCAGCAGGTGCAACAAGCGCCCCAGATCCAGGAGGACGCCCTGGCCCAGGTCAGGGCCGCGCTTGAACAGCTTACACAGTCGGTGGAGGAGTTGAAGGTGAGGCAGGAGCTCATAAGTAAGGAGGAGGGAGGTAGGAGGACCGCGCCTCCTCCTCCCTCGGTGCCGCCAGAGATAGAGGACATCTATGGCCTCGCTATGACATACATAAAGAACTCCATGAAAGAACTTCTACTGACCGTCATCAAGCCGAAGCAACCCGCGCAGGCGGCCAAGAAGCAGGCATAGGGCTGATCCTTTCCGAAATAAAAAGTTTTTCCCTCCCTTCTGCGCTAGCACTTGGAGAGGCGGTCAGGTGTAGGCGACAGCACCTCTATCTGCCCCTCGTATAGGGCCGCCATAAGGGCGCCGGCCAGCATCCTGCGCAAGGCGCACCCGTTGCCGTGGACGGCGAAGGGCTTGCTTGAGCCGAATATCAAGCTCAGTGCCGCCTCGTCGCCGAAGACCGAGGCGCTGTTGCCCTCCACGCAGATCTGAACCTCCCTCACCCCGCCCAGCGCCTTGGAGCTCACCCTGAAGGCCGTGCATTCTAGATGAACGGAACCTTGGTGCATAGCAGGTATCTGCCGTCGAAGGAGCACTCGTACGTTCCCATTACCATTCCGGGGGGTCGCTTGATCCTGGGAACCGCCTTGAAGACGAAGGGATATGGGCCGCCGCAGGACTTGAGGTCTATCTTCACCGAGTCCCCCTGCACGTCTATGTGCACTCCGCATCCCTCCCTTGAGGCCAGCTCGCTGAGCGCCGACCAAAGCCTTCCGTCCCATATGGGCCGAGCCTCTATGTAGAACTTGCGGTCGTCAACCCTCAAGAACGCGCTTGGAGGTCCCATGGATGCTGGTGAGCATTTTCTTTTAAATATTGCCCAAGGCGTAAGCGTTTTATACCTCTGCCATCTCCTTTCCCATGTATCCTCGCGTCCTTCCTAACGCCAGGTCGGTGTACCTATTTTCCGCCACAGATGTCGGCGTGTCCTTCTACGTGTGGGCCAGGCGGGACAGGAGCGGCTACGCCGTCTATGCCCAAGCCTACATAAAGGGCAGGAAGAGCCGCCGCACGCTCTACCTCGGCTTCTTCAAGGACATACACAAGGGATATCTGGCGGCGAGGAGGGCCTTCTCGCTCCTCTTGAACAAGAGGATAGTGCCCCACCTCATGGGGGTGCTGGAGAAGCTCGCCAAGGGGTCCGGGAAGACCTTGGGAGAGCTTATGATAGACCTCCTGGACAACAAGTTCAACTACAACAATATAAGGGAGGCGCTGAAGTACATATCCCTGGCCAGGGGCGGCAGTGACAGGGAGAGGAGGAGGGTCAGGTACGTCCTCAACGGGCGCATCAGGAAGCTGGTGAGGACATCGGGAGACGCGGTCAGCCTCTCCAGGTTGCTCCGCTTGGTGTTCGCCTCGGCGGCCTTCTCCCGCCGCGGGGAGAGGGCGCACGGATCGACGCCGCATCGGGTGGTGGAGGCCCTGCACAAGTCCATCAAGAGGTCTGCCTTGATGCTGGTGGAGCAGTACAGGAGGATATCGTCCATGTCGCCGTCGGCCAGGCCGTACGTATACGAGATGGCGCTGTTCGCCCTAGATGCTCTCTACGACGTAGACCGCTCCGTGGCGGGCGCCATGGGCAGGGCCATAAGGCACGCGGTCGCAGACGCAGGCGTGGATTGGGTGAGGTACGTTGATGTGAGGCTGGCGTTCGAGGAGAAGCCCGGCCCAGGGGAGAGGGTGCCTAGGGTTCAGCTGACTCGGAAGCCGTACGTCAAGTTGCTGGCGGAGCCTCCCGCCGATAGAGGCGGCACTGCGGCCGCGGAGCTTGAGGGGGAGGCGCCCAGCGGCGTGGAGGAGTTCCCTGGTGAGGAGGAGCTCTTCGACGTGTAGGCCATGTGGCGGCACACATTCCCCTGGCGGCGGCCTAAATCCGACGGCCCCCACGATGCGCTTGATGACGAGATGCGCAGGACGGCAGTTACGTTCTGCACCACCGGCTCCGTTTACATCGTATGGGGTTCAGCAACCGGCACAGTTTTCATATTGGGTGGCGGAGGGGACGACCCCTACGATGAATACACGGTGTACGAGGTGTGAGGGCCATGGGCAGGCGCATAGTCCGCAAGCCTCAGCTGAGGTTCGTGGATAAGCTGACCGGCCAGATCTTCATCACCGACCAGTACAGCATAGCGGCGCTGGCCGGCAGGGGCGTGTTTTTCGTGGAGGCCATATCGCCATACACCAAGACCCCATCAAGGACAAAGGTCGGCAGGTCGAAGCTACCGAACACGTTTATAATCTCCGAGCTCACCCGCTTGTGGCGCGAGCGGGTAAATCCAGAGGAGCTGATCCGCTAGTATACATCGGCTGTATTTCCCAGGACGCCTGCTCCTCATTGGGGGGCACCTGCGCGTCCAGCTGTTCGTCCGGCTGTCAGTGCGTGGCGCCGATGGACTACAACCCCAACTATCCTCTGGTCTTGATAGGCACATCGGCGGTGACCAGCGGGAACGTCTATCAAGGCTCCGGCCCGCCTCCATACAATATCCAGTACTTTCTATCTTGGATGCTCGGCGGCCTATGTAGCGACAGCAACGCGGTCTACTCCGGCTCGTTCAACCACGGAGTCTTCAAGTGGGTGGACAAACAGCAGGTGACGCTCACCTGGCCGCTAATGAGGCGCGCCAGGTTTGTGGTCAACGTCACTGGCGGCGAGGCCTACGTTGAGGTCGACGACGCCAGCGGGAACGTGCTCTATAAATCGCAGAGCAAGGTGACGCCCAGCTCCTCTCCCCTTGTAGTGGATCTCGACGTTGCGCCTTATCAACAGCTGACCATAAGCTTCTGGGGCGACCAGTGGCCCTCCGGGGCGGGCTACGGCGTCGGCACGTACGCCTTCTATCCGCACACGTGCGGCACGGTGCCTTTGGTGGCCGTGGTGCAGGACTCGTCGGGAAACGCCGTTGCCAGGCAGGTTGCCTACGCGAGCCTCCCCAACAGCCCCAACGGAGACTTCAACGGCACAGTCCAGCTGAACCCCGGCGACTACGTGCTTTCGGCGTACCTCCAGCCTTGCTCAAGCTGTATGGATCTAGCCGCCCAGACGCGCCTGCGCGTGGTCGCCCAAGCGACGACAGTAACGGTGAGCATCGTTGGGGTGTACGTCAACGGGAACAAGGTGACGGGCGGCTCGGTCAACGTGAACAGCAACAGCTATACCCTAACCGTGGTGCTGAAGAACCTCCTGCCCCTTCCGCAGACCGCCATATTGGTGGTCAACGGCGCCCAACAGCAGGTCCAGCTGGACGCCTACGGCACTAGCCAAGTGCAGATGACCAGGCAGATACAGCAGAGCGGGGTCGACATACTGGACATATACGCGGTGGACTCGAACGGCTTGAAGACCGACGACGTGACCTTCACAGTATCGGCATCTCCGCCCTGCAACTACCAATGCGTCGAGACCCTCTCCTGCACCGGCACGTGCGCCTTCTACGGATGCGGCGGTCCGGGCACATGCTGTTGCAACGCGAGTCAAGCCCCGTCGATAAGGATAGCCAGCTACGAGCAGTACATATCCATGACGGCGGGGCAGGGCTACACCACGACCATCACGGCCACGAACAGCGGCAACGGCGCCTGCCAGCCGTCGGGTTGCTACCTTGAGGCGTGGATACCGGGCGTGATGGGCACCGCTACGCTTGACCTCGGGTCCATGTACCCCGGCTCCTCTAAGACGGTTCAACTGCAGATACCGGCGATAAGCACCCCAGGCACATACACGCTGTACATAGACGCCAGGGTCGGCACGGCGGTCACCGACCTAAAGACCGCGACCGTGGCCGTGTCCAATTCGGCCGCACAGCAGGTGAGCATAGTCGCGGCCGCCCCGTCGGGCCAGGTGCTGGCCGGCAACCAGTGGTACTTGAAGGTGAGCATATACTCGCAGGGGCAGGCCAGCGCGGTGGTTAGGGCCAGGGAGGCGAACGGCTTGAGCTACGGAGAGGCGTCGGTTCAGCTCAGCCCGGGCTTGAACACCGTGACTGTTCCCATGTCTCCGTTCTCCAGCTCAGGCACCTACGAGGTCGCGGTGTATGCCGTGGTGGGGACATCCCAGACCCAGCCGTACCACGTCACGGTAGCGGTCACGGATCAAAGCTCCCTCTCGATATCGAACGTATCCGTCAACGTGCCGCCGTGCAGTAGCCGGCTGTCCTTGACCGAGGCCACCGTGGTGATCACCGTGCTCAACTCAGGCGGCCCTCCGACCGCTCCACCGATCCTTGAGACGTACTTGGACGGCCAGCTGGCCGACAGGAGGAGCATCTCAGTGGGGGATCACGCGGCCGTCACCGCGGTGATAAACTTGAACGTTGCCTGCTCCTCCCCACACAAGCTGGACCTTAAGCTGATCTACAACGGCGTGCAGGTGTCCTCCGCGTCCAAGCAGATAACGCCGCAGGTGGCTGGCGGCGGGCAGGGGGGAACATGTCCGCCGTCCACATACTGCACGGATCAGAGCTCATGCACAAACAGCGGCGGGAGGTGCGTGTCCACGGCGCCATGCGGATGCTGTTGCGACCTGAGCGGCGGGACGGCCCCGGTCAATCAAGCTTGCAGTCTGAACGTCTCTGCGGCGCAGGTAGGCGGAAATATAAACATAAGCGTATCCGGGGCGCCGACGGGGTGCAACGTACAGATAGTCGTCAAGACTCCGGATGGACAGACGCAGACCATCCCCGGGACGGCCGCAACGGTGCCGGCCTCATCGACCGGGGTATACACCATACAGGCCGTCGGCACCGGAGGGTGCAACTGCTTCGGCCAGGCGTCGGTGACCGTCGGGGCCCAACAACAGCAAGGCGCTGACATATACAGCATGGTGGAGCAGATGATACCGCTGATACTCCTCCTCGCGGTAGTTAGGCTCCTTAGATGATTTTTTAGTCTGGCCGTACACCGCCATGGGTCTGATCGCGCCAGCGTCGGCCCAAGTCAGTCCATCATCTCAGTGCATCTGCTTGACCATGAACGACTTGATGTACTTCATGTTGTGGGCGCTCCCGATCCTCTTATTGGCGTTCTTGTTCGCCGTTGAGCTAGCCAAGGAGCTCGGCTTAGATAAAATATAAAAGTAGTGGAAGCAGATCTTGCCCTTAGCTGACCACCGAAGACTTTTGGCGGACGCTGAGCCTTAGCTTGGTTAGATGCGGCTCAAGCCGGGCCTCCAGACTCAGCGGTCTACGCGGGGCGAAATTATAATAACAATTCATTTTTCTCTTTCATGGCGCTAACCAAGATGAGCGGGGTGAGCGGGGATTCTAAGTCCAGCAGGGAGTGCATCCTTGAGGCCTTGGAGGACGGACATTCCTGCTGTCTCACTACCATGGAGATGACGGGCAGGTGCGGCTACGGCGAGAAGGCCATCAGGAGGGCCTTCAGGGAGCTTGAGCGGCAGGGGATACTCAGGAGGATAGTCGTAGGAGGCTTCACCTTTTGGTGCCAGAGGAGCCCAGACTGCACCATACTCTCAATAGGGGACTTCGGTTGCAGGATAACCCAGGAGGGGATAAGGAGCGCGGTCTGCAGAATGCTGGAGGGCGTCAAGGGGAGCGCGTACATGCTCAAGCTGTCCAAGCTGATGGACGCGCTCGGCATGGAGAGGAGGGGCGTCAGGGCCGTGTATTCCGGCCTGCTGATCGCCGTGCTGGAAAAGATGCTGGACGGTATACGGCACGAGATATACATGCGCGGAGATCGAAGGTACGGCATATTGATCCTCGACGCGGAGGGGGCCAGGAGGAGGATCTGCCTGGGCAGGCCGCTCGTAAAGACCGAGAGGATATGCAAGCCCTTGGGGAGGGCTGGATGATGAGGATCGAGCAGATGAACAGAAGAAGGATATGCGAGGAGATCAAGAGATACATCATAGATATGGCCTCGTCGTCGAAAGGGGGCATGCTGTGCTTCTCGACCAGAAAGATAGTGGGACGCGGCTGGGAGTCGCAGATGCTCGGCAGGTATCTGTCCAGGATGTACTTATGGTTGCCGCCCAGCAAGAGGCCGGCTGTGATAAAGAACGGCAAGAAGGGCAGGAGGATATACTGCATAGAGCGGACACAAGCCAACTCGCTCGCTGAGGAGCTCTTCGAGGCGTGCATAAAGCTTATCAGCTACATCGAAGAGTAGGGAGATGATCGAGGTGGTGTACCCCAAGTCGCATCCGGAGAACTCTTTCGCTATACTGGCAAAGATGTACATAAGCGCCATGCAGGATCTGGGGCTGGAGGTGGTGGAGACGGACGTGGAGGTGTGGGGCGGACAGGCGGCCGGGCCGGCCATACTTATCCCGTTCCTGTATGGGATGGGGCGGACCGCGTCCTCGGCGGTTGGGAGGATCGGCGGTATGGATCTCGCGGACTCAAGCTTGATATCCGCATCTGCCGCCAACATAATAAACTCGAAGGCCCTATTCTTGGCGGTGCCATCCCAGCACAACAGGTTTGTGTACATCAAGTCCGGTGTGAGGGTTCCCGTGTTCGTCTGGTATCCCTACGTGGATCCGTCTTGGGCGACCTCGAAGCCTAACTGCGCTGAGGAGTTCGGGCGTGGCGAGGGACTGCGCATACTCTACTTCCTCCTCCACTCGGGAAGGAGGAAGGGCGTGGACGTACTCGCCGAGGCGCTCAAGGAGCTGGAGAGGATGGGCGTGCGGTACACGCTCCTCCTGCGCTCCCCATCGATCCCCGAGGAGCTGAAGGGCAGGAACGTGATACATATAGGGAGATGGCTCGACAAGGAGTGCCTCAAGGCGCTGTACCTATCCGCGGATGTGGTCGCCCTCCCATCCAGGGGAGGCGGCTTCGAGCTCAACGCCTTCGAGGCCCTGGCCTTGGGGGTGCCGATCGTTGTGCCCAGGTTCGGCCCGTGGACTGAGTACATACCGCCTAAGCTGTTCCTCCAGCTGACGGCGCAGGTGGCCAGCATGGAGAGGGTCTACGAGGGCAACCCAATACATGTGGGCGATGGGCCTAGGGCCGACCCTAAGGACTTCGCCGCCAAGCTGGCGGCCGCCCCCCAAATAGCCGGCGAGGTGAAGAGGGAGAGGGGCTGGCTGTTGGAGAGGTTCAGCAAGGAGTCGCTGATGCAAGCGATCTCTCAAACCTTACTGCTCTTCTAAGCAATATAGAAGCAAGAGCTTGGCAGTATTTCTTATATCCTCTGGAACTTCGGGGGATGAAAGCAGAAGCTCTGCGTGTTTTCTGACACTGAAACAGAACGAGAAAAAATCCACACTATTTTACTGGACTAAATTAGGGGCTGATAGAGGATCGGGCTAGGAGAAGCAGTGGGCGATGGAGAAGCAGTGGGCGATGGAGAAGCAGTGGGCGATGGAGAAGCAGTGGGTTGACTAGCTGAGACAAGCTTAGCGAGCGGCAGAGGCATCAAGAGCGTCGAGAACGAGGTGGCGTTTCCGAGCGACTTCAGGTAGTCCGGATCCAGCTCGACGTTTATGTAGAGGTTGGAGCCGGGCGTGAACACCAGCGGGATAGTGGGGACGTAGGCCACGGCTACGCCGCCTCCGATGGCTCTCTCTATGTACGCTGAGGAGTAGGTGACGGCCGTGTAGAGCTTGTTCGTCCCCTGCAGGTCGCCGTAGATGTTTATCTTGTATATGTCGAACGGGGCAGGCGAAGTCTTGGCGAATACGGCGAAGCCGCCTATGCCTATGGCCATGTTGCTCGGCACCGTGAATTTGAGGACGTCCACCGACTGGGCGGGAGCGGCCGATATCCTCCACCCTGCAGTGTATTTGTTGGTCGTAGCGCCTTGGAGATCCGATACGTTCAGCACGTCCAGCTTGACGTTGCAGTACATATCGACCTGGTTGCACCTGCTCCTAAGCTGGGCTACCACGTCGTCTATGGCCTTCTTAACGGCGTCGTAGTTGGATGGGTATATGCTCACCAGCGTCTTGACCCCCGCAGGCCCGGCGCCCAGCCCGAGCCCAAGGCCGGGAGGGGACCATATTGGCCTAGTCGGGGCGGGTACGTACGGCGGAGGGGACCCTATTGGCCTCAATATCGGCGTTCCGCGTTGCAAGATTGGTGGAGTGAACTGGAGCCCGGGCGGGGCGGGTACGTACGGCGGAGGGGACCCTATTGGCCTCAATATCGGCGTTCCGCGTTGCAAGATTGGTGGAGTGAACTGTAGCGCCATGGAGGGCGGCTTCAGCCATTTAAAAACCAACTTGCTAGAGCTGGTAGGGGGTGGATGAGTGTGGCAGGAGCATGTGCTCGGTCAGCTCATTCTTCACCGTCTCCACCACGTTTCTGTGTAGCTCGGACAGCGATCCTAATATCGACAGATCCCCCTTGGAGCTCGCCACTATGTAGTAGACTGAGTCCTCGGTGGGTATGTAGACCACGCCGTAATTGGCCCCAAGGAGCACGTCAGAGAAGTACGCCACGTCCAGGGAGGACGCAAGGGAGATGTACTTGGCGTCGGATACGGGGAGCTTGGCCTCGTACATGTGGGTAAGGTTGAGCAACCTTACGCCGTTGGGCGTCAAGGAGTACATTATGTGGCCGTCGTACCTCACTGTGCCGTAGGCGAGGCATGATATGGGCCTGCCGCCAACCACGTGGCATCCATCGACCTCAGCTATCCCCAGCGACTTGAACTTGTTCTTCATCCACCTGCGGCCGGCCGCTATGCAAGCCCTCCTGCTGTCGGGGCACCCGACCACGAACCCCAGGCGTGCCATCAGTGGGGCTATGTAGTACGCAACCATGAGCGCGAACGGATCCTTGTCGCTGACCGTCGGGAGGTCCGTCAGCCTCTGCATATCACCGCCTTCAACAGCCTGTATATGGCGTCGTCCACAACCACAGATCTTGAGATCAGCTCCCTAGGGTCTATCCCAAGCTTGGCGGATATCCTAAGCAAGGACCTCGGCACTATGAACGTGCGGCCGGTCCAGAGTGCTAGGCACGACTTGGCTATGACCGAGGCAGGGCTACCGTCCTCCGGCATCTCCTCATCGCCGAACAGCTGTTCGACCAGCTTCTTGGCCTTCTTGGTGCTGGCCACTGAGGAGAGATCCAGCACTTGAACGCCGCAGAGGGACATCACTACTGCATCCGGGAGATCGCCGAAAATGGAGCGGGCGAGGTCGGCCGGGATCAGCCATCCTAGCTTGGATATGATCCGGTCGAGGTACTTCACCCTCTTTTTCAGGGAAGACACCTCCTCTATGAGGTCCTCGACCGACCTGTACGCCTTACCTTCGGTTGATCTAGTACTGCTTCTAGATCTGGCCATCGGGAAAAGCTTTCTTCATGAATAAAAGCGTTCCTGGCTCTACTGCTTCCCAAGTACCTCCTTCCACTCCTTTATGGCCACCCTAAGGCCTTCTTCTAATGTGTATTTTGGCCGCCAGCCCAGCGCCTCATAGGCTCTCCTTATGGCTTCCTTCGAGATGACTATCCTATGTGTCTCGGCTGGCCTCTGTAGCGCGTTCCAATGAAGGGCGGCCGAAGAGCCTACCAAACGCTTGACCATCTCCGCAGTTTCCCTAGTGGTGTGGCCTACGCCGGTGCCGAAGGCGAATCGCCTGCCGAACACCGGCCGGCCGTCTAACGCCGCTTTCATGATGTGCACATAGGCATCCACGTGGTCCTCTCTGAACATCCAGTCGCGGATGGCGTCCGGATTGCCCAAATAGATGTCCTGTTTGTCCTCCAGCATCTCGGTTATCAGCTTCTCGACGAAGAAATGGCGCTGACGGACTGGAGCTCTGCCATATGTATTGGTCGGGATCGCCGTGACTATAGGAAGACCATAGGCCCGGTACATGTACTCAGCATAGAGCATTTCGCCTATCTTTGAGACGGCGTACGGCGACTCCGGCCTCAGCTCATTATACCCATCCAAGTCCTCGGTGCTATCGAACATCTCCGTTGTCCCAGCCACTGCAACAAGCCTCAACGCCTCTCTGGCGTGCTTCCTTAAGGCCTCCAGGAGGTTTATCGTGCCTATGTAGTTGGTTTCGGCATACACCGAAGGCTGGAAGTAGCTTTCGCTTACAGGCGAAAGCGCCGCCAAGTGGAATACAACTTCTGGTCTAGTCAGCTTCACAGCCCTCTCGACCGAATAGTAATCGGTCAGATCTCCGGTTATAATCTCGGCGTTCTCCACAGTCCTCCTCCCCTCAGAGAGGAACCTGACGAAGCCGTAGACCGTGTAGCCCTCGTCGGCAAGCCTCTTCGCCAGCGACCTCCCTATGAACCCTGTTATTCCGGTTACGAACACCCTCACCATGAGTCGCTGAATGCAGATGTATTTAACTGATCTCCTCCCAGCCCTGAAGGGCGAGGCTTTCCGCCATCTGTAATGGCCGCTAGTGGGCCAATATCCTCTTCATCTGCGTCAGCAGGGTTCTGTCGTAGGCGTTCAGCAGGCCGAACAGCTCGGCTGTGTACATTGATGCGCCCTCTAGGTTCCCTGCTTCGTCGAACTTCATGATCAAGGCTGGAACCCCTGCTCCGGTCAGCATCACCACCGCGCGGCTGTTCTGGAAGGAGAGTTGCAAGGCCTCGTGGCTGAACAACCAAGATATGACGAAGGACACCGTAGCCCCGTCCAAGGTCTCCTTGGTGTACTCGATGTGCTTCCTCGCGGCCACCTCGACAACCTTCTCGGCGATGCGGCGGCAGGCTTCCTCGTCTGCATACCTCCTGCACATATCTAACAGCGCTTGGGGAGCGTTGCTGTTCATGGACCCAGAGCGGCAAGCGCGTACAGGCGACAGCTTTGCGACACCGCCACTATGAATATCCGGTAGCCTTGAAGGCCCTTGGGGAGCTCTTCAGCGTCGGCCAAGCTTTGGATCTCTCGGCACGGGTGTTCCTTAGGTATCTGCACCACCACAGGTATGCCGGACTCCTTCGCGGAGCTGGCCAGCGATCTTGCCTCCTTGGACTCTATCGGCACCACCATAACTGTGAGCCCTTCGCCGTATATCCTGGCCAGTAGGTCGAACGGATCGGAGGTGAACACGAGCAGGCCGAACCCGTCCTTGAGCTTCGGCTCCACGGCCACGAGAAATTGGGAATTTAAAGGCTATTTGGTGGTGAAGCTGAGATGCGGCGCATCCGTGGCGAAACAGTTTAATCGAAGGTCATCTCCCTTTTTATGGATCGCGAGCGGCAATCGACAAGCAGGATCATCACCGCCGACGTCAAGCTGATGAGGTCCACCGAGGAAGGAAAGCTCCATCCCTACATGTGGCGGCTGATGGTGTTCTTCAAACCATCGTTGGTTTCGCGCTCATACTTTTTCTCGTCGGTGAGGACGTTCTTTGAGTCGGCGGCCCAGCCGGAGGAGATGCTCAAAGTCTTGTTCGAGCCCTACACCCCAGTGGTGATGTCTCTGACTGATTATTACGGCTTGGCCGGGATACATAGGTGGATGGAGATCTACGGCTCCGCGCATGATAAAGGGTTCAGCGCCGAGATGAAGGATCTAGCCCTCTTGGGCGGCTGTCCTCAAGGGGTGATGGCTTGCTCAGTTCGGTTTGACTCGTTCATCGATGCATCATTTGATATCTTGAAGTGGATCGATGTGCTGTACAGACAGAGGCGGGAGGAGTTAGTCGAGAAGGAGAGGTCGTTCTCAATAGAGGTTGATCGGCCGCAGGCTTCGTTCCTATTGCTATGACTTTCGTGGGTAGGCGCCAAAGCCATTTTCGCCAAGAGTCGCGCGGTCGCAAGAGAAGCGGTGAAGGGAACGACAGCATATGCGACAGGGAGTCCATACTGCGCGTATTGCTTAACGGAGGGAGCCTCTCTCTGGCCCCGGACGTTGGGGCGGCAGGCGACGAGGCGGTGGTGGACAGCTCTACGGGGGAAGTTCTTGCGGTATCGCTCTCCAAGCCTAGAAGGGATATCGCGGAGCTCGGATACTTTTGCTTGGGATTCGTCTGGGAGCTGGCCGAGGTTTTGCCCAGGAGGGTCGTGGACTACGTCCCGACGCGTGTGCCGTCGTCCTATTCCCCATACGAGGCCGACGAGTACGCTTGGATAGTCGGCGACTTCCTGCTGTTCTACGAGAGATATGGGAGGCTACCGACCGGCTTCGACCCGTTGCACTTCGCAGAGGCGTACTTGTACAGGGCCAAGGGCCTGGCCAACGACGACCCCCTGCTGACATTGCTGGCGGCTCTCTACAAGCCCAAGGCGCTCTGCTCCGAGGACGACGACGTAGCCTTGGCCCTCACCCCCCTTGTGGTGCACCTAGGCGGCTCCGTCGTGGGCGACTGCGCCTCGGCTGATCTGGCCGTGGCGCGGCCCGAGTCGGCGTTGGGGCTGATCGACGGCATGCGCGTGGTCGCCGTCCTCGGCAGAACCGGGATGCTGGGGAAGGAGAGGACGTCGCTGTATAAGGCGGCCAGGGCTAGGGGGTACTTCGTCCTAGGCAGTCCGCTTGGGCGCGGGCTCTTGGTGCTAATCCCGAGATCCCTACTGCAGGGCGGGGATGGATATTTTTAAAGGTGGGCGCTTCTTTCATCAGCCCCGAAAGGGGGCGGATGACCCGCGGTGCTGGCCCGGGTAGCTCCATGACCCCGGCCCGAGGGGCCGGTGAAGGCCGGGCGAGGGCGCCTATGAGCCGCCCTAAGGGAGCCCTTTTGGGCGGGGAGGAGGTCAGTGCAGGACAGGTAGCCTCCCTTCCAACCATATCCGCCCTTCCTTGGCGATCTCCTTAACCAATGAGATCGACATTAGAGCTAACGGGATGCTCACATCCATATTTTCTCTTTTTGTCCCCGCCGACACAAGGCACTTGTCTGCCTTGAGGCATGCTAATTTGAAGACCCTCCTTACGGCGCCTATTTGGTCGAAAAAGGTGAGCCCTGTATAGGAGTAGAATGGGCCCATGATATCCACGCGGAGCACCTCTACAGTGTAGGGAAACAGGAGCTCTGGATTGACGGCCTCCATTTCGACCCCGTCGGGGTTGAGGCGGAGGGATGGCTTAGGGGCCAATATGGTATAGACATCCTGCCTCATAACATTGAACTCGACCACCCTCACGTCGAGAATCCGGCCAAGCTAAAAAAGCATCTTGCCGCCATCCCCGGGCGTGCCATAATGGTGCGGAGAAACATTTATTTGTGTTCGATCTTTCTCTGTCCATGAGCTCAGGTCTGGAGGAGATGAGGAAGAGGCTTGAGGAGCTGGCGGCGGTCGGCGACAAGGACGCCATGTTCGTCCTGTCAAGGCTGAAGGACGACTCCATAGACTTCGATGACGATCTAAAAATGCTCCTCTCGACAATACTGGAACAAGAGGGGGTGGACAAGCTGGAGCAACTATTCGGCCCATACATTGATGGGATAGCTGAGGATCTCTACCTGCGCATAAAGGACGTGCCGGTCGTGCTGACCGCCATGATAATGTCCAAGTTCATAGGCAAGCTGTCCTCCAACATAGGGCCTGAGGTCGGGGAGCTGTTCGTTAGGGTTATGTGCTCTGTGTTTCTCGCTATGGCAATGAAGCGTAATATGAAGCTCAGCTCGCTGGGGGCATTCGGCAGGTTCTGCATATCGACCATGAGGTGAGCCGAGGATGATTCCGCAGTTCCTGCTCGATCGATGCTCATTTGAGTTCCTGTCTACGGTGGGCCCATCCCTAGGCATAAGGGCCCGCATGGGCGACAAGTGCAGGAGGGCGGATCTATACCTCCTCGATCCGTTCAGCCCCATCTGCTTGGAGCTGGCCGAAGGCGAGAGGCCGCAGTGGCTGTGCGACGGGGAGCCATGCGAGGCCTACGTCATGGATTCGGCCGAGGGATGGCGCGTCCCTAAGATGATCACGGCCAAGTACAAGGACTACATCTCGGTCGATTGGATGCCCGGCTCCCCCTATCTGTCGAAGAGGCTGATCAAAGCTTTGCTCAGGTGGGACGGCTGGAAGGCCGCCGCCGATTTGGCTTTGTTCAGGGAGAGGAGCAAGGTGCTCTCGTTCGAGGCCAAGTGCCCGCTCCTCAAGGCTCTGGCCGGCAGGCAGATGATATGGCGGGCGTAGACGGGGGCGACTGCTCCTTTCTGAAGAATGGAGAGGAGGCGGTCGTAGTATGCGGCGGCAAGGAGATATGCAGGGGCAAGATCGAGCCTTGCATCAAGAGCTACGCTAGGGCGGCCCTTACTCCTGGCGCGCATGTAGCGGCCGACCTCAAGCCGTTCATGGGCGACTCGATGGTCGGGCTAATCGAGCCAGGCTTGACCGTGGTCTGCTCGCCGCTGAAGCCTGCCGGCAGGTACTCAGTGGAGGTTGTTCAGGTAGTCGGCGATGTGGTCGTAGGGAGGATAGTGGGCCCCGCGCCGCCGGCTAAGGCGGGGCCTTGCTATATATACGTGAACAAGGTGAGGAGGCGGGCGGTGGTCAAGTGCCCGGGCATAGGGAGCGTGGAGGTGGGGCTGGAGGAGGTAGACAGTCTTAAGGAGGAGCTGGCTAGGGGCAGGAGACCGAAACAGCTTTTGCGTAGAGCTCGCCATACTCCTCGTAGACACAGCAGTAGATGACAAGGCAACCCTTTTTGGCGAAGGGCGGCGCCCCTTTTATGAATATCGGCTCGCCGTCAACTATTATATACGGCAGGCCGTCCGCGGCGATTCCTCTTATCACGGCCTTGCCTTCGTCCTTAACTTTAGCCTTCACGGCATAGAGAACTGCTTCCGTTTTTATATCTTTCTGCGGCGGAGGAAGCTAAAGCTTATATATTTAGATGTTCGAGGGATTGATGTTCAGCCCGCCTAGGGAGGTCAGCATAATGCTTCCCCTCATCACCGTCGGCGATTACGTCAAGATGATAGAGGACGGCTCTATCCTCCTTCCGACCGACAAAGATGGATTTCAGCGCGGCGTGGTCTGGAACGATGATAAGCGCAGGAGCTACATCGCCGGCCTGCTGAGCGGCCTCGGCAAGCTCTCCTTGATCGTTCTTGGGAAGGTCGAGAGCGATAAGCCGTACCTGGTGGTCGATGGGCTGAATAGAACCGACGCGATACTGCGCTTCATAAACGGCGAGTTCTCAGCGCCTTTCGAGGGGAAGGAGGTGACGTTTAAGGACGTCGAGAACAAGTTCAGGTCGGCCCAGCTGTTGGTATCGCTTGTGTCCGTCCCCAGCATGGAGGATCTTTTGCAGATATTCTGGGTGATAAACGTCAACCAGACGAAGCTGAGGCTTACCGACGTCATATTTTCAAAGAGGGTGTTGGATCGGCGCTACAAGATGATATATGAGCTGGCCAAAGGGCTCGACGTGGATCTCCCCCCAAGGGCGGACAAGTTGCTGTACGCGTTCGGGCTGGTCTACTACATAATCGAGGGCAAGCCGATCCCATACAGGAGGCTTTACAGGAGGATGGTGCTGATAGAGAGGTGGAGCGAGGAGGAGGTGGCCAAGGCTGTGGAGGTGGCCAAGACGCTTCCGCTACCGCGCAAGCCGGACGCACTGCCTCTGGTAGTATTGCAAAAGGTTCACGGAATTCCGAGGGAGAAGCTTGAGGGGCTCCTTGAGAAGGCGCGCAGGAGCCATACGGAGTTCTCATTGGCGGGCTTTCAGGGGAACGTCATGGACAGGCTGGCGAGGATCATCGAGAGCGTTTTCGAGGGTTGCAAGACCGAGAGGTGTAGCTTCAAGCCGAACAAGGTCGCGGCGTTCGCCAAGGAGGTGGACGGCGAGCTGGTCTCCGCCCTGCGCCAGCTGGTGAAGCAAGCCGTAGCCAAGGGCGTATGCGAGAAGAGGCGCGGCCGGTACATATGCGAGAAGCGGGCCTTGATAGATATGGTCAAGAACAAGGACGTCCTCCTCCTGTAATGAGGATCTACCAAGCATTAAGCCTAGCCGTCTACGGCCTGCTGGTACTGCTCGCCGTGGACTTCGCCTGGATGCACATGCTCATCCACACCATAGTCGTGCTCGCCTCGATGCTCCTGCTGGCGCTGACCTTTTTCAAGCCGGTCTTCATCTCCTCCGGTTTGGAGTGCCGCCACATAAGGAGCAGTCTGGATCTGCTCCAAGCGCTGAACAAGCGCATAGACGCCAACAACCCGGCCAAGGTCGCCGTCGATGTGGCCGTGGACAGGCTTAAGGACCTTGAAGCGATGCTCTGCTAGACGGCGTCAAACCTCAACCTCGTTCCCGCAGTGCGGGCAGTAGTACCTCTTGACGACCCTCTCGCCCCTCACCGTGGAGTCCACCAAACGCATCCTTGAGAAGCACCTCGGGCAGATTCCCTCCGGCGGCCTTATCAAGCCCCTCTCGGCCAGCGTCCTCCTCACTAGATATGTGGATATCCCCAGCGCTGTCGATATGGCCTTTACGCCGTTGCCGGCTCTGTACATCTCCACTATCTTGTCGGCGGTAGCCCCCTCCACCTCCCGCCTCCACCTCTCCATGGCGCTCTTTGTCCTCTGCCTGATCAGCTCCCTCTCCATCTCCACGGCGAAGCCCAGAGCCGCCAGCACGAACCTCCTGACAGTTCTGTCCAAGGTGGAGAGGAACTGCTCCCTGGGGCTCACCGACACCACCGCTATACCCAAGTCGCGTTCCAGCAGGTTGAGCACCGAGAAGAGGTCTGATAAGCTCCTAGCTATTCTCGACAGCTCGTAGACCAGTATCAGGTCTGGCTTCTCCCTCCTGGCGTCCTCGACCATCTGCTTGAAGCCGGGGCGCTCCGCGGCCGGGATCGAGCCGGATACTACGTCCGAGTAGTACTTGAGCACGGTCACGCCGTGTGCTGAGGCCCACCTCTCTATCTCCATCTTCTGGGCCTCGACGCTCTGCTCTTCGGTGGATACCCTGAGATATGCCAAGGCCCTCACAGCAAGAATTGGGGCGAGTTGTTCAGATAGATCAGTCTGCAGAGAGCAGTATATTTATAATAATGTCTAGCCTCAACCGCTATCTTGAACGGCTCGTTTGAGGACGTATCGACGATGTCGCAAACATCATCGTATTCCCAAGTTTGCTCTTCTGCAGGTTTCTTCCTTTCTTCTGCCGCCTTGATATCTGCGTACAAATCAAGCTCCCTTCTTATTCTGCTCACCTCAAAATCATCAAGGAATTGAAACCGAAGAGCGGAACTGCTGTAAGAGTCTTGAATCATATACGATTTTCCGCCATACAGAAAGACCGAGCGTTTGCTCGAAGGAGTATTGGTTGGCAAATAGCTAGACATCAAGCGTTCATCCCCTTCCTGATTGAAGGAGAGCTCAGTGGTGGAAGGATCTCTCTCCCAGCGCGGCAATATCGAGACGAAACGCATGTCTGGTCTCATGCAACTGATTAAAACGTTAAATTAGCGGCTGGAACTGGACCGGCTTGAATATGTATCTGCCGCGGAGCCGGCCTTCATAGCTGAAGGCCAGCCCAGCTATGAAGGCGTACACATGCTCCTTAGTCGATGTGAGGATGTCCATCTCCGGCCGCACCTCCTTGTATCCCTCCACCGGCAGTTTCTTAACCTCCTCTATTTTTAGGAGGTACCCAGGGATAAGGATGTACGACCTCGCTATCCATTCCCTTGTTTCCTCTCCGATGAAGTCGTCATAGTGTAGTGCCAAGTTGGGGGGATGTGCATAGTAGAACATATGGCCGGACATATACACATCCTTCCAGCTTTTCACCGAAGTAGAAACAGCAACGGCGGTGCCGAATGAGAGAGCAACCGTGCCGAACGGCCGTCTGACGGCCTGCACCAATGTGCGGTGGTAGACCTCATCTTGCCCAAAGGCGGTTCTTCTGCTGACCTGCATCGCAGTGAACGCGATAAACCGCATGTAGGAGGATCAGCCTCAATTAAAAACTAAAGAAGAGGCGCGGCGTAACGCCGATCCAAGTACAGCGATGCTTCTATTCTAGTGCGGCTCCACGGCGTAGGCATGTGTACTTCCAGCAACGATCCTCCTCCATTGCGGATACAACGAAAGGCGTCGAGGCCGCCGCACGACTTGAAGAATAGTACCGTTTCTGATACATCATATTCCTTCAGGTCTGAATAGCCGGATTCTCTTGACGGCAAGGGTTGCGCGTTTGTGAGGTACAGCCAATTCTTTTCCTCTTGGCGGTTCCTCTGCTCTAGCAGTACGTATTCAGACCAGTCCAAGTGCATGGACAAACGAATTATCTCCAAGTTGGGGTTGGCTGAGGGGCCGTAGATGAACTTGCTGGGGACGGATTCGAACGCTTGGCTATATTCCAATGATAATACACCGCCGTTTTTTCCGTAGAATTCAACCTCTTCGACCCTCACATGGAAACCTGGCTAAGCGTTTTTGAGCTTTAGTCCTGCGTTAAAGCAGAGGTGCGGCGTACTGCAGGGACAAGCTCAGCGTCGTCTTGCTTTCGCGCCACTTCCTGAGAAACATCTCGACCAAGTGCTCTGGGTCAAGCGTGTCGATGCAGGAGTTGTATCTGTCGTTCTTGTCGCACGTAGTGATGTGGGGTATTATGCCTAGATCGTATTCCTTGTATGATGAGTACTCCAGCTCAGTAGACGGCAACGGAAACGGCACGGCATCCGCTAGGTTCGGGGCGCTTTCCTTTTCTTGGCCGATCCTCTGATCGACCAGAACGAATACCCTATTGTCTAGGAACGTGAACAGCTCTATGCGCTCTGTCCTTAGGCCGTGCAGGTTGGTGTGGGTCGTCCTAGGCGTCAAGGGGAACTTCAGAAAGAGCGCCAATTCCCACCCGTAGCGCCAGGACGATTCCGACTCTACAGCGATGACCCTCACGATGTGTCCTGTAGAGATGTTTTTGAGCTTTTCTTGCGCTGGCGGCTCGGGGAGAAAAAATATATAAAAATAGTTGATTTACACCTCATGGCCGAGCAAGGCGCGTCGTCCGATCAGCTCAAGAAGCAGGCTAAGCTGTCGGCGGCCGTTCTGCTGGTCAAGGAGCTCTTTCAAGGGCGCTTCGAGCGCATACTTGAGCGGCGCTTAGGGAAGCCGGTAAGCTACAGCATAACGTTCACCGGAAAGCAAGAGCGCGGACGCTTGGTCATGGAGATATACGTAGAGGGCGCGCATGCGCGCCTTGTGTCGCTCACGCTTTACCGCATCCTAAAGGCTATGATGTTCAACGGAGTGCGGCGGACAAGGGAGGGGAAGCGCTATAAGGTCAGTGCGGCTATCCCGAGCTGGTTCTAGCTTTTTTCACCAACAGCAAAAAGGAAGGGGAGCCTCCTCCCCTCAGTCATTAAGGCGAATGGTTCAGAGGAGGTATGCGTCGAGCTGGCGATCGGCTGAGAAGGAGCCCTCCAACAGCTGTCCGTTCGCCTGTCTGCTTGCATCCTTGTAGACCCCTGCGATGAATGAGGACCTGTCCAGCGAGTAGATGCACTGAAGGGCGGCGCAGGAGAACGCGGAGTCCTCTATCGAGTCGACCGAGTATTCCCTGCACTGCTTGTGGGGGCAACATCGCTCGGCGTATTCTCCGTGCGGGCAGAACGACGGGCCTCCGTCTTCGACCCTCAGCTCTGCGTCGTTGAGCTTGTGACGGCGCATAAGGATATATGTTTCGTCTGCGACAGGAAAGAGGAAATATCCGTCCGTGCTGGACGAGAACACGGATGTGCTCAAAAACAGCAAGCCCTCCTCGACTGTTCTGATCTTGCCGCGCTTGAGCTTCATGTCGATGAACCTGTGGGCGGCGTGCGGCACGGGAGATGAGTTCTTCGAGCTATATATCCATTCTGCTTGGCATCAATGGTATGGAGCCGTAGCTGGGCTTTTAAACAGAGGGCCGGCCCAGATGTGAGGCTCTTCGGAATAGACGTTGTGAGGTTGCGGAATAAACTGACGTTCGAGGCGGTGAAGATGTCGGAAGACTACGGCATGACTCTGATAAAGTACGGTGCTTGGAGCGCGTCTGGTGAAGCTACGGCAGTGCTCTTGACGAAGCAGGCACTGTACGCCGCCAGGTTAGAAGAATGGCTCTACGTGAACGTTGAGGACAAGATAGAAGAGGCAAAGGCCAGGCTACCCCCAGCGCCGGACAGCAGGTCGGCGGCGAGGAGGGAGGCCTTGAGAGAGATAAGGAGGCAGTCGGTGCAGGTATATACGGCTAGATATTTCCCCATTGTCACATATACAGCGGTGAGCATGAGCGTCCAGAGCCCAATAGTCGTCCCACTGCCGAAGGGCTGGGGATACGCTTTGAGCGTGCGGACGATCTGGCTTCCATTTGCAAACTTTTCATTCACATACATAAGCGACAACGATCTCGCCATCAAGGACGGCGTGGTGAACACGGACAGCCTCAAGATCATGCCGCTCCTTTAGGGGAAGAATAGTTTTAAGCTCGGACGCAGACAGCCAAGCGGTGAGGCTCTTGGAGCCGTACTTTCTATTATGGCGGAAGGGTTTGACGAAGGACGCATATGTTAGGGTGCTTCCTCCGTTTACAGCCGGCCATGGTTTGGATAGGGGGGTGTTATACTATCTGCTCTTCTTCAAGGAAGGGGAGCTTATGCTGTCGGTTATTGAAGCAAGCAAAAGCGTGCGGAGGGTTCCGGCGCTCGTCTCGGACAGGATGGGAAAGGCCATTAGGGAACACGCTCTGTCGTCGTTCCAGCTCTCAACCTCGTTCTTTAGGGCCGGTCTCGCCTCAGACATGTCGATCTCGTTCATCAACCCAGACCTGCACGACAGCGTCTTGACCGAAGCGATAAGGAAGTGGCTGTATAGGCAGGGCGTCTTGACTTTGGAGGGCGAAAGGCCGGTGCCGCTTCCTTGAAGGCCCGCGTTTTAGGGCCAGGCCGGCTCCTTGGGGGCCGTCACCGAGATGATCTCCCCCCGCCAGGTCAGGTAAAACTCCGGGCCCACCGCGTGCTTGGCCGTCGCGGTCAGCACTGCGACGGGCTTCAAGCCGAGCTCGGACTCAAGCTTCTCAGCGAAGAAGATGTCCTCTCCCCTGTCCTCGAACTTGAACCACGGCTTGGACAGCGACCTGAACACCTCGGCGTCTATTAGGGCGAAGCCCAGCCCAGCGGCGTCGACAGCCCTCAGCCCGATGCCCAAGCTTAGCCACCTCTCCACGTCCTGCGGCTTGTAGTTGGGGTACTTCATGGGGCCCTCCCTGTAGTGCAGGTTAAGGCCGCGCATGTTCTTCTCGTAGTATATCCCCACCGCTATCGGCATCGATGTGAGGACCAGCTTGCCTATGCTCTCTATGTTCTCCGGCACTATGTCGTCGTCCAGGAACAGTATGTGCGTGTGCCTGGCGGCTACGGCCGCCTCCACAGTCATCTCCCTGGCCTTGTCCACCCCATAGTGCTTGCCGAAGTACACCTCGGCTCTGAACCCAAGCGCCGCCAGCACCTGCCTGACCACCCCGAGGGTCAAGGTCAGGTCGTTGGTAAGCGGCCTGCCGGTGGTCGGGATGATTATGGCGACGCTCATCCCCACCCCCCTCTCAAGGCCTTTTCGTACAGCTTGATGTACGAGTCCGCCATGCGCGAGATGTCGAACCTCTCCCTGGCGTACTCCCTTATCCCTCTACAGCTCCACTTGGCCTCAAGGCCCTCCTCTATCTTCTGGGCCAGCTCCTCCACGTCTATTGCGTCGTCTATGTGCTTCTGCCATTCGTTCGCCTGCTGTAGGAGGTCGAGCTTGTTCCTCACCAAGAGGCCGACGCCGTCCTTGACCAGCTCAGGGCCGGAGCCTGCAGTTGAAAGCAGAACGGGAGTCCCAGCCGCCATGGCCTCGGCCGCGGTCAGCCCGAATGCCTCAAGGTATATGGTCGGCTGGACGAAGAGCCGCGCCCTAGACAAGGCCGCCCTCTTGACCAGCTCGCCTGTCCAACCGCCGGGCAGAACGAATATGTGCACGTTCCCCAGCCCCTTGGCGGCCTTTAAGTACTTGGCGTGGTAGTCCATGTGGTCGTAGAACGTGGGCCTCCAGGCGAGCAGGAACTTCACGCCCCTCAGCTTTGCGGCGGCCTTCAAGATTAGATCTACCCCCTTAGATGGGTGGGGGCGGCCCAGGTAGAGCACGTATTTCCCCTTGACCTCGGAGAACGGATAGTCATCCACCGGCACTCCATAGGGGACAACCTCGTAGTGCACCCTCCTGCCGTATGCCAGCTCGTCCATCCGCTCGAAGTATGTCCTGACGGCCTCCGAGATCACGACCACGTTCCTCCTGGTGGAGGCCGGCCTGGTGGTGTCGTACCCGTTCTTAGTCGTCACGACCGGCCTCCCTAGAAGCCACCCCCAGTCTGCGGCGACTGCGTTGGCCGACATGTCGTGCACCATGTCGCACCCCCTTAGGATGTCCAAGTTCCTCCTTAGACCGGCGAGTTCGAGTTCTGGGTTGTTCAAGCCGTACGATGAGGGTATGTAGTGCATCTCGACCCCGTCAGGAGGGATCGAGGAGTATGGGGCGAAGAGGGCTACGGAGTGCCCCGTCCTCGCCAGCTCTCGCGCGAGCCACCATGCCACGATCTCTGAGCCGTAGCCGGTCCACCGCCAGGTCGGCACCGGCACCGTTGAAGACGAGAAGATGCAGATCCTCATAGGCAGGAGGCGGCTATCTTAAGCTCCTCCAAGGCCCACCTCCTGCTCCCGAACCGCTCAAGCGCATAGGATCTCATCTCCGCCGGCGGCATCTTTGGCCAGAGGTCCGCCTCGGCGATCTCGACGAGCTTGTCCATGATCGGCGGATCAAGAAGCCATCCGTTCTCCCCCTGCATCACGTACTCCGGCATCGCCCCGTAGTGGGTGGTCACGATCGGCTTGCCCATGAGGAAGGCCTCAAGGGCCCAGAGGCCGAACACCTCGGCATAGGGAGGCACCGGGAGGACCACCACGGCCTTGGCGCGCCTCAGCAGAGAGATCTTCGCGTCCAAGGTCTGGAGGCCGAACCACTCGACGCCGACCTTGCGGGCCTTCTCCCTGACCGCGGCCACCAAGCGCTGGTCCGGGGCGAACTGCTTCGAGTCGTCCCCCACGACGGCGCATCTGTACCTCTTGATCCGCTCGCATGCCTTCACGAAGTATGTGATGCCCTTTCCGAAGTCTATCCTTGCCAGGAAGAGCAACAGGTCGCCGTCCTTGGACGGCTCGAAGAGGAGGTACGGCTCCTCAACCATATGGTCGTAGACAACCTTGGCATCCATGTCGTATAGCGCGGAAAGATATTCGGCGTGGAACCTGCTGACGCCGGCCACGCACGTCCCAGTCCAGCCGGGCGGATACGGCGAAAGGCCGTGCACCACCCAAAGGGTCGGCACGCCGATCAAGGCAGAGCTGGGCTTGCCCCAGGAGTGGTCGATCGCTATATCGTATTCCTTGCTCAGCCTCGGCAACTGCTCCGGCATACCCCTTGCCGGTTCGGCCGCCTCCACGAACTCTATCCTCTCTATGTCGTCCAGAAGATCGGGGTATAGAACCGCGGCGCTGGCCTTGCTGTGCTTCGAGGCCACAAGGGTCACCTCGTGTCCAGCTTGAGCCAGCCTCAAGGCGTCGGCGAAGGCCACCGCCTCAAGCCCGCCGTAGTAGGGGGGAGGGGTGGGGAGGGACTGCGAGCTCACCACAAGCACCTTCATGGTGAGGGGTGGATGGGATGGATTTAAACATTCTGTTCCAGCGCTCACCGCGTGATTCTCTCGGCGAGGTAGACCAGCAGGTGGCCGCGTAGCTCGACCTTGCCGTTGACTTTTATCACGCGGCTTCCGCTTATAGCTATGCTCCTGCCGCCGACGTCGGCCTCCCCCCACCCGAAGACGTAGATGTGCTTGTCCCCAAGGAAGTAGAACGTGTCGGCGCCCCTCACCTCGCCGATGAACACGACCGGCGCGAACTTTATGCCAGTCTGCGGAGGCACATGCACCCTATACGACGCCGATAGGCGCCTTAGCGATATGCGCAACCCGCCTCCGACTACTAGGGCATTTCTGCCTAGCGGCAGAACTATCTTCACGTGGAGCTGGGCTGAAAACAATTAAAAATATGACGCCGTTATGACGTGATTGGATACATCGCGTACTATAGGCCTAAGTTCTCCTCGATAGCTGATCCCTTCTACTCAACGGGGTTGCCCGTCGAGAGGCTGGTCAGGGTGCCGGAGTATCCAGACGCGCCCGGCGACGGGGACTTCGGGGACCCGCCGTTCATAGCCAGCGAGATGGGGGTACAAGCCGTAGCGCCGCTACCCCAAGCCAAGAGGAACTCGGTCATCTTCCTTGAGTCCAAGCTCCCGAAGTACGTCATATTCAACCCGGACTGCTACAAGCGCGGCGGCTTCTATACCTTCCCGTTCAAGCTGTACTATATGATCGACACGGCGCTTGACTGCGGCGCATCCAGCTCAGTGGTAGTCGGCGTACTGAGGAAGACGGTGCTGTACTCCTCGCCGGGGGATCCCAAGTATGCGGCATATTTGTTAGCCGACCTGCTCAGCTCAAAGCCGAAAAACTTGCCGCCGTTCTTGAGGCCGTACGATATAGCTGTGGAGATGATGTTCTCCCTAGCCGACTCCTACGGGCTTGAAAGGCTGACGTATGCGTGCTTCGCCATGAGGCTCTTCGAGCCGGAGAAGGCGGCGGCGCCCACCCCCGAGCTGGCGGCCCTGGCGCTCATGTGCGGCTCCAGGAAGGCTTGCGTAGAGGGAGCGCCTCCATCATCTCCTCCATACTCTCTGCTGAATATAGGCAGATGCCAAGGGGGCGAGGAGGTAAAGGTGCAGGCCGACGGCATACCTGACTACGACGGCAGGGAGCTCTTGATATATTTGGGGAAGCTGGGCCCGTTCCTGGATCCAAACTACGAGAAGTACTACGGCCCAGGAGGCGTCACGCTCCTCCTCCACAAGCCGTCCGATGTATATATAGCCGACTGCAACTGCAAGAAGAAATGAGAGCTGTTGAATTAGCTATGGATTTAGAAAGGTGGTTCCGTAGAGAAGGACGGGTTGGCTTCGTGGCGCATGAGGATTTCGCTTGGTCGCTCAGATATTTTGTCCTGACTGATGAGGATGCCTCCCGCAAATACATGAGGGGGAAAGCAAGCGCGGCGGCACCGTTGAGCATAGAAATAATGAACAGCACCGGCGAGTACAAGGGGCGGAGAATCAAGGAGCAGAGAATACTTGGTACGCCGACGTCGGATGAGCCTTACAACCTATCGATTAGGTATTGGTTCAGCTACGCTGAAGAAAATGACGATATAATAGAATACACAATAGGAGCCCGGACGGCTCTGGAAATATCAAATGCAACCATTAGGGTGAGTAGAAAGGAGGTGCTCTACAGCGGGTCGATAGTTGAACCTGAGTTCGGCCTTGGACTTATGGTTTGAACAAACGGGCGACAAGCCCCACCGGGCTGGGAGGATCAAGGAGCGGGGTAGGACACGATCCTCCACCGGGGCTCAGTCCTGTATATCGCCAAGCGCGTCTCTATGTGCTCCTCGAAGAACGGAGCTTTGTCGTACAGCTCATATGCAACGCCCTTGGTCTTGCCGGGCCAAGGCCTCACGAGCCTGCCTATTCTCTGCGGTACGCGCGTCAAGCTCCTCCCTCCCATTACGATCGCCTCGCTCGCCAGCATCGGCATGTCCAGCCCCTCGTCCGCCAGCTGGGTGGCGACCAATACTTCGATCTCCCCCTTCTTCACCCCTTCGTATATCTCCTGCCTAACCTCCCCCTTCACTGCCCCCGTCACGAGCGCGGTCCTGGGCACAACGCGCTTTATCATCTCGTAGAGCGCCTCAGCATGCGAAACCAGCTGGGTTATGACCAGCATGGGCTTCTCCGCTTGTGCGGCCAATCTGGCTATCATCTCGTTCCTCTCCCTGCACTGGGCCAACTGCCTCCGCACCTTGGCGTACCCTTCAACCCCCTCGGCGAACTTGTCCACCTCGCAACGCGGCGCCTCGATCACCCTGATCTCCACCGGCACGGCGAAGCCGTGCTCTATTAGGTACGAGGAGGGTATCGTAGGCTCAACTAAGCTCCCTCCAAACGCGTATATCACCGGCGTCAGGTCGTCGTTCCTGTACGGCGTCGCGCTTAAGCCGACGCGGAGCGCCCAGCCGTCGCCGGCCCTCATCGCTATCTCCTTGACGGTGCGGGCGGGAAGGTGGTGGACCTCGTCAATTATGAGCGCCACCTTCCTCTCGCGGAGGAACAGGTCCACCAGCGTTTGCTCCACCGGCACCTCGTCGGCGTATGCGCTGAGCACCTTCCTCTCCTCGCTGTCCTCGACGTCGCCGGCGATGTCCCTCTTCGCGATCCTCTTATAGAGCGTCTGCACTGTGACGGGATGGATCTTGTCCATCGGGGCGCCCCAGCTCTTTGCGAATTCGGCGAGCTGGTAAACGAGGTCCAGCTGAAGCGCTACTAGGAACACGTGGTACCCCTCCTCGGCCAACAGCTTGGCGAGGTAGCCGGCCATATAGCTCTTACCGCCTCCTGTGGCTATCTGGATTGTGCCGGCTCCGACCTCCATCAGCCTCTTCCAAGTGTTCCTCAGCACCTCCTTCTGATACGGTCTCAACCTCTCATCCTCCTTGAACTGCCCCAGCTTGGCGAAGGGAGGCGGCCTTACGCCGTCTAGAAGGGGCACCATGCCCCTTGGCACCATCACCCTCCCGCCGTCTAGAACCTTGTGCAGGCATATCTCCTCCTCGACCCTCCTGTTGCGCCCGTTTTCCCTCCTCCAGCGCTGGACCGTGAAGCACGTGACCCTCCTTATCCTGCGCTCGTCGACTGTGTCCAGTATCAGGTAGGAGCGGTACCACCTCCCCTCGCCTCCCTGAAGCGCTTGCTCTATAGTCGAGAGGTAGCCCACCCAAGCCCTCTGCGCACTGCTGAACTTGAGGCCGAGCTTCCTGGAAACCTCCACGTACTTTGCGAACTCCTCGTCCGACACCCTGCCGGATAATTTCACGGCGACGACGGAACCGTTGAACGACACGACCACCGGGACAGGGTACTTTGCCTTGATGAGCCGCTCGATCTCTCCAACCTCTACGTTAGAGCTCATGGAGAAGATGAAAAACAGTTATATTTAAATTTTTCTACAGAACGCCTCCCTCGTAGAACCTAAGGACGTACACCTTTTTCTTCCTCCTTCCCATGTAGACGGTGCGCCCACGGTTAAAATCGCTTTCGCTAATATTAAAATACTGGAAGAAACAAACATGGGCTACTGCATCAAGAAGAAGAAGGGGAAGCTCTTCTCCGTGGAGGACATACTCTGCTTGTACGAGCTCGACGGCGGTCTGTCTCTCAGGAGGGAGGTCTGGGCGGGCTTCCGGAGGCCGGGAAGCTATCTGTCCTCGGAGGTGGTGTATCTATCTTATATAGGCAGGCTATATATCTACAGGTACAACGCGGTCAAGGATCGCATGGAGGCGTACGTCGAGGTGAAGTTCCTAGAAGAGCAAGCAATGAAGAAGCTGGCCGACGAGATAAGGGCCGTACGCGGATTCGGGGACTTCAGCGTGCTCCTCCAGCAACTGCTCTCCAAGTACTGCCAGGGAGCCGCAGAGGGGTACGTGGTGGTTAAGGCCCAGTGCGGGAAGCGGCCTTTGTAGCCAGCCATGCTTCCAGGAAATTAGAACGGCTGAGCGAGCCCGGCGGCCGGATCTCCACGGGTATGCGGCTTGGAAGGAAGCGACCGCCGGGCTCGATTTGAACAAAGAGGTGGGGTATTAAACATTTCGCCCGATCTGAGCCTCTCGCATCTCAACCTTCATCGATGGAAACACCGCATCTACGTCGGAATCCCAGCTCTCGGCCTCCAGGTCGATGGACCAGATCCCCTCGTCGTCCGCGAAGATCACGAAGGTTCCGCGGCCGACGACCACGTATTTGGGCTCGCCATCCCGCATCGTGATGGACAGGACGTCAGCCCTCCTATCGTAGTGGGCGTTTATCTGGACGCCGGCCGAGAAGCGCTCTGTGCTCCCGACTGTGTTCGTCCACACCCCAAAACAGCAACAGCTTATGTAGTTGGTGGCCGTACCGGCTATGTAGCTCATGGCGATATGTATTGGCTATATATTATATTTAAACGTTAGGCGCCCGATCCCTCCTTGTTCTAAGCGGAAAAAAAAGATGGATTTGGGCCAAAGACAGTTATGACTGTGCGCCGGTTAGCTTCTCCTTTATCGACGCGAGCATTAGCGCTTTTATCGTTCGCTCTAGTTCTTCTCCCTGCATGTATTCCTTGTCTACGCTATCTATGTCCAAGCCATTGTTCAGCAAGTATGTATAATAATCCATAATATAATAAATACGGTCATCAGCGGGATAATGATCATAAGGACAGCTCGTTGTCCTTATGTTCTTCAACGCCACCTCGCCATATGATGACCACTGATCAAATGTCTCGTTTTCGACCACGTAGCCGCATATCTCGAACTTTTTGGAGAACCCAACCGGCGCGCCGATTTGCACCAGGCCTACGACTATTGAACCGGCCCTTGCCGGCACAGCGCCATCGTTAGCAAAGCTAACTTTCCTGCCAATCAGTCTTATACGCTTGTAGCCATCATCGCCGTTATCGATAAGTATCTTCTCCACGATAAACAAATCGGCGTGATTAAAGTAGAAGCTCGCATGGAAGACAACTGGGACGTACTTTCCGCTTGCCTCCCAGAGCACGGCTTTGCTCATGGTGCGCCCAGGCTGGACCATACTTGTACTTCGCGCCAGAAGTACTCCGGCTTCAAGTTTTTAGCGACTGTTCCATCGTCCAAGAAGACGTAGTAGTTCGCCTTCATTACGGCGGCTCTGAGGACTAGACCGCTGTGCGTCTCGCCGACAATCGCCGCGGATCTTCTGTGCAATATGTCCACCAATGAGTTTAGGTAGTCCGCGAACAGCGGTGCCTCCAAGTTCTCTATAAATACTACAGGGATCGCCTCTGCTCTCTCCGCCGCGGCCTCCGTCAGCCTAACCGCGGTGAAGATGAGCGCCAAGCGCGACACCCCTGCGGACACTAGGTATGGCTTGAACACGTGCAAGCCGTGCTTGAAGTATACGCCATCCCTGTACTCGATCTTGATGTCAGTGATGCTCTCAAGCATCTCGTTCACGTCGGCCAGCAACCGCTCGTATAGATCCATCTCGTCTACGCCCGACATGATTGAGCTGAAGGCGGAAGGCCTCAGCAGATCCCCAAGCCAGTAGGGCCCCTTCTTTCGCGGAGCGCCGACTCCGAACAGCTTGACCGAGTCGCCGCTTATCCAAGCAAGCGCGACCGCGGGTTTTTCGAAGAACACGCCCAAGCGATCCTCAGCAAAGACTCTGTAAGATTCCTTATTGATCTTCAGCCGAGCGCCGACCTTGTTGAGCTTGCACTCCAGCTCCTGCTTGATCCCTTCACCCTCATATACGATTATGCCCTCCTTCTTTTCTTTATTTATCAGCTCCATTACGTCTATTGCCTTGGCTTGAGCTTTGTTCAGCTTAGCGAGTAGCCTCAGAACCCTTGCCACAGTGGTCTTTCCCGAGCCGTTTGTGCCGTAGAATGCCGTGAACCCTCTCTCCAGCTCTATCGCCGCCTCCCTGATGGGGCCTATATTTGCCAATGAGAGCCTAAGCAGTGGAGGTTCCTTCGCCGGACTTCTGGCCTCCCCGCCGCCTTCGGCAGTCGTGTTCCCGAGAGACATAGGAGAAAACAAAACAGATAATATTTAAAGATTTTGTTCATTAGGATGGAGCGGAGGGAACAACGTGAAAAAATGACTAGAACAGCTGGGGTTTGGAGGCAGTAGTTCTGCCGGCCGCCAGCCTCAGCCTGACCTCAAGATCCCTCTCGATCAGCTTGTGTAGCCTCGGGGGCAGGCTCAGGTAGCGCTCGACCGTCCTGAGGCTGAGCTTCCCCGCCTTGAAGGCGTCTATTATCTTGCCGGCGAGGCCGGGCAACTTCTCGCGGACTATCGACTCCAAGGCTTCGTGATCCTCCTGCTTAAGGGTAAGCTCAACTAGAACCATCCTGTCGAGCAGGGCGTCCCAGCTCTGCGACCGTTTGGCGAGGAAGTCGTAGTTCGCCGCGGCGAGGAGGGGCGCATCGACCCTCACCTCCATCCTGCCGAGCCTCTTCTCCGCAAACACC